>Ga0187827_10003657_pt1 | contig 19660 bp, 18 predicted proteins | sample ETNtaG_39_FD_167969 | JGI IMG/M metagenome (GOLD analysis project Ga0187827, IMG submission 167969) | Marine microbial and viral communities from oxygen minimum zone, Eastern Pacific Ocean - ETNP2014_SV_150_PacBio MetaG (Illumina Assembly) | ecosystem: Environmental > Aquatic > Marine > Hypoxic... | reverse complement strand
CTTTACCGTTGAGGAACAGGAATTTTTCCAGTCCAAAGGCTACACCAACGAGCCCAAGCGTTGTCCTCCCTGCCGTCAGACCAGGAAAGCGGAACGCTACGGTGGTGGTGGTGGTGGTGGTGGTGGTGGCTACGGCTACCGACCCCAGCGCCAGATGTTCCCCGTGGTATGTGACCAATGTGGCAAGGAAACGGAAGTACCTTTTGAACCGCGCCAAGGTAGACCGGTCTACTGCAGTGACTGCTACAACCAAGTAAAACCCAGGTAGAAAGTCGTTTTAGACTGAGTGACCGACATGGGCCGGGAATTCCCGGCCCATGTTTATTTTGGCACCTAGCTCCACTCGCCAGCCTCCGGCCAGACCCGCGCCAGCTCCTTCGCCAGAGGACGGTGTCGAGGCAGGTCCAGAGTCGGGTCTTCCTGAAAGAGCTTTATTGCCTCATTGCGGGCCAGCTCCAGTAGCGCCACATCGGAAAGCCGGGCCATACGGAGGTCGGGCAGACCGCTCTGCCGCGTACCGAAAAACTCTCCCGGACCCCGCAGTTTTAAGTCCTCTTCTGCCAGGTCAAACCCGTCCTTGATTTTTTCTATTATATCAAGTCTCGCCCGGCCCACCTCGGAAGGGTTCTCGGCCAGCAGCATACAGTAGCTCTGCTCTGCCCCCCGCCCTACCCTACCCCGGAACTGGTGCAGCTGCGAGAGGCCAAAGCGGTCCGCACTTTCCACCAGCATTACCGTAGCGTTCGGCACATCAATGCCCACCTCCACCACCGACGTGGAGACCAGGATGTCCAAATCGCCGGAGCGCAAACGGTGCATCACCTCGTCTTTTTCTCCGGCGGAAAGGCGCCCGTGCAGCAAGCCTATTCTCATATCCGGGAAGACTTCCCGGGACAGGCGCTGGTACTCCACCACCGCCGCCTGGGCTACGATAGCCTCGGACTCTTCAATCAGTGGGCAGACAATAAAGGCCTGGCGGCCGCTGCTTATCTGGCCCCGCAAAAAAGCGTAACCTTTGTCCCGCTGCCACGGTTTGAGCCACTTGGTCTTTACCGTCTGCCTCCCCGGGGGAAGCTCGTCAATGACCGACAGGTCAAGGTCACCGTATAAGGTCAGCGCCAGGGTACGAGGGATAGGCGTGGCCGTCATCACCAGCATGTGAGGTCGGAAGCCCTTCTGCCACAGCGCCGACCGCTGGCTGACCCCGAAACGGTGCTGTTCATCCACCACCGCCAGTCCCAATCTGGGGAATTTGATTCCTTTCTGAATCAAGGTATGCGTGCCGATAATTATATCCACGCCACCCTTCAAGACGCGCTGCTGTAGCTCTTGTTTCCTCGCCTGGTTGATATCCCCCACCAGCAGAGCCACCGTCAGCGGGCGGGATAGCAGCCCGGCGTAACTCCGCAGGTAGGTCTCTTTCTCTTCCGCCTGTCCGGTACGGGATAGAAGGGCGTCAATGGTATTAAAATGCTGCTCCGCCAGAATCTCGGTGGGCGCCATAAATGCCCCTTGGCAATCGTTAGCCACCGCGGTCAGCAGGGCGGCGGCGGCCACCACCGTCTTACCACTGCCCACCTCCCCCTGCAGCAACCGGCACATCGGCTGCGGTCTCTGCAAATCGACCAGTATCTCTTGGAGTACTTTCTGCTGGGCGGCCGTCAGCACGAAGGGTAAAGACCGGACAAAAGCTTCCCGTGGTGACCCATCGATGTTAAAGGCGCTGCCCGGCTGGCTTGCCTGCCAGTCATGCTTCTTACTCATTACGCCCAGCTGGAGTAGAAAAAGCTCGTCAAAAGCCAGCCTGACCCTAGCCTGGTCTTTCCAGGACACGTTTTCCGGATAATGGGCCTGGCTTATCGCCGGCGATAGCTCCAGCAGGTCACAGCGCTGCCGCAGCTCCGGCGGCAGGAAGTCTGCCCGCTGCCACGCCCACTGGTCAACCACCTCTTTCATCAGTTTTCTTACCTGCCGGGGACGCAGGCCCTGGGTCAGCGGGTAGACCGGCACCAGACGTCCGGTGTGGATTAAGTCTTTGGCCTCCACCATCTCCCATTCCGGCGACTCAAAGACAGGCCGCCCCTTATACAGGCTAACCCGCCCGCTGAGCACTACCCGAGCGTTGGTCGGCAGCTTCTTCGTCAGGTAGGGTTGATTGAACCACACCACCCGGATATTACCGGTCTCGTCACCCACGATGGCTTCCGTACCCCGCCGTCCCCCCAGTATGGCTACTTTAGCCTGCCACACGTTGGCCATAACCGTCTGTTCCTCACCTTCGCCAAGCTGCGAGATGAATTTCACCTGGCTGTAGTCCAGATGTCGGTGGGGGAAGAAATAGAGCAGGTCACGGACCGTCTTGACTCCCAGCTTACCGAATTTAGTCATCAGGCTGGAGCTAATACCCTTGATGATTTCAATCGGCGAATCAAGACCAGAACTATCTGCCAGCGCCGGCGGTCGGCCCGCTACCGGTTTCCTGACTCCGGACAAAGCGGCTAATGTTTTTACCAGCGGTTTGACGACCTCCCCTTCCTCACCTTCCATCCCAGCCAGTCGGTCCAAGACGTCATCCACCCACTCTTTACGCTGCGGATTAGTCAAAGAGGCATAGCCGGAGCCAGTCAATAGTTTAGCAAAAAGTTTCCGCAGTCGAGGGTCAGTTATCGCCTCTTCCGCCTGTCCCGACCATTTACCGAGGAACTTGTCCAGACCACCAAATACCGCCGCATCGACGTAGCCCTTTTCCTGCTCAAGTTCAAGTATCTTCCGCAGAGGCTCGGCATTCATTTTTGACTGGCGTCACGCCTTTTCCGCTTCGAGGACAGTGATCGCTAGAGCGCCCGGGCCGGCATGGGCACCCACCACCGGGCTGATGGTCGACTGGTAGATACGTTCCCGAGGAAAAAACGAGCCGAGGCGCTCAATCAGCGCCTCGGCATCATCCGGGGTAGTGCAATGCTCCACCGCCAGCGCTTCAATATCGGGATAGTTGGCCACTGAGTTATATAGATAGTCGATTCCGGCGGCTCTAGACCGCAACCTAGTCACCGGCGATATCACCCCATCCTTTATGGTGAGTATCGGCTTGAACGATAACACCGAGCCAACAAAGCCCTGTGCCTTACCGATACGCCCACCCTTAGCCAGATACTTCAGCGTATCAAAATAGGCGATAAGATGTGACCGGCCCATCGCCCGCTGCACGAAATCAACCAGTTCACCCAGGCTCGCCCCTTTCCGAGCTGCCTCCACTGTGCTGATAACTATCAGTCCCAAGCCCATACCTGCCGTCTGAGAGTCCACGATTTCTATCCGGCATTTCCCTTCCAGTAGGTTCTTAGCTTGCAGCGCCGACTGATAGGTGCCGCTCAGCTGACTGGACAGGGTAATCACCAGAATCTCATCCGTCTCCTTAGCCAGTTCCTGGTAAATTGCCAGAAAATCGTGGGGTGTCGGCTGTGTCGTCGATGGAAAGACGGTGTCCGTTACCAGCCGGCGGTAAAACTCATCAGTGGTCATTTCAATCCGGTCCCGATAGACCTCCTCACCGAACCGCACGTACAGTGGCACTACGTTTATCCTCAGCTTCTTCACCAAGTCGCCGGTAATGTCTGACAGGCTATCCGTGATAATTTTAACCGCCATAGTAAGCCCCCTTTCTATTCCACGGAAACGATGTAATCATAGTGAGGCTGGCCACCTTGAATTACTTCAATCTGCAACTGCGGGTACTTCTCTCGGAGACCGCTACCCATCTGCTCCACCTCGTCCGCTTCGATGTCAGCCCCGCCGTAAATGGTAACCACCTCGGCTTTTCCCAGGTCCAACCGAACCAACACCTGGTCTAGAACATCGTCGGTACTGTCCGCTACCGCTACCAGATCACCATCCAAAAAGCCGATGGGCTGTTTTTTCTTAATCTCCAGCCCGCCCAGCTGGGTGGCGCGCACCGCCCGGGTAATTTCAATAGACTTTACCACGGACGCCGCTTTCTGCATCAGCTGCGTATTCGTTTCCAGATTCACCTCATAGTCAAAGGCCAGAAGCGCCGCTACTCCCTGAGGAATCGTTATCGTCGGCACCACGGCAATGGTTTTTTCGGTCAAAGACTGGACCTGGTTGGCCGTCGCCATGATATTTTTATTGTTGGGTAACATAATAATCTTATCCGAGACCACCCGCTCCACAGCCTGGAGCAGGTCCTTAGTGCTCGGGTTCATCGTCTGCCCGCCAGGAACCACGACGGAGGCTCCCAAGCTGGTAAAGACCTCGGTCAGCCCCTCACCGACCACTACCGCGATAATACCGATATTCACGGCCGGGGTTTTCTCTTTCTGCATCTCCAGATAGTCCTGGTGTTGCTCGTCCATATTCCGAATTGACACCTGGTGCATGGTACCCCGGTCAGCGGCGTAAGTCAGCACCTCACCTGGGTCCAGGGTATGAACATGAATCCTGACGGCAGCCTCGTCACCAACGACAATCAGGGACTCGCCCTTCTTTTCCAGTTTCTTTTTTATCCTGTCCGTATCAATCTTCTCTCCCTTGAGCAGAAATTCGGTACAGTACCCGTAAGGATCCTCGTCCGCCGCAATCATTTCCGGCAGCTTGGTGGCATGCACATTACCAACGATTATCTGTGGTTTGCGGAAGCGCATCTGCTCCACTTCACCTCGGAGATAACGGAGAGCGCCCTCCAGAATGGTATACAGGCCCTGCCCTCCAGCGTCCACCACCCCAGCTTCCCGCAGCACCTGGAGCAGGTTAGGCGTATTGCCCACCGACTCGCCGGCGGCATCAACCGCCGCCTCCATCAGCAGAACCAGGTCATCACCACCACCGGAAACTTGCGCCTGGACCGCCGCCGCCACGTCTTTGATGACGGTGAGCATCGTCCCTTCCACAGGGTTACTCAGCCCGCTATAGGCGGTAGCCGCTGACTGCTGCAGAGCGCTGGCCAGCTCAACGGCGGTAAACGTTTCCTTTTCCGTCAGGCCCTGTGCCAGTCCACGCAGAATCTGCGATAAAATAACGCCGCTGTTCCCCCGCGCCCCCAGCAATGCCCCTTTGGCCATTGCCTGGGCAACCGCCGCCGCGCTGTGATCCGGCGCCCGATAGGCCTCTTCTACCAGAGAACGCATGGTCAGCAGCATATTGGTCCCGGTATCGCCATCAGGCACCGGGAAAACATTAAGCGCGTCAATCTCAGAAGAGCTTTTCTCCAGCCAGCCAGCGGCCGCAACGAACATTTCTCTCAAATCCTGCCCGCCGAGGCTATTAACCTGCTTCATTTCATGCCGCCCTTGCCAAGCCCGACCTGACTATGTTAGTATCTAATTGGTTTATACATATTACACTAATTCTATTTCAGAGTCAAAGGAGAATCCAGATTGAAGTGTGATTTATGCGGAAAGTCACCGCAGTTCGGTCATAATGTCAGCCACTCCAAGCGCCACACTAACCGTCGCTGGCTGCCCAATATTCACCCAGCTACGGTCAACCTGAATGGTCAGATGAAACGGCTCAACCTGTGCACCCGGTGCCTACGGACCCAGCATAAGGTAGCCAAAACGACCTAGTCTCTCCGGTAACCTACCCCCCTTTTGTCCCCTCCCCGGTTATCTGAAACCTCGCATTTCAGTGATTATGGCTTGAAGTCAAAATTATGCGTCAAGAAACCTCTTATTTCAGAATAGACCGCCGGATATTGCCAGCGGTAGTCGTGCCCCGGTGCCCGGAGAACTGCCAGTATCTTACCCGGCACTTCCTCTTCCGAGGGATACTGACCAACCGAAGCTTTCAGACTGGTCCAGAGTATCATCGAAACATCTCCCCGGCTGAAGGAATCAGGCGTTACGCCATTACCGTTCAGTAATAGTGTCCTGTCCAGCGTAGCACTGCGGTACCAGAAAGGAGAGCCGGTTTGAACGCTGTAGACCTGCGGGTTATCCTGCAAAATATTCATGGCGGTATCGGCAATCACCGTGCCGTTACTTTCCCCGGTGATAATAACCTTAAGGTCAGGAATGTGGCTGATGAGAAACTCTACCCGGCAGGCCAGGTTTTCCGCCTTGGACGGATAGACCGCCAGCAGCTCCACGAACTCATCAACCATCCCGTGGAGGTTGCTTTCCGTTCGCTGGTAGTCCAGCATCAGCGAGGTATAGCCCATACTGGCTAACTCATATTCAATGCCGTCAAAAATGGTACACCAGCCCGGAGAGGTGTCCAAGAATTTCCACCCCCAACCGCCCGGATTAAAGATGACCACGAAATCATGGTCCCTGGCCTCGGCATACATGGCCATTAGCTGATTAGCAAAGTCCTGGGAATTTGCCCGGTAGTCTCCGAATAATTCCATCGCCAGTTCAACGGCATCCTCGGCGACTACTTCCGGCACCACAGCCAAGTCAGGTGCGTATAACGGTCTCCCGCCCGTCTCAATATCGCGGGTCACTCCTACCGCCGTATGGTAAAAAGCAACCAACACCGCACCGAGGAACAGTACCGCAGCTAACACCACCAGTATCCCCAGTCTACGCAGATTATTCGTCATCATCTATATTATCTCACAAATCTGCCTTTAATATAATACCCCGATCAAGCAATACTGGAGAGTGCTTTGTCCAGGATACCCAAGGCCTCATCAACCTCATCGTTACCAATAGTCAGGGGAGGCATCAGGCGCAGGGCATTGGGTTTCACCCGGTTGACCAGCAGACCTCTTTCCAGACAGGCAGCCAACAGTGACGCTCCAATATCTTGGTTAAATTCTATGGCTACCAACAGCCCACGCCCGCGCACGTCGATAACGACCTCATATTTTTGCTTCAGTTTCTCCAGCCCGTCCAGAAGGTACTGCCCCACTTTCCCAGCATTGCTGACCAAGTTATGGTCAAGGACGTATTTCAACGTGGCGTAAGCGGCGGCGCAGGCCAGCGGATTACCTCCATAGGTAGAGCCGTGTTCTCCGGGAACAAAGACGCAGACTTTATCCTTGGCCATAAGCGCCCCGATGGGCACACCGCCACCTAATCCCTTAGCCAGAGTCATAATATCTGGCACAATACCGTATTGCTCATAGGCGAAAAGCGTCCCCAACCGTCCCATGCCGGTCTGAATCTCATCCAGAATAAGCAGTATGCCTTTCCGATCACACCAGTCCCTCACTTTTTTCAGATAATCATCGCCAGGCAGGTTAACGCCCCCCTCCCCTTGCACCGGCTCCAGCATCACCGCGCAGGTACGGGCACTGGTTACCGCCTGTATCGCCTCAGGATCATCATACGCCACGTTAACGAAGCCGGTGGGCAGGGGCAGAAAGGGCTTTTGATGTTTCACCTGTCCGGTGGCCGCCACCATCGCCAGGGTACGCCCGTGAAACGAGCCATAGGTACTGATCACCTCATAAGCTCCCGCCAGGTGGTACTGTCCGTACCGCCGGGCCAGCTTCACCGCACCTTCATTAGCTTCCGCGCCACTGTTACTGAAAAAGACCTTGTCCAGACAGCTGTTCTTGACCAGCAGTTCAGCCAGTTGAATCTGAGGGATAGTGTAAAACTGGTTTGAAGTTTGAATCAAAGTACTCGCCTGCCCGGCCACCGCCCGGGCGATGGCCGGGTGAGCGTGTCCCAGGCTGTTTACCGCCCAGCCGGCCACGAAGTCCAAGTACTGGCGGCCGCTATCGTCCCAGACCCGCGCTCCTTCTCCTCTGACCAGAACCAACGGTACGCGGTCCACCGTGTGCATATAGTACTTGCTTTCCAGTTCCGGCCAGTTACTCATTCTCACTCACCTCTGTTGAGATTTTCCCTACCTCATTAACTTTTTTGCTTGGTGACCCTCCCCTTCTCCCTTTATCCAATATGCCATTGCGACCTCTTCCGTTGAAGAGCAAAGCAATCTTTTTCTACATAACACGGTTCCCTCTTTCGTAAAGAGGGAACCAGGAGGATTTCTAAACCTCACTAATCTTTATATATCGTCGTACCGTCGCCGTACCCTCCTATTTCCCGGAGCAGGGCGTGCGGCTCCCGGCCGTCAACAATACGCGCCGTAGTCGTCGTCGCCAAGGTCCTCAGGCTAGCTTGGACCTTAGGAATCATCCCCTCGGAAACCACTCCAGAAGCCAACAAAGCCTCCGCTTCTTGGATTGACAGCCGGGACAACAGCTTTCCTGACTGGTCAGCAACGCCGGCCACATCGGTCAAAAAGATGAGGCTGGCCGCACCCATGGCCACCGCTATCTCGCCCGCCGCGCTGTCGGCATTAATGTTCAGTATCAGCGGCGCCCCAGCCGGTCTATCCACCGAATGAAGACCCATCGAAGAAATAACCGGGATATATCCCGCCGCCAGCAGGGTCCCCAGAATCGCCGTATCCACTTTCACCACTTCCCCCACGTAGCCCAGCGCTACATCCTCAATCCTGCTTTGCAGCAAGGCGCCGTCCACGCCGCTGAGGCCGATAACCCGCCCTCCTCGGTTATTGAGAGCGGCCACAATCTCTTTATTGGTCAGCCCGGCCAGCACCGCGGCCGCCACTTCCAACGTCGCTTCATCGGTTACCCGTTTACCGTGGACGAACCGAGTAGAAATCCCCTGCCGGGCAAGCCACTCCGTCAGTTGCTGGCCACCACCGTGGACCACCACTAACGACCGGCCCTGTTTCTGGAGACAGACTAGGTCTTCCATAGTGGTGTCACTGCTTCCCAGTGCCACCCCGCCTATCTTGACCACAATCATCTTACTCAATTCAATCCTCGCCGACCATAATACCCGTCAGGTCATATATTGACTGTTAATAGTGACGTATTCCTCAGACAGGTCGCAACCCCAGGCAGTCGCCGCCGCGTTACCCAGGTTAAGATTCAAAGCAATGGGCACTTCATTGCCCTTTAACACCTGTACCACCTCGGCTTCATTAAAAGGCAGCGGACACCCGTCCCTCACCAGGCAGATATCGCCGATATAAAGCTCGATTTTTCCCAGAACAACCTCCACCCCACTCCACCCCACTGCCGCCAGAATCCGTCCCCAGTTGGGGTCGCTACCGTGTACCGCCGACTTCACCAGCGACGAGCTGACTATCGCCCGGGCCACCAGCCTCGCCTCGGCCAGACCGGGAGCGCCGTTGATGATAACCTCGATGAGCCTGGTGGCCCCCTCGCCGTCACGAGCCGTGGCTTTCGCTAGGTGGATACAGAGTTTATCCAAGGCCTGCTGGAAAGCGCCCGCCTGACGACCGCCCCTGGTAATAGTCTTCCCACCGGCCCGGCCGTTAGCCAGGATAAGCACTGTATCATTGGTACTGGTATCCGTATCCACCGAAACCATATTAAATGACTTATCTACCGCCCGGCGCAGTGCCGACCGGAGAAAGTCCAGCTCCACACTGGCATCGGTGGTTAAAAAGCAGAGCAAGGTCGCCAGGTCGGGATGAATCATCCCCGAGCCTTTGACCGCCCCACCGATGATTACCCCGCTCCCCTCAACGCCCACCGCCGCCTCCTTAGGCACGGTGTCCGTGGTCATAATGGCCCGGGCCAGCTCATGGCCGCCGTCTCGCGAGAGGGTAATTTGTCCCATGCCGACCCTCAAGCGCGCCATCGGCAACGGGCGACCGATTACTCCAGTACTAGCCACCAGAACTTCTTCCGGCGCCGCCCCCACCACCCCAGCGGCTAGCGCCGCCATTTCCTCCCCATCCACCAGACCCCGCTCCCCGGTACAGGCGTTGGCGCCACCACTATTTACCACCACCGCCCTAGCCTTTCCGCTTCGTAATCGCTGCTGGCATAAAATCACCGGCGCGGCTTTTACCCGATTAGTAGTAAACATACCCGCCGTAACACAGATCACCTCGGAAGATAGAATACCCAAGTCCAGACCGCTTTTTTTCTTGATACCGGCTCCAGTAGCACCCGCCTGAAATCCTGCCGGCGAGGTAACACTGCCCGAGGGAATAAACTCCACCCCGTTTTTCATTACGAAAACTATATCACACCCATCAGGCTAAGGCAACGACACCAGCATCGCTATATGTTCTGATATTTAATTTACCTCATTCCTATTTATCTCTCTTCCTTTTGGCAAGAGGAAGAGAGAAGAGTTTTATTAGAGAGACTTTACCTCTCTTCATCCAAAAGTTAATGATGTAGTTGGAATCCTCCGGTATCCGGGATTGACATCTAGTCCCAATAGTGATACACTAGCCCTCTGATATGAAAATTATACGTTACAAAATCGGAAACCAGACGGAATACGGCATCCTAGAGGGTAAGCGGGTCCAAGCCCTCGATGGTGACCCCTACCCGCAAATCAAAAAAAGTGACCGCACTCATCAACTGAACGACCTGACACTCATCTGCCCCTGCACTCCCACCAAAATCGTAGCCATAGGCCTGAACTACCACAGCCACGCCAAAGAAGTGAACCTGCCTGTCCCCAAAGAACCGATAATGTTCTACAAGCCGTCCTCCGCCATCATCGGCCCCGAAGAAAATATCATCTACCCCAAAGGTTCCCGGCATCTCGACTATGAATGCGAGCTGGGAGTAGTTATCAAGAGCCAAGCCCGGCAGGTGTCCCGAGAAGAGGCGATGAAATACGTCCTCGGCTATACCTGCGTCAACGACGTTTCGGCGCGTGACTGGCAAAAAAGTGATTCGCAATGGTCCCGGGCTAAAGGCACCGATACTTTTGCCCCTGTCGGCCCCTGTATTGAGACCGCACTTAACCCGGGCAACGTCCTGGTGGAAACCTACCTGAACGGGGAACTGAAACAGCGGGCGAGCACCAGCGACCTTGTCTTCGGTGTTCCGGAGCTGGTGAGCTATATCTCTCAGTTCATCACGTTACTGACCGGTGATATTATTGCCACCGGGACGCCCAGCGGCATCAGCTCCATGCAGCGGGGAGACACCGTAGAGATAAAGATAGAGAACATCGGCACCTTAAGAAACTACGTTACTTAGTCCACCGTCCTACTTAAAGATTTACTGGCGAGGCTAGAGACCTTCGATTTTAACCGACCCGGCAGCGAAAACACCGGAGAAGTGCCCCGCATCGTTGGAAAGCGGGCGGAGGAGCTAGATATCGAAATGGTACTAGTGGCATCAACTAGGGATACCGCGGTGGTGCTGACCCTAGTCAACCCACAAAACTTCCTTGACCTCAGGGTCAAAGAGATTCTTTACAAGCCGCGGTTTTAAAATTAGTAACTAGACCAGCCGTCAGGGTATGGTCCCGCAATATATAAAGTATCAAACAAAAAGGAGAGTGAAAATATGGCTGAAATCAGGGCAACAAACGTGGCTGGAAAATTTGGCAAAATGATACCGGTTAGGATACGCCCAGGCACCGACGTGATGGAGGGTCTCAAGAAGGCCTGCGAAGACAACGGCGTCAAGTACGGAGGTATTCTGTTTGGTATCGGCAGCATCCGCCAGCTGTGCTATCAGGTACTGGTGCCGAAGAAGGAATCAATCTGGGGCGCCGGCTACTCTGACCCTACGACCATACCTGGCCCGATAGAAATCGTCGGCATTAGCGGCGTCATCTTTCAGTCGGAAGAGGGTGAGACATTACTTCATATCCACGGCACTTTCTCCGACCAGAAAGGCAAGTGCTTCGGCGGACATCTGGTAATGGGACAAAACCCCGTCCTAGCCACCACGGACGCCATCATTGCCGAACTTACCGATGCCAAGATGATACGCCGAATGGACCCGGAGCTTGGCATGGGCATCTTCAACCCGGAACCTTAGCCAGACATATAGTCCCGCCCGCTCGGTACCCGGCTACTCCTCCTTCGCCTTCTTCTGCAGCTCGCAGAGTCGGGTGATGGCTCCTAGCGGGGTCATGGCGTTGATGTCCAGCTTCACCAGCTCTTCCAAGAGCGGTGACTTCTGCCCAAAGAGGGATATTTGCTGTGCGGCCGCTTCTTTACCGCGCCTCTTCGTCGCGGGCTTTTCCGCCCGGTGGTATCCCTCCAGCTCGTCCAGGACTTCACGGGCGCGGTGCACCACCGACCGGGGCAGGCCGGCCAACTGGGCCACGTGAATGCCGTAGCTCTTGTCCACTCCGCCGGGCACGATTTTATACAGGAAAGTAACCTCCCCACCCGCCTCGCTCACCGCCACATTAAAATTCTTCACCCGGGGCAAGAAGCCGGCTAGTTCCACCATCTCGTGGTAATGGGTAGCGAATAGGGTCTTCGCCCCCAGGCGGGAATAGTTATGGATATACTCGGCCACCGCCCAGGCAATGGAAAGCCCGTCATAGGTGCTGGTACCCCGCCCGATTTCGTCCAGGATGATGAGCGAGCGCGGCGTGGCGTTATTCAGGATGTTAGCCGTCTCCACCATCTCCACCATAAAGGTCGACTGTCCAGCGGCGATATCCTCCCCGGCGCCGATGCGGGTGAAAATACGGTCGACGAGGCCGATGGCCGCCGAGACCGCCGGCACAAAGCTGCCCATCTGGGTAAGCAGCACAATCAGGGCTACCTGTCTCAGGTAGGTAGACTTACCCGACATATTGGGGCCAGTCAGCACGATAAGTTGGACATTATCGTTAGATAAAAAAGTATCGTTAGGCACGAAGCCGCTGTCCAGTAGACTTCTCTCCACCGCCGGATGGCGTCCTTGGTTGATCCTTATCTCGTTCCCCGTGGTCAGTTCCGGGCGGACATAGTTATCGCGTACGGCCACTTCCGCCAGGCTGGAAAAGACATCAAGATGGGCCAGTACGCCGGCCACTCCTAAAATACGTTCACTGTCACCGGATACCTGACGGCAGATCTGCTGGAATAGGGTCGTTTCCAGCTCGGTAATCCGATCCCGGGCATTCAGAATCAGTGACTCGTATTCCTTCAGCTCCGGGGTGAAAAAGCGTTCCCCGCCGACCAACGTCTGCTTCCGGATATACTCCGCGGGCACCTGGCCGAGGTTAACCTTGGACACCTCGATATAGTAACCGAAGACGTTGTTAAAACCTATCTTCAACGATTTAATCCTAGTCTTTTCCCGTTCCTGACGCTCCAAGTCGGCCAGATACTGCCGGGCGTTTTTCGATGACCGGCGCAGGTTGTCCAGTTCCTCGGAGAAGCCCGGCCGGATGACCTCGCCTTCTCCCGGACCGGCCGACGGATCGTCGGCGATAGCACCGGCAATCAGGTCAATAACCTCCGGGCAAGGTTTTAGCCCACCCGCCAGCCAGTCTATGGCGCGGCTGCCCTCACTCTCCAGTATTTCCCTCAGTCTAGGAACCGCCTCCAGGCTGCGCCGTAGCGTAACCAGCTCGCGGGGGAGGGCAATCTGGCCCTTCACCCGATTAACCAGTCGCTCTAGGTCAGTCACCTCGCCCAACAGGGAAACCGTCTGGCGGCGAGCCAGCGTGCCGTCAACAAACCAGCCAATGGCCTCCTGCCGCCGGGTTAGTTCTACTATGTCAAGTAACGGCTGGCCCAGCCACTTTTTTAACAACCGGCCTCCAGCCGCCGTCCCGGTCAGATCAATCACCGACAGCAGCGATCCTTCCATAGCCCCGGTGCGACTGGTCTGGAAAAGCTCCAGATTTCGCTGGGTCTGCACGTCCAGCGCCATAAAAGACTCAGTGGAGTAGGTGGCCAAACGCCTCAGCTGTCCCAGGCCGCTCTTCTGCGTCTCCTGAACATAATGGACCACCGCGCCGGCGGCGCTTACCGCCCGAGGCAGATGAGCGCAGCCATAACCGTCAAGAGTGGCCACGCCAAAATAGTCGAGCAAAGTCTGCCGCGCTGTCTCCGTCTCAAACCAGTAATCGTCTCGACGGGTTACCGGTACCTCCAAGCTTAAAGTAGCCAAGTCGGCATTCCGGGCGGCGATAATCTCCGATGGTTTCAGCCGTTCCAGCTCCGTGGCCAACCGCGCTGGAGGAAGCTCGGCTGTGGCAAATTCACTGGTGGTAATATCAACATAGGCCAGCCCCACCGTCTCCTCTCCCAAGGCTAGACCAACCAAGTAATTATTTTTCTTACTGTCGAGCAGACTGGCCTCAACCACCGTACCTGGAGTCACCAGCCGAACGACTTCCCTTTCCACTAGCCCCTTAGTCTCCCCGGGTTTGGTGACCTGTTCACAGATAGCCACCTTATAACCACGATTGATGAACCGTGCCAGGTAGTTGTCCAAGGCGTGATAAGGAATGCCCGCCAGAGGTACTTTATTCCCCTTACCCATTTCCCGAGAGGTCAGAACAATCTCCAGCTCCCGTGAGGTAATCCGGGCATCCTCATCAAAGGTCTCGTAGAAATCTCCCAGCCGGAAGAGGACAATCGCCTGCGGGTATTTACGCTTAATCCTGAGGTACTGCTGACGGATGGGGGTAGCATTTTCTTTCATCCTGAGTTTATTCTACTAGAATATCAGACTAAAATAAAAGGCGGGGGACAAAAACCCGCCGCCTCTTTTAATCAGGGAATGGCCAACCCGGGCCTAAGACTTATCTTTTGCTTCAATCTCCATCAAGGCCTGCTTCGCCCCACTCCCGGCTTCCGGAGACTTAAGCAGCCGCGCCTGTCCCAGCGCCACAAAGAGCCCGATGGAACTCATAAAAGCGGAGCCTTTTCTACATCAGACATCGGCCGCACGCAGGCCAACGTCAGGGTAGCCACCACCCAGCGCGCCGAACAGTACCGCTAAAAATATGCCCAGCGATTTATCGTTCATCTTCAGCCTCCCCTTAAAATTTCCTTTCACGATATAAAACGAAAAAGAGGGGTTCTTTCATTTCACCCTCCTCAGGTTTTAACCAGGATAGCTCACCAGGGTCAGCGACGGCGGTTTCTTCTAAAAAGGGGCATAAACCACAGGAAAGCAATGATGCTGAAGAATGGAAAAGGAAAACCCGTACCGCCTCCGTCGCCCTTGGTAACCGCGGTCAAGGGCGCCTTGTTTACTTTGGCCGGGGTTATCGGCTCTTCTGATATTTCGTAGACCGCCACCTTGGCATCGATAAATTCCTTCGGCACCCAGCCCGGGGGGTTGTTACGGGCCGTCGCCTCGAGCCAGACCCAACCCGGCTCGCCTTCCAGTTCAAAAACCTGGGCCTTTTTATACTCGGGCAGATAGACCATCGCTGCGGTATGACCGGGCGCCACGGCTATCGCCGAGCGGTAGCCGGCACCCCGGTACATCACGGCCAACAAGACCGCACTGTCTTCACAGTCCCCGTAAGCTACGCCATCCTGCTCGATAGTGCCCGCCACTTCGTCGGCATTCTGGGCGAACTCGTCAAGCTCGAACTGGTCAATATCGGTGACGTACCTTACCCGGTTACGCACATAAAAAAATATCTCTTCAACTCTCTGCTGCCGGTCAGGGTACTTGGCCGCCATCTGCTCACCCAGGCGGTAGGCTAACTCGGCCTCTTCCCCCAGACTCTCAAAAGCGATAATCGGACGAAACCCGGTCTCGGATATCTGGTAGAAACCGTCTTCCCCGTTGGCTCTGGTCCGGCTCACTCCCCAATCATCAAAGATATCCTCGTTTACCTCACGGAAACCGGCGGATGTCGTGGCCGAGGCCTGACCGGTAGCCACCAGCCCGGCGGTCAATACCAGTATCAGTCCGAGTGTAATACTAACTTTTTCCATGTAACTACCTTACCGGAGATTCCAGCCAGAACTATTCTTCAATATTAATTCCTATAACGGCGTGGTCAGCGCCGCATGGAGTATCAGACCAAAGAAAACGAGATAGCCAAAGACGTGGACACCCACCGCCACCGGCTCGCCCTCTATTTGGGCAAAAGGAATTCTAGGGGTCAGCTTGTCCACCGCGTAGAACAGCACTATCCCGATAAGCAAACTCATCAGGAAGCTCAAGGCCAGAAGTCCCAGCCTCCGGAAATCAAAAAAGTAACCGAGTGTGGGGCCGCCGACAATGGTTGGCGCGGTGATAGCCCCGTGGATGACCAAGCCCGCCAGGATGAAAAAGCCAGCGATAAACAGTCCGGTAGCGACCGGGCTCTCCCCGATACGCTGCCGGTGGGGAATGTGGGGGGTAAGGGCGTCCAGTGCCCTGATGCCAAGCCAGGCAAGAAGGGTACAGATAATAACCAACCACACCGTCCTAGCCAGCCAGATAAGAACTACCAACCAGAAGGGCATCACTGGACCAAATTCACTCATAAAATACTTTCTCCATATCAGATTAGAAACAGCGGAGTAATGTATGTTTCAATTACCGCGGCCGGCAGAAGTAGGGCACAGGCAATCATTAAATACCGTATATTCTGTTTCAGATTGGGCACGATAATGGCCCTTGTTTGTTCGTTTAATAATGCTAAAATGATTACCGTGTGAAAGGGACCCGCTATTAAAAAGAGCGCTAGCGAAAGAAATATATGCTTCTTGTCCTGTACCGCGGTCGAAAGCAGCGCCGTTCTAATCTCTTTACGAATTATAGGTAATATTACCATAAGTATTACCATGGCGCCGAAACTGAGGGCAGCCGCCTCACCCATGATTATCGCCGGGATTTCAAAAATACCATGCGGCATCAGGCCGGCGAGGAGAAAGCCGACCGATTTATCCTGAATTACGGTGGTGGAGACGTAAGCAATCAGCCCACCGTTAAGAACTAGCGCCGAGATGGGTACCAAGCATAGAAGCGGGCTAAGCACAAAGCTGGTCAGTAGAGCGAACACGTTCTTCAGAAAGATAAAGAGCGCCGTCGTGATTTGAAACGGACCCAGCATAGCCGCAAACTGTTCCAGAAGAGCCAGTTCCCCTTCCAACGGTTCCGCGGTAACCTCTGGCAACACCACGCCAGCAATCATGCCCGCCACGAACAGAACAACGGCAACATAAATCCACTTTTTATAGCTCATCTGTAACGGAAACATATCAGCCGTACCTTACGACGCGCCCCATTTCTCGGTAAAGACTATTTCCGAAAGTTCTTTTCGCGGCCTTGGTTCCTTCGCCTCATCGGGGTACCCGAAGGGGGTCATCGCCACCACGCAGCCACCCGGCGGCACCCTTAAAATTCGGGCAACTCCCTTGGCATCAAAACGCCCGACGTAGACCGTGCCCAGTCCCAACGAGTGGGCGACCAGCACCAGATTCTGCATCGCTAGGGCAACGTCAAACATAAACCAGTCACCTTTATCGGTGGTTGCCTTTCCTTCTTTAAAGCCGGCTCTACCTAGCTCAGCGCCAACAACAATGACCATCGGTGCCGTCCTGATAGCGTCCCGTGCCGGATTAGTCTCATTCAGGGTATCCGCCAGTTTATTCTTAGTACTGTCATCCCGCACCACGATAAACCTCCAGCACTGGGTATTCGCCCATGACGGTGCCCAGCGGGCTGCTTCCAAGACGACCTCCAGAGCTTTATCGCCCACCGGGTCGGCCTTATACCGGCGAATACTTCTCCTACCCCTGATGGCTTCCAGAACTTCCATGTGTCCTCCTCGTGAGCTATCTTTTTATTCTTCCCAAGCGCCGCGGCCAATAAGGGGGACAAAGCGGCAGCTACCCAAGTCCTTGACGATATTCTTTTTTCCCCGCCGGGTGATTTGATATAACTCTTGCAGGTAGCGCGAACCCACCGGGATTACCAGTCGCCCGCCGAGGGCCAGTTGCGCGATAAGGTCGGGGGGCACTTCTGGTGCGCCGGCGGTAACCATTATGGCATCATAGAGGACCCCACTCGGCCAGCCCAAGGTCTCCTCGCTAAGGTGTATTTCAATATTACGGTAGCCCAGGCCATCCAATGCCTTTTTGGCTGCTTCCGCCAGGGCTGGCAAACGCTCCACGGTAATCACCAGCCGGGCTAAATCAGCTAGAATAGCCGTCTGGTAGCCGCTGCCGGTACCTATTTCCAGCACCCTTTCATCACCTTGCAATTGCAGCGCTCCGGTCATGAGGGCAATGATAAAAGGCTGTGAAATAGTCTGCTCAAACCCGATAGGCAGCGGCATATCCTCATAGGCCAAGTACCGACTCTGCGGCGGTACAAAATATTCCCGGGGTATACGGGACATGACATCCAGTACCTGTTTATCTTTAATCTCCGCACCAAGGTGCTCGATTAACCTGGCTTTTGCCGCTTTAAAGTCCATGATAACCGCCTGGAAAGGCTAGGCTAAAACCAGAGCCAGCACCACGAGAATGACCAGCATCATCCCGGCCAGGATGCCTATTCTCCGCAGTTCGGCGGTAACATAGGGATAGCGCGCCTCACCGGAGGCTGGTGCTTTGTGAGGGGAGACTGGCTTGGGAATCTGTGGAACTATCGGCGACCGGACATCTACCGCAGCCGAAAGCTGCCTGCCTTTCTTTCTTTTCATCTGAAGCGCCTTGCTGCGCCTTAACTTCCTAGGCATCTGGCCTCTCTTCCTATTTAGCTCTGGGATGAGACTTATCGTAGGTGCGCCGGACATGCTCCGAAGTCAGGTGCGTGTAAACCTGGGTGGTAGAGATATTAGCATGCCCCAACAGCTCTTGCACTGCCCTCAGGTCGGCACCGCCGCTCAACATATGAGTGGCAAAACTGTGCCTCAGGGTGTGCGGGCTGATTTGCACATCTAGGCCGGCTGATTTGGCATACTCCTTTAGTTTCTGCCAGAAGCCCTGCCGAGTCAGCCTATCCCCGCGCGGATTGAGGAAAAGGGCTGTTTCCTCTTTGTGGTGTACCATCCGGGGACGGGTCTCATCAATATATTCCTGCACCACCCTAGCGGCCTGTTCATGAATGGGGACGAGGCGCTCCTTATGCCCCTTACCGAAACAGCGTACAAAGCCTTCTCCTGTATTGACGTCCGCCAGGGCTAGGGAGACCAGCTCGCTTATCCTCATACCGCTGGCATAGAGCAACTGCAGCATGGCGGCATCTCTTTTCGCTTCCGGCGTATTCAACTTAGCCGGCTGGTCTAACAGGCTGCGTACCTGGCTGATGGAGATAGGCTTGGGCAACGACTTCCCCACACTAGGCGAGCTCATATTTTCTGTGGGGTCTGCTGTGATGGTGCCCTCGGCTTTCAGAAAACCGAAGAAGGACTTGGCGGCGGCTACCTTACGGGCCACCGTGGTTGGAACATAACCTCTTTCCTTAAGGTCAAGCATATGGCTCATCATTCCCTGTCGGTTAAAATTAGTCCAAGACGGCATAAGCCCGCTCCGGGCCGCTTCTTTCTCCGCAAATCCGACCAAACCGTTCAGGTCATTCTGGTAGGCGGCTATCGTGTTGCCGGAATAGCCTTTCTCCACGGTCAAATAATTCAGAAAACTGTGGATTTCTTCTTTCACTTCGCCCCCTCACGATTGGGATATTCAATTGACTCATCCGGTAAATTTTACCACTTCCTCTATAAAATGTCTAGTTATGTCAACACATCGGCACCAAGCACCAGCTATTTGTAAGGAGAGGGAACATAATTTTAAAAAGAAAGGCTGCCCCTCTTTTTTATCTCACGCTTTGCCCGTCCCGTAGGCTGTGCTAAAATAAAACCGGATACTAGGAGAACGGAATTGACCAGCAGCCTAATAGAGGAACAACTGAACCGATTGTCCAACAGTCCCGGAGTCTACCTGATGAGGGACACCGAGGGTAATATACTATACGTGGGCAAGGCGGCTAACCTCCACCATCGGGTAAGGTCATACTTCG
>Ga0187827_10003653_pt1 | contig 19667 bp, 24 predicted proteins | sample ETNtaG_39_FD_167969 | JGI IMG/M metagenome (GOLD analysis project Ga0187827, IMG submission 167969) | Marine microbial and viral communities from oxygen minimum zone, Eastern Pacific Ocean - ETNP2014_SV_150_PacBio MetaG (Illumina Assembly) | ecosystem: Environmental > Aquatic > Marine > Hypoxic... | reverse complement strand
CCTGTATTGCGTCCTAATAAAAGAACTCTGTCTAGAATTGGAGCGGGAGAAGGGAATTGAACCCTCGACCTAAACGTTGGCAACGTTTCGCTCTACCACTGAGCTACTCCCGCTTTATAAAAAAACATTATTAATTAACGTTTATTTAAGGTCAAGCTTTCTTTGAAAGTTAAGTAATTTATTAAGAATATTAACAATATTGAATAAATGATACAAAGTTATAAATTTCAATTAGTGATATGCAGTCAGTAAATTATTCAAGAATATTCGGCTTTTTTAATAAAAGAATTATTGAAATTATTGGTTTACTAACAATTTTATTATCTTTTTTCCTTTTATTATCTTTATCTACTTACACGCCCGAAGATCCAAATTTTATATTTCCAGAAAGTATAAAAATACATAATTTATTTGGATTTTATGGAAGCGTTACATCGGATCTAATTTTGCAATCATTTGGGATAATTTCATTTTTATTTTGTGGCACTATTTTTTTTACAGGTCTCTTAATAATTAGAGACAAAAAGCTGGAAAATATTTTATCAAGTTTATTTTATTCGATAATTTATATTGCTTCTGGTTCCGCATTTACAAGTATTTATAAAGATAATTCTTTCTGGTTGATCGTAAATGGAAATGGAGGTTTCGTTGGCCGCTATATAAAAGAAATTATTAATAACTTTAGTGAATTATTTGATCAAAATATAATCTTTTTTCTTTTATTAAGTTTAACCATAATTTTCTTCCTATTAAGTATTCAATTCAGCATCAAGACTTTTATTAAATTTATAAAATCAGTATTATTTTTTCTGATGAAATCTTTTTCTTTAAAATCAAAACAAAAAAATTTTGATTCTGATATCGAAATAAATTTGAAAAAAAAAATTAATAAGAATATTAAAATTGGAACTACTCAATCTAATTTGCCATTTGAAAAAGTTGAAAAAAATTATAATACAAAAGAATTCGAATTACCTCCAATTGAATATTTAAAAAAATCTTCAATAAATGATTTAAAATTTGAAAAATCAGATAACAAGCATACTAGCCCTGAACTTTTAGAAAAAATTTTTTTAGATTTTGATGTTGAAGGAAAGATTAAAAAAATTAGCCATGGCCCTGTTGTAACTTTATATGAATTTGAGCCCGCTCCTGGAATAAGAGTTTCTAAAATAATTAATCTCTCTGACGACATTGCTAGAAATACAAGCTCACTTTCTACAAGAGTTGCTACAATACCCGGGAAAAATACAGTAGGAATTGAAATTCCAAATCAAGTCAGGCAAGAAGTTTTTTTAAATGAAATTATTTCTAATGAAAAATTCAAAAAAAGAGAAATTAATTTACCCATTGCGTTAGGAAAAGACATCTCTGGTCTGCCGATCGTTGGAGATTTAACTACTATGCTACACATGCTAATTGCCGGTACGACTGGGTCGGGTAAATCGGTCTGTATTAACACTATTATATTATCCCTTTTATACAAACTAACGCCAGAAAAATGTAAATTCATATTGATTGATCCCAAAATGTTAGAATTATCAACCTATGAAGGAATACCCCATTTACTGTGTCCTGTAATTACTGAAGCTAAAATAGCAACATCGGCTCTTGGATGGGTCGTTAAAGAAATGGAAAGCAGATACAAATTAATGACCAGAGAAGGAGTTAGAAATATCGAGGGTTACAACAAAAATAATAAAATAATTATGCCTTATATAGTTGTGATTGTTGATGAAATGTCAGATCTAATGTTGGTAGCTGGGAAAGAAATTGAAAATTATGTTCAAAAACTTTCTCAAATGGCTAGGGCTGCTGGAATTCATATTGTAATGGCAACTCAAAGACCTAGTGTTGATGTAATTACTGGGACGATTAAGGCAAATTTTCCAACACGAATTTCCTTTCAAGTCAGTTCAAAAATAGACAGCAGAACAATTCTCGGGGAACAAGGGGCAGAGCAATTGCTAGGAAAAGGAGACATGTTATTTATGTCATCTGCTAATAGAATTACAAGGATTCATGCGCCATATGTTTCTGAAAATGAAATAGAAAAAATTAATAGTTTTTTAAGATCACAGAAAGAGCCCGAATATGTTGATGAAATAATGGGTTTCGTTGACGAAAAAAATTATGACCAAAGTTCTATTGAAAATGAAAAAAAAGATCAATTATATCAGAATGCAATTAAATTAGTAAAATCTGAAGGAAAAGCATCTACTTCTTTTTTGCAGAGGAAATTACAAATTGGTTATAATAGAGCTGCAAGAATAATCGATACGATGGAAGAAGATGGAATAGTCAGTAAAGCAAATCATGTAGGAAAAAGAGAAATTCTGTAGGTATAAGTTGATTAAAAAAATATTATTTTTTTTAATAGTTTTAACTTTTTTTGGGCAAAAGTCTTTTTCGTCACCTAAAGAAAAAATTATCTACAATTTTAATAAAATAAATAATATTTCCTTTAAATTTCAACAAAAAATTGCAGATAAAATTGAATCGGGAAAATGCTATATCAAATACCCAAAATTAATTTACTGTCTTTATGATAATGAGAATAAAAAAGAAATGGTTTCAAACGGTATATCCTTAGTAATTAAAAATAACAGATATAATAAAACTTATATTTATCCACTAAAAACTACACCACTAGAATACATTCTTGATAAAGAATTCATCTTAGATAAGATCAAGAATTTAGAACCAAAAATAAATATCGATAAAAATATAGAATTTTCAATAACTAATAAATCAAATTTAGTAAATATTTTTTTCGATAGTAAAACCTACAATTTATCAGGATGGGAAACTATAGATATTTACCAAAATAAGGTTATTTTTCAAATTAACGATTTAGAAAAGAATATAAATATTGATGAAAATCGATTTAAATTACCTTCTTTATACTAAATTTTTGCATGGACCAAAAAAAAACTCAACCCGACCAACAAACCATAGATGAAATCTTAAATCTATTAAAATCGGGAAAATTAAACAATGCAAAAACAAAAATAGAAAATTATATAAAAAAGTTTCCAAGATCATTTGTCTTATTTAATATTTTGGGAGCAGTTTATGTAGGACAAGATCAATTAGAAGTTGCTATTAATTATCACAAAAAATCTATTGAAATAAATCCTGATTATGCAGAAGGTTATAATAACTTAGGTATTGCTTTTCAAAAGCTTGGTCTATTTGAAGAAGCGGTAAAAAACTATAATAAGACATTAAAGCTAAAGCCAAATTTTGCACCAGCTTATAATAATTTAGGAATAGTTTTTAAAAGCCTTAATAAATTAGATGAAGCCTTAATGAATGCAAAAAAAGCAATAGAACTAGATTCTGAATATGCAGAAGCACACAATAATATTGGCGCAATATTTCAGGATTTAGATAACCTTGAAGAAGCGCATAAATATTATAAAAAGGCTATCAAATTAAAACCAAACTATTCAGATGCTTATTATAATCTGGGAATTTTATTAAAAAAACTTGATAAAATTGAAGAATGTATTGAAAATTTTCGAAAGGCAGTAAAAATCAATCAAAAAAATAGTAGAGCATATAGTAATTACCTGTTTAATTTAAATTATCTTAATAAATATGATGATAATTATTATGTTGAAGAAGCAAAAAAATTTAGACTTAGTTTAAATAAAATTGATGACCAGCTATGTACTCCATATAAATATATTATTAATCCAAAAAAACTTAATGTAGGTTTTGTTTCTGCAGATTTTAAAAAACATCCTGTTGGTTTTTATTTAATTGATGTTTTAAAATATTTTAAAAAAGAAAATATTGAATTAGTTGCATATTACAATTCAACAGAGGTCGACGATCTAACTGAAAAATTAAAAAGATATTTTGATATTTGGTATAATATTTCAAATGAAAATGACCTGAGCGTCGTAAATTTAGTAAGAAAAGATGGAATACATATTTTAATTGATATGTCTGGTCACACTGCAAAAAATAGATTGCCGGTTTTTGTAAATAAGCCAGCGCCTATTCAGTTAACTTGGTTGGGTTATAATGCATCCACAGGCCTCAAAGAAATAGATTATATTATAGGAGATCAACATGTTACACCTTTGAAAAATAAGAACCAATTTACAGAAAATATTTTGCAATTACCCAATATTTGGAGTTGCTTTAGTAAACCAAATTTTAAAATTAAGAAAGAAAACTCTTCTCCTGCACTGAAAAATGGATTTATTACATTTGGTTGTTTTAACAAAACTGCAAAAATAAATGACAATGTAATAGACGTATGGTCAGAAATATTAAAAAGGGTTGAAAATTCAAAACTTTTTTTAAAATCAAAACAATTAGACAATTCAATGATTGTAGAAAATATCAAAAAAAAATTCCAAAAAAATGGAATAAATGCTGAAAAAATAATTACTGAAGGCCAATCTAAAACAAGAGAAGAAATGTTAACAAAATATAATCAAATTGATATTGCCCTGGATCCATTTCCTTATGCAGGAATTACTACAAGTTTTGAATCTGTATGGATGGGAGTTCCATTATTTACAAAAAAAGGAAATAATTTTTATTCTAGAATCGGAACAAGTATAAATAATAATTTGGGAATGACTGAGTGGATCGCTGATGATGAAAAAGATTACTTTGTTAAAATTTTAAAACTAACTTCAAATTTTAATCAACTTTCACAAACGAGAAAATATTTAATCAATAAAGTTAATGACTCAACTTTGTTTAACTCTTATCTTTTTGCTAATAATTTTAATAAAATGCTCTGGAAAATTTGGGAAAAATTTATTCTTAAATCAGATTGATGGATTAAATTTTAATTATAAGCTCGGAAAGTTTATCAGCTAACCATTTTCCCTACTTTTTCACCACCAAATAAGTGAAAATGTAAATGAGGTACTTCTTGTCCACCATGCTCGCCAATATTAACTAATGATCTATACCCTTTTCCATTATCAGATAAAGAAATGCCTAATTTTTTTGCGACAAAACTAATGCCTTTGATTAATTCACTTATTTCTTTTTCTGATGCTCTTGAGGAAAAATCATCTAAATCTATGTATTCACCTTTAGGAATTACAAGTGCATGTACTTTTTTTTGTGGATTAATATCATAAAAAGATAAAATATATTTATTTTCATAAATTTTTTTGCAAGGGATTTCACCTCTTACAATTTTTGCAAATATATTATTTTCGTCATAACTCATTTTTTTCTTTTATTTAATTCTTTCATAACATCTTCTATTTTAATTTCATTTGACTCAAAATAAACCAATAAATGATATATAACATCTGCGGCCTCATGAATTTTATTAGTATTTTGTTCAACAGATTCGATTAACTCACCAATCTCCTCTTTGACTTTATCCAAGCTTAACTTTTTATCATTTAATAGTTTATTTGTGTAAGATTTATCTGGGGAAGACTTTTTTCTTTCTCGGATAATTTTAATGAGTTCTTCTAAAGATTGTAACATACTAAATTCTAACAGGTATGCCTTTTGAGTCCAAATATTGTTTGGCTTCTAATATTGTATGTTCTCCAAAGTGAAAAATTGATGCTGCTAGGACAGCACTTGCTTTACCAATTTTAATACCTTGGTGTAAGTGTTCTAAGTTGCCAACTCCTCCTGAAGCAATTACTGGTATGTTAACAAGCTTAGATACTTTTTTAGTTAGATCTAAATCATAACCTTTTTTAGTTCCATCTCTGTCCATTGAAGTAAGAAGTATTTCTCCAGCGCCTAGGGATTCCATTTTTTCTACAAATTTTAAAGCATCTATACCTGTAGATTTTCTTCCTCCATGGGTAAATATTTCCCATTTATTTTCCTTTACTTTTTTTGCATCCACAGCAACAACAATACATTGAGAGCCAAATTTTTCAGAACTTTCCTTAACCAAATTTTTATTATTCACCACAGCTGTATTTATTGAAACTTTATCAGCACCAGCTAATAGTAAATTTCTTATATCTTCTAACGTCCGAACTCCTCCTCCAACTGTTAGTGGCATAAAGCATTTTTCCGCAGTCTTTTTAACTGTATCCAATATAATATCCCTATTTTCGCTTGAGGCTGTAATATCTAAAAAACATAATTCATCTGCCCCTTGTTCATCATATATTTTTGCTTGTTCCACTGGATCTCCGGCGTCGACTAAATCTACAAAATTAATTCCTTTAACTACTCTTCCATTTTTTACATCTAAACAAGGTATAATTCTATTTTTCAACATTTTAAATTAATTCTGCTAAATCACTAATTTTTATATCACCATCATAAATTGATTTACCTACTATCACGCCTTCAATATTTGAATTATTTAGTGATTTGATTTTTTTTATATCTTTTATTGAAGAAACTCCTCCCGAAATAACTAAAGGAATTTTTACTTTACTAGATAATTCAACTGTATCTTTTATATTCGGTCCTTTTTTTGTGCCATCTTTATTTATATCTGTATAAACGATTCTAGAAACGCCAAAATTTTGAATTTCCTTTATATAATCTATAGCAGAAATATTAGTTTGTTTTTTCCATCCGGATAAAGCAATCAAACCATCTTTAACATCTAAGGCAACAGCAATTTTATTTTTAAATTTATCACAAGCGGTTTTGAGTAAATCTGTATTCTCTATAGCCGCGGTACCCATAACAATCTTATCGACGCCCATTTCTATCCAATTATTTATATCATCAATTGTTCGTATACCACCTCCAATTTGAATCCTTGACTTAACTTTTTTTATTATTTCTTTAACGATAATAGAATTGACCGGCTTCCCTTGAAGCGCACCATCTAAATCAACAATATGAATATCATTAAAACCATTTTGAGAATATTTTATAGCTTGATTGGTTGGTGAATTTTCATAAGAAATTATTTTATTAAAATCACCTTTTACGAGTCTAACACACTTACCATTTTTAATATCAATGGCCGGGAAAATAATCATTTAAAACTCTCTTTTTAAAAAATTTTCTAAAATTTTTAATCCATTTTTTTGACTTTTTTCTGGATGAAATTGGGTACCAAAAATATTTTCTTTAGCAATCGCTACAATAATTGAATTACCGTAATTTGCAGTAGCAATTACACAATCTTTTTGTTTTGTTAAAAATTCATAGCTATGGAGAAAATACATATGAGATTTATTTTTCAGACCAGAAAAGAGAATAAAATCTTTTTTAAATTCTATTTGATTCCAACCCATATGTGGCAGTTTTAATGTTTTATTAATATTATTTATTTTTTTTACTGTTGCGTCTATCCAACCAAAGCCTTTTGTTTCTTGGGATTCATAACCAATTTTAGCAAATAGTTGCATACCAACACATATTCCAAAAATAGGTTTTTTTTTAACCAAAACAAATTCGTTTAAGGCATTCTCTAATCCTGAAATTTTTTTTATACCTAAATAGCAATCTCTAAAAGATCCTTGGCCTGGAAGAATTACTTTGTTTGATTTTTTAATTACCTCCGGATTAGATGTAACTACTATTTTTAAATCTAAATTCGTATTACTGGCGGCGGCTTCAAGTGCTTTAGCTGCTGACCTTAAGTTGCCAGAACCATAGTCAATTATTGCAATCGACATTGCTTATTTTATAAAACACCCTTGGTGGAAGGAATTTTATTTTTAATTCTTTTGTCTATTTCTAGAGCTTCGCGCAGTGATCTTGCCAAACCTTTAAAACAAGATTCTATTATATGGTGACTATTATCACCATAAACATTTTCAATATGTAAAGTTATGCCGGCCGCTTGTGAAAAAGCTTGAAACCATTCTTTAAACAATTCAGTATCCATTTCGCCTAATTTTTCTACCTTTAAATTAACCTTCCATACCAAATACGGTCTGTTTGAAACATCAATAGACACTCTAGTTAATGTTTCGTCCATCGGTATTAATGCATGAGCATATCTTCTTATTCCTTTTGATGAACGAAGTGCCTTTTTTATGCATTCTCCAATAGCTATACCGGAATCCTCAGTTGTGTGGTGTAAGTCAGTATGCGTATCACCTTTTGCCTTTAAATTAATATCAATTAATGAATGCTTTGAAAGCTGTTCCAACATGTGGTTTAAAAAACCAATTCTAGTATCTATTTTATATTTTCCCTTTCCATCAATGTTGGTTTCAACATTGATTATAGTTTCTTTAGTTTTTCTTAATACTTTAGCTTTTCTAGACATTATAATTATAATTACAGGTATATAGTTAAACAAATACGATATCAATAATACTAAAAATACTCTTGAACAAATAAAATAAGTATCCACATATCTATAGTTATGAGTGAAATTCAAAATTGGCATGGAACTACAATAGTTCTTGTAAGAAAAGGTAAAGATGTTGTTGTTGCAGGAGACGGGCAAGTAAGTCTGGGCAACACTATAATTAAAAGCACAGCAAAAAAAGTAAGAAAAATTGAAAAACGAAATGTTATAGCTGGCTTTGCGGGATCAACTGCTGATGCACTTACTTTGTTTGAAAGATTAGAAGCAAAATTAGAAAAACACGCCGGAAACCTAACGAGAGCAGCCGTCGAATTAGCTAAGGATTGGAGAACTGATAAATACCTTAGAAGGCTTGAGGCTTTAATGGCGATAGCAGATAAAGAAAAGAGTTTTATTATTTCTGGTACCGGAGATGTTTTAGAGCCTGAGGACAACATTATTGGAATAGGGTCTGGTGGTAATTTTGCACTTGCTGCTGCAAAAGTTTTGATGGAATCCAAGCTCACAGCAGAAGAAATTGCAAAAAAAGCAATATCAATAGCTGCGGAAATTTGTGTGTACACAAATAACAATATTACAATTGAAAAAATCTAATGGAAAAATCTAATATTAAAAATATTAGGCCCAAAGAAATCAAAGAACATGTAGAACAAATTTCCAATGTAAGTTCTTTATCTCCTCGAGAAATTGTATCTGAGTTAGATAGATATGTAATTGGACAAAACCAGGCGAAGAGGGCTGTTGCAATTGCCTTAAGGAACCGGTGGAGACGTCAAGCATTAACAAATGAAATGAAAGATGAAGTTTTACCAAAAAATATTTTAATGATTGGTCCAACTGGAGTTGGTAAGACCGAAATTTCTAGAAGATTATCAAAATTAGCTGAGGCTCCTTTTATCAAAGTAGAAGCTACAAGATTTACTGAGGTTGGATATGTAGGAAGAGACGTAGAACAAATTATAAGAGATCTTCTTGAAATCGCAATAGCAATGGAAAAAGTAAAAAAAAGAAAAGAAGTTTTTACAAAAGCTCAACAAACAGCAGAAGAAAGAGTTTTGGAAGCAATCGTTGGTAATAAGGCTAGTGTTGCAACTCGAGAAAGTTTTAGAAAAAGATTAAGAAATGGAGATTTAGACAAAAATGAAATAGAAATTAATGTACATAATAGTCCTTCAATGCCGAATTTAGAAATACCAGGCATGCCGGGGGCAAATATCGGCATGATAAATATTGGAGAAATGCTTGGAAAATCAATAGGGAGTAAACCCAAAAAAAAAAAGATGACCGTAAAGGAATCTCATGAAATTTTAATTGCAGAAGAATCTGACAAATTAATTGAACAAGATAAAATTATTAAATCAGCAAAAGTTTCTACTGAAAACAATGGAATAGTTTTTTTAGATGAAATTGATAAAGTATCTGCACGTGGTGATAGAATTGGAGGAGATGTATCAAGAGAAGGTGTCCAAAGAGATTTATTACCCTTAATCGAGGGAACAACTGTCAGCACAAAGTATGGAACAATTAAAACTGATCATATTTTGTTTATTGCTTCAGGAGCATTTCAGTTGGCAAAACCTTCGGATCTTTTGCCTGAACTCCAAGGTAGACTTCCGATAAGGGTCGAGTTAAATGCTTTAACAAGTGAGGACTTTAAAAAAATTCTAAGGGAACCGGATAACAGTTTAATTAAACAATATAAAGCTTTGCTAAAAACTGAAAAAATTAATCTTGAATTTACTAATGGTGGCATTGAGACTATTGCAGAATTGGCTACAGAAGTTAACTCTAGTGTAGAAAATATAGGAGCAAGAAGATTACACACCATTATAGAAAAAGTTCTTGATGAGATAAGTTTTACTGCCACGGATAGAGGTGGCGAAAAAATTATTATCGACAAAAAATATGTTCAGGAAAACCTGGGTGAATTAGTTAAAGATACAGACTTATCAAAATTTATTCTTTAAATTTTTTGAGAAATATATAAAAAGCACCTTCGCCACCATCTTTTATTTCAGCTTTTGATATACTTTTAATTTTATTTTTAATTTTTGGATTAGAATTTATATAATCGGGAACTGAATTTTTCAAAATACTTAAATCTTTGGAAACGTAAGGGTCATTTTCAATTTTGGATCGTAAACCTTTGCCAGTAATAACTATAATTTTTTCGACACTTTCTTTAAAATGTTTATCAATAAATTTTTCAATTTTTTTATTGGCTTCATCTAAAGAATAACCGTGTAAATCAACTTTTCTAACTTTTGTAATAGAAGTTTTTTGTTTATCTAAATAATAGTCTTTATTTTCGATTGGCTTCTTGCTTAAAGTAAAATTTTTCCAAGCCTTAAGATCTTCGGGTGAAAGTTTTTTATTCAAATCAAACTTGGGTTTCCATTAAATACCAATTTGGATTGTTGTTCCACATGTTTTTTGAAAATTTCCAAACATCACTAACAGTTTTAATTATATCTGGATTACCTTCTATAATTTTATTATCTTTATCTTTTTTACAGGTTATGATTTCACTAACAAAGTTTACTGTGAAAATATAAATATTATCTTTTTTTTCAAAATTTTTAATTTCCGCAGATTTAACTCCAACAAATGTTAACTCTGATTTTAAATTTTCTTTTTTTCTTTGATCAATTTCATCAGAAAAGTTTTGATATATTTTTTTATCTAGAAGAGATTTTAAAGCTTTTTTATCACCCTTGGCAAAAGAAGTAATAATCATTTCATATGCTGTTTTTGCACCTTTAATAAACTGTTCTTTGGCCGCATTATCAAATTTATTCAAACTTAAATTGTCAGCTTTTTCTTCTGTAAATTTTTGTTTTGGGCTTTCGTCAAAAAGATTTATTACATTTTTTTTTTCATGACCAGTTCTTCGACCAAGTATTCCTCTTAATCTTAAGATAATAAACCCTGCTATTATCGCTATTAAGATAATATCAAGATATTCAAAGCTGCTGTTCATATGTTTTTTGTAACATTTTATTTTATTTAGTATAATAAATTATATCAATCTACAAAATATATATTCTACAACAAATGAACTTTCTTTTACTATTTATTATAGGTATTCCACTAATTGAAATATATTTATTTATTAAAATTGGATCGGCAATTGGCACTTTTAATACCATTGCATTTACAATAATTACTGCCCTAATAGGAATTATATACGCAAGACACGAGGGATTTAGTACTTTAAAATCAGCCTTTCCTCGGTTGGCAAGAGACGAGGTTCCGATCTATGAAATTATTACAGGAGCAACGATAACTTTTGCAGCATTACTCCTAATTTTTCCAGGATTTGCAACAGATTTTTTGGGTTTTTTATTATTATTTCCTTTCACTAGAAAATTAATTATATCAAGGTTTGCAAAAAAAAATGAAACACGCAACAAAGCAAAAAAAAATATTATCGAAGGTCAATATGAAGATATAGATGACGATTTAAAATGACAAAAAAATATAAAATATTAACAGAATTTACAAAAGATATCTCTTATGAGACACCCGATGTTGAAACATATCTCCAAACAAAAGAAAATATTTCAAAATATAATTTAAAACTAGATATTAATAGCAAACCTCTGAAGAATCAAATTATAGAAGTAAATCTTATTTCAACGTTTCAAGAGACTAGTTTGGTGAGAAAAAAATCTAATTTTGAAATTACTTACGCAGCAATAGTTAGAGTTGATGAAAATGTTACAGATAAAAAAGAAATAAAAAAAATTATTTTAATCGATATACCAAGTGAAATTTATCCAAGACTAGAAGATTTGTTTGTTTCATTAGTAAATAAAGCTGGTTTTCCAGATGTTAAGATTGAAAGAAGAATTGATTTTGAAAAGTTATATAATGAAAAATTTAATTAATTGAAAAAATTTTTTTTAAGTTCGTTTTTTAAAAAATCCTTATGTAATTGCATTTCCTTTGGCGTTGGTTTAATAATTTTTTTTAAATACTTTGTAAATTTTTTATCTTTATTTTTAAAGGTACCAGTTTCATTTTGTACTGAAAAATCTAAGGTAGGCTCTTTTTGATCAATCAGATTTATATAAACCTTAGACAATAATTCACAGTCCACTAACGCATTATGTTTTTGCCTTTTTGAATAATCAATTCTAAATTTTCTACATAGGGAATCCAAATTAATGGCAGAGCCTGGAAATTTTTCTCGGGCCAATTCTAAAGTGTCAATAACTCTATCTTTCTTTATTATATCTTCATTAATCATTTTTAATTCATTGTTTAGATGGGAAAGATCAAAATCTGCATTGTGGATAATAAGCTTCTTACCACTTATAAATTTTAAAAAATCCTTAGCAATTTCAAAAAATTTTTTTTTATTTGATAGAAATTCGTCTGAGTATCCATGAATTTTAAGCGCATCCTCAGAAACTTTTCTTTCAGGATTCAACAAGCAATGAAAAAACCTTTTGGTAGGCACTTGATTTTTTAGCTCCAAACAACCAATTTCAACTATTCTATGTCCGTCTTTTACTGCAAGACCGGTTGTTTCTGTATCTAACACAATTTCAATCATTTTATAAAATTTTTTCTAAAATTTGTTTAACATTTTTTTTAATAGAATCATTCTTAAAATTATTTTTTATCACAAAATTTGATTGTCGTTTTTTAAATTCTACAGGAATTTGAAGTTTTTTAAATTTTTTTATTATTTTTGAATTAAAATTTAGTTTTTTTTTTAACCTTTTGCTAATTTCTTCTTTTTTGGCATCTACAAAAATTAAAATATCATCTTTTTTATTAATTTTATTTTCCATTAGTAATGGAATATCCAAAACAACAATTTTTTTATTTTTATTTTTCTTAATAAAACCATTCATTCTAGATTGAACTTCTGGATGCACAATTTTAACAATTTTTTTTAAATTATATTCACTCTCCATAATGGCCTCGAAAAGCTCCCCTTTTTTAACAGGAAAAGAAGTTATATAATTAGGAAGTGCTTTTTTAAGCTTGTTGTAACATTTTCTGCTTTTTCTATATAGTTTAGCAACTTCGGCATCGGCATTAAAAACTGGATAACCAAATTGTTTTGCTACGTAACTTTTTCCAGAACCAATATCTCCAACAACCGCAAGTCTAATCATTAATCTAATAATCTATTATCAATTTTTGGTAAAACATTGTGCCAAATTCTAAAAGCTAATTGAGCCTGGTAAATAAACATCATCTTGCCGTTTTCAATTTGATTACCAAACTGCTTTGCTTTTGAGAGAAATTTTGTTTTGCTTGGATTGTAAATGATATCATAAAATAATTTGTTTGGTCCAATATCAACATAATTTAACTTTATTTCATCATCATTTTTCAAACCTAAGCTTGTCGCATTAATTATCATGTCAAAATCAGTGGTTTCACCCCAATCTATAATTTCTAAATCTGAAAAAATTTTTTTAATATTGTCAGCTTTTTCTTTTGTTCTATTACTTAAAACTATTTTGGATGCTCCTAGCCTTTTTAAAGCTATAATAATTGAAGGAACTACTCCGCCTGCCCCCAGGACAAATATTTTTTTATCTTTAACTTTATAATTAATATGTTTTAAGCTTTCTTCAAACCCGCCAATATCTGTATTGTCTCCAACAACTCTATTATCTTTTTTAAAAATCGTATTTACAGACTGGGCCTCGTTAGCAAGTGGCGTTAATTCATCAAGAAAGGAGATGATAGATTTTTTAAAAGGAATAGTTACATTTATTCCATTAATGTTCTCATTTTTAACATTCAAAATTACATCTTTTATATCTCTCTCGTTAAGTTTTTTTTTTTCATAAATTGCATCAATATTATTTTTTTTGATCCAATGATTATGCAATTGGGGAGATAAAGAATGTTCAATTGGGTTTCCTATGACCAAATATTTTTTCATAATTAATTATCTAACAATATCAGTTTATAACTAGAGTCTGGTTTGTCTGTTTCTTTCATGCTCACTCTTTTTACTAAATAGATAATGTATTTATCCTTTTTCCTTTTTGAAAAACAAAAATCTCTGTAATTTTGCCATTTTTCTGAAATTTTTTTTAAAAGCATCAATCATTTAGGATCGTTAAATATTCCTTTATTTTTTTAACAGGCAACCCCATTATTGTATCTTCGTCACCATCAATTTTGGAAAAAAGTTTTCTCCCTTCACCCTCTATTTGATAAACATTATAAGCATACAAATTTTCATCCTTTATCTTGTTTAAATATGTTTTTAATTCTTCGTTGTTCATTTTTTTCATTGTCAGACTAGCTTTGTCGCTATGATTCCAAATCATGGAGCCATTTTTAGATATACAAACAGAGCTGATTAATTGATGCTTTCGACCATTTAATTTTCGAAGTATATTAAAAGCCTCACCTCTATTTGTTGGTTTTGAAATAAGCTTACCATTTAAATCTATAACACTGTCCGCTCCCAATACGAGTTCGTTAGGTTTTTTTTCACTTATTTTGTTTGCTTTTGATTCTGCAAGGTTTTTTGAAATTATTTTTGGTGTTACTTTTTCCTTTATTAAAGATTCTTTTATTGAATTTTCGTCTATATTTGATGGGGCAATTTTGCATTTAATATTATTTTTTTCTAATATTTTTTTTCTTATTTTACTCCTTGATGCCAAAATTATACTTTTCATCGTTGGGAGCGAACAATATCATAAATTTTTATAACAGAGGCAGCAGTTTCTTCCACAGATTTTCTTGTAACATCTATAGTTGGCCAGCTATATTTCTTAAAAATATTTTTTGCTATCCCAAGTTCTGATTTAATTTTTTCAATATTTGTATATGAACTAGATTTTTTTTCGTTCATAAAGTTCATTCTGTTTTTTCTAACGTCTAATAAACGTAACGGCTCGACTGTCAGTCCTATTACACAAAAAATTTTTGGATTTTTGATTAACTTTATGGGAACAGAATTTTTATTTATAATTGGTATATTGCAAGTTTTATATCCTCTGTTTGCTAAATAAATTGATGTTGGTGTTTTGCTTGTTCTACTTATGCCCAAAAGTATGATATCTGATTTTTCTACATCGTTTATTATTTTTCCGTCGTCATGGTTCATTGTGAACTGTACTGCTTCGATTCTTTTATAATAATCTTCATCAAGCGCATGTTGTCCGCTTGGTATATGGGAAGCTTTTTGATGAAGTAGCTTCGAGAATCTTAATATTAAATCGCCCAATACCCCAAAACATGGTATATTTATTTTTTTGCTTTCTGCTACTAAAAACTGAGCTAATCGAGTATCAACGATAGTATATAAAATAATTGAATTTTCTTTTCTTTTACAAATTTCAAATATTTTCATTATTTGATTCTCTGTTCTTGTAAACGCATATTGGTGGGATTTATATTCAAAATTTGAAAATTGAGCTTGTAAAGCTAAAAAAATCCTGTCCAGTGTCTCTCCGGTTGAATCTGAAACAAGATAAATTTCGTATGTTTTATTCATTTATAAACTGTTAATAAATTAACTAATTTCTAATATTATTTAATAAATTTTTTTTATTTTTAATTTTATTAAAATTTATTAATAATAATTAACATATAATTATAAATGAAAAACTAAATATAAATAATGTTAATTGTGAGAACACATAACTAATTCCTTAAAATTTAAGGTAGTTTTAAATTTTAATTTGTTAACAACCATTAAACAACTTGTATAAAACAATTAATTAAAGTTATTAACATACTATAATACTAATTATATCTTTACTTATATTTTATTTATTTATGAGAAGATTAAACAATTGTTTAGAAAATAAAAGGTATACAAATATTCCTATTTGGTTTATGAGACAAGCTGGTAGATATTTAGATGAATTTCGAGAAATTAGAAAAAAAAATCCAAACTTTATCAACCTTTGTTTAAATGAAAAACTGGTTCACAAAATAAGTCTACAACCAATTAAAAGATTTGATTTGGATGCCATAATACTATTCTCTGATATTTTAATTATTCCTTATGGATTGGGACAAAAGGTTTTGTTTAAAAAAAATCTTGGACCCATTCTTGGAAACTTAAATTTAGATTCGATTATCAAAATTAAACAAACTGACTTCTTAAATCGTGTTTATCCAGTTTATAAAAGTATAAACCTTTTAAAAAATAGTATGGATTATAAACATAAAAGCTTAATAGGTTTTGCGGGCGCTCCTTGGACTCTTCTTCTTTATATGATTAATAAACAATCACCAAAAAAAAGTTTTAATAAAGATCAAGTCTTTAAAGATAAATATTTACTAAATCACCTAATGTTAAAATTAGAAGAATTTATATGCTTGCATATTGACAAACAAATAGAGGCGGGAGCCAATATTATCCAACTTTTTGATTCATGGGCAGGCCTATTGTCAAAAAATGAGTTAGCGAATTATTGCTATCTTCCAACACTTAAAATTGTCAATCACATTAAAAAAAAAAGAGTGCCCATTATTTGTTTTCCTAAAAATATAAAAAAAGAAGATTACATAGATTTTTGTTCAATTGTTAAACCAAGCGCAATTAATATTGATTACGAAATTAACCCTGAATGGATAAAAAACAAACTCGACAATTTGCCCATTCAAGGAGGATTGGATCCTAAAATTTTATTAACCAACAAAGAAAATATAAAAAAGAACGTTGATTATTATTTAAATGTTTTTTCGGGATATCCTTATATATTCAACCTAGGACACGGTGTTTTGCCGGAAACCAATCCATCGGTGGTAGAATTTATAGTTAAAACCATTAGAGAAAAAAATACTTAATGAAAAAAGCTGTAATATTATTTAATTTAGGTGGCCCGGATAAATTAGAAAATATTGAACCGTTTCTATTTAATCTATTTAATGATCCTGCAATAATTAATGTTCCCTTTATTTTTAGGTATCCATTAGCAAAATTTATTTCTAAAAAAAGAGCTCCGATAGCAAAAAATATATATAAAGAAATTGGAAACAAATCCCCGATCCTTGAGCTGACACAAGATCAGGCAAGAAGTTTGGAAAGCAATCTGTCAAAAAAAGATGATTATAAATGTTTCGTGGTAATGAGGTGTTGGCATCCACGAGCTTCGGATGTAATCGAAGAAGTTAGAGAATATAACCCCGAAGAAATAATACTTTTGCCTCTTTATCCTCAATATTCGGCCTCAACCTCAGGATCCTCTATTAATGAATGGTGCAACTTATGCAAAAAAGAAAATTATTATGTTAAAACCAAAACTATTTGTTGTTATCCCACAGAAAATAATTTTATAGCTTCGCACATTTCGCTTATTAAAAAAACTCTAAAGGCAATAGAAGATAATAATTTTAAGTTAATTTTCTCTGCCCATGGCTTGCCGAAGAGTAAAATAAAAAAAGGAGATCCTTACCAATGGCAAATTGAGGAAACTGTTAAAAAAATAATGTCTAATTTAAAAAATGAAAATTTAAATTATGTGATAAGTTATCAAAGTCGTGCGGGCCCCTTGAAATGGATAGGTCCACCCACAGATGAAGTAATTATTAAATGTTCCAAAGAAAAAAAAGGTATCGTTATAGTGCCCATAGCCTTTGTGTCAGAACATTCGGAAACATTGGTAGAATTAGATATAGAATATAAAAAATTAGCTGAAAAAAATGGTTGCAGTTTTTATAAAAGAGTGCCAGCGCTAGGAACAGAAGAGAATTTTATTAAAGGACTTACAGAACTAGTTTTAAAACAAGAAACAAGGGGTAATTTTATTTCATCATTAATGTGTCCTAATAAATATGTAAAATGTCCTTGTTTAAAATTATGAAAAAATTCATTTTTAAAAAATGAACACCTATTTATTATTTAAATCAATCCATCTAATAGCTGTTATTTCTTGGATGGCAGGACTTTTATATTTACCAAGAATTTTTGTGTATCACAGTGAGGCTGTTGCAAAAAACAAATCTGAAGATTTAATGTCTACTTTTAAAATCATGGAAAAAAAGCTTTTTTTTTATATTATGAATCCTGCGATGATTGTATCTTGGATTTTCGGTGGCCTGCTGGTTCATATTGTTGGTATAGATAATTCGAATTCCCTTTGGTTGCAGCTAAAGCTACTATTTGTGGTTGCTTTAACTGCTTATCATTTCTTTTTATTTAATTGTTTGAGAAAATTTGCTAAAAACAACAACGCGTATTCGGTTAAATTTTATAGAATAATCAATGAAATACCTACTGTTTTGTTGATTTTAATCATTTTTGTAATTGTTTATAAACCATTGTAAACTTGAAATATTGTCAAATAGTAACTATATTCATAACATCACATCACCAAGATAATCAACAAAGCTATGAACATTCAAGAACTTAAGAACACCAGCTCCGAAGAACTTATTGCTAAAGCTGAAAAACTTGAAATAGAAAATCCTAGTACATTAAGAAAACAGGAAATTTTATTTGCGATATTAAAAAAACTTGCGGATAATAAAGAGGAAATTACAGCGGGTGGTGTTTTAGAAGTTTTACAAGATGGATTTGGTTTTTTGCGGGCAATCGAATCCAACTATTTACCTGGTCCAGATGATATTTATGTTAGCCCAAGCCAAATTAGAAAATTTGGTTTAAGAACAGGAGATTCCGTAGAAGGCCAAGTAAGATCTCCCAAAAACGGAGAAAGATATTTTGCCTTACTTAAGGTTGATCAAATAAATTTTGAAAGTCCCGAAAAAGCAAAAAATAAAATTGCATTTGATAATTTAACGCCCCTCTATCCAGACAAACAATTAAAGATGGAAATAGAAAAAGCAAAAACTGAAAAAAATACAGATTTAACCCAAAGAATTATTGATTTAATTGCTCCTATCGGCAAAGGACAAAGATCCTTAATAATTTCTCCACCGAAAGCGGGAAAAACAATAATGCTCCAAAATATTGCTCACTCAATAGCTGCCAATTATCCAGAATGTTATCTTATGGTTTTATTAATTGATGAAAGGCCAGAAGAAGTTACAGATATGCAAAGAACTGTAAAAGGGGAAGTAATTAGCTCGACATTTGATGAGCCGGCGTTAAGACACGTAGCTGTCGCCGAAATGGTTATTGAAAAAGCTAAGAGGTTAGTGGAACATAAAAAAGATGTAATAATTCTGCTTGATTCTATCACAAGACTTGGTAGAGCATACAATGCCGTTATTCCTAGTTCTGGCAAAGTTTTGACGGGAGGAGTTGATGCGAATGCACTTCAAAGACCAAAAAGATTTTTTGGTGCTGCACGAAACGTGGAAGAAGGAGGATCACTTACTATAATCTCTACAGCTTTAATAGATACTGGTAGTAGAATGGATGAGGTAATTTTTGAAGAATTTAAAGGAACGGGTAACAGCGAAGTAATTATGGACAGAAAAGTTCATGATAAAAGAATTTATCCTGCAGTTGACA
>Ga0187827_10003650_pt1 | contig 19679 bp, 22 predicted proteins | sample ETNtaG_39_FD_167969 | JGI IMG/M metagenome (GOLD analysis project Ga0187827, IMG submission 167969) | Marine microbial and viral communities from oxygen minimum zone, Eastern Pacific Ocean - ETNP2014_SV_150_PacBio MetaG (Illumina Assembly) | ecosystem: Environmental > Aquatic > Marine > Hypoxic... | reverse complement strand
GGAATAGGCGGACGTTCCACCTCAATAGCAATTGATGAGATGGCGGCACTTGGGGCCAACACCTTTGTCAGAATAGGAGTTACTGGTGGTATACAGCCAAATATGCAAGTCGGAGACTTAGTAATTGCATCTGGTGCGGTCAGAATGGACAAGACCAGTGAACACTATGTATTTCTCGAATATCCTGCTGTAGCTGATTTGGAAGTTACATGCGCACTGATTGCAGCTGCACAATCGGAAGGTTGTAATTTCCATGTGGGTATCGGAGCAACTGCATCATCATTTTATGCAGGCCAAGGTATAACGTGTCTCAATGGTTACCGTACTACTAAAATGGACGCCATAGCTTCTGACATCAAAGCAGCAAACGTTTACGACTGGGATTCAGAAACTGCAACTATATTCACTCTTTGCAATCTTTACGGTCTCCGAGCTGGGCGCCTAAACGTAATAGTAGATGATCCAAATACAGGTCTTTACAATCCAACTGGCGAAGAAACTGCAATCAAAGTAGTTACCGAGGCTGTCAAGTTACTAATGAAATGGGACAAAACAAAACTCGCCACAAATGACGAAGTTATGCTACCCGAATATCCTCCCAAAATCCATGCAAGCAAAACCCAAGGAAATAAATAGTCATGTCAAGAGATTATGTCCACAGAAACTTTGGTGGCAAATGTAAACCCGGAGATATAGCCCCATACGTAATAGTAACAGGTAGTAAGACTAGGGTCCGAAACCTAACGTCAAGATGGGACAAGTATGATGAGATAGCTGACGACTACGAATTCCTAGTTTGTACAGGTACACTTCATGGAAAACCAATTTCAGCCTGCTCTACAGGTATTGGCGGTATGTCTGTATCAATTGCCATTGAAGAACTCGCACGACTTGGAGCTAAAACGCTACTTAGAATTGGGGTAACGAGTCCTTTAGCAGATGAACTTGATTATGGTGATTTAGTTCTAGCCAAAGGTGCCGTACGATGGGACGGCACAAGCCACGATTATGCTATGCCCGAATATCCTGCCATTGCACATTTTGAAGTACTTATGGCCTCAATGGTAGCCGCTAAGACACTGAACTACCCATACAAAGCAGGAATAATAGCAGACATGGCTTCGCTTGGACCAACAACACATGATGGCTACAGAGGATATCTTGCTACAAACACAGAAATAATGGCTGCATCTCTACATAATGCCGGCGTACTCAATGGAACGGGCGAAGCAGCCACCATGCTTGTACAGTCCTCAATATACGGGCTTAGATCAGGAGTAATTACCGTCAATCTTCTCAATCAAGCGACTAAAGCCTGGGACCCAAAAGAAGATGATCGAGTAGTCACCTGTGGATTAGAAACTATTTCCGTATTGCAGCGCTGGGATGAGTTAAAGTTGGAATCAGGCAATCAGTATATGGTTCCGCAAATTACAACATAACTAACTAAAGTAAAGCCAGTGCCTTACCTTGCATTAAAACCACACTAGGCTCCACAGCTATTCAACCTCAATCGTTATTTCGTCACCAACTATTTCTACAGGGTAAGATGGAATGCCTCTTATCGCAGGAAAAGATAGTACACTCCCATCACGTAAGTCAAATTTCGCTCCATGCCGCGGACACTCTATCTCATAGCCCTCGCATTCTCCTTCAGCTACAGGCCCATCGTCATGCGAGCAAATATCGCCTATGCAATAAAACTCACCACCCACATTGAACAAAGCTAGCCTTTTTTCACCCACAGCAAACATCATTTTCTCACCTTCAGTTACTTCATCCTTCTTAGCAATCGTAATTCGCATATACTATTAACCTATTCATTAACTCAATACTAAACTTCCTAGTCTTCAATCCATTCCTGAACGCCATAAGCACCAACCTTTAATACCTTCAAGCTAAGCATTGCGCATTTTAATCGTACTGGACCAAGTTCTATTCCAAGCATATCCAGAATATCATCTCTAGAATATTCTTTTATCTCTTCAAGACTTTTGCCTTGAATATCTTCCATCAACATAGATGCCGATGCCTGAGATATAGCACACCCTTGCCCCGAAAATGCACATTCCACCACTCGGTTGTTTTCATCAACCCGTAAATCAATGCGAATCATGTCGCCACACAACGGATTATCATCTTGATAAGAAATATCGGCGGGGTCTAATTCACCTTTAAACCGAGGGTTTTTGTAATGGTCCAATATAACTTCGCGATACATATCTTCCATAAGATTGTCCTTGCCTACCCAAACACTTGCTTGACTTTATGTAGACCTTCAATAAGTTTGTCCACATCGCTGTATGTATTATACAAATAGAAAGATGCTCTTGCAGTAGCCACTAATTTATAACGTTCGTGGAGTGGCATCGCACAATGATGGCCAGCACGTACAGCTACACCATCCCCATCCAATATCTGCGATATATCATGCGGATGTACACCATCTAGGCTAAAAGCCGTCACGCCACCACGCATTTCGGCTTCTGGACCATAGACAGTGAGTCCGGGCACTTCATTTAGTCTATCCATCGCATAAGAAACTATATCCTGCTCATGCTCCCATATGCTTTGCATACCAAGCCCATTCAGGTAGTTTACTGCCGCTCCCATACCAATAGCCTCTCCTATAGCAGGTGTACCCGCCTCGAACTTGTATGGCAAGTCATTGGTATCAAAATCTCTTAAGTGGACTCTTTTAATCATATCGCCACCACCAAGAAATGGTGGCATTGCATCTAATAATTCATATCTACCCCACAATATACCCACTCCTGTTGGCCCACACATTTTATGAGCCGAAAAGGCAAAAAAGTCCACGTCCAGATCTTGGACATCAACCGGCATGTGTGGTGCTGATTGTGCTCCATCAACAATTATTAGCGCTCCATGATCGTGGGCATTAATAGCCATATTCTTGATTGGATTGAGTGTTCCCAAAACATTCGACATATGTGTAACGCATACAGCTTTCGGATTTTTATCTAGAAGTTGCTCGTATACATGCAAATCGAGCAATCCATTATCATCTACCGGTATAATATCTATCTCCAATCCAATACTTGCAGCAAGCATTTGCCAAGGCACCAGATTGGAATGATGTTCCATTTCGGTCAAGATAATCCGATCTCCGCTGTTTAAATTTGTGCGGCCCCAGCTATTTGCAACTAGATTGATAGCTTCTGTCGTATTTCTGGTATATATTATTTCTTTTTCGTTTGACGCATTAATAAATTCACCAATAGTTATGCGCGCATTTTCATAACCCGCAGTAGCCTCCTCGGCCAAGGTGTGTATTCCTCGATGCACATTAGCATTGTTGTTGCTGTAGTAGTCATTCAAGCAATCGAGAACTTGCTTTGGCTTTTGGGAGGTTGCTGTAGTATCCAAATAAACTAATGGCACATCTTCTTTCACCATCCGTTTTAACGCAGGAAAATCTTGTCTTATCACGTTGGCGTCAAATCCACCTTTCATTATGAGTGTATACCTCTACACAATAGCCGCGAATCTCGGACAAAAACTGAAGTTATCGTTATTTTTTTCATGCCATCTTGTCCACAACGGATTCCTTCAATCTCCCGCGAACCCCGTCAAATGGGATGCGCTCCATAATTGGGTCGAAAAATCCATCAACCACAACCTTGCGAGCTTCTTCGTATTCAATACCACGCGACATCAAATAAAATAAATGTTCTTCTTCTAGTCTGCTTATCGTAGCGGCATGTGTACAACGCACATCATCTGCCTGTATCTCTAGACCAGGTATCGAGTCAGCGCGCGCGCCCTTAGCCAATAGCAAGTTCCTATTCGCCTGAAACCCATCTGTTTTCTGTGCGCCAGGTTCGACATTAATCATGCCTTGCCAAACAGATCGACTCTCATCGCGCAACGCACCCTTAAATAACAAATCGCTTGTTTGACCTTCTGCTCTGTGATTTTGTTGTGTGTCATGATCCATGTGCTGTTTACCAGCGGCAAAGTAAAATCCCGACATACGCCCCCAAGCTCCTTCTCCAACCAAATCCAAGTCCAAGAATGATTTAGTTATCTTGCTTCCAATTGCACTAAACACCCAGTCTAATCGGCCATCACGCCCTACTTGCGATTTCTCATGTGAAAAATGATAACAGTTCTCGCTCAATGATTGTAGCTCAACAAACTTTAACTCCGCGTTATCACCAACAAACACCTCAACCGTGCCAGCATGTAATTGTTCAGAGTTTCCGCTATCAGACGCTAGCTCATGCACATAAGTCAACGATCCTCCATTTTCAACTACGATCACTACTCTTGAAAAATGTGCGTGTCCGTCTAACCATAAAACTGAGTGCAAGGGCGCCTTAACATTCACGCCAGCCGGGACATAAACAAACACACCCTGATCTACTAATGCACCCGCCATTGCAGCATGTTTGCCATCTGAAACATTAACTATTTTTGATATGTACTTAGCAAATAATTCACCGTGATTATTAGTAGCGGAAAAAAAGTCGGCAAATACCACGCCTTTGTCCGAAGCATCGTTATCCAAGCTTTCCTGAATTACTTGCGCACCAGATATTACAATCTGACCTCCGTGTTGATCTCCCACCAACGGTTTTAGTAGGTGATCCGGTACATTGCCCATACCGTTATCATTCTTAGCTTCTACTGTTCCAAGAGCAAACTTTTCCCAATCCACTGATCTGATATCTGTCCGTCTCCATGCCTCATCACTTACTGTCGGCATTGGAGTTCTGTAATATACGTTCAGTGCATCTATCCGTTCTTTAGCGTACCATTCAGCTTCACCCATAGCATCAGAGATTTTACCAATATCCGTCTTCGACAAGCGAGACTCCCTTTCTGAGGAACTAGTAATCTTTATAGCTTCAGCGTTAGAGACTTTGTTGACCATATCACCTCAATACATTTTTGCGTTCAGAAAAACAGGGCGAGTAATATAACACGCCCTGCCAATAATCAAACTTTATATCCAATCTGTCTATTTACCAATTAGCCTATCGAACCTTCCATCTGTAGTTGAATAAGCCTGTTCATTTCAACTGCATACTCCATTGGCAGTTCTTTTACTAATGGCTCAATAAATCCTGACACCACCATTGACGAAGCCTCTTCTTCAGACAGTCCTCTACTCATCAAGTAGAATAGCTGATCTTCACCAACCTTAGACACTGATGCCTCATGACCAATCGAAACATCATCTTCGTCAATCTCTATATATGGATAAGTGTCAGACCTGGAAGCGTCATCTATAAGTAGAGCGTCGCATACTACGTTAGATCTTGATCCACTACAACCCTCATATACTTTAAGTAATCCTCGATAGGTAGATCGACCTCCATTCCTAGATATAGATTTTGATATGATTTTAGATGTCGTATTAGGCGCGCCGTGAACAATTTTTCCGCCAGCATCTTGGTGTTGCCCTGCTCCTGCAAATGCTATCGATAACACTTCTCCATGCGCGCCCTCTTCCATCAGGTATACCGATGGGTATTTCATAGTCAGCTTGGATCCTAGGTTGCCGTCGACCCATTCCATAACTGCATTCCGGTATGCCACCGCCCGTTTAGTAACAAGATTATAAACATTGTTAGACCAGTTTTGAATCGTAGTATATCTACATCTTGCATCCTTTTTGATAACAATTTCAACAACAGCCGAATGTAAAGACTCCGTAGTATAGGTCGGTGCTGTACATCCTTCCACATAGTGAACACTAGCTCCTTCGTCCACTATGATAAGAGTACGTTCAAATTGACCCGCATTATTCGAATTTATTCGAAAATAAGCCTGTAACGGCATCTCTACATGTACTCCCGGAGGGACATATATGAAAGAGCCCCCGGACCACACTGCTGAATTCAATGCAGCAAACTTATTGTCAGTTGGAGGAATAATCGTGCTGAAATACTCTTTTACGATATCTTCGTGCTTTTTAAGTCCATCGTCCATACCAAGAAAAATTACACCCTGATCCTCTAGGTTTTTTTGTATATTATGGTAGACCACCTCTGAGTCATATTGCGCACCAACCCCAGAGAGAAATTTCTGTTCTGCCTCTGGTATACCTAGGCGATCAAATGTGTTTTTCACTTCATCAGAAACATCGTCCCAATCTCTAGCGCCCTCATCCGGCGGTTTAATGTAGTAGTAAATATCATCAAAATCAATTTGCTCTACATCGCCACCCCAGTCAGGTGTTGGTTTGCTAAAGAATATATCGAGCGACTTATGCCTGAACTCTCTCATCCAGTCCGGCTCACCTTTCATGTCACTCATTTGGTCAATCACATCGTGATCTATGCCTTTTCGGCTTTTAAACGTATACGTATCTTTCTCATGAAAACCATACTTTTCCGTATAACTTTCATTAATTGTTGCTACTACGGCTTGTTCTTGATCAGTCATATTACTGACCCCTATCTATTCATTGTTGTTAGATGACTCTCTAGTGCTATGATTTTATACTAGCTATGAGCACTTCGTATCCATTCGTAACCACGATCCTCTAGCTTTTCAGCAAGATCAGCTCCACCACTTTCTACAATTCTGCCCTCAAACATAACATGGACATGCTGAGGAACTATGTAACTTAAAAGTCTTTGATAATGAGTAATTACTAGTATTCCCAATCCTGGGCCAACCAATCGATTCACTCCTTCAGCAACAACCTTCAACGCATCGATATCCAACCCAGAGTCTGTTTCATCTAAGATTGCCACGTCAGGCTCAAGTGTCGCCAACTGCAGTATTTCCGCTCTTTTCTTTTCGCCCCCAGAAAAACCATCATTCAAATATCGTCCTGCGACATCATGTGACATATCCAAAGAAGTCATTTTATCTTTTAACAATTTACGAAACTCCGGAATCGGTATTCCTTTGTCTTCACTATCTTCAGCCTTCCTTCTAGAATTAATAGCTGTTCGAAGAAAGTTAGCAACTGTTACACCCGGTATGGCAACAGGATACTGAAATGCCAAAAATAGCCCTTTCCTTGCCCTTTCATCAGGCCCAAGCTCCAGCATATCTTCACCATTAAAACTAACTTCTCCATCAGTTATTTCATAATTTGGATGACCCATCAAGGCGTGTGCAAGCGTACTCTTACCGCTACCATTTGGACCCATTAAGGCGTGGATCTCACCCTGTTTCACAGTAAGATCAACACCGCGAAGTATCTCATTATCCTCGACCGACACATGCAAATTACGTATTTCAAGCACTGCGCTCATATCCTATAAACTCTCCCTTAATTCAACTCCTCTGAAGTATAACATGCTACGTTTATTCAAGATAGATTATCTCTAACTCATCGCCCGAACTATCCATGTCCATCACTTCGCTACTTATCCATCCGTCGTTCAGCGAAGCTCTGGGAGAATCCGTGATCACAAACCAGCTACTATCTTCGTTTCTACCATAGACAACCACACAATCTCCCTGGAGCAGCTGCCCAAGCGCAGTATATGCCGTACTTGGGCCTGTGCGCACATTTACGGACACAGCATTAGGACATCCCCGCACTATCACGCTTGTTGGAGTCACTGATGGCATGGTTCTAGCATAGTTCGTTGCCGTTAACCCTTCCGAATACATCACCAGATCCTCATGTGTTGCTGTGATTTTTAGTGCTTCAACAGTACCAGTATGCATAATGGATACTTTTGGCATTTCAGTAGCTGTCTCGGACTGAAATGCATCGCTAACCTCTGTAGTATCTACAATTTGACGTCTGTCGGTATAATATTCTTCGCTATTTCTTGCCGCTCCTACAAAATACAATCCATATCCTATTGCCCCTATCATAAACAGGAATAATCCCGTAGACAATATCACCGACCATACTTCGCTCTTGCCTCCAGTCCGAACATCTATAGGATGCTCATCAGAACCAACATCAGCTCTATCAGGCGAGGTGTCAATCATACTAATTCTATTAATGCGGTATTCATTACGTTTTTTAGCATCACAAAGCTCACCATATGCCCATTTTATCTCATCTAGCAATTTCGCATCCTCAGGGTCGCTGGATTCAACTTCAAATGCAGCTATCTGTATCTTATAGGCAGCCTCTATAACACTCATCTCTGAGTCATGGCTTATTCCCAGTATTTCATACGGATCTCCTTCAAACATATTTTGCCCCATCAGATTACCATAGCCAGTTCGCCTTTGACATCATTTTCCCTACCTGATATACTCAACATCATCATACTGAAATAGGCAACCCTCATCATTACAACGGAGGCTCATGACATCTACCACCGAAATGCAACAAACTGAAGACTCACGCAGTACACTTATTAGAGATTCGCTGCGAGAAGTTATGGATCCCGAGTTAGGTATGAACGTCGTCGAATTAGGCCTTATTCGTGACATACATATAGATACTGAGTCAGTGAAGATCTCTATGATACTAACAACACCTTTCTGCCCCTATGGCCCTGCATTAATAGAATCTGTGCGCACTGCAGCTGAACAAGCCGCCAATGTGCCGACCTCCGTCGAAATGGGCGCAGAAATGTGGAATCCAGAGATGATGGAAGAGGGAGCCGGAGGTGATTGGGGTTTATTCTGACAGAAACGCATTATTTATTTCTAGATCACTCCACTATAATATTTCCTGATTGGCCAACCACCACTTCCCCAACAATATAACTATCATCTCCACCATTATCCACTATCGCGTCCAACAAATCTAGTGCACTATCAGGTTGAACAGACATCAATAACCCTCCCGAAGTTTGCGGGTCAAAAAGCAATTTAAGTTTCCAGCCCGCCAGCTCCTTCGCATAGGTAACGAACTCTCCGTAATATTCCTTGTTAGCAACGGCCCCATCAGAGAATAATCCTGCTTTAGAATATTCGTGACTACCAGAAATCCAAGGTAGGTTATCAGACTGGATATTTATTGCACATTCAGCTCCAATTGCCATTTCATGAAGATGCCCAACAAGACCGTATCCAGTCACGTCCGTAGCAGCATGAACATGAGGATATATAGCAGTTGCCCCAAGCATTCCACTAGAATTGAGTTTTGACATCACTTTTACGCAGGCCTCTAAATGCACATCCCTAACTCTAGATTCTTTTAGAGCAGTTGTAATAACCCCACTGCCAAGCGGTTTCGTAAGCACAATCAAATCACCAATCTGAGCTCCACCCTTCCGCAAAATCCTATCAGGATGGACAATACCTGTTACAGCCAAACCAAACTTTGGCTCAGCATCCTTCACGGTATGACCTCCCGCAAGAAACGCGCCCGACTCCATCACCTTATCTAATCCGCCCTTTAGCACATCTCGAATTACCGATGGGTCCATTTCTTCCGGCCATGCGACCAAATTAAGAGCCATTTGAGGCACCGCACCCATAGCATAAATATCAGACAGAGCATTAGCTGCCGCAACGCTGCCGTACGAATATGCATCATCGACTACTGGAGCGAAAAAGTCTGCAGTGAAAACTAGCGCCTTATCATCATCTATTTTCATCACTGCAGCATCATCTGGACTATCCAAGCCCACAATCAAGTCTGCAGCTTGATGTTTGCCAACTTCTCCGCCTAGAGTACTTACGATTTCCCCCAGCACCTGAGGGCCAAGCTTTCCTGCTCAACCAGCGCACGACGCAAAAGAAGTCAGCTTTATCTCTTTACCACTACCTAACCTTCTATCTGGGCTAGTACTCATACCTTTATTTTATCACTCCTACAAATATTGATAATATATCTAATTTCATTTGTTATCATCCATCTCTAGTCGATACAATTCTAGTTACCATTGTAGATCATGCGTTTTTTACGGACAGTATACTGATATTGATATCTTTTCCATACGTGCCTTAAGCTGCATAGCAAGGAAACGCGAGTACAATCGCGACTGTGTCAATCCTCCACCGTGAAACCACAAACCCGCACATGCAGTCGGTTTCCACATATTTCGCAATTCGCCTTCCCATGGACCAGGATCATACTTAGTGCCGGAGCCCAGTCCCCAACATTCTCCAACTTTAACAGCCATATCAGACGATATAAGTTTTGATACCCAGCTGGCCATCGATTGGAATCCAGTCGCAAATACGATGAGGTCTGCTTCTATTTTAGTGTCGTCGCTCAGCACCATTCCACGGTCTTCTATACGCTGTATAGTCACTCCACTTCTAAGCTTAACCAATCCTTCAACAACTAATTCTGTAGCACCGACATCAATATAATACCCCGACCCTCTATACATGTACATCATCTCCAAGCCCGTTTGATCTTCGCCAAAAGTAAGTAAAAATCCCGCGTCAACCAGGCGACGGTAATACTCACGATCATCATTAGCTATCTGCGACCATACTGATCTCATTTGCTCTCGCATTAACTGATATGGGATTGAAGCGCCAGCTAGATCTAAGTCTGCGGTTGTCACGCCACTATCAGCCACGGCTTGAGTATACTTACTGCGTGAGAAAAAAGTCTCAGAACGCACTACTAACGTCTCTGATCGCTGCACCATAGTTACATCAGCACCTTGTTCCCATAGGTTCATACATATATCATGAGCGGAACTGTTAGAACCTACCACCACGCACTTGCTTCCACAAAATTTCTTTCCATTATCAAACCCGCTCGAATGACAGATAACACCATTAAATAATTTAATACCTTCAATCTCAGGGACTTTAGGATTGCCCGACATCCCGGTAGCAATAACCAAGTGCTTGGGCCTAAGTTGCACTACTTCATCGAAACGCTTTACATCTACACTCCATTCCTGCAGATCTTCCGAGTATTTAGCTCCCACACATGTCGTAGACGACCAATAGTTTATGTCCATCACCTTAACATACATTTCCAGCCAGTCTCCCATTCTGTCTTTCGACATAAATACTGGCCAGTCATCAGGAAACTGAAGGTATGGCATCTGATCCTGCCACACAGTATTACGCAGATAAAGGGAGTGATAACGATTTCGCCATGAGTCACCAGGTCTTATATTTTTGTCCACCACAATAGTTGGTACATCCAACACCCTTAGCCGAGCGGCCAAACCTATGCCTCCTTGTCCGCCACCTACCACGACAACATACGGTTGCTCAATATACCCTAACTCTTTCTCTTTTTCTATTCTATCGTCGAGCCATGTCTTACGACCTTTAATAGCTTTGTTGATATATCCTTTCTTCCTTCTGGTAAGCGTAGCCTCCTCATGGCCAATCAATTCGTCGACTGATGTAAATAGCACACTGCATTTTCCATTTTTCAAAGTAAGCTTACCCTTGCAATTTGCTATCGATGTAGCAAATGTAAACCAGCATGAATTTCCTTCCTGCTCTATTAGGCTACTTCGTTGGATTTCCCATTCAGCCACGTTGATCATTCCGGATGTGGCCTTCAGCATATCCGCTATATCTTTTTTTCCTCCCACAGTAATAATGTTCCATGTAAAAGCCAAAATATCACGCCAGCATCCTTCTTCCAAGAATAGATTGGTTGCCAGTTCATGTTCGCCAACTCTAACGCATCTAAAAAACTCCACCAACCAATTATTTGCTTCTTTATATATCGAATTAGACATAACTCTATTATATAATCAAACTATGAACGGACCCATCGCCACTCTTGAACGCAAAGTACAGACGCTATTAGAGCAAAACCTAGTAGCGCTATTACGACGTCATCTCGATATTCCAATACTAGCATTAGAGCTAGCCAGAACGTTGCAGCAATCATACATCGACACACCTACACAAGCACCAAGTAACATTGCTCCACATCGCTATACACTACTTGTACATCCGCAAACACTAACCAAAATGAAAAAGGAAACTCCAGACTTGGAATCCACTCTTTCGACTCTGATAACCCGAATAGTCAAAACGCTTGAATTAGCACTTATCGATACGCCAACAGTTATAATCACTACGGATCGCACAATCGCCCAAGGTTCCGTAAAGATATTGACTGAGTCAGTAGAACCAACCACCGCAGCTACTATTCAAATGACCCCATTGGATGCAGATGCTACCGGGTCAGCGACCAACACTATGGCATACATCATAGTTAACGGGGACTACTATCATCCACTACGTCACCAGCTGACCACAATAGGTCGGAGATTAGACAACAACATAATCATTGAAAACTCTGATGTTTCTCGGTCTCACGCCCAAATTCGCCTACGGACCGACAAATGGGTCTTGTTTGACACAAACTCGCGACTCGGCACTCAAATAAACAACAAACCAATCAAAGAGCAGGTTCTGCAAAACGGAGATGTGATATCAATAGGTTCCACCACATTGATATTTGTTAACGACGCCATCGACCACAAACATAAGACCTCTGATGCCAGCCGATACGGAGATACAGTACCGGTCTAAAATCTACCCATCAATAATGCCACCAGATACTTTTTACCAACTGCTCCGATTACTCTTATTCATAATTCTTTATGGATTTATTGGTGTAGTTATATGGACAATATGGCAAGATATAAAATCTACTCGCCAACTCATTAATTTGTCCCTATCTGCCAAAGGCACTCTTATCGAGACTAGCACTGATCACTATCACACTGTCACACCAGTAACTTCCGTGGGCCGGTCCTCAGGCAACACAGTAATACTTCAAGACACAACTGTTTCCATGCAACATGCGCTAATCACACGACGAGACGCCATGTGGTGGCTCGAGGACCTTGAGTCTCGTAACGGCACGCAACTGAACAGCCAGCCAGTCAACAATCCAACAGTGATATCAAACGGAGATATTATTACAATCGGCCGTTACAATTTTAATTTTAAGGAGTAAGTCCAGGGCTTCAATTTACTTGTTGATGGCCAAACCTATTATCAGCCTACTGTCATCTTAATTACTATCCATCTGATTTTGCGCCACAATCTTCTGGATCAAAGTGCAATGGCCATTTTGTAGACTCATCATATGTGGCCCCCTGCATCGAAATTTTCCCTAGGTTACTTCCAACCAGCGATGCTCCTCGCAAATTAGCGCCACCAAGGTTAGCCTCGTACAAATTGGTATTACTGAGATTTGCATTTCTTAAATCCGCCCCGCTCATGTTAGCCTTGCACAAATTTGCACCGGTAAAATTTACCCCTACCAGTATTGTGTTTTCTAACTTAGCCGACAACATATTGGCTCCATTCAAATAAGCACCCTGAAGATTACATTCGCTCAAATCTGCTCCAACAAGACTCGCACCTACATTAACTTGATCACTCATTTTTCATCCTTGCTATCTGCAGTATCAAACTAGTTCTTTGCGCTGACCATTTCAAGCCCGTTCATTACTTCCATCCTTTACCCATCCTCACTAATGCCAGTTCACGTAGGGATCCTAGCTCACCAGCATGAATCGCCTCGTGAGCCATCAAATGAGCCAAATGCTCTCCAATAGTATCACCTTTCCGAACATTTAATCCATGTGGTGCTTCAACATTAAAATCAGCTCCAACCAAAGAGAGCCACTCACTTAGTATGGCATGGCCTCCATCTAACACTTCAGCTAGTCGACTAATATCCACGCAAGCACTATCTTCGTATATAGGGTCAGATCCATAACCATACAGAGTCAATTCTCGTTTACCCACATAGGGTTTCTTGCCAATAGACATAAGCATTACATCTCGATAAACCGCTATATGACCAAGTATCCAATTCATACAATTACTGCGGCCTGGCAACTGCAGTACGCTATCGGATTGTTCTATACCATCATAACCTGCTTCAATAGCGCTTTGATTGCGTCCTAGCATCAAACCAAATATGCGCGATAGTCCTATAGTCTCAACCAAATTCCTATACCCAACCTTTGCTTTATATGCCTCATCTCTTTCGTGATTCAAGAACAAGCTCGTGCAACGGATTTAATTCTCCCACATGAATGGACTCGTGTCCTATATTTTGAGCAAAGTGTTCAGTCAATGTACTACATACACCCGAATAGCCTATATTATCCTTTATATTACCAGCAGGATTCTGACTTAGACCATTAGTGTCGTGTTCCAGCCAGTCTATCAAATCATTAAAGCTCACAACAATCAACTCTGACAATCTTGTGCTATTGACACAAGCGTCACCGGGCCTAATAGGTTGAGATCCACCAGCATATCTCTCGATCTCATCGGCCTGCATATATTGTCTAAGACCACTGTCTACGAGCATTCCGTCACGATAAGATGCAATATGACCTAGTATCCAATTGATACAGTTACCTTCACCGGGTAACTGCAATAGCATTTCGGAATGCGTTAATCCTTCTATTGCGCTCAACAACGATTCTTGATTGCGCCTTAATATCGTTTTGAATATATCGTTCTGATTCATTTTATAACCCAAGCTTACCAATCACTGTTGACCTATTTGTCAGCCATACTAACTTTGGCAAGCTCATGGAGCGCACTAAGTTCACCAACATGGACCGATTCATGGCCAGTCATTTGTGCTAAGTGCTCTATAACAGACCCCCAGTAGCCGGCGTACCCCTTTTTAAATGGCATATCATCTCTAGTTTCCTTGTCCAAGTCACTTGGCTTACTCTTCAGCCAATTGAACAAACCATCAAATGTCAACTTCTGAAGTTCCACCAGTCGATCAAAATCAACGGACGGGCTATCGACCGTGATTGGTGATGACCCTGATCCATAGAGAGACGTTTCATCTTCACTCATATATTCCATGACTCCTATATCTGCTAACATTCCATCACGATATGTTGCAATATGTCCCAATACCCAGTTCATACAGTTGCTGTCTCCAGGCAATTGAAGCAGTCCTTCCGCATGGGACAGGCCATCCACCGCATGCAAGATGGCACCTTGATTCCGTTTAAATATAATCGCAAATACTTCAGCTCTGTTCATATTAGCTCCTTATAATGAAATCCAACTTTCTGTGAGAACACAACCCCTAAGTCGCAAACTTAAATAAATTATACCCTCACAACGTTTTCGTTGCACCAGAATCAGTCCATTTGACAAAGCAAGCCGCACTGTCGAAACCAAACCCCAACATCATGGGCTGGGTTTTATCCAACCACCTACCCGCTCAAAGTGCGCCTCAACCACATCCTGAGATGCCACCTGATCGTTTTTTATAAATTCTGCTATTGATTTTGCCGGAAGGACAAATATTATCCATATATGATCAAAACAATGAACCTACACATCCACATAACTATAAATTATTTTAGCATATCGATTACTTTTAGGCCCGCTTCATCCACCAATCGTCTTGGATAACTGCACATACAATATCAGACATGGCACCCGGGCATAATATTGCTATAATAGCAATTGAAAAGCTGCCACATTAACCACAAGGAGAAGCACAATGTACGGATCTATATTTAACCTAAAAATCAAGCCTGGTCATCAAAAGGATCTTTTAGACTCATTAACTGATGGGACTCCTCCGGGAGCAATCGCATGGTACGTAATGGAACCAGACGACAAATCAAAAGACCTCATTGGAGTTGCGATATTTGAGAGCAAAGAAGCATATCAAGCAAACGCCGAAAGCCCCGAACAACACGAACGGTTTATGAAGGCCATGACGTATTTAGAAGAGGAACCACAGTGGACTGACGGGAAATATATAGTTACTCAAGTAGTCTAGGCTACGATAACTTTCGAACTCCTCTACACGCTCTAACAGGATGCCTACTCTTAGCTCTGCATTCCACCTAATTCACAGAGAGCGTGTAGCTCTCCTACATGATTGCCTTCATGCCAACACAGGAACGCCAAATTCTCTACTATTGTAGGACCATAATCGGGATGTAAATCAAGGTACTTGGGTGGTGCTTCGAGCATATTCTCAGCATTCCCCAACAACCAGTCGCTGACTAGCCGATAACTCTCATTGAGCTTCTCTAACAATACCGATAACTCAACACATATACTATCTGCAGTTATACGTTGCGAACCATAAGAATAGGGCATTCTCTGTTCATCTGTCAGTAGTGCTTCTTGGTTATTGCATGCTAGCATAGAATCTCTATACACGGTAATATGACCTAACACCCAATTCATACAGTTGCTTTCTCCTGGCAATTGAAGCAAACTATCGCTCTGCGTAAATCCTGACACAGATTTTTCAATAAAACTCTGGTTTCGTCTTATCATTGTATGTAAAATAACTGCATTATTCATAACATTTCTTCAGCAGTGTCTTATTCAATAAAAATATATAGTGTCAGTTCTCGGTACCGCTTATGTGTTCCACCAGACTAGCGTTGCCCTCTACTCTCAAAGTAGATAAAATCAATCAAAAACACTGCGCCGAGAAACACTGACTTGACCGTACAATCCCATTGCGCAGGCCAACTTACTCCAAAATCGTCTGCATTACTAATCGTTTCCTTGATAAAACCACCCCATTTTTTTGTAATTTTACCCTGGTCTTCTCCCTTACTATCCCTTATGTAGAATGTCCACGGACTAAGCAAAGGACTCTCTATGTAATAGTTCTCCTGTCCTCCAGCACAACTTACAACATATGTTCTGTTTAACAGAGCGAATTGACGTTCTACTACACCAAGCAGCTCGCCTTGGCCATTTTCAACTTCTACACGATGAAAGTACCATCTGAAAGGTCGTGTAATATTAAGCGAAATTACATCGCTACCATCAGCAAATATTCGAATTATAAATGGCCGTAATGCCCTCAGGAATATACGCATCATTGTAGATCCTGACGCTTCAGCCGCTACATACAGTTGCTGCCCATGCACGTCTTCTATGGAATATGCATTCTTTGTTTCAAACCCAGTAATTATCTCTGTCAATTCCTTACGTTGCCGTACAACAAGATCGCTAATGGAGTTTAGGTTTTCCATTTATACCTCCTGCAATACATTCAATCCCGGCTTTGCAAAAACTTTTACTAAAATCATCTTCCAGGCCTTTTGAGCATGTGCTCTTGTACAAGATCAGCATACATCTCCGGCCTACGATCAGCAATCCGATCTGTCATATGTTCTCGTCCATCATGCATACGGAGCTTCTTCCTAGCAACATCTGGATCTATATCAGCATAAATAATTGTTTCCTCATCTTTACCTGCAAGTGCCATAACGTCCCCGCTAGGTGCGCATATACTACTAGTTCCAATAAACTGATTGCCGTTTTCAACTCCTACTCTATTTACTGCAATATAATACACGCCATTTTCAAGGGCTCTTGTTCTAATTACATGTTCAGCTATGCACAACGCTGGGGGAGGCCAATTTGTAGAAAGTATAATTAATTCAGCTCCAAGCAATGATAGAATACGAGCTGATTCAGGAAAACCCGAATCGTAGCAAATATTGAGTCCTACCTTAATTCCATCAACATCATCCACAGCAAACCCGGCATCACCAAAGGTGGAAAACCGATCCACGCCCAGATATGGCAAATGTACTTTTCGATAGGAGCTCAAAATGCCTTCGGCCCCAACGAGAACCAAAGCATTGTAAACTCCTCCATCTGGAGCATGCTCCAACATTCCAGCAACTAGATATCCTCCAGACTCCATACACATACCTTGCATACGTTTGGTAATATCACCTGGTATATCCTCTGCATACTTCCTGGCCTCTTCAAGGCTATCAAAACAATATCCAGTAACAGCACACTCGGGAAAGACCACAATCTCAGCTTGATTATTCCGAGCTTGATTGAACCATTCCTCCATGCGCTTTAGATTCCCATCAATATCACCAATCTTTATATCGTTTTGTACACCTGCTATTTTTATCATAATCACCTCGGTTCAAAAGGACATGATCATACCGATCCAACGCAGTAATTTCCAGCATCGAATTAACCGCTTGTTTTATCTAGTTTTGATCCATCTTTATCTTCATCATCCAACTCAGGGCTAAACGCTTCAATCGCATTATGGTCCCAATCTCCTAATCTAACAATCTCAATATCTCCAAACGCCTCTGTTTGCTCGGCTTTTACCAGATTTCTTCGTGCCAGTTCAAGAACACCCAAAAATGTCGCGATGATTTCCGTTTTCGTTTTATTTGCTTGGCCACGTTTCAACAATGCAAAAAAGCTAACTTTAAGACTACGTCGCAAGGAAGCCGTAATTTTATTAATGCTATCCCTAACTGTTATACGCGGTCTACCAACTAGCTCCGATACTGACCGAGGTTTTTCAATTGGCCGCGCCAACACATCTGCAAGAGCAACCCATAGGTCTTTAAGTTCAACTCCCGATAAATCCACCGTCTTGGCGACCACCACAGGAGCCGCAATTCTCAAAAAAGTTCTTAGCCCTTGCAACTGGCGAGAGTCCAACCATTCAGACATCACCTTGAATTTTTTATACATTCTAAGCTGGTTGGCCAATTCCTCTCCAGGATCTATTTCTGTAATGCCAATTACCGGAGGTTTAGGCAAAAGCGCCTGAGATTTGATGAGCAATAGTCTTGCTGCAAGAACTAGAAAATCAGCCAGTCCTTCAACACGTTTCTCTCTAAGTTCAGAGATCTGTTGCAAATATTGGTCAGTAACTTGCGTTAGAGATACTTGAGTAATATCAAGTTCCTCCCTTTCTATTAAGCGAAGTAGTAAATCTAGCGGACCCGAAAATACCGGAACTGATATCGAATACGGTGTTTGAAGCATAATAACAACGGATGATACCATGTGTTCTATTTAAGCAACATACACCCAAGCAGTTTGACTAAGTGACCTTCATATGCTAAACTGCCGCAACATCACTGCGGGGTAGAGCAGTGGCAGCTCGTCGGGCTCATAACCCGGAGGTCGCAGGTTCGAATCCTGCCCCCGCTACCTAAAAAAGTACCGCAAGTTTACCGGTACTTTTTCTTTTGATGTCATTACATATTGAATCTAGTCTATCCAAATGGTATACTCTGCACCTAAAGTTAATGGCGAGGTAGCTCAATCGGTAGAGCAACGGATTCATAAGCCGTGGGTTGTGGGTTCAAGTCCCGCCCTCGCCACAGTCTCGTTCTACCCACCACTCCCCACTCCCACTAATCACATCTGAACCTGTTGAATGGCTGTTAATGCGTACCCTCACGTTCAGGAACGTATATCGCAAAAACAGTAATACTGGGCGTGCGTTGGAATTTGTAGGTGTATCATGAACACTATACCTACTACTGGCGAGTTATTCGCTACTAATCAGGTATCAGCCAATACAGAACGCTGTTACATATGCTAAAATAAAATATGCCGTAGATTTAGATAAGAGGTATCTAAATATGCATAGATATCAAAGCACCGGTTACGAAACGCCAAAACAATCCAATCACAAGCTACACCGACTTAGAGAGTGCTTTTGCGTCGAGTATCAATATCCTGCTTCGTTTATTAATTCAAGAATCGAGAGTAAAACATAAACAACAGCTAATTGTGTAACATAAAAGGAGTTTGAAATGAGTAAAACAAAGTTAGTATATGTCGATGCATTCAACATACCTGGTATAGATTATGAAAACAAACCAGATCCAGGTTATTTAGATGTTAAACACCCGGATACAGAGGTGGAAAATAGACGGGCTCCTGACGCCTTTGTGCATTTCGTCGAACAAACGTACGAATCAGAACTAACGGCAGTCCTAGGGGCAAGAGAAGCATGGAAAGTTGAGCAAGAAGGTGATGTCGATGCCATTCTATTTAACTGCAACGCTGAGCCT
>Ga0187827_10003648_pt1 | contig 19688 bp, 17 predicted proteins | sample ETNtaG_39_FD_167969 | JGI IMG/M metagenome (GOLD analysis project Ga0187827, IMG submission 167969) | Marine microbial and viral communities from oxygen minimum zone, Eastern Pacific Ocean - ETNP2014_SV_150_PacBio MetaG (Illumina Assembly) | ecosystem: Environmental > Aquatic > Marine > Hypoxic... | reverse complement strand
CCAAGCACGATCAGGCCAAGTGTCATGGCGACCGTGGGGATGAGCATGCTCAGAGGGGCTTCGTTTCGGGGGATGGCGGGGTTGCCTTTTATGGCGGGGTGCGGCACACGGTTGTAGCCGATTTCAACGATACGAAAGAGGATGATCGCCTTGACGAGGCTGGACAACAGCAGCGCGGCAACAAAGTGCCATGCATCCGCTTGGGCAGCGCCTTGGATGAGGTACCATTTGCTGAAGAAGCCGCACGTCGGTGGCACGCCGATCAAGGCGGCCATCGTGACGACGAACGCGGCCATCGTCACCGGCATCTTGAAGAACACGCCCTTGAGGTCATCGAGTTGCGCTTGGCCAAGCCGGTACACGATGCAGCCTATCGCCATGAACAGCGCCGAGGTCATCGCCGCGTCGGCGACGACGTGAACCATCGCGCCGGTCAACCCCGGCTTGTTCGCGAGCCAAGCGCCGCCGACCATGTAGCCGATTTCTGAGAGGACAAAGTAACTGGCAAGTTTTTTCAGGTTGGCTTGTGTCAGTGAAAAAAACGAGGCGACTACGATGGCAAAGGTCGAAAGATAAAGCGCAAGTGACTGGATGCCGGGAGAGCCGATGATATAATCGATGGAATACACCGTGACCATGACGCGGAGCATCGCGTAAATGGCGACCTTCGTGGCCAGGGGGGCAAGCAGCGCGGTGCTTGCCGTTGGCGCGTAGGCGTACGCGTTGGGCAGCCAACCGTGAAACGGAAAGAAGGCCATCTTCGCCCAAGCGCCAAGCAGGATGAGCACGAAGCCGACGAACAGCGCCTGCGATTGGCCAAGCTCGGGGATGATGGCGGACACGTCGTCGATGTTGAGCGTGCCGCTCTTGGCAAAGATGAAGCCAACGCCGAGCAGGTACAGGCAGGCGCCCATGGTGCCCATGATGAGATAGTTAAAGGCAGCCATGTAGGCGCGGCCCCTGCCGTAGGCGATCAGCGCATAGCTCGACAGCGCGGCAATCTCCATGAAGACGTATAGGTTGAAAATGTCGCCGGTGATCGTGATGCCAAGCAGTCCGGTGACGAGTAGTGAGAAGAGCGCGTAAAAGTACCGCTGCCGCCCGGCGAGTTCGGTGTCCACCAAGCGTCTGGTGTAAACGGAAGTCAGCAGGGCGATGCCGGACACGGCAGCCAGGAGCAGGGTGTTGAGATGATCGACCGTAATTTGAATTCCGACCACCCCGTGGCCCTGCTTGGTGCCCCAGCCGCCGAGCCAATATTTTTGAGCGCCAGCATCGGCAACGATGAAAACCAGCTTCAGCGCCGTAGTAAATGAGATTGCCAAGCCAAGGATAACCAAAGGGTGGGACAACCTGGGGCGGAACCACGCGGCGAATGCCGCAAGGGTTGCGCCCAGCAGCGGGCCAAGGATGATGATGATGGGCAGTTGCTCCGTCATTTCCTCTCGTTCTCGAGGATTTCATCCTCATCAAAGGAGGAGTGTTGTTGGTAGATCTTCTGGGCCAAGGCCAGTGCAACGCCGAGCGTCGCAACGCCGACAACGATCGCAGTGAGCATCAGGATTTGGGTCAGCGGGTTGGCGACCTTTGAAGCGTCCGAAACGGGGTAAGTGTGGTTTGCCGCCTCGGTCAGTATCGGGATGAGGGCGTTGTCCTTGGCGCCGATAGAGATGAAAAACAGGATGATGCCGGTTTGGAAAATTGCCATCCCGATGCATTTCTTGATCAGGTTTTTTTGCGCCAGCATCGACCATAAGCCGATCATCATCAGAATGACGACGATCACGTAGTTGAAGTTGGCAATAAGGTTTTCCATGAGGTTATAGTCCCCGGTCGAAGCGGCCGTTCGAGGCTAGGTTGATATGGATGGCGATCATGCTGAACATCACCGTGATGCCCACGCCTATCTCGACCAGCAGGATGCCGTGCGAGCGCGCCATATCCTTTTCGCCCGGCAATATGGAGTCGAGGAACCCATAGTCGAGATAGTCGCCGCCCATGAACATGCAGGTCAGCCCCACCGCCGCGTAGAGGAACACACCGACTGCCACCAGCAGCATCAACGTTTTTTCACTCCACTGCCGCAGGAGGAATTTCAGGTCGAACGAGATGGCCAGCAGGATCAAACTCGCGCCGAGGATGACACCGCCCTGGAATCCGCCGCCGGGGCTGTAATGCCCGTGGGCGATGACGTACAGCGCGAACAACTGCATAAAAGGCACCATGAACCGGCTCGCCTGCCGCACGATCAAACTGTCGCTGGGGTCGTAACGCGGCGCGGCGACGATGGCTGGCTCATCGGTTTCCAACTTGGCCTTGTCGACACGCATTATCGAGTAAATCGCAATGCAAGCGATGAAGACCACCGTCGTTTCCAGCAGCGTGTCGAATCCCCTGTAATCCGCCAGCACAGAGGTGACGATGTTGGGAACGTGCGCGTCTTCGAAGGTGTTTAAAATGTAGTAGGGTGCGACAGTGGCGTTAACGGGCGAGTCTGGGGCGCCCCACTTTGGGAAATCCGGCAGTGCGGACAGCAGGAATGCCCCTGCAACGGTAACCACCACGCCGATGAACAGCTTGAACGTTAGACCCCCGGTCCGGCGTTGCATGGTTGCGCCGGTGTTGTAAAGGGTGGACACGACAAACACCGTACTGACCCCGGCACCGACGGCCGCCTCTGTGAAGGCTACATCCACTGCGCCCATGCCGGCCCAGATCAGGCACATCATGAAGCTGTACGCTCCAAAGACGACAGCCGCACCCATCAGGTTCCGGATGGACAGTGCCACCACGGCGAACAACACCACTAAGATTAGGAGCAAGACATCAAACTGCCAAATGGGGAGCTCGGGCACTATTCGGAATCCTTTCTCCACGGTACGGCCCCCGCCTTGTTGCCGGCGTCCATCATTGCATGTGTAGCAGTCGGGCTGCCGATTAAGATGAAATTGATGATCAACAAAATCTTCAGAGCCAGCAGCAAGCCCAAGCCATCCTCCTGGGTAGCGTTCAGGCAGATGCAGCCGATCAATATCACCACGGTGGACAGCGTGTCCCCCTTTCCGGCGGCATGCATGCGCGTGTAAAAATCAGGAAAACGCAGCAGGCCGATGGTGGTTCCCAAGAAAAAAACCAGCCCGGTGGAAATGAGGATATAGCCTAATAAGTCCATTAGGAAACAGGGCTTCCCCCGGGTGAGTGTTCCGGTTCAAGACTCTTGCGGTGCTGGTAGTATCGCGAGGCGGCGATGGAGACGATGTAGTTAAGCAGTCCGTAGCCAAGCGCGATATCGACAAACATCTCGAGTTGTCCAAACAGGATGCCCGCAAACAACAACATCACGATCGACTTGGTGCCGATCACGTTAATGGCGACCAGTCGGTCGATCACCGTTGGCCCCTTGATCGCCCGGATCAAAACAAGAAGCATCAGGCCGATCAACGCAATGCCAGCAGTTGTGATGAACGTGTTCATCCTGTTCTCTCGAAAATATTGGCGATGCGGTTCTCCATCACGCCGGGAATGTCACGGGCCACCTTGTCTGTGAGGGCGTGGACGAGGAATCGGCTGCCCTCCACCCGCACCGTCACCGTGCCGGGAGTCAGGGTGATCGAGTTGGCCAAGACGAACTTGGACAGCTCTTTTTCCAGCTTGGTTTCAAACTCCACCATCTGCGGCTCGACCAGCTCGTTCATTCGCGGCGACAGGGCCACTCGAAACACGTGCAGGTTGGCGCGGATAATTTCCCCCAACAGCCATCCTATGTAGCCAACAAAGCCGATCAACTGCCGGAGCCGCTCGCCCAAGGTGGTTGCCTTGTTCTGAAACAATAAATCGGCGCACCAGTAAGCCACCAGCGACGAGCAGAGCACACCCATTCCCACATGAACCGGGTCAAACTTTCCGGACAAAACCAGCCACGGCAGAAATAAAACCACAAATGAGTAAAGGTATTTCATCAGTCAGTCGGATGTCGGGTTCCTCTCCGGCGAGCTCCCGGTCGAGCGGCGTTTTGAGGTCAGTCAGAGTAAGCTTCGGAGGCAGGATTTTCAAGCCGATTGCCCAAGGGGCGGTTATTTCCCGATGCAGAATGTGCTGAAGATGGAGTCGAGCAGATCCTCCGTGGTCGTCCGCCCGACGATCTCGCCGACGGAATCGGTGCCGATTCGCAAATCGACAGCAACCAAGTCAAGCGGCGTACCGGCCCGGAGTTGCTCAAGGGCCGTTTGGAGAGAGTCGCCGGCCCGGCGCAGCGCTTCCTGATGCCGGGAGTTGATCATCACTTCCAGCATTTCCGAGGTTATCTCCCCGTCCCATACACGGTTGCGGATGGCATCCTTCAACGCCTCGACCCCTTGGCCGTCGAGGCAGCTCACGCTCACCGAAGGGCTGCCGCTGGCCTCCGCTTGGCCAAGTTGATTCGGCAGATCGCTCTTGTTCAGCACGAGGATGCGTGGCTTGTCGGCGAACTCGGCTAGGTACGTCTCGTCGTCTAGGGTGAGCGACTCGGAAGCATCGAGCACATGCAGCACAATGTCCGCTTGGCCAAGCGACTCGCGGCTGCGCCGGATGCCCTCACGCTCGATCGCGTCGTCGGACTCCTGCAGACCGGCGGTGTCGACGAACACCGCGGCGATGCCGCGAATTTGTGCCTCCTCCGAGATAGTGTCGCGCGTTGTGCCAGCCACGGCGGAGACAATGGCGCGGTCGCGGCCCAATAGGTGATTGAGCAGGCTCGACTTGCCGGCGTTGGGCCGCCCGATGATGGCCACGCGGATTCCGCGCCGGATCAACTGCCCCTCGTTGGCTGTGGACAGCAGTTCATTGATCAACCGGCCGGCGTTTTCGAGCCGTTGAACCAACCCGTCCAGCGTGTCCGGTTCGATGTCCTCATCCGGGAAATCGATGTGCGCCTCGATACGGGCGAGCATCTGCATCAGGTCGTCCCGCAACGCGTTGATGCGTTGCGAGAGTTTGCCGGCGAGTTGCTCGTTGGCGGCGCTCAATGCGAGGTCGGTGCGTGCCTTAATGAGATCGGCGACGGCCTCGGCCTGCGCAAGATCAATCCGCCCGTGCAGGAATGCGCGCTTGGTGAATTCGCCCGGCAACGCCAACCGTGTCCCGGCGCCGAGCACGGCATCGAGCACGGTCTTGGTGGAGCGGATGCCGCCGTGGCAGCTAATCTCGACGACGTCCTCGCGCGTGAACGTGGCCGGTGCCTTCATCACCGAGACGATCACCTCATCCAGTCGTTGGCGGTCACGAACGATGTGCCCGTAATGCAACGTGTGCGTCTTGGCGGTTGCTAGGGGTTTCCTTGATTTGCCGGCGGGGGTGAACAGTGAGTCGGCTACCGTGACGGCCCTGGCACCGGAGATGCGGATGACGGCCAGCCCGCCTTGGCCAAGCGGGGTCGCGATTGCGGCAATCGTGTCCTCGAGCATCGTGCCGGACGCTACCGCAGGCAGCCGCCCTTTTCGATTTCCGAAAAACGCCCCTCAAGATATAGACGCGCTTTCTGGTAGCCTTTCTTGTGCAGATAATGCAGCAGCTCGCCGTCCGTCCCGTCCGGCAACTCGGCGGCCAATGCATCGATGCGGTCGAAGTGCGTCATCAGGTCCGGCTTTGGCTGCGAGTTTATCCCAGCGACCGCGGCCTCCAGCTTCTTGAGCGCTTCAAGTAATTGCTGCTCTGTCGTCGTCATGCCGCAAGTGTGCCAGCGGGGATGTGCAAAACCAAGCCCGGTGTGGGCTTGGGCTGGGGAGTCTGTTAGGTTGCCGCTGTGCGTGACGTAATGCGAACGATCCCTTTGCTGCTGGCTGTTGTTAATCTGCCATCGGGACTGACGATCCAAGCGGCTGAAGCAGGCGATAGGGTCGCCTACGCGCTGAAGACGCCACGGCCGGTCGTGTATCTGGTCGATCCGTCTGACTTGGCAAACGACTGGGTGCTCGGCCGCGAGCGAGACCGGCCGGCGGTGCGAGTCAACTTTGGCTCCCGTGTCGTGCTGCAACTGGCCAAGGGAACAACGCTTGACCAGGCACTTCGGGAAAGTTCGCTCAAGCCGGATCGTGAGTTTGGTGAGGGATTGTTTATTTTGCAGGCGGGCAGTGTGGCAGAGGCCCTTGCGCAATCCCAGCGCCTGGCCAAGCGGCCGAGTGTGCTGGTGAGCCACCCGGTGCGGCGGCGGCCGATAAAAAAAATGAACCCCTTGGCTCCGCGCCCAAACGACCCACTGTTTTCGACCCAGTGGTCGCTCGAAAACCGTGATCTCGAAACTGGGACGATACTTGGTCCGGAGTTCAACATCCGGGAGGCTTGGGCGGAGGCAATCGGTAAGGGAGTGGTTATCGGCATTGCCGACGACGGTGTGGATTTGGCGCACACTGAGTTTATTGATCAAGGTGCTGATGATCTTCACTTTAATTTCACCAACGGAAAGCCAAATGGAAACCCAGTGGCGAATTATCAGGCTCATGGGACCGTGGTCGCAGGCTTTGCCGTAGCCAAGGCCAACAACGACAAGGGGGTCGCCGGCGTGTCGCCTGGTGCCCGGTTCGCCAGCTTGGTGGTGTGGGATGCGGGCGATGAATTCGGTAGCGAGGAAGAGATCGCGGACATGTTTCAGTACCGCAATGATAGGATTGCCGTGCAGAACCATAGCTGGGGATCGAGCACATCAGCGCAACTTGATGCGATGGTGCTTGAAAAACAGGCAATAAAGCAGGCGATCGAGAAGGGGCGCGATGGCAAAGGAGTAGTGATGGTTCGCGTGAGCGGTAACAACCGGTTTGAGAATTGGAGTGCCGCGGACGACGGTTACTCCAACGACCCCCGCGTGTTGACAGTGGGTGCTGCTGGACCGGACGGTCGTGTGCAAGACTTTAGCAGCACGGGTGCTTGTGTGTTGTGTGCCGGGATGATCGAGAAATGGGATTATTCCACTGATCCAATGGGCGCCCTTGGTTGGAATCGTGAATCCAGTGACGACGATCCAGAGGTGGGCAGCTATCACTCCATAAAGAACCCCGGAGTCTCGTACACCTTGCCGCAAATTGCCGGTCTTGTTGCGCTAATCCTGAGCGCTAATCCTGACCTGACCTATCGTGATGTGCAGCAGGTAATCATTCACGCCTCGCGACAATATGACTTTGCCGATCCGTTTTTGCAGTCCAACGCTGCCGGCTATCCATTCAGTCTCAACACCGGCTACGGCGTGCCAGACGCGGGAGTAGCGGTGCGCTTGGCCAAGCGCTGGACCAACGTCAGGCCGTTGGTGGAGAAGTCGTACAAGCAAACCTCTGTTATTCCGGTGCCGGACGATGGACTGCGACTGCAGGTTTTTGCCAACGGAAAGGAGAGTGCCTTTGCTGCCAGCCCCAGTGATGGGTTGGTTGCGGACGATCCCATCGAACCGCTGCCGCTGGTGGACGTGGGCAGGGTAATACAACCACTCGAAGTTGATCTCACCGGCAAGGTGGCACTGATCGAACGTGGGGGCGCCTTTTTCTCCGAGAAGGTGCGATACGCAGCTAATGCCGGTGCGGTGTATGCAATTATTTACAACCACCGGAACGGGGATGAGCGGCCCATCATCGGCGGATTGGATTTTTCGCCGATTTCGGCCGTCTTCCTCTCCCAGAACGACGGGGCCGCTATCAGGGAGTTGATGAGTGCGCCGGGTGATGAAACTCCCAAGGCCCGACTCTCGCTGAAATCGGGCGGTGCGGTGGTTGTCGTGCACGACGAACTGCTCTGCGAACAGATTGGCGTACGCGTGAACATGACCCACCCAGTTCGTGGTGACATCCGCCTGACTGTCCAGTCGCCGGCTGGCACACGAAGCATCCTCCAGGCGATCGTCCCCGACGCTACCGCGTGGAGCAGTGACTGGACGTTTTGGTCAAACCGGTTTTTTTACGAACCGGCGAAGGGAAACTGGACGGTTGTCGTGAGCGACTTGGCCAAGAATTTCACCGGCGTGCTGAGTGCGGTCGAGTTGACCGTGCGCGGCACGGCGATCGACGATTCGGACAACGACGGCCTCGACGACAACTGGGAAACCGAACAGTTCCAGTCGCTTGGCCAATCAGCGTTAGACGACCCGGATGGCGACGGCGCGTCCAACGCTCGCGAGCAGGCGTTGCGCACCGATCCCGAGGCGTTCGATGGCCGCGTTGACCTGCGTTACCTCCGCTTGGCCGACGGTATCCTGCGGCTCGCTTGGCCAAGCTGGCGCGGTTTTGCGTACAGTGTGCAATCCGCCGACCACGCACTTGGCCCGTGGAGCGAGCGGGCCGTGATCGAGCCGGGGAAATTCCAGACCATATGGGACGCCAAGCCGGAGGCGGAAGGTGTTCGCTTTTACCGCGTGCGCGCGGAGCTCAAGCCATGAGGCGAGTTCACATCCGTTCCGGAGCCCTCGCGGACAGTGGCGAGGCGGAGGCCGTCATCCTGGCAGGTGGCAAAGCCAAGCGAATGGGGCGGGATAAAAGCCGCATTCGACTCGGGCCCCGTACGCTGCTGAGTCATGCGAGGGCTACACTGCAATCCGCCGGGTTCAAACCGGGGGTTGTGGACAACGACAGGCAGCCTGGCCTTGGTCCGTTAGGCGGTATCGCCACTGCGCTGCAGTCGGCCAAGCATTCGCGGGTGCTGTTTGTCGGCTGCGACATGCCGTTTTTATCCGCCGATCTGATCGATGCCTTTCTCGAGGCAGCAGCCGGCGGTCAGGGAGCCATGTTCACTCAGCACGAACGGGGAATTGGGTTTCCGTTTTTGTTGCTGCGGGATGACCTGCCATTGGTTGAGAAACAGATCGCCGGCGGCGAGTTGTCGCTGCAGCTCTTGGCCAGGCGATTGAAGACAAGGATCTGGCAGCCACCAGCAGCGCGCGAGTCGGAGTTGTTCAATATCAATACTCCCGCCGATTTGGCCGAGGCCAAGCGGCGACTGAAGGTGGTGCCTCAGTGAGTCATGTTGTCGTGAAGTTGACGCTAATACTGTTGTTTGCGACAACAGTTAGCCGTGCAGAACGGCATGAGTACTCACGGCCGCTGATGGGGATGGCGTTTCGGATCATCGTCCATTCGGAGAATGAAAACTTGGCCAAGCGGGCGGCACAGTTGGCCTTCGATCGAGTCTCCACCCTCGACAAAATCATGAGTGACTACGCACCGGAGAGTGAGTTGAACAGGTTGTCCGACATGGCCGGCAGTGGCAAGGTGGCCCGGATCAGCAGTGAACTCTGCTCAGTACTGGCCCGCGCGCAGACGCTGGCGAACGATACGGGAGGGGCGTTCGATGTCACGGCGGGGGCGTCGATCCAGCTTTGGCGGCGTGCCCGGCGTGTGAAACGGTTGCCGCTGCAACACGTGCTCGCCAAGGCGCTGAAGACGGGTGGTTTTCGCAGGCTAAAACTCGACACAAAAAAATGCACGGCCGAGCTCACTCAGCCGGGGACGCGTCTGGACCTCGGCGGCATCGCCAAGGGCCATGCGTTGGACGAGGTGTTGGCGGTGTTGAATAAACATGGGCTGCGGCAGGCCTTGGTTTCCGCTGGTGGCGACATCGTGGCCGGCGCTGCGCCACCCGGAAAAGAGGGTTGGCGCGTGGCGTTGATCGACCTGCGAGAGGAAGCCAAGTCGGAGTTTTTGTGGCTGGCCAACGGCGCAGTGGCCACGTCGGGTGATCTTTACCAGTTCCTCGAGGCGGACGGCACGCGGTACTCGCATATCGTCGATCCGCGCACTGGCAGGGCGCTAACGGAGCAGCGGTTGGTGCACGTGCTCGCCCCGGACGGGATCACGGCGGACAGCTTGGCCACGGCAATCAGCGTGCTGGGGCCAAGTGAGGGCCTGCGCTTGGTTGCCGGTGATAAGCGGCTCGGCGTCCGTGTGGTGTTTCGCGGGGTGCTTGACCAGGTGCAAGTCGCGGAGTCGCCGGTGTTCCGCGCTTGGCCAAGGGTGGAAAAGTAAAATGGCCTGCTACCGTGGGTAACAGGCCGGTAAAGTTTGATTGCAATTTGGCTTACGCCTTATCCACGTCGATCTGGAGGTACTCGCGATCCTTGATGATGCCCGGCTGTGGTACCGGGTACTTGCCGTCCGGGTTCATTTGCAGTGGGGCGGGGGAGTCCATCGTCAACTTGTCCGAGTTCGGGGACAGGTCGTGGTCGTGGTTGAGTACCTGATCGACGGTAACTTCCTGTCCGGTGTGCGTGGCAAAGCGTCCTGCAGCGGTCACCACACTGGCCATGACACCACGGTCCACTTCGTTGAACGGTTTGTCCTCCCGGATGGCGGTCATCAGGTCGTTCCATTCGTCCTGGTAAGGGTTGGTTTCTCGGCCCGGGTAGGCCCAGGCAACATCATCATTCATGCTTTGACCCTTGAAGATTTTGCAGGGTGCCGGGGCGTGGCCACGCATGGAAATGATGCCCAGTCCCTTAGAGCCGTGAGCGTAGCTCGCAAAGTCGCCATAGCAGCCTGGCATCGTGCGGCCGTGCAGGTACAGCTTTGCCCCATCGGCAAATGTATACTCGACGGTGTAGCAGCCGAGGTTTTGATCAACGTAGTCCCCGCGATAGTGGCGAGCGCCAGCCCCTTGGGCCTTGATAGGCCAGCCATCCTTCATCCAGCAGCATTCGTCGATGTTGTGGATGAAATAATCGCTGAATGAACCGCCACTGGCCCAGATGAAACTGTGAAATCGGCGAATCTGATAAAGTAGCTCGCTCTCGTTTTTCTTCGGGGGGAGTGAGTAGCAAGAGGCAACGGGGCCGTGGAGGCGGTAGGCGCGCAACAGGTTGATCTCGCCAAGTTGCCCCTCCTTGATGCGATTGAACAGTTCGCCGCGCGCGCGGCTGTGGCGGCACATCAGGCCGACGCCCACCTTGAGATTCTTCTTTTTTGCCTCCTTGTTGAGGGCGAGCATGCGGCGTGCGGTGGGGCCATCCGGGCAGACCGGCTTTTCCATGAAAACGTTCAGCCCCTTCTCGATGGCTTTCTGGAAATGCACCCAGCGGAAGGCGCAGGGGGTTGTGAAGATGACAACATCCCCCTTGTTCAGGTTGTCCATCGCATTGGCATAGCCGTCGAACCCGATGTACCGGCGGTCGGCCGGCACATCCACTTTGTCCTTATGGCGTTTTTTGAGAGCCTTGTAGCTGTTGTCCATTTTTGCCGTGGACACGTCCACCATGGCGACGAGCTTGTTGCGGGCTATGTTGTCAGGTACCGACAGGGCGTTATCGGATGCACCGGTGCCTCGGCCGCCTGCGCCGACGAGGGCAATTTGCGTGGTGTCATCAACAGCGGAGTGGACGCGCGGGATTGCGACACCGGCCAGCACGGATGCTGCCGTTACGGAGCCTGTGGTCTTGATAAAATCGCGTCGGTTGCTTGAGGGGAGTTCTGCAGGTTTGTTCATCGGCACCACTCTTACCTTTCGTTGTGGCCGCTCGTCAATCTAAATTCAACGCCTGCAGGCGCTTGGCTGTTTGAACTTGCCCGGGGCCAAGTCATCATGAAAGATGCGGCCCATGAACTTATCCGTAAAAACAGCCTTGGTAGCTCTGCTTCTTTATTCGTTTGCCGCCCGCTTGGCCAAGGCCGACAGCACGACGCTCGTCGAGCGGCTTGGCTACAAGGCAACAGATAAATTGTTGATCATAAACGGCGACGATGCCGGCATGTGCCACGCCGCCAACGTCGCCACCATCGACTCGATCGAGCGCGGCCTCATGACTTCGTCCACGATCATGGTGCCTTGCCCTTGGTTCCTCGAGATCGCCCACTATGCCAAAGCCAACCCGGATAAGGATTTCGGCGTTCACCTTTGTCATACGTCTGAATGGAAGAGGTATCGGTGGGGGCCGGTCGCATCTCGCGACACGGTTCCGGGCTTGGTCGATTCGCATGGTTACCTTTGGCCAAGCGTGTTGGAGGTGTACCTTCACGGCACACCGGAGCAGGCACTGATCGAAGGGCGCGCCCAAATCCAAAAGGCACTCGACGCCGGGGTGGACGTGTCGCATCTCGACTCCCACATGGGCACACTGCAGTCTGAACCGCGTTACCTTCAGGCTTACCTGCAGCTCGCCGTCGAGTTCAACTTACCATTGCGCATGCCTTCGCAGGCCACGGCGAAGGCGTTTGGCTTCCCCGGCTTGCGTAAACGTTTCGCCGACAAGGGCATCGTCTTTCCCGACTACTTCGTTTACGAGGAGTTGAAAGACGAAAAGAAGGGTGTAAAACAATTTTGGCTTAGCATCGTCCGGAATCTCAAACCGGGTGTCACCGAATTATTTATTCACGCCGGAAAACCGACCGATGAGTTGCGAAGGATCACAGCCACTTGGGAAATTCGCTCCAAGGAGTATGAGACCTTCACCAACGATGCCGACATGCGGGAGCTCATCAAGGAGATGGGCGTCATCCGAATCGGCTTCAAGGAACTGCGCGACCTGCAGCGCGCCCAAAAGAAATGATTTTCTCGGCGGTCAACATGCTCGCCGAGATTGAGCGTATTGTTTCGTTTGGTATCCGCCGCCCCGGCTATGATGAGGGTCTGAGAACAGAGCAGCACCTGCTCGACCGCTTCAACGAGCTGGGCCTGAGTGACACTCGTTTCGAGTCGGTCCCGGTCAACTACTGGCAGTCCGTGAAGAGTCGGCTCTCTGTCGGCGATGCGGCGACGGATATTCCCTGCTTTGCCGTGCCGTACACCGGTTGGACGGCGGGTGACGGCGCACAGGCCGGGGCGGTTTACGTTGGGGTCGGTGGGGTCGAGGTGTTCGATGAGGTCGATGTCTCTGGCAAAATCGTGGTGGCGGACATGCAGTTCGGCGAACTCAACGCGTCTCACCTCAAGGGCGGGGCGCACTTCATTCATGATCCCGGCGGTACGATCCCGGACGGGCCACTGCACTGCGCCAACTGGCTGATCCCCAACTTTCGAGCCTACTACGAATCGTGGAAGCGCAGCGCGAGCGGTTTTATCGGACTGTTGGGCGAAATGCCGGTCGACGGCTGCGAACTGTACGTCCCGTACGACGGTTTCCTCAAAAAGACACCCGCCGCCTGGGTGGGCCGCGAACACGTCGAAGCTGTGCGTTCGGCCGCGGTTGGCGGCAAGCCGTTCCATTTCACCAGCACCGGGGAGGGGCGCCTCGTCGATTCCCACAACGTTGTTGGTGTTCTCCCGGGCCGCACCGATGAGTTCATTCTGCTGACCTGCCACCACGACGCCCCGTTCGCCTCCGCGGTGGAGGACGCCTCGGGCCTCTCGGTGCTGCTGGCCTTGGCGGAGGTGTTTGCGCAGTCGGATGAGCCGCTCGAGCGCGGCCTGGTTTTCCTGGCGGCGAGCGGGCATTTCCACGGCGGCATCGGCTGCCGGGAGTTCGTCGCGAAGCACCGCGGCGGTTTACTCGAAAAAATCGTCGCTGCCATCGGTGTCGAGCACATCGCCGAGGAGGCGCAGGGCGATGCCAACGGAGGCTACGTAAAGACCGGCCAGGCGGAAACCCGCGCCTTGTTCATGGACAAGACTCCGGAGTTGCTCCGAGTCGTCGAGGAGGAGGTGCAACGCGTCGATCTGAGCCGCACGCTGGCGGTGGATGCCTACCTGTTTGGTTCAGAACCGCCGTGCGACAGTGCCCCGTTTTTCACGGCCGGCATCCCGTCGGTTTGCCATATCAGCGGGCCGCTCTATCTGTTCGATCCGCACGACACAATCGACATGGTGCGGGAGGAGGATCTGCCCAAGGTCGCCGATTTGTTTCAAGGTGTCATCCGGCGAATCGACTCGATTCCGGCAGTCGACTTGGCCAAGGGCACAACCCGGCAGCGTACCGACCCGCCGCCGGCCCCGCCGCCTTGGTTCCTGCCACCCGAGACCTTTCTTGGTGAATAAACCAGACAGTCCATCCGTATTTTTGGAGTTCTGAAAATGACCATCCTTAAAACAGTATCGTCACTATTGCTGGCCGGAGTGATGTTTGCGGGGGTCAGCTTCGGTGCGGATTCGGGTTCGTCTGGAGTTGTTCGGGTGCGGTTGAAGGGGGGAGAGTTGCATCTTGAGGCGAAGTTGCCTGACGGGCACGACTGTGGGCTTCTGCAATTAAGGCCGCATGAGAAAGCGTCCGGAGGGAGGCGTGTTGACCCGGAGTGGCATCGTTCCAGCGGTCTTTCGTTAGCCAAGCTAAACCGGTTCGATGGAAAGGTTGACAATGCATTTGCGCGTTATCAACTTGTAGATGGGACAAGTGGCACGCCGTTTGGTCAAGCGCGTTGGGTTGGAAATATCGAGTCGACGGCCAAACGCACTTTTTCGTTCCCGAATTCCAATGGCATCAAGGGATTGCAATGCATCGTGGACATCGACGATGCGTTGCAGCTTGGTGTCAAACAGGCCGGCATAAACGTCACCGTCGATCAATTGGTGGACTGGGGTGCTGACTCCGGTCGGTACTCCCGGCAGGTGGACGGCAAGACTGTTTGGTTTCGCGCCGGATATGTCTCCCGCTTGGACTCGCGACTCAAACGGTTCACCGATGCAGGAATCGAGAGTTCGTTGGTCATCTACAATCGGGTACCGCGTTCGCGTAACGGGAGCCCGTTAATTCATCCCGATACCGACTTGGCCAAGTCGCCATTCCATGTTGCGGCATTCAACTTGTCCACTGTGGAGGGGGTGCGGACTTACCGCGCGGCCATTGAGTTTCTTGCGGATCGTTATTCCAATCCGGAAAGGAAAAACGGCTTGGCCAAGCGCTTTATCATCGGCAACGAACTGCAGTCGCACTGGTATTGGTACAATCTGGGAGAAATGCCTAGGCAGCAAGTTGTCGAAGACTACCACAAGGCACTGAGAGTGGCTCATCTGGCCGCGCATGGTGTTCACCCTGGAATACAGTTGTACATCTCGCTCGACCATCATTGGTCGGCACGAGTGAGTGAAAACCCACTGCACAGCATGTCGGGAAAAAATTTCATTGATACACTCAATGCAATTGTAAAGGTTGGTGGTAATTTCGACTGGCACGTTGCTTTTCATCCCTATCCAGAAAATCTTTTCGACCCGAGAACATGGGAGGATACATCAGCTACTTCATCATTCGACACCGAAAAAATTACCTTCAAAAACATCGAGTTGCTGCCGGCCTATCTTCGGCAGGAGCAGTTTCTCTACAACGGCAAACAACGGCGAATCATCCTCTCAGAGCAGGGCTTCCATTCGGTCGACGGTGACGCCGGCGAACGCGATCAAGCGGCCGCTTATGCCTACGCTTACTATCGCGTGCAGCGCATCGATGGAATCGATGCCTTCATCCTGCACCGTCATGTTGACCATCCGGGGGAAGGTGGTCTGCGACTTGGCCTGCGGAGCAGTCTCGATGGGGGAGAGCGGTCCATCTACGAGGTGTTCCGCCGGGCTGACACGTCCGAATGGCAGGAGGCGTTCAAATTTGCCCTGCCTGTTATCGGCGTGAAATCCTGGCCCGAAACGCTGCCGGAGTGAAGCGTTGTTACCACCCTGTTTATCCATCGGGGCGCTAGGCGCGGGAAAGCTGCTCTTTTTTTTATGCTTTCGAGTTTGTTGGCGCAGGCCTCGCGCCCGTTGGATCTGATCGCCACTAATCTGGAGTCGACTCGTAAGCGGTTTGGTCAAGGCTCTGCACTATTGGGATTCGGTTTAAATCCATACATCATTCCGCTTGTCCAAGCGCTTGGGTCATATCGGCTTTGATTTGTTCGTTGTCGGCGTAGGGGTCGTCGTGACGTTTGGCGTAGGTGGCTAACTTCGAGGTGAGTTGCTGGACGATCTTTTTGGACTTGGGATTGTTGATGGCGTTCTGCAATTCATTGGGGTCGTTTTGCAGGTCGTATAACCAGGGATCGCCCAGTCCAGAGTAAATGAGTTTGTGGCGGTCGGTGACGGCGGCGAGCCAGGGTTTGCCGGTGGAGGTCGAGCGAATGAATGCAATGTCCTCCCATTGGTCTTTATTGCCTTGAAAGAGGGTGGAAGCATCGCGCCCTTCGACGCCCTTGGGCAGTTTGTCGCCGGTGAGCGCGAAGAGCGTCGGCACGAAGTCCACGCAACTCAGTGCCTGGTTGACGACGGTGCCGGCCGGGATCTTGCCGGGGTAGTAAAACAGAAACGGGATGCGAGCCGAGCCTTCGTAGGGAACGCCTTTGTTAAGGCGGCCGTGTTCGCCACAGAGGTCGCCGTGATCGGATGTGAAGACGATGATCGTGCGCTCGATCTGCCCGTTTTTCCGCAGCGTGTCGAGGATTCGGCCGATGTTGTCGTCCAGACATTTGATCATCCCGTAATACTTCGGCATCAACAGGCGTACGGTGTCGGCGGTGATCTTCGGGCTTGCCGCTCCCCAGCGTGGGGTTTGTGAGAGCGACTTGTTGACTGAAACCGGGACGGGCACGTTCACTTTTTTGAACATCGTGTCGTACGGCTTGCGAACGGTATTCGGACCGTGCGGATCGGGGAAACTGACCATGTAGCAGAACGGTTTGACCTTGTTGGCGTTGATGAAGTCGATTGTGCGGTCGGCCAGCCAGTCGGTGGAGAATGATTTGTTGTTGGCGTTTTCGACGCCGTAAGACGGCTTGCCCTGCTTGATGGCCGCGACGTGCGGACCATCCCCGGTGATCTCAAATTTCTTCCAGTGGCCACGGTTGAACATGTAGCGGTTGTCGTCGAAGCCGAACTTCCGTTCGGGCGCCCACTGCGGTTTACCAAAGCCGTCGAGGTGCCATTTGCCGGCGTAGCCGGTCTTGTAGCCCTTCCGGCGCAGTACCTCGGCGAAGGTCACGACGTGATCGCCAAGCGGGATGTTGTTGTTCGTGACCGGTGTGTGTTGAGGGTAGAGCCCGCTGATCAGCGAGCCGCGTGAAGGCGAGCAAACCGGCGTGGTGGCATAAAAACTCGTGGCAAGCGCGCCTTTTTTTGCGATCCAGTCGATGTTGGGTGTACTGACGATTTTGCCGCCGTAACAGCCGAGCGTCTTGAAGTGGTGCTCGTCGGTCTGGATGACCAGAACGTTGTAAGATTTGGCCAGTATGAGCGCCTGGCCAATGGTTGTGAAAACGAGAATGAGCAGCAATCGCTTCATGGCGGCGAATCGTGCCGCTTGGTCAAGTGCTTGGCAATGCTCTAGCACCATCAATCAGCAAAGCGAAAGAGGCCAAGGAAGCCGGTGGGGCGCTGTGTCTTGCCATCAAGCGCCAGTTCGCTGAGCACACTCCCCATCACGCTGGCGAACTTGAAGCCGTGCCCGCTGAAGCCACAGGCGAAGTGTACCCGGTCGCTTTCCGGATGGCGGTCGACGATGAAATGCCCGTCTGCCGAGTTGGTGTATTTGCATACCTTGACCGATTGTACCGGACCAAGCGCGTCCGGTATGTAGCGCCGAAGCGGCAGCAGGATTTCCTCCTCGTCTGGCGGGAATATTTCGTCGGTGATTGCGTCGGGAGCCATCGCTTGGCCGGGGTGGTGCCTGGCCAGCTTGAGCCCGTCGCCGCTCATGGGGAAGCCGTAGTAGATTCCGGTGAGATCACCATCGCCGTTGGGGTCGATGTTCCACACGGGAAAGGCACTGGGCTGAAACAACTCCAATCGCTTGGGTTGCACCCAGCCAAGCACTTGTCGCGTGATGGTGAGTTGCAGATCCTGCAGACGCAATAAGCCGCCGGCCCATGCCCCGGCGCAGAGAATCAGCTTGGCCGCGGTGTGCATGCCGCCGGGAGTGCGCACGGTTACACCGCTGCCATCGCTTGTCCAGTCGATGACAGGCTCGTTGGTCAGCAGTTCAGCACCGAGTCGTTGTGCGGCCTGTGCGTAAGTCTCGATGGCCAACTCGGAGAGAAGATAGCCGCCTTCCGGTTCAAGCGCGCCGACCATGCCTTCCGGCAGGTTGAACTGCGGGAACTGCTCCACCAGTTCCGCATGCGTCAGTGTGGAGTAGGGGAGGTTGTGAGTTTCGGAGGCCAGGCGGACGCCGCTGATGGCTTCGCCGTTGGGGAAACCCATGTAAAGCACGCCGGTTTTGTGGAGCAGTTGGGTGTTGGTTTCCTGTTCAATTTCCTCCCAGAGTTGGTACGCATCGCGCAGCAGCGGCACATAATCGGGATGCTCCTGGTAGGTTAGTCGGATGACTCGAGTCTCCCCGTGGTGGGATGAGTTTGTGTTGGGCACCGACTGGCTGTCGATGCCGAGCACCCTCGCGCCGCGTTTGGCCAGATGATAACAGGTCGCCGCTCCCATCGACCCCACACCGACAACGATGACGTCGTAGTGGCTCGGCATGGCAGTTAGCGGGAAGTGTGCTTCAGGAAAAAATCCACAATAGTTTTTGGGTCTTTTAGGCTGTGGGGGTGATGTCCTACTCCGGGTTTGTGGATAACGTCTATCTTGCCGCCGAGAGTCTTGTAGCGTTTTTCGATGATGTCGCTGTTCTCTGCAATTGGCACGACTTCGTCAGCATCTCCGACGACGTGGAGAATCGGGACGCCGGCTTTGGCCAAGGGGGGGAGCTGGTCGATAGGATTGCCTTTGTACGCCAGCGCGTCGGTCTCGGTGAAGTTGTAGGCGGCGAGACATTGTTTCCACGTGCCGGCGCTGCCTTTGCCTCCACCCTTGCCAGCGGGCCAGCTTTTGAAATCGCACACCGGCGCGTCTCCGTAAAGGGCAGCGACTTTGTCAGGATTGCTCGCTGCCCAGTTGTAAATAATCAGTCCACCGCGGCTCATTCCCTCGAGAGCAGCTTTCTTTGAGAATCCATGTTGAGTGATCAAGAATTCGTAAAAGCGATCCCAGCGTTTTATGGCCTTTGGGCTGCCAAATAAGCCGCCGACTTCGCAGTAGACGACATGCCAACCTTTGGACAGCAGCGCCAGATCGGTTTGAGGTTCATGCCCCCAAAAGCGTGCACGCCAAATCCAGGGTTTGCCCTTGGCTGTTTTGCGGGGCTTGACGACGCGGCAGTCAGCATCGCCGATTTTGAAGTCATAACGGGCGTAATCCTGCCACGTGGACTTTTTGCCTGGGAACTCGGTTGCTTGACCAAGCGCTCGGCCAAGCGCCAAGGCGACAAGAAATAAAACGACTTTGTGATTCATAGCTAACTTTTTTCTTTCCCAAGGATTACCACCTGGGTTTTGCGCTTGGCCAAGTCGAGTAACTGCGTCGGTGTGATGAAGCGGGATATGTTCAAAAAGTCCGGTTGTTCCTGGTCCGTCGCCGGATAGTCACTTAGATTGAGCTTGCTGATGTCTTTCTCAAAGAGTGACGCGAGGGTGACGAGGCTGGCGGAGCCGCGGGTGCCCCACAATTCCAGGGGAGCAGCGGCGCAGCGTTCGAGTGTACGAAGGGCGCGAATGCAGCGGCGCACATCCCATACCTGTTGCCCGGCGAGCGTTTGGCCAAGCAGCATGAATCGGCGGCGGGTCTGCGTGAGATGTTTTTCGTTTTGCGTCAACCGAGTCGAGCCGATGCCGCGCGGTGCAAAGGCGACGTACACTCCCGGATGCTCGGCAACGAATTGCAGTTGTCGGGTGGTATCGTCAGCTTGGTTTTCGTTGAGCACTTGGAGGTGCACGGGTGCGCCCTTGGCCAAGCCTGTCTTGTAGGCAATGTGCATTCGCAGCCTGATTCCTGCTTGGCTGCCA
>Ga0187827_10003643_pt1 | contig 19707 bp, 12 predicted proteins | sample ETNtaG_39_FD_167969 | JGI IMG/M metagenome (GOLD analysis project Ga0187827, IMG submission 167969) | Marine microbial and viral communities from oxygen minimum zone, Eastern Pacific Ocean - ETNP2014_SV_150_PacBio MetaG (Illumina Assembly) | ecosystem: Environmental > Aquatic > Marine > Hypoxic... | reverse complement strand
CCCAGAGAGCGGAGCTCATCCAGAAAGGTATCGAAGCGCTGCTCTTCTTGATCGGTGGTTGGTTGAATACTCATAATATTATAGATTAAATATCAGAAGTAGTTTCACATCTCACATCCTGCGGAACAGCCCATTTTGATGTGAATCAAGTAATTAATACTACAGCGTCAAAATCAACGCTATAGTATTAATTACAAATCAAATACTTGCTAAACGGAGTTTTGGGCGATGAATTTCAAGACCGCCGCTGCCCTGATTCTGTATCTTTACTTGGCCGTTAGAGAAGCTCACGCTTATATCGATCCTGGTACCGGCAGCTATATCTTACAGATAATTGTAGCCGGACTCCTGGGAGCAGCTTATGCACTTAAGCTCTACTGGACAAAAGTTTGGTTGTTCCTCACCAACAAACTATCGAGTTCGAAAAGCTCCTCTACCGATGAGGCAGATGGCAGTGGATAGTGAAGCCTGTCCAAGCTCGTTCCGAGATCCCAGCAGATTTCTCTTTTCAAAAAGCGGTACGCTCTTATCAGCCGGATTTTGACCACCAGATGAATTCGGGCCTCTACGAAGCCTTGGTCGAAAGCAGCCACCTGTCCCGCACAGAGAAGCTGATTCTGACTTGGCACTCGCGCTTATCCACCACTTGGCATTTCGAACAACGTACCGATGGCTCGGTTTGGCCCGCTTCTTCGCCTACATCTGCAATTCATTGATTATTGAATTCGTTCCCAAAGAAGATTCACAGGTTCAGAAGCTTCTCACCACTCGGGAAGATGTCTTTCCAGACTAATGCAAGAAGTGTCAATTCCTGGCGGTTTGAGGAGATACGGGATTATCCACCCGTTTTTAGTCGCGGCGTTCCCACCAATTTTTCTGTTCTCTCAGAATCTCAACACGTTTTCTTTAGAAGTCATATTCGGGCCCCTTTTCAAATTTGTTGCCCTTACTGGGGTAGCTCTCGCCGTGCTCGGATTCGTGTTGCACGATGCGCGAAAAGCCGGTGTCATCATCACGTGCTTCCTGTTCCTCTTTATTTCGTTCGGCCATATCGAATCCTACCTGCCGCAGGGCGGTGTAAACTACGAATTCTTTCTCAAGTACATCGTGGCCCTGGCCTTCATCTCGGTCGTCTGCATCGTCACGAGGTCGAAACACGAATTTGTGAACCTTACCAAAATACTGAATTTCACCGCCGCTGTATTACTCTTTATCCCGCTCTCCAAAGTTGTCCTTTACTCACCCGACGTCAAACCCAACGGCGGCGAAATCACGAGCCTTGGCAACCAGGATTCAACCGTCCCACCGACAACTATAAACCCGGGCGATGGAATCCAGATGCCCCATATCGTTCACATCATCCTCGATGCTTACGGGCGACAGGATAACCTGCAGACGCATTACGAGCTCGATAACAGCGAGTTTATCACCTTTCTCGAAGGCCAGGGCTTTTATGTCGCCAAAAAGGCCCGTACGAATTACTCGCACACGGTTTTGTCGATGTCTTCCACGCTGAATCTGCAATACCTCGACCGGCTCACCAGAGAGGCTGGGCAGACCATCGCCGGGCGGAAGCTGATCGGACAATTAATCAAAAACAGCAAAGCCAGGCGATTTCTTGAAGAGAAGGGGTATGAGTTCGTTTCCTTTATGACCGGCTATGACGAAACCGAAATCCGTGATGCAGATCGCTATGTCTCTCCGGGCCATATGAATGAATTCGAGCGCGGTCTGATAGAAAGCACCGCCGCAAGCAGCCCCCAGAGCATTCTGAAAAAGAATAAAGAGAGAATCCTGTTTACCCTGAAAAACCTGCCAAAAGTCGTTACAGGCGACAAACCGGCATTCGTCTATGCCCACATGCTCGCGCCGCACCCCCCGTTTGTATTTGATCGGGACGGCAATGATGTCGCCGATTCCCGCTTTTACAAAACAACTAAAAGCGCCAACGACCTGATCCACAATAAAACAAAACTGGGGGTCACACGAAGAGAATACAAAAAACACTACGCCGGCCAGCTCACCCACCTGAACCGTCTTTTGAAAAAGTGCGTCAACGAAATGCTCGCCAGGTCAACCAGGCCCTGCGTCATCTTCATGCAGGGGGATCACGGGCCGGGCAGCTATCTCCATCACTTCAGTCTAGGCAATACCTATCTCAAAGATCGCATGGGCGCTCTGCTAGCTCTCAGGCTGCCCGGCGCCGGCAAGGCATCGTTGAGCCAGGCCATGACACCCGTCAATGCCTTCCGCATCATTTTCAATACTTATTTCAAAACAAATCTGGAGCTCCTGAAAGACAGAAACTTTTATGCTTTAGGCGTCTACCCGTTCCGCGGTGCAGACGTCACAGAAGAAATAGGCGGCCCCGCCGATCAGGAGCGCCTGGCCCGGCTTGATGCTACCGATTACTACCCCGCTGAAGGCTATACAAGCAATCCCACAATGTTGCTCGTAGAGGCAGTCAATTACCATAAAGCGGGCAATCCGGCTAAGGCCATCGAATACTATTTAACATTCCTCAAGAAGTTCCCGGATCACCACGAGGCGTTACACAACCTTGGCGTCGCTTACAATCAGACCGGCGACCCCAAACAGGCCGTCCAATGCCTGGAGAAGGCGATCGAGTTGAAGCCAGGTTATCCTGACGCGCACAATAATCTCGGCGCCATTTTGATGAACCAAGGCAAAATCACTGAAGCTATCGATCATTTCTCGACGGCCCTTCGTTTTAATCCAGACTTTGCACGGGCTAGACAGAATTTAGCCGTGGCATTGAAAAAACTGGAAAATCCAAATCAGTAATAGAGAAGAGCAACGCACGGGGAATCAACCCGACAGTCTGGGGAGTGGTATTGCCTGGAACATCGTCAGCCTGGGGATCGTCGGTCTCTGCGGAATCGCCTTAAATCTCGCTATCGCCCGTTTTTATGGGCCTGAGACCATGGGCTCGTTCTCCCAGGTTCTCGCCATCTATCTCATTGCCGGCCAGTTTGCCTCCGCCGGGCTGTGGCTTTCCGTTCAGCGGTTTATTCCTGAATATGCCGAAGATCGTAACGAAAGAAGCGTGCTGGTTTCGTCCGCGCTCTGCCTGACCGCCGTTGCAGCCTCGATAGTTTGCCTCCTTCTCGGCCTTGCGAGCTCCGCGGTTGGCAGCATTCTTGACAGCCACGCGGTCAGCACCGGCGTCCTTTATATCCTTCCCGGGCTGTGGTGCTTTGCGATCAATAAAATTCTGCTGGCCGCGGTGAATGGGCTGCAGCACATGCGTTTTTTCGCCAGTGTGAATGCCCTTCGGTTTTTGCTGATGCTGGTCTTTCTGGGGCTGCTCATGGCGATGGAGGTCGAAGGGCCTTATGTTCCGATCCTGTTCACCGGCGCGGAGGTGGCGTTATTCGCCCTTCTTATTTTCTGGTTTTTCTGCTGGCATCGGTTTGTCCTCAGCGCGCTCCGTTCCCCCTGGTCTCGCCGCCATCTCAGCCACGGTTGGCGGGCCCTTCCTGCAGGAATCATCCTCGAGACGAACACCCGGGTAGACCTTCTCATGCTCGGCTATTTTTCGAGCGACAGCGTCGTCGGTATTTATGGATTCATTGCTACGTTTGCCGAGGGGATCGGGCAAATTCCCGTCATCGTTCAGATCAATCTGAACCCCATCCTGACTCGCCTGGCAGCAGAAGAGCGCATGGATGAAATTCGTAAGCTGTTCCGAAAAACCGCGGTCCGGATCTACCCGGCCATGGCGGGGATTACCGTGATTACCCTGGCGTTATTTCCATTCGCTGTAAAGTGGATCGCCGGGGATGAGACGTTCCTCGAAGGCCACCGGTGGCTTGGCGCACTTCTCATCGGGCTGACGATAGCGGCCGGCTACACGCCTTTTGCCAAGCTGCTGAATCAGGCAGGCATTCCAGGTAAACAGACGCTCATGGTCACAGCGATTTTACTCAGCAATGTTGTTCTCAACTTCATTCTCATTCCTAAACTGGGCGGAATGGGCGCAGCAGTGGCGACCTCTGGGGCAGTTGTTCTTGGTATTTTTTACCTTAAGCTTTTTGTTCGCCGTTCCATTTCGCTACGGCTTTAACACAAGTCTATCGACGTGGCCAGAATCTCCTGTATTTGTCAATGGTCAAATAGATGGGGCCGCTCGATCCGGAAGCCATATCCGTATTCCTGGGCCTCTTCTATATTCCCGTGTCCCCTTTATGGACAACGATTTGGTCGACTTTTCATGCCAACTCCCAGTACCTGTTCGCTTTCATCCCTTAAAGCTGTAAATCATACTTCGAAAGGCGTTGCTGCAGCATTTTCATCCACCGCGTGGTGATACCGAAACACTAATCAAGGGGTGTCGAAAGGCAGGCTTTGAAGTGCCTGACTCTGTTTGGATGAAGTCAGGCCGTTTCGGGAAATTCCTGTGTAAACTTTTAACGCGTAAGCGTCTGGACGCAGTAGGATTCTTTCAGGCAGAAGCAGTTGAACGGATTCTTCGCGAACAATTTAAAGGAAAGCAAAACCACGAACGCAGGCTGCAGGCAATTCTAAGCCCCAGTTGTTCCTTGAAGGAAAATATGAATAGGAACTAATCAGAGGTCTTTGGTGTAAGCATCCCAGTCTTGTCGAGCCATTCATGTAGGCTCTCAGCAACTATTCGATAGCCATCTCCCGTAACATGGACGTGATCGAAATAGAGTGGATCACTGTTGTTTTCAAAGACTTTTTTCAAATCAAGAACCGGTATACCTTCCGTCCTGCAAAGATCAACGACTGCATCTGTATAAGTGATGTAATGCTCTTCCCAATATTTGAGAATCGTATAATAAGGATCTCTGTTTTTGAGTAGGCCAAGAATCTCTTTTTCTTGTCGATGAAGTGGCTTAAATGCTACAGGAACGGGCTGAACTGCAAAAGCAAACTGGAATCCGAACTCTCTACCCATACCCCTAGCGCTTTTGAGGTTGTAGAAATGTCGCAGAGCGTACTCATAAGGTGAAATCTGCTCCCCTGTTTGAGGTTTATTACGAGCTTCACACCCTGATAATCGCCTGAACCTGGAAAGCAGTTCGCTCTCTGCCTTCATCGACCACACTAGATCCCTCTGCCCTTTCAGATATTCCAGCTCATCATCGATAGTAAAAGCTTTTCGGAGACGAGGATTGTGCTTGCTGACCATTTTATTGACGTATTCAAATTCTATAGGGTAACCAGACGGTAGTGGTGGATTCCATCTCTGGGTATCGTTTGCCCCATCAAGAAATATGACTAGGTCAGGATTTAAATACACGCCCTCTATCATTAAGAAAACGGCCTCCTGACTGGTACGGTAAGAGGATTCCCCGCAGTTGATAACTTCAAAGCGTCTTTGTCCGGCAAATGACTTATCGAGGATCTTTTGCAGATGGCCCGCGACGGTCTCATCATCACTAAGAGCGCCGGTGCCCCATACGAACGAGCCACCGTAGATAAGTATTCGGAAAACTCCCTGCTCCTTAACGACGTCAAACTCAGGCCCACGATAACTGAGGCTATTTGTGTTTATTGTAGAGTGATGGTAGTTGGGAACCGACCTAAATCCAATAAATGGCCGGTATACGTAGGGCATAGCAGTAAAGGCATAAAAGAAATCGGCGGCCTCTTTCTCGCGTTTCTCATAACCTTTGAATAGCGCCTTATTATAAGCGGCATTCGTTCGAACCAGGTTTTGGAGATTATCGATACGTTTATTTAGATCCCGAGTCTTCTGGACTCTTAGTCCAAACTCCACGGTATAAAGCAAGACTATTCCAGCGAAAAGGAGAATGGCAAAAGTTGCAAGGATAAAGATCCGGCGGTGTCTTCGCGCCCCAGAGTTTTCGATCTTTGATTTCATGATCGATTATTGTGAAACATCTGGGACAAGTCCTTAACTTTCATAACGTCTTGGCATTGCGTTGATGGTGTGGATCACCTCTTCGAAGCTTTCTTTCAAGTCAAGAATTTCAAGGTACCATTTGATACTGTCGAATCTCGGTTGGTTCTTTTCTCTTGAAACCTTTAGAGCTGATTCTCTATCCTGGGTTCCTTCCCGGATCTGATTACTTAGAAAGGTGTCGATTCCGCTGAACCCGGCTACAGTGTAATAGACGCAATTATAAAACGCTGCTGTGCGTCGCCTATCCTCCATGTGCCGCCCCCCAAGCCACGACCGATCCCCGCAGCTCAGCGGACCAGCCTCAGGAAGCTCAGTCCCAGCTTCAGGTACTGTTTGGCCCTGTGCCAGCTGTCAACAGTTCTCAGCAGCCTCAGCACGTATCTCGGCCGAAGGTAGAACTGCCGGTAGGCGCGCTTCTGAGCCATTATCAGTTCCTCTTCGGACATGTTCGGGAGGCGGACCAAGGGATTGCCGTACTTGGGCGCACGCACGTCCGTCCACTCAAACTCCTTCATATAGCCCTTGCGCTTCATCTCTTCGTAGATTGCAGTTCCTGGGTAGGGACTGAGTATGAAGAAGTCCGCGAACGTGAGTGGCAGTTCCTTGGCGAGATCGATGGTTGCCTTGGCCGTCTTAGTGGTCTCTGAGGGTGCGCCGATTATGAATGTGCCGATGGTGTCGATGCCGGCCTCGTCGGTCCAGACCAGCACTTCGCTCATCTCCTCGATGGTCGTGCCCTTCATGATCTCGTTCAGGACGAACTGGTCGCCCGATTCCAGCCCGAACAGCAGCAGCCTGCAGCCAGAATCTCTCATCGTCTCAACCATCTCTTCCGTGATCGTGTTCACTCTCGCGTTGGCGATCCAGGGAAGACCTCGTTTACCGAGCTCAGCGCAGATCTCCGTGAGCCGGTCCTTAGCAAGAGCGAACGTGTCATCCGCGAACTTCAGAGATTTGACGCCATGCTTCTCGATGAGCAGGTCCACCTCTGCCATAACACTGTCAACGCTCCTGTATCTGACCCGGCGGCCGAACGTCGCGCGTGAGCTGCAGAACGAGCACTGGAAGGGGCACCCCCGCGTCGAGAGGATTGTTGCCATCGGCTTCCCGTACAGTTCATACAGCGGATGAGCGTAGTCCCCGGCGTCGTAGAAGTCGCGGGCCGGGAACGGCAGAGAGTCGAGGTCTTCGATGAGAGGCCTTGGGGGGGTGACCTTGACCTCACCTCCCTGTCGGTAGGCGATTCCGGTTACGGACGCGAGGGGAGTCTCTCTGGCCAAGTCCAGGAGCGTCGACTCCCCTTCACCCAGCACGAGAACATCCACAAAACCCCATTTCTCCAACACCTCAGCTCCCTGACCGGTAATGTGTGGCCCACCCATCACCAACTGCACGTCTGGCAAGGCCTCCTTCACCCCCTTCGCAATCTGGATCGCATTGCCGAAGAGGGGCGTAGTGCTCGTTACGCCCACGATGTCCGGGGCGAACTCCTGAGCAAACCGGGTCACATCTGTCAACGACAGGGCCTTCCCTCTTGCGTCCAGGATGTGGACCTCTACGCCACCTTCCCGGAGGAATGCGGCAAGGTAGGCGAGGCCAAGCGAGGGCGCGCCCAAGGGGAATCGGACGCGGCCATAAGCCGAGTCATGTTCGTAGGGATCGATCAGTAGTACTTTCATGGGCCTCCCTGTTAGTCTATCGGGTGTGGATGACTGGACAATCTTGCCTCCCGTGGGGCCTCCAGCTAGGCTTCGCGGCTTGAGGAGTCCCCAGCCGAAAGGGACGCGATAGGACAATGGCACATGCGGCACGTGCCTCTGGCCCCCTCGCACCCCGTGTGGATGGTCGGGAGAACCCAGACAGTCCTCACAACTGCGTCGGCCCTACCGGCTAGTCTGGAAGATATTCTAGACGGCTTCTCTCTCCTTGCCTCCGGTCTCGTATTCACTTCGCTCGGCAGAGCGCTTCCGTGTCCTCCTCCAGAGACCGGGGGGACGACACGCTCTGGCGCGCCCCGGGGAAAGTCACTCCCTTGCGGAACCTCCGAACAGGTCGACTGGCGGGCCTCCTCCAGTGGTGGATTCCCGCGCCATTTCCGCGCGAAGCGGCACTTCAGGTCTCTCCGTCATCTGGAAGGCCCCCATTACCGGGAGTTCTGACTGCGCCAGGGACTAGAGTGCATAGTCCCCTTCCAGGAACAGCACGAGGCTCAGAATCGCCTGCAGGACACGCTCGTTGTTGCTCTTCCTGGAGAACTGCTCATCTAGCAGCCTCTCGACCGCTTCCGGCCGGAAGAACCCCGTGGCCTCGACGCGCTTGCGGGAGAGCGCCGTCCGGAGGAACTGCCCCAAGCGGCCCTGCCTGAGCCACAGGCTGGCCGGGACTTCGAACCCGACCTTCCGGTACTGCTTCAGGAGGTTCCCACTGTCACCGTGTGGGGGACGGAAATGGTGCAGCAATGCTTTGCGCAGCAGCGTCTTGAGTCGGTACGGATGGAACCGTAAGGGTACTGGTAGCCGACAGGCGAACTCCACCAGATCGTTGTCCATGAAGGGTACTCGCATCTCGACGGAAGAAGACATGTAGGCATTGTCGCCGGCCTTAAAGCAGCATCCACCGAGAAAGGTCCTGAAGTCGAGGTAACTGAGTGCGTCCACGAAGTGCAGGCCCTGCACCCGCGGCAAATACTGCTCGTGCGCGATGAAAGGGTCGTACTGCCCTACCATGCGCAGTGCTTCCGACGTCAACAGGTCCGGCCATTCGGAGTAGCGGATGACCTCTTTGAACCCGAAGAAGTTCCGGAAGATGTCCGGGTGATCTGCTTCGACGAAGCTCTTCAGTTTGAAGGAGAAGGGCAGGAGCCCGGTGCCGGCACGGAGACGCCGTACTGCCGGCCGGATTAGGCGGTCCCGAACCGCGCGAGGGAGCAGACGCCTGTAATAGCGCGCCACATTGGCTGCGTGGACCGTGGGATAGCCTAGGAACAACTCGTCGCCGCCGTCCCCTCCGAGGACCACCTTGTAATCCTGGGCCTGAATGAAGCGTGCCAGCCCGGACTTGGCGACGTTTGCCCATGGTGCGAACGGTTCATCCACGTGCCGTAACCAGGATAGCATGCCCTGTACAAAGTCATCCTCACGGAACAGGTAGGTGTGGTGAGGGCTCCCGAAAACCTCGGCCCACGCGGCCGCCGCGTCTCCCTCGTTGAAGGCGCCTTCATCAAAGACGATGGTGAACGATGACAGTCCCGGGGATATCTCGTTGGCCGCGGCCAGAGCAGACCGCGAGTCCAATCCCCCGCTCAGAAGGACGCCCACCGGTACATCAGAGAGCATCTGTCTCTGGACGGACCTACGGAACAGACCTGCCAACTCCTGCTCCGCCTCCTGCGCGGTCAGCGTGTGCTTCTTCGTGTAGTCCAGGTCGAAGTACTCTCCCTCCTCCAGTCCGTCTTTTGAAAGAATGAGGTAATGGCCCGGATGTAGCTTGCGGACGTTTTTGTAGATCGTCCACGGCGCGGGAATATAGAAGAGGCCCAGGAATACTGACATCGCTTCCGGATCGCGCGTGCTGTCAAATTGCGGGTGAACGCGCAGTGCCTTAATCTCGCTGGCGAAGGTCAGCAAGCCATCCTTGTATGAATAAACAAGAGGTTTTACGCCGAAACGGTCGCGGGCCAGGATGAGCTTGTCCTGTCGGCTGTCGTATAGCGCAAGACCGAACATGCCGTTCAGGCGTTTCAGGAAGTCAATGCCCTCTTCCTCGTAAAGATGGACAAGGACTTCTGTGTCCGTCTGCGTTGAGAACACGTGCCCCCTGCCCTCGAGTTCCTTTTTCAATTCCGGATAGTTATAAATTTCGCCGTTGTAGACGACGGTGATGGTGCCGTCTTCGTTCGTAATCGGTTGACGACCGCTCTCCAAATCAATGATCGTCAGTCTGCGATTCCCAAGGGCGACCTGATCGAAAACAGCGGTACCCGAATCATCCGGCCCTCGGTGAATGATGCTCTCGAGCATCGGCTCTATATATTTCGGGTCGATTTTGTACTCGGAGCCGATAGAGGCGTAGCCAGCGATTCCACACATTGTCAAGAATGGTTAATGGTTGGTGGTTAATGGTAAATGATCGAGCGGCCCCATCTATTTAACCATTGACAAATACAGGAGATTCTGGCCACGTCGATAGACTTGTGTTAAAGCCGCAGCGAAATGGAACGGCGAACAAAAAGTTTAAGGTAAAAAATACCAAGAACAACTGCCCCAGGTCGGGGCGCGCGTTGGTCTGCCGTCCCTGTGCCATGGTTCCCGTATTCTCCAGGAGTACTGTCCTCAAGTGGCTAGTCTCTTGGGCTTCCGCCGCCTGACGCGCACGGGTATCTTCTCGGTATGCCGTTGATCGTGTGCAAGACATCCTCAAAGTCGCTCCCCATCCCTATCGTGTCGAGGTACCACTTGATGCTCTGGAACCTCGGGCGATTCTTCTCACGCGCTACGCTCAGCGCCTCGTCCCGAGTGATCGGTCCCTCTCGGATCTGGTTACTGAGAAAGGTCTCAATCTCACTAAAGCCCGCGACCGTATAGTAGATGTAATTGTAGAACGCAGAGGTGGCGTCACCGATACGCCAGGTCCCGCTCGTGTCAGCGGCCACCTCCCAGTCATACTCTCTCAGCAGTGTTGACACGATGTCGCCTTCGTCCCACCTAACGTAATCGTAGAGGAACAGGAAATCGTGCGACATTCCATAGGAGGACAAGAATGCAGTGAGCGTGTCCCCTAGGGAGGCGTTCATGTAGTCCGGATTCCGCACGAAGCGGCTCAGGTAATACCAGGCGATTTTGAGCTTCTCCGAGAGGGGTATCCGGTAGGGATGGTTTGGCCCGAACCCCTCCTCAACGCCGCAGAATCCGCTCTTGAAGTGGGTCTTCTCCAAGCTATTCACGCACGTGATCACGAGCCCCAGCTTGTACTTCCGTCTCAAGCTGAGCGAGTGGTACAAGTATTGTTTGTCCCCGGCCATCAGCAGGGGAATCATGCCGAGGTCCGGCTTCTTCAGCCAAGCGCGCAGGTTCTTCCGCACGTTCTCTCTCTTACGGACAATGTCGGCCGATAGGAGGATGTGCTCTACCCCCAACTTACTGCACAGCCGGGAGATATTCCGGCGGGCGAGGTCCGCGACCATTCCCCAGTCGTAGGTGAAGGCAAGGGGGGTGAGGCCCAAGACGTCCCGGACATAGTGCAGTCCGTAGCAGCTATCGCGTCCTCCGCTGAGATTGACAATACAGTCCGGTTCCCCCGTCTGGCTCCGGTAGGGTGCCACAGCCTGCGCCAGGGCCTCGTGTCCCTTGGCCTCGATCTGCCTGTGGTTCCGGCAGTAGCTGCAAACTCCCTCCTCATCCAGATCGATGAAGGGCATCGTTTCCGGCAAGATGCACTTGATGCATCGTTTAAGCGACTCGATCCAGCGATCACATTTTTCGAAATGACTTATGAACTCCTTCGCCAAAGGCTTATCAGGAAGAAAGTTGCTGACGCCGTTAGTATTTTGAGATAAAGGAAGAACCTCTATTGGGCGTTTGATTCCGGGCTCCTCGAAAGGCGGAAATTGCTTCTCCTGAAACGAGAAAGATTGAACGGAAAGGTCTGAGAGTTTTATGATCTGTCCATTGTTCGCCTCGAGGTGTTCAACCTGGTATCCCCGCATCCAATCTACTGTGGAATGGCGGGCGAGGGCTTGTGTGATGATTATTTTTTCCGATGCAAATAAACTTACTGTACCTGCTTCATTTGCTGCCACATAGAGGGAACCATTATTTGTGGCAAGGAGCATATAGTCCAGATCATCAAACAGTACAGAAATGGAGGCCATGCCCTTGATGGAAGAAAACATGGAACAAGTCGCTTCGATCAGGGACATACCTTGATTCCGAAACATCTGAATCAGGCTTGGTATGACTTCAGAATCCAACTCGAACTGTTTTTCGATCTGGGGAAACTCATTCCATAATTCATCCACATTTACAATGATTCCATTGTGGATAGCAGCGCAATCGCCCTTGACAACGGGCTGATTGTTTTTGTTAGACGTCCGGAACCCATCCGTCACCATGCGCGCATGACCTATAACAGTAACCGGCCGCTCAACAGAATCACGAGCGTTAGAGTCACTCAAAGATGCGAACAATCTCTTATAGTCAGCATCACGAATAAGCTCAGAAGCCCCAACAGGGCGCTTATAGACAGTAAGTTGATCTGGCTGGATGAGCGCAATACCTGCTGCTTCCTTCCCGCGGCTCTCAGACTGGAGCAGGAGCTTATTGCACAATGCCTCGAATGCACCAGCAGATACACCAGAATTGGCAGGAAGGCTTACTCCAAAAATTCCACACATTCTGCTTACTCCTGATAACCGAATTCCCGCATCAATTCGCCGCAGTTATTTCGCACTATCTCAGTGCATTGATTGTCCCATTCATTTGGGATGAAATTCGAAGCATTCACTCTGTCTGATAAGAGTGTTTCTACAAATTCCTTTTTTATCGGAACGTCAAGCCAGTCCATGGTTTCTTTCAGTATTTCCTTACCACTGCCAGCGTAAAAGACCTCCTCAAATTTTAGCATAACAGCTTTCTCTTTCCCGGCTATACTTTTCATAATATCTGAGTTCTTTTTGGCCCATATCTGGCTGTAGAACTCAACGCGCTGGTGGAACGTGCCGGCTAGGCCCCTGAGTTGCTCAAAGTATGACACAGGCTGCCAGAAAGGGATCAGCTTATTAGCCAAAGCGCTTTTCCATCTGCCTCGTTCCCATTTGATATGTGATAGAACAAAAGACTTTGGCGACCGAACAACGAACACTATTTTTGTTTCAGGGAAACGGTCTAGAATGATATCAATTATATTATAGTAGTAAGGGTTGCATTCGACGTATCTTTCACTGCACGTCTGAATGGAACTGTGCTTGAAAAACGACCATAGTTTAGACATAGTCGCAGTGGAAAGCAGTTTACGACGATGCATATTACAGAGAATATTGATCAGACGTGTATAGGAAGTCGTATGATGCGCGCTTACACCTTCGCCATAGTCACGAAAGAATTGTGAAAAGAATTTCGTACCCGTACGACCCGTAGAGACAAGTAAAATCGGTCGCGGCAATCGTCCTAATGTATAGAAGTTGTTCATTCCAAACATAAACCGGGCTTTTTTCCTGATAACTAACCCAGCATCTTCTGCAAGCCCTGTAAGCTGCCCCTCTGACAGCCCAGGCCTTTTGGCCCACGGTTCTCTAACCTGGTGCCAAATACGACCAATAACAGGATTCAGTATTGTGATTATTATCTGTCCATCACGGTGAAGGACTCTCTTGCATTCAGCAAGAACAGATGCAGGGTCATCAAAATAATTGAGAGATGCCACGATAGATACTGATCTGAACTGCTGTGCGTCGAATGGCAGATTGGAGAAATCCTCAACAATGACGTCCGCGTCGCCATGGTCCACAACGTCCACTCCGGTGCCTCCATCCAACAATTGTCTGGCAAGAAAATTATCACCGCAGGCAATATCCAGGAATGGTGCCACAATTTCCTGAGCAACGCGCCTGTTTCGCCACCTGGCCAGGAACCTTCCGAGTGGATCCTGGGCACTCTTCTGAATATCGGTGCTCATACTTTCTACTCGTCAGGAGAATCATTTGCCAGGATTAGCTTTGCCAGACATTTTAGAAGGTTGGCAATGTAATCAAAACTTTTCGCCTGGATAAGGCCAGGCAGGGACGAGGGCCATCGTTCAGGATGTGTGCTAAGCAAGACTAACCCGGTTGTACTTGGGCATAATGCGGCCGCAAGCTCGTCAGGCGGTGTCGGGGTACGCAGATTTTGGCCTTCCACCCAATCCCGGCGATTATTGCTGCTGCCAAAAATCCCCCCGGTATCTGTAATATAGAGTACATTTGAGAAATTGATGTCAAATTGGGCGTCCCCAAGGATGCCCAACTCCTTTAGATTCAAAATATCAGCCCTTTCCATATTCGAATACTTGCTCAGGGGGTCGCCATGTGGGGCTACTGTTGCTACTTCCTGGAATTGCCTTAATGCTATTAATTCTTCCTTGAAGGCTGTGAGCGACCTTTGGATATCGCCCTTGTGGCGGGAAAACGATTCATAATGAAACCCCACTTCATGTCCCATATCGGCGATTTCTCGAATGTGGTATTCAGAATATCGAGTGTTTTTATCGCACCGAAAATAGTATGTGGATCTGATTCCAAGCTCTCTTTCTTCTCTTGCCATTACAAGTGCCCGCGTGGGGAATCTATCGACATCATGCCTTAAAAACACAAATGGCGGCACATATTCGCCAAAGTAATCGTTGACTGGTCCGAGCGAGTAGCCGGCAGCTTTCAAGCTTTCGAGAAGACACAAGTATTCTCTAAGGAGAAAGGCCAAGGCTAACCTCCTTTGAGGCTTTTGTTTGCTTCCATGTCGAAAAGCGTGGCAAACAGGATGGATTGAAAGCCAAGAAAGGTACAGAAGATGATACTTAGCAGCGTTATTTCTGGCACATGACCATTTCTGTGCCACAAGTAAAAGAAATGAACCGTAAATGGGATGTCAAGAAAAAGGAGAAATGTGCCAAATGAGTAGAAGAGAACAAGGGGATGAAAATCGCGTATGACATATTTTTGAAACATTCGATTGATAAATAGCCATATCAGTAAAAGCGAAAGAGAGAACACAATCCTACGTATTCTGATGCCTGACTGCTCTCCTACATTGTAGACCGGCTTGACGGGTACATCACATACTCGAAAATCGTAGATGTTGAGCTTCACAAGCATGTCATTAGGCATACCATACCGCTTGTAGATCCCGTCAAGATCAATAGTGCCAAGCGCCTTGAGCGAGATAACTGTATACCCGGTTTGTGAGTCTGCGACATGCCAGTAACCCGAAGCGATTTTTGTCATCAACGACAACGCAGAATTGCCCAGATAGCGCACTTTCGGGATCATCTTCCAGGCTTCCCCGTAAAAAAGCCGGTTTCCTTTTGCATAGTCGGATCTATCCTCAACAACAGGATCTAGAAGTAAACTGAGATCGGCTGGGTCCATCTGCGCATCACCGGCCATAACAGCAGTGAGCTCTATTTTATGATCACGAGCCCATTTATATCCTTCGGCGATAGCACCTCCTACGCCTTGGTTTTCCTCTAGGTCAATCAAAACGACTCGGCCTTCAGCATCATGCAAGTACTCTCTTACGACGTCTGCTGTTCCATCCGTACTTTTGTCATTGATTACCACAATTCTGTCAACGAACTCAGGCATTGTCTCTATCACCTTGCCGATAAGTTGCTGTTCATTATACGCTGGCACTACAACAGCAACAGTCTTGTCTCTATACATTTGGCCCTTTCGAATCTTGGTTTGCCGCAAATATCTCTACACGGTGAGGATTCTGAATGATCCTACTTGGATTGCCACCAAGGTGCCGTAAGTAAACGGAGCGAAGCGATGTCATGGAGTTCGAAGCCACAACTCATATCCCAAGACAACCTCCTTTCTGTAAAACCCCATACTCTTCAGCGCGGCACCGATCTCGGATTTCCAGGGATTGGTTAAAGGCATACAAATGCCCCTAACATCATACTTTGGAAGAGTAGTTAAGAGATAGCGCGCTCCTGTGGAGGGGTGGTAGCTTCCTTCAACGTATCTCTGAACAGTCGCTCTTTCGCTGGCCTCTTCCTTGCCTAGGATAATAGAATATCGGTCCCAATAGCTACTGTTGACAAAGAGCGGATAGGGGTGATTGTGAATGGTGGTTAGCCATGAAGCGACTCTGGGTGGCGCTACCACGATGGAACGATCATCTATTAGTTCCGAAAATCGCCTGGAGACACGATAATAACCATCAACTTTCAGGGCGGGCCATGAAATGTGCGTCCGGTTTACACTGGAGAAAATATGTCTCTGACCTGCAGCGAACATGACAAGCAAAACAACATAGACCAATTGGTGTCTATTTATCCTATGAAACGTGGTTCTTGATCCTAAGGGAGCAGCCAAGAAGACACCGACCATCATCGGCAAAGGCAAAATCCATAGGCTCCTCCAGTGCACCTGAGCAGAGGTAATATTGTCTGCCACATGAATAATTGTGAACGGATTCATAAAGACAAGGAGAAAGCCAATCGGAAAGACAAGGCAGATCCGCCTAGCTAAGTGTTCATATGCAAAATACCATGTGGCTAATAGACATAAAAGGATTAGTAGGACGAAACCAGTTCGGCCCAACGCATAGGCGCCAAGGTAATGGAATAGTTGTTCCCATGTCAACTTATTTGAAAAGACAGAGGCGGGCATTTTGATCGTTAACTTCATATATATCCCTACAATCAACGGATATATAGAGGACAGTACGCCAGCTGGAAAGACTTTAACAACTCTACCGCCGAGTAAGTCAAAACATGCCAAGAGACCTAGAAAGGCAATAACCGGCACGACCCAGACAGCCGTTGGTGTGAGCCCAACAGCGGCAGCTTGAGATAGAGCCAACAGCAACCAGGTACGTGCGTTTGGGCGTAGAGCAAAGCTGATTGAGTATCCAACAATAAGGGGGATAAGGATCGAAACAAGGATGCCCTTTCCCTGGTGTAATCTGACAAAAGAAAAGTTTCCAAACGAAGCGTGCGCTTCTCCATTGGTGCAGAGAAACAATAACGTTCCCAACACACACCAAACTACGCGCCTAGGACAGACAATTTGGAAGAGCTGACTATAGGCAAGCACTGTTAGAAAGGCCGCAACCGCAGGAATAATGATGTGCATTGCAAAAATAGCTGGAACATGCGCGATAAGAGAGATGGCTCCAGCCATTATCTCCAGCGAATGCACTTTACGTACAGCAAAATAGATTGGTGCGTCCTGCAACCCCATCATTGTTTCATTCTTCAAGAGCGGGGCACCAGGGTTGTCGGCTATGGCGACCGCCATGTTAACGTAGGCAGAATCATCCCAATCGGGGCGGTGGGCAAAGAGTGCCATCCCAACAGCAAATATGGCAAGGTACCATACTGGTTTCGGCGGAGCCGAGGGCTCACACGCGACATCGTCTGAAGCCTGTGGAGACCCACCAGGAATCAATGCAAGAAGAAAACATACAAGACTGAGCAACCATCCTGTGAGGTAATACTGTTTTTTAAACGAGAGCGTAGCGACAACCCCGAATAACATCAGCAGAACGAAAACAAGGGCCTGCCTGGACGACAGAGATTCCGCTATCGTATCTCGGGGCTTTCCAGGGCTGTTGTGCGATTTGGAGGGGGACGGCTCTACTTCCGAATCAGCTTCACCTGACATTCTTATACTTCTAACCTGCCAGTACCATATTAGGGCTACAAAAGCCACGAAGGTGAGGATTGCCTGAGAGAGTGGCCCTTCCAGAATGACAGTCGTATTGCAGGCTATCGTCCAGAGCCCAAATAGAATCACACACCAATCGCAAATTGAGTTTGCCTGCCAACTTTTACGGATCATTAATTATCCATCACTTTAGGATAGAGTCTCTTACCCATATTTCGTTGTTTAAAATATGGGCAAGTTCTTCGAAACCGTCGTTGATTAATGTTTTACGAATTTCATCTTTCCACTGATTAGAGGAGGGCATACAGATACCGTCGATTTTGTACTTAGCCAGCGTATTACGTAGAAATTCCTGTTTTGATGGTTTGTATTTTCCTGTGATGTATTGCTGCACGACAGATCTCTCTACCGTTTCCCTGATGCCGAGAAATCTAGCGTATCGGGCGAGATGCGCAGGATGAGCAAAGATTGGATAAGGAGGGCCGTATGTAAGTGTCATGGCTGTTGTTATTTCCGCTGGTGCCACTATGTGCTTTTGCTCTTTCATCACATGTTTTAGCTGTTCTGCCATCCCATGATAGGTTTTGTCTATCTCAAGAGTGGGCCATGAAATGCGAATTTGATTTTTTGCTGAGAGAATATTTGTCTGCCCCGTAGCAAGAATGAAGATGAAAGTTATGTAAGCCAGATGTCGCTGAGTTATTTTTATGCTCTGGGGGCCAAGCGGAGCAGCCAGCAGAAGGCCTGCGATTGCAGGTAATGGCAGAATCCAGATGCATTGCCAGAGAGCACTTGTGGAAGTAATACAGTTTGCCACTTTGGTTACAGTAAATGGATTTATGAAGATAAGCAGTCCGATTGGAAATATAAGGCAGAGCCGGCGGGTAAGGCGTTCGTTGACGAAAAGCCATGTCCCCATCATTGACAAAAGGATGAATACGATGAAGTTCGTATAACCGATCGCCTGGCGGCCTAAAAGCTCGTATAGCTGGCCGCTATTCATGCCAGACTCAGGTGATTTATCTACTGAGATCAGATAGATCCCTGCATATATCGGATATACCGATGCAAGCATACCATTGAGTATTAGTTTGAAGGACTGAACAGGATGTGGGGTGGCAACAAGAAGCGCGAGAATAGAGATAATTGGCTGGGTCCAACAGGCAGCCGGTGCGAAGCCCACGCCAGCTACGTGTGCAGCTGTGAGGAGAGCCAAGTCTGAGGTGTTTGTGTGCGCGATGAACCTGATTGAATAACTTATGATCAGCGGAGTTATGACAGAGAATAGAATTGCTTTTCCATGGAACATCCGAGCGAGGAATATGTTTCCGTAAGACATCTCTGCCTGGCCATTTGCGAATATGAATGCCATCGTACCAATGACACACCAGAGGACGCGTCCGGGACATATCGTTTGAAATAAGTGGGCATAGGCCAAAACAGTCAGGATCGCGGCGGCGGGTGGCAGGATGGTGTTCATGACCGTTATAACTGGAATTCGGCTGATCACGGAGATGGATGCGGCCAGGACTTCAAGGGATTGGACTTTCTGTTCTGGAAAGTTGTCATCGATTCCAAGCATTGTTTCCCGTTGAAGTATTGGTTTATCCGGTTCTGTAGCTATGGCTGTCGCGGCATTGAAGTGCGCGAAGTCATTCCAACGAACCGGTTGTGCGCATAAAGCCACGATTGCCGCAAGAATGGCTAAAAGCCATAGAGGTTTTGAAGATGTTGGGGCTTCATGGGATTCATCATTTATCTGTTTAGGTGCGACCATTACGAGGAGGTAACAGGTTAAGCACATCAGCCATCCGAGGAGGTAATGCTGTTTTGAAAAGCAATAGGCTGCTGATGCGCAGAAAAGGGTCAGTGATAGAAAAACAAGGAGATGTTGCCCCGATAATTTCTCCCCATTTTTCTGATCGTCCCTTTCAGATGTCGCAATATGTGTATTCTCTTCGCTCTTAATTTCCGATGATTGTTTGGCTTTTATCTGTTGCCATAGGCCTGTCCTCCGCATCCAGATCAGACAAAGAACGGCAAGGAGGCAGAAGGTGCCTAATGCCTGCATGAGAGAGCCTTTTAATAAGACGGTCACATTAGAAGCGACGGTCCATGTTGCGAAAAATAGTACAAACCAATCACAGATTGAGGGGGGCACGATCTTGTTATCTACATTCATTGCTGCGGGGCGTAGTTTCATCTGGTATGTCTGTGCTTGTTTTTTACCCGCATCAAGTAGGCAAGGCATGGAGAAACGGGCGCGTCATGGCTCTCGGCATTCCACTGGCCAACTATCCGATGAGCACCAATGTTCGTGCCAGAGTTCGAAGACCAGGAGCGTCCACAGGAGCTTGCGGTGATCTCGATAGCCGGACATGTGCTCGTCCATCAGCTGCTTTACGTAAGCCGGCTCGAAGTATCCTTC
>Ga0187827_10003642_pt1 | contig 19710 bp, 19 predicted proteins | sample ETNtaG_39_FD_167969 | JGI IMG/M metagenome (GOLD analysis project Ga0187827, IMG submission 167969) | Marine microbial and viral communities from oxygen minimum zone, Eastern Pacific Ocean - ETNP2014_SV_150_PacBio MetaG (Illumina Assembly) | ecosystem: Environmental > Aquatic > Marine > Hypoxic... | reverse complement strand
AAATTGGTCCAAAAATAGAAAATCATAATTATTTTCCTGAAAAGTGTAATGTTACATTAGCTAGTATTAAAAATAAAAAACATGTGAAAGTGAAAGTTTGGGAACGTGGTGCTGGTTTGACTAAAGCTTGCGGAACTGCTGCATGTGCAACTGCAGTTTCAGGCGCTGTTTTAAAATTGAATGAAAGATGTGTAGATATAGAATTTTCGGAAGGATTATTAAATATTGATTGGAAAGAAGATAATAACATTTATATGACAGGCAAAGTTTCTGAAGTGAAAAAAATTATAGTTAATATTTGATTATGGGCATTTTTGATAAGTTTAAATTAGGTTTAAACAAAAGTTCAAAAAGTTTGTCGTCTGGTTTAAATGATTTAATTTTCAAAAGAAAAATAGACGAAAGCACGCTTAACGAATTGGAAGATTTTCTAATCCAATCTGATGTTGGGGTTCAGTCTGCAAAAGAATTAAGAGAAAAATTTGCAAATATAAAAATAAATCCGAAAACTTCAGGAAAAGATGAGATTTATAAAATTTTTTCAAGTTATATATCTGAAATATTAAAACCTCTCGAAAAAAATTTAGAAAATATAAAAAAAAATAATCCATGTGTAATTTTAATTGCTGGTGTTAATGGGGTAGGAAAAACTACTACCATTGGAAAATTAGGTAAAATTTTAGGTCAAAATAATAAAAAAATAATTTTTGGAGCAGCAGATACTTTTCGAGCCGCAGCTGTAGATCAATTAGAAATTTGGGCCAAAAAAATTAACGCCGACATTGTTAAATCAAATGAAGGTGCTGATCCAGCTTCGGTTGCCTATAAAGCTCTAGATCATGGAAAAAAGAATAATTTTGACTATCTCCTTATTGATACAGCTGGAAGACTTCAAAATAAAAAAAATTTAATGGATGAATTTAAAAAGATAACAACTGTCGTAAAAAAAATAGACACAGCAGCTCCGCACGAAACCTTTCTTATATTGGATGCAACAACCGGACAAAGTGCAATCAATCAGGTCGAAGAATTTAAAAAGATAACACCGATTACTGGAATAATCATGACAAAACTAGATGGTACAGCAAAGGGTGGAATTTTATTAGCGATAGGAAGAAAATTTAATTTACCAATTATAGCCTTAGGTATGGGCGAAAAAGAAGATGATCTTCAGACATTTAATTCTGAATATTTTTCAAATGCATTAATGCAATTTTAAAAATTAAATGAAAAAAATATTTAATTTTGCTCTTTATGATTTTGCAAATTCGGCTTTTACAACAATTATTATAACTTTTATTTTCGCAACATATTTTGCTAAACAAATCGCTCCCAATCCAGTTTTAGGACAATCTTATTGGGGATGGACAATAGGTATAACGGGTTTTTTGGTAGCTATAATTGGACCTATAGCGGGATCGTTTGCAGACAAAAAAAATAGAATCGTTTTTTTTATTAGAAGTTTTTCTTTGTTATGTATTTTGTTCACAGCGCTTTTGTGGTTTTCAAAACCATCGGAGTCATATCTTTTGTACACATTAATAATAGTTGGTATTGCAAACCTTTTTTATGAACTAAGTCTGATTTTTTATAACTCCTTACTAAAAGATATCTCTACCAGTAAAAACTTGGGTAAATCTTCAGGTTTTGGATTTGCTTTAGGATATATAGGTGGAATTATAATTTTACTAATAAGCATTAAATTATTTATTGATACCGATCGTTTACCTTTCGGATTAACCAATGAAGAATCTCAAAATATAAGAGCTACTGCTTTATTAGTCAGTGTTTGGTTTTTAATATTCTCAATTCCATTTTTATTTTTTGCAATAAGAGAAACTAAAAAAAAAATAACCAAAAATATCTCATCCAATATCACGGATATTAAAAAATTAGTTTGGAATGGAAGATTTAGTATATTAGGAAAATTCCTAATTGCGAGAATGCTTTATGCAGACGGTTTAAATGCAATCATAGTAATGGGAGGAATATTTGCCGTAGGTGTATTTAATCTCGAAATCAAAGAACTTTTAAAACTTTCTATACTTATGAATATAACGGCATTTATTGGCGCATTTGTAGGTGGCGTGGCAAATGATAGATTTGGATCCAAAATTGTTATTATTTTTTCATTAGTTGGATTAATATTTTCTTCAATTGCTATTCTATTTATTTATTCTAAATCAACTTTTTTTCTTCTAGCTGCGGTTAACGGTTTATTTATAGGACCAGTGCAATCTGCAAGTCGTGTCGTAATAACATCTTTATTAGATAAAAGTAATCAAGGTAAGGGATTTGGTTTATTTGCTACATCGGGTAAATTGACTTCATTTTTAGGTCCGCTGCTGGTAAGCACAGTTACTTTTATAACAGGTAGTCAAAGAATAGGATTTTCAGCAGCGATTATATTATTGTTAGCTGGATTAATTATTTTACTAAATATTAAAAGAATTTAATTTATTAAATTTTTTGAAATTAGAGGCTTATAGTATGAACACTTATAAGTGGCATTTACATTTTTATAGCCACAATCTTTTAACAAAGATGAAACAAAAAGATTATATTTATTATCACTCGGAAGTTTTTCAAGTTTATTATCTTTAAGGTTAAATTTAAAGTTAGATCTAATCGATTTTATTCCACTAATCAAAATTAAAGTTTCATTATCACTTAATAAATAATATGCATAATCTTCCGGAAAAACTGGAAGCTTATAGCTTGAACCTAGCTCTTGAACTTTTTTTGGAAACCAATCGTAAGTAATGACTGGGCTAATTTTTCCCGTATCATTAAATAGAATATACAAATCTTGAGGGTAATCTGTGATATAGTTAAATTCTTTCCCTTTCGCCAAAACAGCTTTTTCTCTAGATCTGAAATATAATGTAAATTTATCATCGTGTGATAACATTTTACCAACATTAAAAACCTCTTCAAAATCTTGTTTAATAGGCGAGATTTCGTTTGCTTTACCTTCAATATTAAAAAATAAGAAAAAGAATATAAAATATAAAAACAGTCGTTTCATGAGAAAACTATAATTTTAGACTGTGTGATTTGCTTGTTTAAATTGTGTCTTAATTTAAGCTCTGAATAAATTTTTTTAATTCATTCAAAAGTCTTTCATCATAATCCATCATATGATCGCCGTATTCTTGAACAAAAAAATGTTTAGGTTCATTAGCAAGCTTATATATTTTTTTTCCCATATATAATGGAACAATATTATCAACTTTTCCGTGCATAACTAAAATTGGACTTTTGACGTTCTTAATTTTTTTATCACTTTCATACTTATCCTTAAGCAATAAACTTACTGGCAGGAAAGGATATTTGTCTTTACCAACATCAGTCATAGAAGTAAAAGGAGCTTCTAAAATTACGCCAGCAAAATTCTTATTTTGTGAGATTTCAATTGCAACACCAGTTCCTAGGGACTCTCCATATATAATTATACTTTTTTCTGTAATTCCTTTAGAGTTTAACCATTTAATTGCACTTCTAGCATCTTCATAAAGTCCTTTTTCAGTTGGTTTTCCTTTATTGCCGTTAAAACCTCTCCAAGCAACAATAAGAAAATTGAGTTTCATATTTCCAAAATGGTTTAATTTTTCAATTCTATTTTCCAGAGATCCTGCATTACCATGTAAAAAAAGTAGTGTCTTATCACTATTAAGATTTTTATTATGATACCAAGATAGAAGTTCAACATTATCTTGTGTTTTAATTATTGTCTTTTCTACTGCTACAGATAGTTGATGACCATAATAGTTATTAATTTTTGGATGATATAATAAATTTCTCTGAAAGATGTATGTCGAGATAAGAAGCGCAAAATAGCCTAGGACAATAATTGACAGTATATTTGCTAAATAGTTCATTTTTACTAACCTTTTTTTAAATAAAAAATTCATTTTATATTCAAAATATTCAACCTATCATAGACCTTTAAAAAATCATGATAAAAGATTTTGAAATTAACGATATATTAATGATATTCCTAAAATTAATAAAAACAAAGATTGCGCTGTAGATGCAAAAAGAAATTTAAATAACAAAAAAAATGTGTTAACTCTTAACTATAAGGTAAAATCGGTTGAGAATAAGATTCTTGTTCTTAATCGAATGATCGAATAAAATATCGAATTTTATAATTTAAAAGAATTAAATGATTATACAGTGTGAAAGTTGTTCCCGAAAATTTATAGTTAAAGATAAAGATATTCCTAAAGAAGGAAGAATAGTTCAGTGTGGTTATTGTTTAGTTACTTGGCATCAAGTACCTGTCTCAGTTCCAGTTAGCGCCACAAAACCGAGTATAAATAAGAATCCTCCAATTGAAAAAGTTAAAGCATCAGATGGTAAGATCTATAAATTCTTAGGAGCGCAGTGGGGAGAATTATTACCTTCAGGAAAAACTGGATTACTTGCAAAAAAGAAAATTTCAAAAGAACTTAATAAGCTGACTGGAAGAAAAGAAAAAGACACTTCTAAAAGGAAAAAAAAAATAATCAAAGGAGTAGATCCATCATCTGCGGATATAGACAGCTCAAGAAGGTTGCCTGATATTTATAAACCAAAACAAGGGCTTGGTTTTTTTGGTTATATTTCTTTATTAATAATCATCGCACTTTCTATAGTGGGAGTTTTAAAAACTTTTGAAAAGGAACTGTTACTATATCTCCCCAAAACAGAATATATATTCGAGACATTTAACAACATGATTGTAATAGTCAAAGAGTTAATCAAATCTTTTTAGATTTAATTTATAAATCAATTTTAACCTTGGAAGGTTCGGCGAACGCGTGCTCATAAGCTAACTGATAATCAGGTTGATTCATAAACAAATACTTCATCACTTTTTTACAATAAGCTTTCTGAGATTCGACTATTTTTTTAAACAGTGGATCGTTCATTTTTTCTGCAAGAACAATATCCCATGCTTTTAGTTGAGCTCGGAGAATTTCATCCGAAGTTTTATGTACATTAACCTGATGATCGTTCATCAATTTAACCAAATCGGTTGAGTATTTTTGAATCGCCTTCCAATAATTGTCCGAATTTACAGATTCTGTTGCATATTTTAAAATTGCTCGATGGTGTGGTTCCAGATTATTAAATTTGGTTCTATTAAATTCCAATTCAAATACTCCTATAGATTTATAATAACTGCCCAAATGATAATGTTTTGAAATTTCTTGCATACCAAATTCCTTATCCAAAGTTGGGTTGTTAAATTCTCTACCTTCGATCAAATCTCTTTCCATTGGTGTTTCCGTTTCAGTTTTGTCTTCTGGTAATTTCCTAACTACAAATCCCATTGCTGATAAAACATCCGTTACAATTCCTGAAGTTCTGTACTCCACGTCTTTAATTTTGGAAATTTTATTAATATGTTCTTCAAACCATCCTAAAGGTTGTGCTGGAGATGGCATCGCAAAAAAAGATATTATATTTAAGTTAAGTGATCTGAATATTTCTTCTAGTAATTTGCGGCCTCCACCATATTCGATCCAACCAATTAACTCTTGAGATGAAAAACCAAATGTTGGACCGCTACCAAATAACATAGCTGCATTATTTTTATTATACCAATATGCACTTGCGGTATGACCTGCATCAACAATACCTGCACTAACCGCATCTGTTATTTCTTCTGCTTTAACAATTGCGCCTCGTGGAAGCACTTCAAGCTTCATACTTCCACCTGCCATTTGATTAACTCTTTTTTCATAATCTTTTGCCATTTCAAAAAATATATTTTTTCCACCATTCCATGCTGCTTGCATTTTTAAAGTTACGGGCGCACCAAATGAAACATTTGGCATTGTTAGTGACGCAGCAACAGTAGTGGTAGCCACAGCGGCTTTAAAGAATTTACGTCTAGAAGAGGCTTTAATCTTTTTTGATGTTTTGTTTTTCTTTAACATCTGTTTACAATTATTAACACAGGGCGTGCACAAATTACAATCTGAAGATAAATTTAATTATTATGCATACTCAACTAGTAAAATTTTATAATATACTTATAAAATTTCTACTGTGAAAAAAATATGCAACTACCAAATAGACCCGATGTTTTGAGTTCAGATGGTATAGCAGCAACATCTCATCCTTTGGCTACTTTAGAGGCAGTCTCAATTCTTAAAAAGGGTGGGAATGCTATTGATGCTGCTATTGCGGCTTCAACGGTACTTTCGGTAGTAGAACCAAATGCTACAGGAATTGGTGGAGATTGTTTTGCAATAGTTTCACTAAATGGGAAAAGTCCCATAGCTTACAATGGATCAGGTATTGCTCCTGAGAAAGCTAAATTAGATTTTTTTATAAAAAATAATATTAGAAATATTGGTTTAGAAAGCCCACACTCTGTAACTATTCCGGGGGCAGTTCATGCTTGGGAAACAATTCATAAACAACACGGAAAATTAGATTTTCAACAATTGTTTTTAAAATCTATTGATTATGCCAGAGAAGGTTTTCAAATCACACAAAATGTTTCTGAAAACTGGAAAAAAAATGCATCAAAATTATGTAATAATAAAAATACAAAGAAAATATTTTCAAAAAATGGATTGTCTTATAATTTATCAGAAAAATTTAAAAATATTCCCTTATCGAATACTTTAGAAAAGATAAGTAAAAAAGGTTGCAAAGAATTTTATGAAGGAGATATTGCTCATGATATGGTTGGTTCACTTAATAAAGTTGGCGGATTACATTCATTAGAAGATTTTTCAAAACAAAAAACAGAGACGGTAAATACTATAAGTTCCATATATAAGGGAAAGACTTTGCACCAGTGTCCACCTAATGGACCTGGAATAACCGTACTTTTAATGATGAAAATGATAGAAAAGTTAAATATAGAAAATTATAAAGCTGATAGTGCTGAACGTTTCCATATAGAAGCAGAAGTTACCAAATTAGCTTACTCTATAAGAGAAAAAAATATTGGTGACCCAAAATTTGTAAACTTAAATCTTAAAAATATATTATCTGAGAAAGCTATCGATGAAGCTGTTAATAAAATTTTAATGAACAAATGCTACAATGTAGAAAAATTAAACATTCCAGCGCATCCCGAAACCGTTTATTTAACTGCGGTTGATAAGGATTTCAACGCAGTGTCTATCATTAATTCTATCTGCTATGCTTTTGGAAGTGGAATTACCACAGAAAATACGGGAATATTGTTCCAAAATAGAGGTACAAATTTTAGACTAGAAGAAAATCATCCTAATTGTATAGATGGGTTAAAGAGACCACTTCATACGATTATTCCTGGCATGGTTTGCAATAAATTAGATCAGCCGATTCTTTCTTATGGTGTGATGGGAGGTCAATACCAACCGGTTGGTCAAACACATATACTAAATAATATTTTTGATTATGGCATGAATCCCCAAGAAGCCATATCTTTTCCTAGAGCTTTTCATTTCAACGATGTTTATCAGCTTGAATCTGGTATTGATGACAAAATTGAAAATGATCTTAAAAAAAAAGGACACAAAACAGTTCGTAACAACCTGTATCATGGGGGTGCTCAAGCAATTCAAATTGATTGGCAAAAAGGATCATTAATCGGAGGATCGGATCCAAGAAAAGACGGATTTGCAAAGGGTTTGTAAATCAAAAATTAAGTGAAATATCTCGATGAATTGATCTACACTTAGAGACAAACTTCGCTTGTTTTTTTGTTAAACGTTCTTGCAGTCTCAATCCAATTGTATTTTTTATCTTATCATCATATTCATTTAATCTTTTTAGTAGAGATTGAGAAGCTTTTTGCCTCCAATTGATTTCTTCATTAAATATAGCAACAATTTCATCATTTAAGTTGGCCATTTTTTCATCATCAACTTCCTCTTCTTGAATCATAGAATTAATTTCATCCAGTTTCTCAATTATTTCATCAACTCCTGTAATTTCGGTTAATTTTTCTAATAATTCATCAACTTTTTTTTCAATACCATTTATATTTTCACTTTCTATTTCGTGACTCAATAAATTCAAATTTTTTGAAACTGCTTTAAGTTGGATCGCTTCTTTTATAAACATTTTAATTTGGTTCAATTCTTCATAAGATTCATCAACATTTTTTCTATATTTTTTAGTAGCAATATATTTATTTTTATGGACATTTTTAAACTTCTTGTTTTGTTCACTCCAATTCTGGGGAATGTTTTCTTTTAATTCTCTTTTTTCAGATTCTAAATTTTTGATTTCTTTTTCAATTTTTTCTTTTTCATTCAAAATATCATCTTTATCTAGATGCCTTATATCAGATTTTAATTTTTTGATTTTATTATCTATTTTAAATATTTTTTTTTGTATTTTTCTTACTTTGAAATGTAGAGGCCGATAATCTTTCGTAAATAGATTATATTCATTTTCAGTTTCTTGTACTTTTTTTACTAAATCAAAAGTTAATAAAGCTTTTTCAAAATGCGAATTAATAATTTCAGTTTTATTTTCTGGAAGATAATTAAAATTTAGAGATTGGATGTTGGCGATATCATTTCTTAATTCTCTTTCATTGGTGTTGTAACTAGAAAACTTATATTCTTGCAAACAGTACTGTAGTCTTGGATTCATGGGTGGCGGGGCAACCTTTGATGTTAAGTAAGTTCGATTAGGTAAGTAGTTAACCAAAGTAGGATAAAAACCAACAATACCTAAGCCAATTAACTGTAATACAATAAATGCGACGGCACCTCTCCAAATATCAATGGTAGTAACTGATTTGGGTGCTACACCTTTTAGATAGAATAATGAAAAACCGAATGGTGGAGTCAGAAATGAAGTTTGCATATTTACGCCAATCATCACACCTAACCAAACCGCAGTAACGTTAGCCGATGTTTCTGCTAACAGAATGGGTGCTATTATAGGAACGACCACAACCGCAATTTCAATGAAATCAAGGAAAAAACCCAATAAAAAAATTACAGCCATCACAACAATAAATTGTGTCCAAAAACCTCCTGGTAGATCTTGTAAAAAATTTCGTACTAGTTCTTCCCCGCCAAATGCACGAAATGCTGCCGTAAGCATAGCTGCACCAAGAAGAATTATAAATACCATCGATGTTGTTATGCATGTTTCTGTAACAACATTCTTTAATACATTATCAATTTTATAAGTTCTCCAAAAACTCCATCCAATGCTAATAAAAAATGTAAAAACAAAAAAAGCGGTGACTAATATTGCAATGAAATTCTGTTTGCTCTCTATATTCTTAATATTTAAATCAAAGTAGTTAGCTAATAAAAAAATTATGACCAAAGAAATAAAAGAAATAATTATTGGAGTGAAGGCATTTTTTTGTCCTTTGGCAAGTCGATATCCTGCCATAATTGTTGCGCCAATCGCTCCTATTGAACCTGCTTGGTTAACTGTAGCGATACCTAAAAGAATTGATCCCAAAACTGCAAAAATTAAAGCTAGAGGAGGAATAATTATTAATAAAACTTTGAACCAAAATGCTGAATCAAATTTTCCTTCATACGGCACGGGCGGAGCGGCGTTAGGTTTAAATCTCGCATAAACAAAAATATATAGCATATATAACCCAACAAGAACCAAACCTGGTAAAAGAGCTCCAAGAAACATATCGCCGGCACTAGTAGAAGAAACTGTAAATTCTCCAGGCATATTAAATTGACCTGTGAATTTTTTATATTCTGCAGCCCTCATTGTATTTGCAACATCGGTAGCACTGCCAAGTTGGTCAGCTAAAATAATTAAAACGATTGATGGTGGAATTATCTGTCCTAACGTTCCCGAAGAACAAACAATGCCGCTAGCCAGAGATTTGTCGTATTTATTATTTAACATGGCAGGCAAAGAAATTAGCCCCATTGCAATAACAGTAGCACCAACAATTCCGGTTGTTGCCGCGAGCAACGCTCCTACAAAAATTACCGATATGCCTAACCCTCCGGGAATTGGCCCAAAGAGTTGGCCCATTGTAACTAATAAATCCTCAGCTATTTTAGAACGTTGCAACATTATTCCCATAAAGATGAATAATGGAATTGCAATAAGAGTATCTCCCTCTACTTCCCAATAAACGCCTCTAAAATTTGTAACTCCAGCTGTTAACCATTCAATCGGACCATCTTGCGCGAAGAAGGCGCTAACATCTCCTTCAATAAAATAACCAAATAATGCTGCCAGTAAGATAGAAACAATTGCTGAACCTGGAAGAGCAAACGCAACCGGAAAACCAGAGGCAAGCGCTGCTATCATGGTTAATATTAATATTAAAAGAAAAATTGTTTCCATATAAATGGTATTAAGAATTACTTATAATTTTAAAAGAATTTTTCATAAAATAACTTGTAAATTGAGTTAACATACTCAAAGCAAAAATGGCTAAAAAAGCCGCCATTAAATATTTAACATACAAACCGCTAGATCCTTGTTGGGTAACTTCAAAACTGAGCAGCGGGCTATTAATAATGCTTGCCTTACTGCTCATTCCTAAAAATATTATGGTTAGACAGAGAGGAATTCCTAGAAAAAAAGATCCAATCGTATTAGACCATGCCTTAACTTTATCACTAAAATTTGTATAAAGGACATCCACTCGTACATGTCCCTCGTGAATTAAAGCATGAGCGCTTGCAAAAAGAAAAAGTGCTCCATACCAAAAACGAACTAAATCTCCCATAAATGCCTGCTCGTATGAAAAAATAAATCTAGTAATTACAATCGTAAATTCAGCAAATACTACCAATATTGCGAGCCATATAAATCCAGTGGTTCGAGTAAAATATCCTAAAATCATAGAAAGAAATATTAATGGGAGGTGAATAAATTTAATTCTAAATGGGGGGCTTATTAAATTTAGATGCATTTGTTCATTAAAAATGACTGAAAGTAATTTTTCGGTTGCAAGAAATGAAATTAATAAATCAATTAATCCAATGATAAAGACCGCCCAAAAGGCTGAGCGAATTATATAGGCTGATAATGAAGATAATATTTCCGCGTCTTTATTTAAAGTTTGGTTAGGTGTCTTAAAAACAAATAAAATTATTAAGAGAATTGATATTATATAAAAAGATAGCTGACACAAAGAATATATAAGTAGTGAATTTGAAATTGGATTTTTTAACTTTTCAAATCCAAACAATCCATAATTAGCAAATAATTTCTTCACTCCTGGCCAGTCAACCCAATAGTTAAGATAATTATTTATTAAAAAAACAAAGGTTATTGATACAATTACGTAACCGATAACCCTAACTAATCTTGATATTTTATAATCAGAAAACATTTTTACACCAATTAAAAAGGGCCCGATGTGGGCCCTTTAAAATATAAACTATTTAAAGCTTAAATTAAACTCCAAGTGCTCTGTTACGTTGTGCTACGTATGCTTGGTCGGAAAGTTTAGCCCAACCACCTATGTCTTTACGCGCCTGTACCATACTTTTATGAGTTCTGGCAGCTAAATCACTGCTTGCCACTACTTCCGCAAACACTTCTTCGGCTGCTCCAGCAAAAGCATCGTAAGTTTTATTATTAAACTTCATAACTTTTACACCGTGATCATTGATCAAACGAGATAACGCCGCTCCATTTTTGGCATTATATTCGGACATCATGACGTCATTTTCCATGGATGCCGCAGCTTCTATCATTATTTGATCAGATTTTGGTAGGCTAGTAAGCCATGACTTGTTACAACCAGCTGCTAGAAGCGAACCTGGCTCATGCATACCTGGATAGTAGTAATACTTAGCGGCTTCATGGAATTTCATAATCTCATCATTCCAAGGACCGACCCATTCTGTTGCATCGATAGCACCAGAAACTAGGTTTTCGTATATTTGGCCACCAGGAAGTGAAACCGGCGATGCTCCAAGTTTTGCCATTACCTGGCCACCTAAACCTGGAATACGCATTTTAAGACCCTTTAAATCATTTGCAGATCTGATTTTTTTATTAAACCAGCCTCCCATTTGAACTCCTGTATTTCCACACAAGAAATTTTTTAGTCCAAATTTTCCAGCTAGTTCATCCCAAAGCTGTTGACCGCCTCCAAATCTAATCCACGCATTAACTTCTGTATACGTTAAACCGAATGGCACAGCGGTAAAGTATCCCCAAGTTTTGTCTTTACCTACCCAATAGTAATCAGCAGCATGATACATTTGAGCATTGCCTGAGGCAACTTCATCGAATGAATCAAAAGCTTTTACTCTTTCTCCAGAAGCAAAGTACTGAACTTGAAAACGACCATCGCTCATATCCATAAGTCTTTGCGCAAACCTTTGAGCTCCAGTACCTAAGCCTGGAAAATCTCTCGGCCACGTCGTAACGATTGCCATCTCAACTCGATCAGCAGCAACTGCTGGTGCAGCCAAATTGGATGCGGCAGCAACGGCTACTGCACCTGTTGCAGCAGCAGCTTTAATAAACTTACGTCTTGAAGGAGTTTTAATCCTCTTCAACGTCTTGTTTTTTTTTGACATAAGATCCCCCTTATTTGTCATTTAAGTTAATTAACTTCCTTAAATTTAAACATATTCAACTCAAAGAGTCTTTAAAGAAACACTTCAAATAAAAAACGTAATGAAATTAGATTAAATTTTACAATCTATAGTAGAAATTTATTGCTCATCCTTATAAAGGCTTAAATACTTTGGACGGCAGCCAAGTAACCAGTTCTGGAAAAAGAAAAACCAAAACGAGACCGATTAGTTGCAATATAATGAAAGGTACTACTCCACGATAAATATCCACCATTGACACACTTGGAGGACAAACTCCTTTGAGATAGAAGAGTGCAAAACCAACGGGCGGAGTTAGGAAGGAAGTTTGTAGAGTTACTGCGACCAGCAGAGCAAACCATGTCAAATTAGGAAAGTCGACAACACCAAAACCATTAATCTGCAAATCAAGACCAGAAATTACTGGAGCCAACAAAGGTAGTATAATCAGACTGATTTCGATCCAGTCAAGGAAAAAACCAAGTAAAAAAACCAAAACCAAAACAAAGATGATCAAACCATTGGGGCCTAATCCTAATCCCGTAAGGGCGGATTCGATTAGTTGATCACCTCCACATTCACGCAAGACCAAAGCGAATATAGTTGCACCAACAAAGATCGCAAAAATATAGGCAGCGGTGTTCATAGTGTTAATCACCACTTCTTTTAAAATCTTCCAGTTAAAATTTTTATATAAAGCAGCAATCAATGTTGCTCCCAAAGCACCAACTCCAGAAGCTTCAGTAACAGTTGCTATTCCCATAAAAATTGATCCAAGAACAAGGAATATCAAACCAGCTGGAGGTATGATGTCATACAATGCCCGCAGAACATCTTTAAAATTAATTTCTCTATGATCTGCAGCAAGTGGAGCTTTTTCTGGATTAATTTTACAGTAAACCAGAATATATGCAATATAAAGAAAACCAAGAATTAAACCTGGAAAAACTGCCCCCATAAACAAATCAAGTATGGGAATCGATAATTGATCTCCCATGATCACCAGCATGATGGAAGGAGGAATTAGAATACCAAGACAACCTGATGCGGATATGGTGCCCAGTGCCAGCGCTTTATCATAATTCTGTTTGAGCATAACCGGTAAAGACATAACGCCTAACAGCACAACTGATGCACCAATGATACCTGTCGAGGCTGCAAGAATAATCCCGATCAAAGCAACGGTAATCGCCAAGCCACCTCTGACATTACCAAATAATCTTTGCATTGAGTGCATCATTTTTTTTGCAATTCCTGACTTATCTAGCATCAGCCCCATAAAAATAAACATTGGCAGTGCGATCAGTACCCAGTTATCCATAATGCCAAAGATACGACCAACCAAGAGACCGAGAGTATTGTAATCAAGCCCGGTCATTGTCCATCCCATAACATTATCGGTAAACCAAGCGATGCCACCGAAACCAATGCCAACACCAGCTAAAACCCATGCTACTGGAAAACCAGTAAAAAGTAGTGCGATAAAGGATAAAAACATCACAATAACAAGATAATTTTCAGCACCCATTAGCGACCTCTCTTATCATTAGATTTATTATTTTTCTTTTGAAGTTTTTTAAACTTTTTTCTTGATTGTTTTATATTCTCAAAAATTTCTAGTATTTTATTAGATCCAACTACATTTAAATATTCATGTTGTGTCATTATCTAGCATGTCCTTTATATCTAAGTTTGCGTTTAGGAATACGCAATTGCGGACGGAACAAATCGCCTCCCCACCATTCGGGTGCAGTTTCCTTCTGTGACCTAGAATCTGAAACAATTTTGTGTGGATATAGTAACAACACTATCTCTTGTGCCAACTTAGCCACTGAAGCAATCATTATTAATAACATCGTAAGTGGAATTACTGATTTAACAATCCATCGATGAGGTAACCCCATCGAGCTCTGGGAAGATTCATGATGAGTAATAGCATATATTGTATAATCAAGACTAAAATCAAAAATGATTATAGAGAACGGCATCAAAAGCAGAAGAATACCGAGAATTTCAAATATATGTTTAAGTCGTTGCGACATGTGTATACGGGCAATGTCAATTCGGATGTGTGTATCATTGGTGATTGCATACGCTAAACCAAACATGAATGGTACGGAATAAAAGTGCCACTGTAATTCTTCCATTGGCACTAATGGCCACCACAGAAGAAGCTCGTTACGGTGAAAACCGTAGCGCAATGTAACTGCAGTCAAAATGAGAAAAATTAGTACCACGTTCAACCATGCGGCAACTTCAACAATGCGCTGAACAAATCTATTAAGATATGCCACGAAAGGTATATGTACGTCCTGCGTATCGATTAATTCGGTTTGTTCTTTATCATAAGACATTAAAAAATCACCCTCCGTAACTGTCTTGTCTCAGTATGACATGAAAAAAACCCTTTGCAATTTGTTTATTGAAAACAGTTTTTATTCACATAATACAACTATGGCGGAGCCATAAAGCTCCGCCTGATAGTTTGTTAGGTTAACTTTTTAACCTTATTTACGTTTTGTTCCAGGACGCGGCAAATATGCCCATTCGTTCCAGATTGCATAGTTTGTACGAAATGTTTGAAGATCATCCCAAACTACTTTGAATTCAGGATCTTTTGCAATCATTTCAGCAACCACTATATCCCACTGTTCTCTAAACGTATCTAGCATCTTATTAGACCAGTACTTGTTTATTGTACCTGCTGCAGCGTTTTCTTTCATTGTATCAAACTGCATAGATTCACCCATGGCCAACGCGTCTGCCATAACTGCTCTACAAGCTAACTCAACGATCGTACGTTGTCCTTCGCTCATCTCGTTGTTCCAAGTATCCTTGTTAACAATCAAGTCAAACAAAGTTGCTGGTTGATGCCATCCAGGAAAGTAGTTGTATTTCAGAATTTTATTTATACCCAATCTTTTGTCGATTGCAGGCATAGAAAATTCTGTAGCGTCAATTGCACCTTTTTGTAACGCAGGTACGATTTCACCGCCAGGAAGTTGAGAAGTTGCTACTCCCAATTTTTCCATCACACGTGCACCAAGACCAAAGAATCGCATACGCAATCCTTTTAGATCTTTTGGTTTTTTGATTTCTTTTGAAAACCAACCAGAAGTTTCTGGTGCGATAATACCGCAAGGAATAGATTGAACATTGAAACCGGCATCGTCATATGTTTTTTGCCATAATGTTCGTCCATTACCATAATATACCCAAGCTAAGAACTCAGGTGCATCAGGACCAAAAGGAACCGCTGAAAAGATCGCTCCTTTGTCTCCTAATTTTCCCATGTTGTAGCCAGGAGTTGTATATCCAGCATTAACTTGTCCTTTAGAAACTGCTTCTAGCATTTCCTTAGGGGGAACCAGTTTTTTTGGTTCATAGGTCTTCATTGTAAGGTCTCCTCCTATGGCATTGATATGCTTAGCAACCCATGCCGGAGAAGTTCCTAGTGCTGGTAGCGTCGTCGGAAACCAGACTGGGACCTTCAATAAAACATTGCCAGCATATGATGTGCTGACCGTTAGTAACAACGTCACTAACGCAGCCATACTTATGCCAATTAGTTTTTTTAACATCTTATTTCTCCCTTTATTATTATTAATATTAATAAAATTAATAATAGTTAATCACATTTAGATTGATGAGTCCCATAAAACGGGATTTTTTATTTGACGTAGCAGCTATGCTAATTTTGCATAACTGTCATGATATTTTTTATATTTGCTGTTTTTAAAGGTTTTTTGACCTAAATTTATATTATTATCGTAGGTTGTATAATTATTTAATTTTTTGATGCAGATCAAACTTATCTTCTTCCTTAACTTCTCTTTTAAAAGTTATGATTTGCAATAATATAGGAATAGTTTTTTATCAACCATTATTATTCCTAAAATTAATTAACATAAACGGAAAAAAAATTAGCATAACACAATGTACATAATGCTCGAAAGGACAGTAATGAATTTTCGCCCTTTTCATTTTCTCTGGTCCAATAAGTTTTACTTTTTCATTCTCATTTTGTTGTTTAATGTCATTGCTCATTTTCTTGAATGAGGAATTAATCCGTTTAGTTTTTTTTCTTATCTTGGGCGTTCTTCTTTTTTTTGTTTTGTGAGATTTCTTCATAGTTTTACTTTTCAAAATTAATTGACATGAAAGGAGAAAAAGCAAGTATGATATAATGCTCTAAAGGATTATAATAAAGTTTTGTCCTTTTTATTTGTTCTAACTTAATAAGTTCCCTTTCTTTTAAATCTAATACAAGTACTTCAGCTTCTTCATAAAGTCCTTGTCGCGTCAATCGATTTATCGCTCTAGCATGTCCTGATTTTTCAAAAAAATTAAATATTTTTTTTAGTAACAAAACCAAGTGATCTTTATTTAAAATTTTTATTTTATTTATATTCCACATTTAAATATCCAATTATTTGTGATGGAGAATAAATATCCAATTATTTGTGATGGAGAAAGTTACGAGTTACGTTCAATACACATAGCTATACCCATTCCGCCGCCAATACACAAAGTAGCTAGTCCTTTTTGAGCTTTCCGTTTTTGCATTTCATGAATTAGTGTCACTAATATTCTGGCTCCTGAAGCTCCTACTGGGTGTCCTAGTGCGATAGATCCACCATTGACATTAACTTTATCAACTGTCCAGCCCATCTCTTTATTTACTGCCATAGCTTGAGCCGCGAATGCTTCGTTAGCTTCGATTAAATCTAATTCATCTTCACCCCATCCAGCTTTTTTTAAAGCAAGTTTAGATGCAGGAATAGGTCCTGTTCCCATAATTGAAGGATCCACACCACATTGTGCCCAAGAAACAATTTTGGCTAATGGCTCGATATCTTTTTTATTAGCCATCTCTCCTGTCATTAAACACACCGCAGCAGCACCATCATTAACCCCTGATGCATTTCCTGCGGTAACCGTTCCGTCCTTTTTAAATGCAGGTCTTAATTTTGCTAATTTTTCAGCTGTTGATCCCGCTTTTGGATATTCGTCCTTATTGAATTCAACTTCTTCCTTTTTAACTTTTATTTTTACAGGAACAATTTCATTTACAAATTTATTAGCTTGCATTGCTTCCGCAGCTTTTCTTTGAGAAGCAGCCGCAAAACTATCTTGCTCTTCTCTTTTAATTTGGAATTTTTCAGCAACATTTTCTGCCGTTATTCCCATATGATATTGATTATAGACATCCCATAATCCATCGATGATCATTGAATCTTTTAATTTACCATCGCCCATTTTTATGCCCTTGCGAATATTTATGTAATGAGGAGAATTGCTCATACTTTCTTGACCACCGGCAATTATTACTTTGCCATCTCCAGATTTGATAGAGTTATATGCAAGTGCAACGCATGCAAGTCCTGAACCACAAACTTGATTTACTGTGATGTTAGTCGTTTCGTTTGAAAGCCCAGCAAGAATAGATGATTGTCTTGCAGGATTTTGTCCTGCGCCTGCAGTTAAAACTTGACCCATATATGTCATGTCAACTTCTTCTTTTTTAAGTTCGGATTTTTCAACACATTTTTTTATTATAACTGAACCAAGCTCTGGTGCTGTTTTTGAAGAAAGCGATCCATTGAATGAACCAATTGCAGTTCTAAAAGCGCTTGTTATTACTATGTCGTCATTTTTCATAATTTATCTCCTTTTATCTTTATTTTATTCCTATTCCGTTGATTAATCTAATAACCTGAGCCGTTTTCTTAATAGCATTGTATTTTTCATTAGATTTTAGATCTAAAGAACTCTCTACGTTTGTCATTAATAATATAGCGATGATTATTGGCATATTACCGTTTATTGTAAGTACTGACCCCCATTTATTGAAAACGTGGCGCCTGTTATGAATGAAGCCTGATCGCTAGCAAGATAGCTTGTTAACGAAGCTATTTCATGAGGCTCGCCTAATCTTCCCACGGGGATTTGGGAAACGATTCCTTTTAAAATTTCTGGATCTATTTTTTTAACCATTTCTGTTGCTATGTATCCTGGGGCAATTACGTTTACAGTTATTCCTTTACTTGCATTTTCTAACGCAACTGCTTTTGAAAATCCTATGAGGCCTGCTTTTGCAGTACTATAATTTGATTGTCCAACTTGACCTTTTAACCCATTGATAGAACCAATAGAAATAATTCTTCCAAATTTTTTTAGGCGCATTTTTTCAATTACACTTCGTGTAACATTGAACATTGAATTCAAATTAGTGTTTATCACTGCAGTCCAGTCTTCCGGGGACATTTTGTGAAGAAATCGATCTTTAGTGATACCAGCATTATTAACAAGAATATCAACATTAGAACCTAAATCATTTTCTATTTCTTGAACTGCCTTTTGGCAATTCTCAAAATAACCCGCATCGAATTTATAAGTTTTTATTCCAGTTTTTTTTGAAAATTCTTCAGCTTTTTCAACATTCCCAACATAGCTGCTTATAACTGTACAACCATCTTCTTTTAATTTTATAGCAATGGCAGCGCCAATTCCTCTTGTTCCACCTGTAACTAATGCAATTTTTCCCATTTTATTCCTCCAATTTAATTGACATGAAAGGATAAAAAGCATGCGATAAATAATGCCCTAAAGGATTATAGCTAGATTTTATTTCTTTCATTCGTTCTAGTTTAATAAGTTCTTCTATTTGTTTCAACTTAATATGTGCTTTTATAATTGCTTTTTCTTTCATATCTAACATAAGCATTTCGTTTTCATTGTAAAACCCTTGTCGAGTTAAATGAGCTGCTGCTCTGGCATATCCAAAATCTTCGAAAAAGTTCCATATTTTTTTTTGTAGTTCCATATTTTTTTTTGCAATCAATAAAAATAAACTGCTTTCATTAAAAGCTTGTATTATATTTGTAATCCACATTGTTATTTTTTTTATAGTCATATTAATCTTTTTTATCTGTTTACTTAACAAGGCCAGTTTTTGGCATTTTTTAAAGGGGGAAAAAGCTGAAATTTTTCTGGCCTTGTTAATATTTTTCATTATTTCTTAGCTGAACCTGATGGAGCTGTATCTTTAGCATCTGCGCCAGTTGCAACTTTTTTAAGCTCATCTAAACCTTCTAAAAATCTTGCATTTAAGATTTCAAAAGTTTCATTAGCTGTTTTTTCGTAAATTTTTACCAAATCAGAAACATTAGCTTGCGCTTCTTCAATTGCTTTTTTAGTAAGT
>Ga0187827_10003636_pt1 | contig 19758 bp, 18 predicted proteins | sample ETNtaG_39_FD_167969 | JGI IMG/M metagenome (GOLD analysis project Ga0187827, IMG submission 167969) | Marine microbial and viral communities from oxygen minimum zone, Eastern Pacific Ocean - ETNP2014_SV_150_PacBio MetaG (Illumina Assembly) | ecosystem: Environmental > Aquatic > Marine > Hypoxic... | reverse complement strand
GCGCCGCCAGGAACAGCGCGAGGGCACCCAGCGTCGCACCGACGACCGATACCGCCGTCCCCGCCACCGGGCCAAAGAGGAAACCGCCTGAAATCGTCATCCACACCGCGCCGGGCACGGAAAACGCCGCCATCAGGCCATAGAGGGCGATGAAGGACATCATCATGAGAAAATAATGTTCGCTCCGCCAAGCAAGCAGCATCTGGCGATGTTTGCTGAGGGCCTCGAAGGACAGGTACGCGTCCAATCCCAATAGGAAAAAAGCGCCGAGTCCGCCGCCGACGACGATCAGAGGAACAAGGCGCCACGGCGAAAACGGTCTGTCCATAGTCCGCGCATCCGAACCGTTCGCTGCTTCCACCTTTTACAATCTCCGTCAATTAACGGGGGACCGCAACTCGAAAACGAGGTCGCGACAGGGTTATTCGAGGAACATTATTAAGGAATCGCCGGCATGGTCGCCAGTCACCATTGCGTGAAACCCCCGTGATTGGCGCCTTGCCATCAGCCGGCGTTGACTTCACCAGGGCAAGACCGTATACAGCGGTGCCCTTATTTTGTGGGAGTTGTCCCGTGAAGCGTACCTTTCAGCCAAGCAGACTCATCCGCAAGCGCCGCCATGGCTTCCGCGCCCGCATGGCGACCGTGGGTGGTCGCCGGGTCCTGGCCAGTCGACGCGCCAAGGGACGTAAGCGCCTGTCCGCTTGAACCTGTCGTGTATCCCGCCGTCTTGCGTCTGAAACGGCGCGCGGATTTTCTTCGCGTTGCCCGAACGCGGCGCAAATGGGTAGCTCCCGGCCTTATACTTCAGGCCCGGACGCGAACCGCCGAGGATACTTCCGACGGCGAAATTGAAGTATCGCGCGTCGGATTCACGGTGAGCCGCAAGGTGGGCAACGCGGTGGTCCGCAATAGGGTGCGGCGCCGGCTACGCGATGCCGCCGCACAAGTCATTCCGGAACAGGCCAAGGCCGGGCATGACTTCGTTATCATTGGGCGGAAAGGATCGCTAAAACGTCCGTTCGCCGCGCTACGGCGCGATTTGGAGAAGAGCCTCAAGCAACTGGACGCCCATCGCGGCGCCGGCGGATCGAAGAACGAGGATGAGTCAAGACGATGACCGTGACGAGCCGGTGCTTGGGTGGTTTAGTAAGGGGGTACCAACTTCTGGTCTCTCCCGTTTTGGCGCCCAGTTGCCGTTTCCACCCCACTTGTTCGCAATACGCTATACAGGCCATCGATCGCTTTGGTGCCTGGCGCGGTAGCTGGCTCGCCATTAAGCGCTTCGCCCGCTGTCACCCTTGGGGCGAATGCGGCAACGACCCGGTGCCCCCCCACCACCTAAAACGGAATATGACGGAGCGGCGCCGGTGATTGACAATCGCAACATGATTTTAGCCATCGTCTTGTCGGTGGCGATCATACTCGGTTTTGAGTTTTTTAACTCCCAGCGCCGACCGCCGGCGCCGGAAGCTGGGGGCCAAGGCGAACAGGTGGCGTCTCCGACATTACCGGTGCCCGGGCCGCAGAACCTACCTGCCCCGACAGCGGCCCCCAGGGCCGAATTGCCGGTGCCGCCCGGTACGGCGGTTCCTTCGGCGGAAGCGCCAAGCAGCGCCCAGGACCGGGTGGCGGTCCTCAAAACCACCCCGCGCCTGAAGATCGTCTCGTCCCGGCTGAACGGGTCCATCGCGCTCAAGGGCGGGCGCATCGATGACCTGACTCTCGCCGCCTACCACGAGGACCTGGACCCCACGAGCCCCGAGATCATTTTGTTCTCGCCCCACGGTTCTGAAAACGCCTACCTCGCCGAATTCGGCTGGGTTGCCGCCGGCAACGTCCCGGTACCTGGCCCCGACACCGTGTGGAAGGCCAATCGTGCCGTACTGATTCCCGAGGCGCCGGTGACGCTCAGTTGGGACAACGGTCAGGGACTGCGCTTCCTCAAAACCATCGCCCTCGACGAGGACTATATGTTCTCGATCACGCGAAGGATTGAGAATTCCGGCACCCAGTCGGCATCATTTTATCCGTACGGCTTCGTGGCGCGCACGGGAACCCCCGAGGTCACGCGATTCTTCATCCTTCACGAGGGCTTGCTGGGTGTTCTGGAAGGGACTCTCAAAGAGATCGACTACGACGAATTACAAGACGAAAAAGTCATCGAACAACCCACAACCGGCGGCTGGGTCGGGATTACCGACAAGTACTGGTTGGCGGCTCTGGTACCGGACCAGAAGACGCCGGTGCAAACTCGTTTCACCTATCGCGCCGAGAATGACGTCGATAAGTATCAGGTCGATTTCATGGGACCGCAGATGACCGTCAAGCCGGGCGGCGTGGTGGAGACCACCGACCACCTGTTCGCCGGAGCCAAGGAGGTGAAGCTGCTCGACGGATACACCGAGAACCTGGGCATCGCACGTCTTGATTTGGCCATCGACTTTGGCTGGTTCTACTTCCTCACTAAACCGATTTTCTACACCCTCATCTACATTAACGACCTCGTCGGCAACTTCGGTGTCGCCATCTTGCTGCTGACGATTGTTATCAAGCTCCTCTTCTTCCCGCTGGCCAACAAGTCCTATCGGGCGATGAGCAAGATGAAGAAGCTGCAGCCCGAAATGATGAAGCTGCGCGAACGTTTCGGCGATGACAAGCAACGCATCAACCAGGAAATGATGGCACTCTACAAGCGCGAGAAGGCCAACCCGGCAGCGGGCTGCCTGCCCATGATCGTCCAGATCCCGGTCTTCTTTGCCCTTTATAAGGTACTGTTCGTCACCATCGAGATGCGCCAAGCCCCCTTCTTCGGCTGGATCCAAGACCTGTCGGCGCCCGATCCGACCACATTTTTCAATTTGTTTGGGCTTCTCCCCTTCACCCCGCCCGACTTCCTCATGATCGGCATCTGGCCATTGATCATGGGCACCACGATGTTTCTGCAACAACGTCTCAACCCGACCCCGGCGGATCCGGTTCAGGCTAAGATTTTCATGTTCCTGCCCATCGTGTTCACCGTCCTCCTGGCCCCATTCCCGGCCGGGCTGGTGATATACTGGGCGTGGAACAATACGCTTTCGATCCTCCAGCAATGGGTGATCATGAGGCGCATGGGGGTCAGCCCCTAAGCCGTCATCCGTCGAGAGGGGCCGTGCACATGCAAGACACGACCGATCACGACGAGGCGGCATTGGAGTCCGGGCGCTGGCTTTTTGCCCAAACCTGCATCTTCGTTCTCGGCGCCGCCAGTCCCGAGCAAGTCCCCGATAGCACGCTCCCCGAGATCGCCTTCGCCGGCCGTTCCAACGTCGGCAAGTCTAGCCTGGTCAACGCCCTGACAGGACGCCGCACCTTGGCCCGCATATCAAATACGCCGGGCCGTACGCAGCAGATCAACTTCTTTGACCTGGGCGGCCGGATGATGCTGGCCGATCTGCCGGGCTACGGTTACGCCAAGGCGCCGCGCGACCTGGTCGAGCAATGGACCCGACTGGCCGACAACTATCTTCGGGGCCGCGCGCCGCTACGAAGGACCCTGCTGCTGATCGACGGGCGACACGGCCTCAAAAGCGCCGATCGCAAGGTCATGACCATGCTGAATACCGCGGCCGTCTCGTATCAATGCGTGCTGACGAAGTGCGACAAACTCACTGCGACCGGTCTGCAAGAAAAAGTGGCCGCCGTCGCCGGCGAGGTGTCGCGCCACGGTGCCGCCCATCCTCGCATTCTCACCACCAGCGCCCGTAGCCGCCTTGGCATCGATGCACTGCGCGCCGAACTGGCCCAAATCGCGGCCATCTAGAATCACTGGCGCAAGTGCGATAGTCTGCCCGCGTCATGAGCAAAGAAACGGACATAACGCCGGAAGAGGTGCTGGCCCAGGCCCGGACGCTGTCAGAGGCTCTGCCCTACATGCGGCGCTACGCGGGCGAGACCTTCGTCGTTAAGTACGGCGGCCACGCCATGGGCGACGAGGACTTGGCAAAGCTGTTCGCCCGCGATGTGGTGCTGTTGAAGCATGTCGGCATCAACCCGGTCGTCGTCCACGGCGGCGGACCGCAGATCGGTGCCATGCTCGAAAGGCTAAAGGTCAAGAGCGAATTCATCGACGGTCTGCGCGTCACCGACAGCGAGACCGTGGGTGTTGTCGAGATGGTCCTGTCGGGTTCGATCAACAAGCAGATCGTCTCGGCCATTAACAACGCCGGCGGCTTCGCCATCGGCCTGTCGGGTAAGGACGGCAACTTGATTCGCGCCGTCAAGCTGCGCCGCACCAAGCGCGACCCCGAATCCAATATTGAACGCATCCTCGATCTGGGGCTGGTCGGCGAGCCGAAAGAAATTACGCCCCACATCCTGGAGCTCTGCGAGGAGTCGGAGACCATCATTCCGGTGATCGCGCCGATCGGTGTCGGGCCCAGCGGCGAGACTCTCAACATCAACGCCGATACCGTTGCCGGTTCGATCGCCGGAGCGGTCGGCGCCCAACGCCTGTTGATGCTGACCGACGTCGTCGGAGTGCTCGACGGCGACGGCGTCCTGATCCCCGAGTTGACTCTCAGCGAGGCGCGCCAACTGATTGAGGACGGCACCATCCAGGGCGGCATGATCCCTAAGATCGAGACCTGCATTGCCGCCGTCGAGGCCGGCGTTGACGCCGCCGTCATCATTGACGGGCGGGGCGCTCATGCGCTGTTGGTGGAAATTTTCACCGAACACGGCGCCGGGACCATGATCCGAGCCGATTAAGTAACCCCTACCCTCGCCATTGTGGGAAGAGCGACGGGAGGCGCAGTTTCTCGAAAGTCTTGATGTCCTTGTTGGGCTTACCAAAGAGGTAGCCCTGCACGTACTGGACGCCGCATTCGCGGATGAACTTGAGACCTTTCTCGTCATCCACCATTTCAGCGATGGTTTCAACGCCGAGATCCCGGCACAGGCCGACCAGGGACTTGAGAAATGCCTTTCCCTTGCGCGCTTCCTGGGCGTTGCGCACGGCCGAGCCGTCGAGCTTGACCACGTCCACTTCCATGGTCGAGAGGTATTGAAAGTTGGCCGCCCCGGCGCCGAAGTCGTCGAGGCAAACGGGAAAGCCCTCGCCGCGCAATTTCTGGATGAACTGATTGGCGGCGGCGAGGTCGGTCATACGCGCCGATTCGGTGATCTCGAACAACAGCTTCCCCCGCAGCCACAAGTTCTCAGTCAACAGATCGTGCAGCCCGCTAATGTAATCGAGCGATGCGACCGAGTGGCCCGAGACATTGACCGCGACGCTGGTCGTAGAGTTGCGCGGCGTGCCGTTCAGCCACTCCACCACCTTGTGGACCATGGCCAGGTCGAACTCCTGGATCAACCCCGTTTCCTCGGCGAAGACGATTTGTTCGTAGGGCGATTGCTCGCCGTCGGCGGGGTTAAACCGGACCAGGGCCTCGTAGTGGTGCACCTGGCCCGTCAACACGTCGATGATGGGCTGCAACGCGACTTCGAATTCGGCGTCCGCCACCACCTTTTTGAACGCCTTGACCGAATTTGCCGCCTGAGAGACCAGGGACGAGAGATTGGTCGACAGTTGCTCGACGGAGAAATCGCTGCCCTCGGCGCTGCGGAACTGGTTGATGGCGTAAACCAGGCCGTTGGCCAGATCCTCGTCGCTGGCCGTGTCCAGATCGACCTCGACGGTGGCGGCCTCGACCGTGATCCCCTGACCCGTGGGGTCGGCCTCTTTGGTGAATTCGCCGATCTTCTGTTGTAATTCGTCCAGGTCCAGGTCGGCCTCGTGGACCAGGCCGAAGCGGTCGTCGCCGATGCGCGCCGCTGTGTCGCCGTCCACCGAGTTGGCCTTTAGATAGACCCCCATGGTGTTGAGGAGGGCCTGTTGGGCGTCCGTGTCCATGCGCCCTTGCAGGTCCTCGTAATCAGGTAGCGCGATCAGGGTCATCTGGTCGTGCTCGTCCAAGCCCTCTCCCGATCTGGCTCGTTCGGCAACCACCGAAGAGAACGATTCGGCGTCGTAGAGTCCGCTTTCGGTGTCGCGGACTACAGGCGTGTCGCTACTTCCCACCCGTCCTGGCGAACCGATACGAAAGGCCAGGAAGTAGTGGACGCCAAGCTCGTCGAGACGATAGCCAGAGAACGACAGCGGCTGGGTAGCGCCCCTGGCGCCCTGCAAGCGGACGGCGGCATTCTCGATCCTGCCTTTTTTGCGCGCCAGGCCGAGAAGCTCGTGCACCAAGGATCGGTCCTGCTCGGCGATGAGATCACCCAGCGCCAGGCCCGTGAGCGCCCCCGCATCGCGGCCGATAAGGGGTCCCCAGGGGCCACCGGCGAAGATCACCTTCTCGTCGGCGTCAAGCTCTATGAGAACATCAGCCCAGCAAAAGGCCAGCGCCACGAAGCGGTCCCGTTCGGAACGGATCGCCTGCGCCGAGCTAACTGCTTGGGACTCTTGCTTCTCAGCCACCGAGTGACATCCTATCTTTTCTCAATCATAGGCCAGACCCGACCTCGGCGGGCCTGGCCGGCCGTAGTTTCGTTGAGATCGCCTCCCATCTCAATGGTAAAATTGCAGGGCACGGTGGCACCGTGCCACGGGTGGCCGCTATCGGGACTTGCCAGGACGGCGCCGGCACTCCATGAATGGGGCATGAACCAGCCCGCCGAGCATCAGAGATCAAGCCCGCTTTCAGGACCCGCGTCGGCCACCCTGCGTCAAACAGAAACCTGGGTGTTTGACCTCGACAATACGCTCTATCCGGCATCCACCAACCTGTTCGGCCAGATCGACTTGCGCATGCGCGATTTCATCGCCCGGTCCCTGAACCTGGGGCTCGAAGACGCGCGGACGCTGCAAAAGACATATTTCCACACCTACGGAACGACCCTGCGCGGCCTAATGGAGCACCACGCCGTCGATGCCCATGCCTTCCTCGATTATGTGCATGACATAGACATCGACGCGCTTAGCCCCAGCCCGGCCCTGGATACCGCGCTGACCCGGCTATCGGGGCGCAAGCTGATCTTCACGAATGCCTCGACCGACCACGCCCGGCGGGTGATGAAGCGCCTTGGCGTGGAGCACCACTTCGACTCCATCTTCGACATCGCCGATGCGGATTTCGAGCCCAAACCGGCTCCCGCCGTCTATGCCCGGCTCGTCGAACGTCACCGCATCGACCCCAAGACGTCAGTCATGGTCGAGGATATCGCCCGCAATTTGGAACCTGCGGCAGCGCTGGGGATGACCACGGTGTGGGTGCGCACCGATTCAGAATGGGGCAGCCAGGGCAACGACGGCGCCCACGTCCACCATGTGGTCGACGACTTGGCAGCCTGGCTCGGGGCCTTGAGCGACGGTGTGGCCGACGCGGCGCCATGCTGAGCCTGCGCGAGGCGACGGGCTCGCTCTACGGTGCTTATCGGCTGGCTCGTTTTGACGCTGGAGGCATGGCGTTTTTCGATACTTCAGTCGACGGCTTCTGGCGCTCGTTTTACGCCGCCGCCATGGTGGCACCGTTTTACGCCGTCCTGCTGGCCCTGCGTTACAGTCTGGAGATCGACCCGCCCCACCCCATGCGCTTTTTCCTTCTTTACGCCGATGCCTACGTCATCAGTTGGCTCGCCTTTCCGGTGGTCATGGCAGGACTGTCGGGAATCATCGGGCGCCAGCCCCAATTCACGCGCTATATCGTCGCCTACAACTGGGCAGCCGTCCTGCAAAACGCTCTCTACCTGCCGCTTGCCATGCTGCAAGCCTCCGAAAGCCTACCCCGGGACGCCGGCAACCTTTTCGGCCTGATCGTTTTAGTGGCTGTCCTCGTCTACATTTGGTTCATCACCCGCACGGCCCTTGTCGTCGCCGCAACGACGGCCGCCGGGATCGTCGCCGTCGATTTCTTCCTCACACTAATTATCCACGGCTTTATCGAAGGCCGGCTTTAGTACATCACCTCGACCAGGTAGAGCCCCGCCGCCGGTGCCGTTTGACCGCCGGCGGCGCGGTCGCGGGCGGCCAGGGCCTTTTTCATATCGTCGGGCGTCCATTTACCCTCGCCGACCCATTTCAGGCTGCCCGTTATATTGCGCACCTGATGGTGGAGGAAAGAGCGCGCCCGGGCGTCGATGACGATGTCGTCGTCCAGGCGCCGGACGGTGAGCTCGTCGAGGGTCCTGACCGGCGACTCGGCCTGGCACCGGGTGGCGCGGAACGAGGTAAAGTCGTGCTTTCCTATCAGGTGGCGCGCCGCTTCCTTCATGGCCTCGGCATCAAGGGGCACGGGTACGCGCCAGGCGCGGTCGCGCTCCAACGCCAATGGGGCACGGCGGTTGGAAATTCGGTAGCGGTAGACCCGCTTCGTGGCCGAAAAGCGGGCGTGGAAGGTGTCGTCCACGGCCTCAGCGGCGAGCACCGCCACCGGCGCCGGCTTGACGTGGAAGTTCAGCGCGCCGCGCACTTTCTCGGCCGCCCACGGACCCGACAAATCGAAATGCGCCACCTGGCCCAAGGCATGGACACCGGAATCGGTGCGCCCGGCGGAGAGAACAGGGACCGTCTCGCCCGAAAATTCGGCGATGGCCTCTTCGAGTGCCTGTTGGACGGAAAAGCCGTTGGTCTGGCGCTGCCAACCGACAAAACCGCCGCCGTCGTATTCCAAGGTGATCTTAAAACGGGGCATGGCGCTCGCTTCAAAGGGACGCCGGCGGGGGAAAGAATCAGATCCTCCTATCGCGGCTGAATTCGGTGCATTATAGGGAAAGTGAGCGCCACGCAAAGGATCGCAATGCCGCCCAAAGCACCGACAAGAATAACCCGCTTCGTCCGCCACGGACACACGCGCGAGGACCCTTATGCCTGGCTGAAGGACCCCGACTGGCAACAGGTCATGCGGCGCCCGGAGATCCTTAACCCTGAAATCCGCTCCTATCTGGAGGCCGAGAACGCGTACACCGATGCCACGCTGGCGCCCCTCGCGGCGCTGCGCAATATTTTGTTCGAAGAACTCAAGGGGCGCATCGAAGAAGAAGACGAGACAGTCCCCGCCCCTGACGGCGAATGGGCTTATTTCCGCCGTTTCGTCGCCGGCGGTCAGCACCCTCACTTCTGCCGCCGCCGGACGGCGCGCCCGACCGCCGAGGAGGTCATCTTGGACGGCGACACCGAAGCCAGCGACGATGCCTTTTTCCGCATCCGCCAATGCCGGCACGGTCCCGACCACCGCTTTCTCGCCTATGCCGTTGACCGCCGGGGTTCGGAACGCCACGTCATTCAATTCCGTGATCTGGACTCCGGCGCGACTCTGGACGACCGCCTTGACGACGCCCACGGCGACATGGCCTGGGCCAATGACGGGCCCACGCTTTATTACACCGTGCTCGACGAGAACCACCGCCCGGCGCGGATCCGCCGCCACCGTCTAGGCGATGACCCGGCCTCCGATGCCGTGGTCTACGAAGAGCCCGACGCCAGCTTTTATCTGAGCTTGGAAAAAACCGCGAGCGGCCGCTTTATCATCATTACCGGCAACGACCACGCCACGTCCGAGGTGCGCGTCCTCGACGCCGACGACGCCACCCAGCCACCGCGTCTTATGGCGGCGCGCGACGACGGCGTCAAGTACAGCATCGCCCACCACGAAGACCGCTTTCTCATCCTTACCAACGCCGACGGCGCCGAGGACTTCAAGATTGTCGAGGCACCGGTCACAACGCCCGGACGCGACGACTGGCGCGACCTGGTGGCGCACCGCGGCGACATCCTGATCCGCCGCATCCTCGTCTTTCGCCAATACCTGGTCCGCCTGGAACGCGCCGACGGCCTGCCCCGCATTGTCGTCAGGCACATCGCCGACGGTGCCGAACACGACATTACCTTCGAAGAGGAGGCCTTCGAGCTCGGCCTGGTATCGGGGTTCGAATTCGACACGCCGAAGTTGCGCTTCACCTATTCATCGCCAACGACGCCCGAGAGGGTTTTTGACTACGACATGGCCCGGCGCACCCGTGAGCTTCTCAAGGAACAACAAATCCCGAGCGGCCACGATCCAAAGGACTACACCGTTCGCCGCCTTTTCGCCGCCGGCCACGAAGGCGAACCCATTCCCGTCACTCTTGTGCAACGCCGTGATCATGCGGCGGGCCCGTCGTCACCGGTGCTGCTTTACGGTTATGGGGCTTACGGCTTCTCCACGCCGGCCGGTTTCGCCGCCAACCGCTTCAGCCTTATCGACCGGGGTTTCACCTATGCCATCGCCCATGTGCGGGGCGGCACAGAGATGGGCTATCGGTGGTACCGCACCGGCAAGCTCATGGACAAGCCGAACACCTTTCGCGACTTCATCTCGGTGGCCGAACACCTAATCGACCAGGGGCTGACGTCGGCCGGCGCCATCGTCGCCCATGGCGGCAGCGCCGGCGGCTTGTTGATGGGCGCGGTGGCCAACATGCGGCCCGAGCTGTTCGGCGCCGTAATCGCCGAGGTCCCCTTCGTCGACGTGCTGACCACCATGAGCGACACCTCGCTTCCCCTGACGCCGCCGGAATGGACGGAATGGGGCAACCCGATCGAGGACGAGGAAGCCTACCGCACCATCCTGTCCTATTCGCCCTACGACAACGTGGTCCGCCAGGCCTATCCGCCGATCCTGGCAGTGGCCGGGCTGACCGACCCCCGCGTTACTTATTGGGAGCCGGCCAAGTGGGTGGCCAAGTTGCGGGCCCTCAAGACCGACGATCACACACTATTGCTTAAGACCCACATGAAGGCCGGCCACGCCGGCGCTGCCGGGCGCTTCGACAAGCTCAATGAAGTCGCCCTGGCCCAAGCCTTCGCCCTGATGGCAATGGGGCGCGCGGAACGTTAGGTGAGTCGGGTTCCGGCTTCCATCGGATAGCCGCGCAGGAACGCTATGGCGCTGACGGCTGATTTGCCCGGCCGCTGCACCTTGGTCAGCCTGAAGGCACCGGTACCGCAGGCAACGGTGAGGCGGTCATCGAGGAGAGTACCGGGCGCGGTACCGGGCGCGGTACCGGGCGCAACATTCGTCACTTCGCCTTCCCGTACCTTGATGCGCTGGCCCGCGTGTTCGAACCACGCGCCAGGCACGGGAGAGAGGGCGCGCACTTGGCGTTCCAACTCCGTCGCCCCACGCCGCCAGTCGAGGCGTCCGTCTTTGGGCTTAAGCTTGGCGGCATAGGTTATGGCATCGACCGGCTGGGGCGTCGGTGTCAGGTGCCCGGCCGCGTATCCTTCCAGGGCCTTGACCATGAGGCGAGCGCCAAGCACCGACAATTCGTCGTGCAACTCAGCAGCCGTGGCGCGGGGGCCGATCGGGATCGTCTGGGCGAGCAAGATCGGTCCTGCGTCGACCTCTTCGACCACCTGCATGATGGTAACGCCGGTCTCGCTGTCGCCAGCCAGTATGGCGCGCTGAATGGGTGCCGCGCCGCGCCAACGCGGTAGCAGCGAGGCATGAACATTGACGCAGCCGAGCCTGGGCGCATCAAGGACGGCGTTGGGCAGGATAAGGCCATAGGCGGCAATCACGGCGGCGTCAGCGTCCAAGGCGGCGAAGGCGGCTTGTTCGCCCGCGCCCTTCAGGCTCACAGGTGTCCGCACATCCAAGCCCCGCGCCTCGGCACGCGCCTGCACCGGCGACGGCCTGAGCCGCTGGCCGCGCCCGGAGCGCCGGGGCGGCTGGCAATAGACAGCAACGACGTGGTGGCCGGCGTCTACAAGGGCATCCAAGGTCGGCACCGCAAAGTCGGGCGTTCCCATGAAAATCAGGCGCAACGGAACCATCTCTACGGCTTTTTTTGTATGCTCGGCACCAGCCCGCTCCCCCACCCGGCCACCCCGAGCGTACAATTACATTGGGTGGCCGGGTGGGGGAGCGGGCTGGTGCCGTAACTTATCAACATTAAAACCCCCTAATCAGCCGCTTCGTCGGCCGCTCGCTTCATCTTGGTCAGTTTGCGCAAGATGATGTTGCGCTTCAGCGCTGAGATGTGATCGACGAAGAGGACACCGTCCAGATGGTCCATCTCGTGCTGGATGCAGGTCGCCAGCAAGCCTTCCGCCGCCAGTTCGCGGACCTTTCCTTGACGATCCAGATAGCGCACTTGGATCGCCGCCGCTCGGCGCACCTCGGCATCGATACGCTCGACCGCCTGGCAGCGCACCTTGAGGCGCGGGTCCGGGGCGATGATGACGGGCAAAACGGCCACGTGGGTTTTCCTTGTTCGTTTCTTGGAGTCCAGATATTGCGTCCCGGCGCCGCCGTCAAGACAGGGCACCGACAAGATTGGCCAGGCGGGCATGGCTGGTTTATGGTCTTGGTGCCGTCAGCAACGGACCCGAACCATGGAGACGACGACGCTTATTGCCCTCATTGCCGCGGTGGCGGTGGTCGCCGTCGTCTTCTTCTTGCTCCGCGGCGAGCGCAGCCGCACCGGTACCACCGCCGCTGACATGGCGCGCCTCGCCGAGACCGCCGAAAAGTTGAGCACCGCCCAATCTGAACTGGCGGGCCGAATGCAACAGGCCCAGACAGGCATGGACCAGCGCCTCGACACACTCACCAAACGTCTCGGCGAAGGCCTGAATGAGCAGACGGAGAAGACCGGCGAGACCCTGAAGGGTATTCACGAACGCCTGGCCGTCATCGACGCGGCGCAGAAGAACATCACCAACCTTTCCGAGCAGGTGAGGGGCCTGCAAGACATCCTGTCCAACAAGCAGGCACGCGGCGCCTTCGGCGAAGTTCGGCTGCAAGACCTGGTCCAGGATTGTCTTCCGGCGACGGCGTTCGATCTCCAGGTCACGCTGAGCAACGGCAAGATAGCGGACTGCCTGCTCAAGCTGCCCAACCCGCCGGGCCCCATTGCGGTCGATGCCAAGTTTCCGTTGGAAGCCTATCTGGCCCTCCAAAAAGAAATGGACGAAGGGGCGCAAAGGCGCGCCGCCACCGCCTTTCGGTCCGATGTGCTCAAACATGTGAAGGACATCGCGGCAAAGTACGTAATCCAGGGAGAGACGGCCGAATGGGCGTTGTTGTTCCTGCCTTCGGAGGCAATCTACGCCGAGCTTCAGGTCAATTTTCGCGCCGTCGTCGATGAGGCCCACCGGCTGCGCGTCGCCATCGTCTCGCCCAATACCATGTGGGGGGTCTTGAATACGATCCGCGCCCTGCTGCGCGATGTGCGTCTGCGCGAGCAAGCCCACCTGATTCAAGGGGAAGTCCACAAGATCCTCGAAGACGTTGATCGGCTGAACCAGCGGGTAACCAGCCTGCAAACGCATTTCGACCTTGCCGGCAAGGATGTACAGAAAATTCGTATCTCGTCGGAGAAGATCGTCAGTCGCGGTGAGCGCATCGAAGAAATGGAACTCGACGACGAACAGCCGGTTGAGGAACTGGCGCCGCCCGACCAGACATAGAACGCCGGGCCCGGCCGTCCCTCACACCGGACGCCGCGCCTTCAGCGCCGCGCTGAGCGTGCCGTCGTCCAGGTAGTCGAGCTCTCCGCCCACCGGCACTCCGTGGGCCAGGCCCGAGACGATGACCGAGCAATCGGCCAGGCGGTCGGTGATGTAGTGCGCCGTGGTCTGGCCGTCGACGGTGGCGCTGGTGGCCAAGATGACCTCACGTACCTCGGATGCCCGGGCGCGGGCGACGAGACCTTGGATATTCAGGTCCTCGGGTCCGATCCCGTCGAGGGCCGAAAGCGTGCCGCCAAGCACGTGATAGCGGCCCCGGAACACGGCCGTGCGCTCAAGAGCCCACAGGTCCGCCACGTCCTCGACGACGCAGATCAGCGCCTCGTTGCGGCGCGCATCGGTGCAGATGGCGCAGGGGTCGCGGGTATCAAGATTGCCGCAGGTCGAACAGGCGCGGATGTTGCGCGCCGCGTCTTCCAAGGCGCCGGTCAGGGGTACGAGCAAGGATTCGCGGCGCTTGATCAAATGGAGTGCCGCGCGCCTGGCCGAACGCGGCCCCAGCCCGGGCAGCTTGGCGAGCAACTGGATCAGTTGGTCGATGTCGGACATGGCACCTTCCGGGTGTTTTGGGCCTCAGAAGGGCAACGACATGCCCGGCGGCAGTCTGAGACCGCCGGTGATCTCAGCCATTTTTTCCGCCCTGTGGGCCTCCACCTTGGCCTTGGCATCGTTGAAGGCGGCGACGATCAGATCTTCCAGGACTTCGGCGTCGTCGGGTGCGACCAAGCTTGGATCGATCTTGACCCGGCGCGCCTCACCCGTGCCGTTAAGGGTTGCCTGCACCATGCCGCCGGCCGCCGAACCGGTGACCTCGAAATTGGCCAGGCTTTCCTGCATCTCGGTCATCTTGGATTGGAATTCCTGCGCCTGCTTCATCATCTGGCCAAGGTTTGTCATGTTTTCTCCTCCTCACCGGGCTCACCGCCCGCCAATCCCGCACTCGAATCGAGTTTGTTCACTGCTCCGATGGTGGCGCCGGGAAAGGTCTCCATCACCGCCTTGACCAACGGATGGGACGCGACCTCGGCCTTGGCGGCGGCGGCGTCGCCGTCGGCCTGTTGACGGAGCGTCGGCTGTCCAGCCTGGCTCACCACCGTGACCACCCAGCGCCGCGCCGTGTTGTCGTTCAGAAACTGAGATAGCCGGTGGGCCAGATCAGAGGGCGCGTGGTCGCCAGGGTGAAATTCGATACGGCCAGGCGCGAAGTCGACCAGATGAACGTTGTTGTAAAGATTGGCGCACAGCAGACCCTCGCGCTTGTCCTCGGCCAGGGCCACGACCTCGGCGAAAGATTTGGGATCGGACTTGGCGTCTTCGACTTGCGCCGGAGGCGCGGTGGGCTCAACTTGTACCGGAGGCGCGGCGGGCTCAACGGCGGCGTGGGCGACGGGAGCGGTGGCTCCACTTGGCGGGGTAGCGTCAGGCGAATGCGGTGCGGCAGGTGTTGTGGCGGGTGCTGTTTTGAGCGCCGTTTGCTGCGGCCCTCCACCCGCCTGCGATGCCGACCGCACGGCCTCGGCCGGCGTCGGCAGGTCGGCTGCATAGGCGAGACGGACCAAGACCATCTCGGCCGCCTGCAAGGGCATCGGGGCTATACGCACCTCGCCAAGGCCCTTGAGCAACATCTGCCAGGCGCGCGCCAGAACAGCCATCGACAGGCGGTCCGCCATGTTGCCGCCGCGCACCCGCTCGGCCTCGGGCACGCCGGGGCCCTGGGCAACCTCGGGCACCACCTTGACGCGGGTCAGCCAGTGGATGAGGTCAAGCATATCTTCTATCACCACCGCCGGTTCGGCGCCGGCGCCGTACTGCTCCGCCATCAAGCCGAGAGCGGCTCCGATGTCGCCTTCCATCACCCGGTCCAAGAGATCAAAGGTGACCCCCCGGTCGGCCAGGCCCAGCATGCGGCGCACCTCATCCTCGCCCACCGTACCGTCCCCTTGGGCGATGGCCTGGTCGAGCAGCGACAAGCCATCGCGCACCGAGCCGTCGGCGGCGCGGGCAATGAGATGAAGCGCCGGCGCCGAGACCGAGACCCCTTCGGCCTCTACGATGGTGGCGAAATGGGCGCTCAACTCTTCTTCATCGACGCGCCTGAGGTCAAAGCGCTGGCAGCGCGACAGCACCGTCACCGGCACCTTGCGCACCTCGGTGGTGGCGAAGATGAAGGTCACGTTCCGGGGCGGCTCCTCAAGGGTCTTGAGAAGCGCGTTGAACGAATGGGTCGACAGCATGTGCACTTCGTCGATGATATAGACCTTGAAACGGGCCGAGGCGGGCCGGTAGCGCACGCCGTCAAGGAGTTCCCGCATTTCGTCGACCTTGGAGCGGCTGGCGGCGTCAATCTCAAGGACATCCACGTGGCGGTCTTCGGCGATGGCGCGGCAGGGCTCGCATTGGCCGCACGGATCAATGGTGGAGCCACCGTCGCCGCTTGGGCCGACGCAGTTGAGCGCCCGGGCGATGATGCGTGCCGTCGTTGTCTTGCCGACGCCGCGAACGCCGGTCAGAATGAAAGCGTGGGCCAGCCGTCCCGAGGCGAAGGCGTTGGTAAGGGTGCGGACCATGGCCTCCTGGCCGATCAACTGGTCGAAGGAGGCGGGCCGGTATTTGCGGGCGAGGACGCGGTAGGGAGCGTGATCGGCGGTGGTCTCGGGGGTGTCTAGGTCGGTCATCGGGTGCCCGGGGCCATGGCGGTAACGGCGACAAGAGACAGTTCGGGCCGGCAAGGTGGGAGACTGGAACGGCGACCCGAACCGGAACTCGTTACGGCTGCTTCCTTCCGGATCTGACCGGGTTGGCGAGCGGCCCGTCCGCCGCCAGCCTCCCACCAACCACTATAACAGGCGTTCATGCGCCGTGGAAGTCCGCCACGAAGCGGTCACTTGATCGCGCGGGTGCCGTTGATCGAGATGACGCCGCTGCCGTAACCGGCAATGGCTTTGGCATAGAGGAAGGGGTTGTCCTCGAACTCGTAACGGCCGTCGCGTACCGCGACGAAACGCGCCTCCGCGGTTTCCATGGCCGGTACGACGATGGCCGAGATGCACGGCGCTTCGGATTCAAACTCGCCCATGGTGACCTTGGCAAGCGCGATGGCGCCGAAGAATTCGTTGGCCCGGAAGACGCGGTTACGATCGTCGCCATTGGCGATGCGCAGTACATAGGGGCTGTCCTGATGCAGCCGGATGATGGTCGGCGTGTAAGCGCCCTGGCGAATCCTGAGGTCGACGGTTTCCGCCTCCAGCCAGTCCGACCTTGGCCACCCGCTCGGCGCCGTCGGCAATGCATTTGCCGCCGAACTCGGTGTAGACGCCGTTGCTCACCGCGCAGGCCACCAGCACCAGGGCCGCGGCCGGATACAAGAACCAGCGAAATGCGTTCATCATCCCCCCTCTCCGGCCACGCGGCGCAGGTGGTCGCGCGGGTCCGGTAAAACCCATGAAAAGGTACCAAGGGCGCCCGAAAATACCAAGCGAATTCTTGCCCTTAGGGCATTCCCGGCGGCTCAGACGTTGCTTGGTTCGGGGCCCTATGCCAGGGTAAGAGTCTATGCCTAATCGAATTTACTATACCGGTGGCACCCTGGATCGGGCCGCCATCCAACGCAACGACGCGGCCTGGGTCAAGCGCCGCCGGGCCGGTGACGGCGCTTTTGTCGTTCCGGTGTGGCGCGACAAGAGCCTGGTGGTCGCCGGCGACAATCCCGAGGCCGTCCTCGTCTCGGGTGCCGAAGGCCGGGCTTTGGTCGACATGGCATCGGACTCGGCGCTGTTGGGAATTGACGGAGAGATGTCCTATTTCGCCGTCGACGTGTCGGCCTGCGATCACGCGGCCCTGACACCCCAGATCGGTGAGGCCGATTTCGTCGATCTGCGCGAAATTGGCCCCCTGATGGAGGCCAGCCAGGGCGCCATGCTGGCCTATGCCCGGGGCATCATTCACTGGCACCGCAACCACCGCTTTTGCGGCCGCTGCGGCGGCCCCACGCAAAGCAGCCAGGCCGGCCATCAACGCACCTGTGCCGATGCCGCCTGCGGGCGCGAACACTATCCGCGCACGGACCCGGCGGTAATCATGCTGGTTACCCGTGACGACGGCAACGGCGGTGGCGCATGCCTTCTGGGCCGCCAGCCGACCTGGCCGCCCGGCCGCTATTCCACCCTCGCTGGCTTCGTCGAGCCGGGCGAGACCCTGGAGGCCGCCGTCGCCCGCGAGGTGTTGGAGGAAACCGCCGTCCGGGTCTCCGACGTGCGCTACCTTAGCTCCCAGCCCTGGCCATTCCCGGCGTCGTTGATGCTCGGCTTCAGGGCGCGCGCCGAGACCAACGAAATCACGGTCAACGAAGACGAGATCGAGGACGCGCGGTGGTTCACCCGTGATGAGCTGCGGCGCTTCGAAGAAGACGGCTACCACTTTCCCCGCCGCGGCTCCATCGCCAGTTGGTTGATCGCGCGTTGGTTGGAGGAAGGTGACGACGGCGAATAGTATGCTCTGGAACGAGCGTACCAGATTGCCGGCAACTAGCGTGCCGGAATCACTAATTCACGACTTTAACTTGACTTTTTTCCTATTGCGGTGCACTAGGGGCGCCAGCGTCACTCCTTCAAGGTCGAATTTCGATCGCTTGCCGGCACGGCCGGCCACGTTTCTTTCCGACATAGTGGGCGTTTCGTTAGACGGGTTTCCGCCATTGGCGGACCGCGTCGATTATGCATGCATTGTGCCTGCGCGCCCGCCGTCCCGCTTGTGGGGCGGCACGGCTATTGAACAAGAAAGAAAAGAAAACAACATGACTGACTTTTCGGGCCTCGAACTGGCCCAACCCATCCTTCGCGCCATGAACGACGAAGGCTATACAACACCGACTCCCATCCAGGCTAAATCCATCCCCCACCTCCTTCAGGGACGCGACCTTCTGGGTATCGCCCAGACCGGAACGGGCAAGACGGCCGCCTTCGCGCTGCCCCTGCTGCACCGTCTGGCCGAGAATGCCAGGCAGCCTAATCGCGGTCAGCCGCGAGCCCTGATCCTGGCTCCGACCCGTGAGCTGGCGGGCCAAATCAACGCCAGCATCAAGGCCTATGGCCGCCATTTGCGGTTATACACAGGCGTCGTCTTTGGCGGCACCTCGGCCCGCCCCCAGATCCAGGCCCTGTCGCGCGGCGTGCACGTTCTAGTCGCCACGCCGGGACGCCTGATGGACCTGATGAAACAAGGTCACGTCCGGCTTGATCAGGTCGAGGTCTTCATCCTCGACGAAGCGGACCGCATGCTCGACATGGGCTTCATTCCTGACGTGCGAAGGATTGCCGCCACCCTGCCCAATCGTCGCCAGACGGTTATGTTTTCGGCGACCATGCCGGCGTTGGTCAAATCCCTGGCTGACGGCCTGCTGAAGGAACCGGTGCATGTCGAGGTTGCTCGCGGAGCAACCACCGTCGAAAAAGTGGAGCAACGCGTACTGTTCTTGCCCAAAGACAAGAAGCGCGCCCTGCTTGGTGAGTTGCTGAATGACAAGGACATCAAACGGGTCCTGATCTTCACCCGCACCAAGCATGGTGCGGACCGGGTTGCCAAACACCTGGTTCACCGCGGCATCCGGTGCGACGCCATCCACGGGAACAAGGCCCAGAACGCCCGCGAAAGGGCTCTCGCGGGCTTCCGCTCAGGAAACCTCCGTGCCCTGGTGGCAACCGACATAGCGGCGCGCGGCATTGACGTCGAGGGCGTGACCCACGTCATCAACTTCGAACTGCCCAACATTCCTGAAAGCTATGTCCATCGCATCGGACGTACGGCACGGGCCGGCGCGGGCGGCATCGCGATCTCGTTTTGCGATCATGACGAACGCCCCTACCTGCGCGACATCGAAAAAGCGATCCGCCAGAGCGTGCCGGTCTTCGAGGACCACCCCTACCACTCGGTGGAAATTGCAAACGACCCCGGAACGGCCACGAAAAGCCGTCGCCGGGGCTTTGACAATGGCCAAGCCAGGCATGGGGCCCCTAAAAAGAAGCGCCCCAACCATTACCGCGGAAACGCCAAGCGATCACGGCGATCGGCGGCCTAGGCCAACCAAAACCCCGGCTCCGAAAGGAGCCGGGGTTTTTCACATCTAAAGCGGCCGCCCCGCATGCTCGGGTTTGGGTTTAGACGACCTGGACCGTGAGCTCGCCGACGCCTTCGATGCCCCCTACCATGGTATCACCCGGCTTCACGGGGCCGACGCCGGAGGGCGTTCCGGTGAAAATTAGATCGCC
>Ga0187827_10003633_pt1 | contig 19761 bp, 16 predicted proteins | sample ETNtaG_39_FD_167969 | JGI IMG/M metagenome (GOLD analysis project Ga0187827, IMG submission 167969) | Marine microbial and viral communities from oxygen minimum zone, Eastern Pacific Ocean - ETNP2014_SV_150_PacBio MetaG (Illumina Assembly) | ecosystem: Environmental > Aquatic > Marine > Hypoxic... | reverse complement strand
ATGATCCTCCATTTGCAAATTATCCTGTAAATAACCCCGTTCAGAATTATTGTGGTAAGATTGGCGCAGGTATATCAGGTTATCTGATAACCTGTATTGGAATAACGTCCTATATATTTGCTTTCCTAGTTGGAGCGTTGGGAGCTGCACTCTTTCTAAAGAAAAGGATTGAAATCCTGTGGGTGAGGATACTCGGCGGTATACTGCTCATCTTTTCAGTTTCACCTATACTAGGCATACTTGATAATTTTGCAAATTTTGCACTTCCACTTGAAACAGGCGGGATTATCGGCATGATTGCATCCTTCAGATTAGCCGAATATCTTGGTGTTCCCGGCGCCTGTATATTGTTAGCTATGGGATTCCTTATATCCCTGACTCTCATTTCCAATAAATCATTTGAATCCTCAATTGGCTGGGTATATAGAAAAATAAAGCATATGTTTATTTCGAGTTCTTTATTGGCTGACAACACACAGAACATTTTTGAGATGGATCTTGAAGAAGACACTGATGTAATAAAAAGGACTGCTTTAGAGGAAGAAGAAAACGAAGATTCTGTAACTATTGTACCAAAATCCTATGTGGAGCGAAAATCCAGAAAAAGAGATTCGGCAATTAAAGCAAGGAAACATGCTTTGTCTAAAGACAAAGGTTATGTTCTTCCTCCGGTTACACTATTAGACGAACTTATAATACATAAGTTTGACAGCGATGAACATATCATGAAAAAAGCGTCCATATTGAAGGAAACGCTAGCACAATTTAAAGTTGTTGCTGAAGTTGTCGGAATGGAAAAGGGGCCTTCTGTTACCATGTATGAATTGGAACTGGCGCCCGGTACAAAGGTAGGAAAGATTTCAAACCTCCATGATGATATTGCAATTGCCCTGAAGGCACCAAGTGTACGTGTAGTTGCCCCCATACAGGGAAAATCTACTATTGGAATTGAAGTGCCAAATACTCATAGAAAACCTGTGCAAATGCGAGAATTATATGAGACAGCTTATATAGACATTAATAAACGTACCATACCTCTGTTATTGGGTAAAGACATTGCCGGGTTTCCTTTAGTCTCAGACCTTGCGGCTATGCCGCACTTATTAGTTGCCGGCACGACAGGTTCCGGAAAATCCGTATGTTTGAATTCCATAATCCTGAGTATACTTCTCTTCCAAAGACCGGAAGAATTGAAATTAATACTGATTGACCCGAAGATGGTGGAATTTTCTGCTTTTAAGGATATTCCACATTTGATTGCCCCTATTGTTACTGATATGAGAAAGGCGGCAGCAATATTGGAATGGGCAGTCAGTAAGATGGATGAGCGATATACGCTTCTGTCAAGAGCCGGCGTAAGAGATATTACCGGATATAACAGATTGGATGAATCAGAGAAGGAAAGGAGGCTGAATCCGGAAGGAGATGCAACTCTTGATGACGTTCCCTTCTTATTACCACATATGGTGATTGTTTTAGACGAATTGGCCGATTTGATGATGGTTGCCTCAAAAGAGGTAGAGGCTGCAATTATCAGGCTTTCACAGAAGTCCAGGGCAGTAGGTATTCATCTTGTGGTTGCAACTCAAAGACCGTCAGTAGACGTAATCACCGGCTTGATAAAGTCTAACTTGCCATCGAGAATCTCATTTCATGTTTTTTCTAAGGTTGATTCACGTACGATTCTGGATCAAAACGGTGCAGAAAAACTTTTAGGCAAGGGCGACATGCTCTTTCTTCCGCCAGGCACCTCAAAACTGGCAAGAGTACAGGGAACATACGTCAGCGATAATGAGATAAAAAATGTTGTTGATTATATAAAACAAATAGCTCTACCGGAATTCAGCCCGGAGTTAAAGGTGTGGCAGGGTTCATTAAAGGGGAACGACGCTGCTGCCAAGGATGAACTTTATGAAGAAGCGGTAAGAATTGTATTGGAAACACAGCGAGGGTCTGTATCGCTGCTGCAAAGAAGATTAGAGATCGGTTACTCTCGTGCGGCAAGGCTGATAGACTTGATGGCTGAAGACGGGATTGTTGGCGAATATAAGGGAAGTCAAGCAAGAGAAGTATTTGTTGCACTTGATGAATGGGAAGCACAGAAGAAATAGATTGTTATTTAAATCATGGTCATTGAATATAAAAAAACCGATGCTCCGGTGGAGGAGTTTAGTTTAAGAAAAAGTGCTGTTTTTAATCTCCCGAATAGAATAACACTTTCAAGATTGTTGCTTGCCATTGTATTTTTTGTTCTTTTATCACACAGGTATTTTAATGTGGCTCTGGTCATCTTTTTTGTTGCAGTTGTTACGGATTGGCTGGATGGGTATCTTGCCAGAAAGTGGGACTTATCAACAGACCTTGGACGTATAGTAGACCCATTTGTGGACAAGGTTATTATCTGTGGAGCTTTTATTATTTTTATACATATCGCAAAGGATGTTATTGCACCATGGATGGTAATTGTAATAGTGGCCAGAGAATTTTTTGTCAGTAGTATAAGGGGTTTTTCTGAATCAAAGGGTGTTAAATTTGCCAGTAATATATGGGGAAAGACCAAAATGTTTATACAATCATGGACTATTTGTGCCTTAATTCTCTACTATGCATACTTCGAAAATATAGGTTGGGCTGAATACATGGTCGGTGTTTTCATGTGGATCACTATAGTAGTTACCGTTGCTTCTGGCATAACATACGTATACTCTGCAAAAAAGACATTACTGGCTGCTTGAGGAACAAACAGCCAGTATATGTTTTCAAGACGAAATATATCTAATGTTTATCGTATCATCATAGAATATGTTATTGTGCCAGAAACAGGATTTATTCTTTCACAACAAACATACCTTCATAATCACCCAGCAGTACCATTTTGACTCTGTCGTGCCATAGATCGCCGAACTCCTTAATCTCCTCATCGGTACCTGTTCCGCTAACGGCAAGAGGCATTAACTCTCCCATCTTGGGATTACCGGGCAGCATACTATTGTTATAGGAAACCTCTACAGATTTCCCATTGTCAATCCTTTCAAAGATTGCTGAGCATATTGAGCCTGCAGGCGCTTCACTGGATTCATCAAAAGTCAGGAGGTTATGCCTGTTGAATCTGCCGCCTCCCAGTCCGTGAAATCCATTATCTCCGGCAGCACCGGTTATAAGCGTAACTACCTGAGAGATTGGTCCATTAACCCTGTATTCGATACCGCCTCTAAATGTCACTTTAATCCCACCTCTGTTAGGAATTTCATCTCCATAAAGGTGGTTTATTGCAGTTTGAGTTAATCTATATGCACCTGAAACCGCAAGGCAAGAATGGCCGGCAGTCTTCACTGCATCTTCATATCTATATACAAATGGTTCATCCTTGTCCATGGCGCCCAATGCCACAGCAAGTGGATCTTTCATTTTAATTGGTTCTACCTGATCAAAGAAATCCTTGTTAAACTTAGTCTGTCCTTCTGCCATTGTTTTACCTCCACACACTATAATTAAAAATAAAAATGATAAACATATTTGTAAAAACCCGAGAAACCTCATTTTTCCTTGTCTCAATATAAACCTCCATTAATTTAATTGCCTTTAAGCCTTAAGCGAAACCCTTTTATGATCATTGCGTATGCACGCAATCCAATTAGTCGTTTAATTATATGTTGAGGGATATTAAAAATCAACTTATAAAAATTACGTGGTATTATGCGATCAGCGACGGTATGAGTGGTTGAAATGTTTGTCGTATAGTTTTGAATATTCGAAGTTTTTAGATAGCACATCACCTACTATAATTATAGCAGTCTTCTTGATGTCATTCCGGGTTATTTCGTCTGCTACATCGCTAAGGTTGGAAATGATAACTTTTTCATCTTTCCAGCTTGCCTTGTACACAATTGCGACGGGACAATTGGTTCCATAGACTGGCTTGAGGATGCTTACAACTTTATCAATTTCATTAACGCTCAAGAATATGCATAGAGTCGCTTTCGATTTTGCGAGGACCTCTAACCCTTCTGTTTCAGGTACGGGTGTTCTCCCCTCAATACGTGTTATAATTACAGTTTGTGATACACCTGGTAAAGTAAGTTCCTGCTTTAATGTTGATGCTGCCGCTAGAAAAGAACTCACACCGGGTATTACTTCATAATCAATCCCACGTTTATCCAGCTCTGACATTTGCTCTTGTATTGCCCCGAAAATCGATGGATCTCCTGTATGAACCCTGGCAACATCTTTATTATCTTTCTTCGCTTCTTCTATTATATTTATGATTTCATCCAGAGTCATAGATGCAGAATCGTATACCCTTGTATCTTTACCGCAATACTTAAGGATATCAGGGTTTACCAGTGAACCTGCATATATGCAATATCCGGACATTTCGATTGCTTTCTTCCCTTTTACGGTAATGAGCTCGGGGTCACCAGGGCCGGCGCCAATAAAGTATACTTTCATACTGTTTTCAGGAAAATGAAGATTTGATTATCAAATAGAATACTGCTGTTAACAATGCTGCGGCAGGAATTGTTATCACCCAGGATATGACTATCTCTCGAATGGTTCTCAGGTTTAAAGAGTTTAAGCCTCTGGCGAGTCCCACGCCGAGTACAGCCCCTACCAGAGTATGGGTAGTTGATACCGGTATAGCAAGTTTAGAGGCCAATACTATAGTTATGGCAGCCCCGAATTCAGCCGCAAAACCCCTCGTGGGGGTTAATTCAGTAATGTATTTTCCTATGGTTTCGATGACACGCCATCCCCAGGTAGCAAGCCCGATAACAATGCCAAGTCCTCCTAATAAAAGTACCAGTAGAGGAACCTGCGCCTCCATTCCTACCACTCCGGACTTTATTGCAGACAGAACACCCGCCAACGGCCCAATGGCATTGGCCACATCGTTTGCACCATGGGCAAAAGCGACAAAGCAGGCGCTCAAGATTTGCAAATAAATAAAAATCTTTTCTACAGTCAGATATTCTGTATTAACTTGTTTTATATGAGAGTATTTCTCTAATCGGCCAGAGATATTTTCCGATTTATCCAACACTTTGGTGATTTCATCAGAAAGTTCTCCGGTGACGGATTCTTTTACCCTTCTAAGATGCATCACAACCTTCTGCATGCTCTTTTCGACCTTCGGATCAATAAACTCCTCTCCGTCCTTTTCTGATATGGGAGATTTGACTCTTTTGACCAGGGGTATACTGATAAGAGCACCTAATAATCCCACCAGTCCGGCAAGTACCAGGGCATGAATGAGAGGTAGATCGAGGTGAAGATTCTTTAATCCCTTGAAAACCATTACCAGTGTCAGTATTCCTACAACAAAAAATACTAAAAATGGTGTCATCCTTTTAGCTGAATCGACCGGAGTTTTTGAATAAAAAATAATCCTTCTCAAAAGAATAAATATCGAGAAGGAGATTGCCCCACTTAAAACAGGTGATACCACCCAACTGGCAGCAATCTGTGATACTTTGTTCCAATGAATGGTGCCAAACCCACTGAATAAAATACCGAATCCCAAAACAGCTCCAACGATAGCGTGAGTGGTGGAAACAGGCCACCCTTTATATGAAGCAATGTTCAGCCATGCGCCGGCGGCCAATAACGCTGCAATCATTCCATATATATAGCTGTTTGGATCTGAAGTAAATATGGCAGGGTCAATAATTCCTTTTCTGACGGTGTTTGTAACGTGTGAACCAACCAGGAATGCCCCGGCGAATTCCATGAGGGCGGCGACGAGTATAGCCCATTTAAGGGTTAAAGCCCCTGAGCCGACAGAGGTACCCATGGCATTTGCCACATCGTTGGCACCGATATTCCAGGCCATATAAAAACTGATGCAGAGGGCTAAAATAATGAGTATAGTTTCAGGGCTCAAGTTGCTCTCTCTATAGCATTATTCAAGGTCAAGTAGATTGCGAATACGGTGGGCTAACTTTTCAGATGTGTTTGATAATGTTCTTATTTCTCTCAGGATTAATAACCATAACTGGAATTCAGCATGTGTAAATTGGTCCTCATTACTAAAAATATTCTTAAGTAACTTCCGTTGAGTCAAGTCGGTTTCATGCTCCTTCAGGGCTACATTGCTAACCATAGACCTGACTTTTTCCGCCTCGCGACCGGTAAAAGAGGTTTCAAGCAGATTGTCAAACTCATCTATAATCTCTTTGATGAGTTCATAAGTCTCGAAGTTCTTGTTTAAAAAGCTTTTGAAATCATCTTTGAATATATCCTTTAATGTAAGATTTTTAAGTGTAAGTAATATTCCTATGTCCTCACAATCGTCTGCAATATCATCCTGTAATGATAAGATTTCCAATAATGCAGCCTTGCTGACAGGCATAAACAGGCCGCCCGGAAGATGATTGCGTAATTCATTCTTTGTGGTATCCGCTATCGCCTCAAGCTTTGAAATTTCTCCGGATATTCGTGAGACTGACTTTGAATCGTTTTCCTCCAAAGCCTCAAATATCTCTTTTACTTTTTTGACACATTCATTCACATCCTGCATATGCTTTTGCAGGGGGGCGAATGGTGATTTTGCAAATAACTTTGCCAGCGTTCTCATGTCGTTTGGTTTAAAAAAACAATAATTTGATATAGAATCTTTTATTACACTATTCTAGTTGAAGCAGTATTGCATTAAAACAAAAACCTGTAGGATTTCAATGTTTTTTTCTTTGTTATTATATTTTGTTGTTATCAGTATGTTAATCTTATATCGCAAAAATACGATAATAGATAATAAAGTCAAGAAGAATTTAAAATTATCAAATGTCTTTATTAAGGCTTAGATTTGTTCTTTTGTGGATTTTAACTGATAGGGAGGCATGTGCGGCTAAGTAGTTACAAATTTTCTGGCATCATCGATCATCTCTTTTGCCTGTTTTCTTGTGACTTCAGTCTTTTCCGTACCCCTTATCATTTCTGCAATCTCTTCGAGGCGTTCTTTGGTTGAAAGTATATCGATAGTTACAAATGTTTTACTATTCCTGGAGAATTTATTTACCTTGAAATGTTGTTCAGAATAGCTGGCTATCTGGGGCAGGTGGGTAATGCAGATAACCTGATGTGACTGCGAAACCAGTCTTAGTTTTTCACCAATGATTCGTCCCATCCTGCCTCCAATATTAGCATCTATTTCATCGAATATGAGGACAGGGGTTTGATCGGCTGATGCCAGGTGCCGTTTCAATGCCAGCATTATTCTGGAAATCTCCCCACCCGAAGCAATTTTCCAGAGCGGTTTAAGCTCTTCACCGGGATTGGACGAGAACATGAATTCAATATGATCAAATCCCGATCTACTGCCATCTTCCAGATTAAACTGTTCTGTATTAGTTATAGCTATAGATGAGATATCAATATCAAATTTACCGTTAGTAATGCCCAGGTCTGCCAGTTCCTTTTTAACAAGAGCAGAAAGCTTTGTACCGGCCTTCGCGCGCGATTGCGTCAATTTCTTGCCTGAATCAATTACAGATTTTCTTAATTTTTCTAACTCTTTTTCTGTGCTGCCGAGGTCTTCATTTTCTTTTAGAAGTTGTTCCAGTTTTGATTTTGATTCTTTACAATATGAGAGCATGTCTTCTATCGTTTCACCATATTTACCTTTAAGGCGCCGAATGGTTTCAATCCTATCCTCTATTTGTTCTAATCGCTCTGGATCAAAATCATGACCTTCTACACACTTACTTAGCGTAATAGCCACGTCTTCTAATTGAAAGAGAGATTGATTACAGACTTCCAGTGGATTTTCAAAACTATTGTCAATATCCTTTATCTTGCTCAATTCATTTGAGATTTCTTTCAACCTCGAAATTATAGAATTATCAGATTCATACAAACTGTCAGTGCAATCCGACAATGTATTTTGTATTCTCTCTGAATTTGCAAGGATGAAACGTTCCTGTTCCAGTATGTCGAGTTCATCTGGTTTTAGGCAGGCACTTTCGATTTCGTCAATCTCAAAATGGTAGAGCTCTATCTGCCGTTTTCTCGCTTCCTGATGTTCGTTTAGTGATTGTATTAATCTTTCTTTCTCGATCGCTTTGGTGTAAACCTCTGTGAATTTGCCCCGATTGGTATCTAACTTTCCAAAGCCATCCAGGATAATGAGTTGGTTTAGCGGTTTGGTCAATGACTCATGTTCATGTTGACCATGTATATTCACTAATAGTTCACCAATCTCTTTCAATAGAGGGACAGTTATTGGTTGATTATTGAGCCTGCACCGGTTTCGTCCATTTTGGTCTAGATTTCTCTGAATGATAATCTCTTCATCATCAAAGCTGTCTATGTGTTCTTCTAACTTTTTACGAATATGTTCATTTTTGATAATAAATACACCGCTTACGGAAACGTCTTTCTTGCCGGTTCTGACAATATCATTTGTTACACGGCTGCCAAGGAGAAAGTTTAAAGCACCTATTATCAGAGATTTGCCGACACCTGTAGCGCCGGTAAAGATATTTAAACCTTTATTGAATTTTATTGTAATATCATCAATCAGTGCAAAATTAGTGATATAAAGTTCGCTTAACATAATTTATAAATTAATTGAAGTAATCTGCTTGATGAAAGGGGCTTCATCAAGCTATTCCGTGGTTCCTAGAAGTGTCTGATAAATTTTCTGTATGGAATGTAAGTTTACCGTTTGATCGTTGGCTAAAATATCTTAGCTTCAGCTTTTTCCAGCCTTTAGTGATTCGTTTAAATCTATTAGTAACTGGTCTAAGTTCGTAGGGTTTATCTTTGTTGCCTGGCTTATATTAATGGCCCTTGTAAGTGTGTTTCTGAGAATAGGATTCTTGAGCTGAGTAAAACCTTTGCTTACAAGAACGTCTATTGTCTGTGGATGTTGTTTTATAAGATGATACACATTTGTTGACGCCGTAACAGCAGCTATTTCATCATGCACTTCATCATCTCTGGTACCTCGTTTCCCTTCATTTATGGTCTTCCATATATTGATACCAAACAGTAGTATAGCCAGACACTCTATAAAACCACTTACGCCCATTAGCCAAAAAGCAGGGGCGGAACCGGTATGAACGGCAACAGGTTGGAATATAACCCTTATTGCACATCCAACGTTTATGAGAATAAATATTTTTGTTAACATTGTATAACTGTGAAGTTTGATGCCCTGACTGATTGGTATGATTCTTGATGCAAAACCAAAGATCAACATGGTAATGAATCCGACTGTAACTGCATGTCTATATGCTCCAATTAATGCGTGCGAAACAGGAGTGCCAGCCGCTTCAGAGAAGGTGAAGATTAACGCGGCGGTTTCAGCAAAAACCAACCATAAAATACCAGCCCAGACAAATTTCTCATAACTCTTCTCAATCTCCATTCCGGAGAAATCTACTTCCGGTTTTGTAAGTATATTCAGATTATAAAAGAATAGCAGAATGAACACAAACTCAAGGCAACCCGAGGTGAAATATAGAGAATTAAAGATGTAATAGGCTGGCATGTTTACATCAACAAAGTATGCCATTAATGGTTGAGAAGTTGCCCTGAGAATTATGGAAAAATTTAACCCTAACATAATGAGCAGATTCATTTTTGGATTAGGTGTTTTCAGACCTAAAAAGGCAGGTATGGTTCTGCTCAAAACACCAAATATCACTAAGATTATGAATCCCATTACCTGGATATGTCGAAGTGGATATATCAGAATATGAGGTAAAACGGTTTCACCAACTTTAAGCATATACAAGGTTGCGCCAGTAAGGACTAACGCCTGGACAAGGAACCACAGATAGCCGGATATCAAGAAGCCTTCGTAAGTTTCAAGTTCCTGCTTTTCCGCAGCCAGGATTGTCTTAAATGCAACTAAAATGAATATTAATACGGCCAGGACCTCCAGCAGACACCCTGCAATGATGAGTAATTTGAAGAAAGGGGAATTTAAAAATGGAAGAAGTGTTCTGAACAGAAATAACAGGAGAATACCAACAACCATAAAATAGAAAGATAAATTAGCAAGTCTGCCACTATATAATTTTATGGCATAAAACCGCGGGAGTATAAAATATGAAATTCCCATTATGAAGAGTCCACACCAGCCAAAGATTTGCGTGTGGCCATGGGTTTCTATCAAGACCTTTGACACAGCATAGAGAGAATGTTGAATCCCCATGTAGAAAAGCATGAATGCTCCGTAAACACATCCGGTTGTAAGCGCTATGACAATCGCAGTTTTTATGAACTTTTCGTATATATTCTCGTATGCCGTATCCAGATCTTCTGCAGATATTTCCGGCGCGGCTACCTTTCCCTGAATAACATCATTAAGCTCTTTAATCAGGCAATCAGCGTCTACATTATGAACTCTGGCAAAGAAATAGACTGCCTCCTCCGGGCCATATTCACCTCCGCATTCGAGCAGGCCATATTTTGAGAATACACCTTTGGTTTGAGGATAATTCTTTATAATGTCTTTTACCGTTACCGTTCCTGTTATTTCTAATTTCTCTGATTCTACAGTTTCTGTAACGGGAAAAGGAGGTGGAGGCGTTTCTATAACTTCTTTCTCGGATGTATCTTCGACTGTACTGCCCTGCTCAGGGTCAGATTCAGCACTCTGTACTGGTTCCTGCTTTGGAATTGCCTCATTCAGTGCATCTACCAGTTCATCAAGATTCTTTACATTACAAGCTATTGCTGTTTTTTCTATGCTCTGTACTCCACCACAGCACATGTCAACGCCGAATCTGGTAAATATCTTGTCCGTTTCTGGGTATTTGTTAATCACCTCATTGACAATCGTATCCTTAGTTATCACAAACTTATCCAGACTCATTAGAAATATGCCCCTTTTATACAATATGCGATAGATTTTATTGTCATTAGTGGTTTCTTAAACTAAAAAAGAAATAACTTAAATCACTTCACAAATAAGTGTTATGAGACGACAATTATACTAATAAAAAAGGTTAAATCCATTCTAAAATACAATCTAAACAAAAAGGACTTGCAATATCGTAATTCATGTGATTTATTGACATGGACTTGAAGAAGGGATTAATAATAATATTTACCGGCAAAGGGAAGGGAAAAACAACTGCCGCAATGGGTCAGGCACTGAGGGCCGTAGGGCAGGGGTTAAAGGTATTAATGCTTCAGTTTATAAAGGGAACGTTGAATTATGGCGAACTTGAGTCAATAAAAAGGCTCGAGCCGGATTTTAAGATACAGCCGCTTGGAAAGGGCTTTATTCGGTCTAATTCAAAATTGGATGAAAACGAAGCACTGGAAAACGTTACTCAATCATGGAAACATGCCAGGAATGAGATTCTCTCAGATAAATACGATATGATTATTCTGGATGAAATTAATTATGTCATTAGCTATGGCCTGTTACCTGTTGAGGAGGTATTAACACTATTCGAAGAAAAACCGGACAGTCTTCACCTCATCCTGACCGGAAGGGACGCACATAAAAGTATAGTTGAAAAAGCTGATTTAGTTACTGAGATGAAGGAAGTAAAGCACCAGTATTCTAAGGGTGTTAAGGCTCAAAAGGGGATAGAATTCTAAATAGAGAATAAAATGGGACAGACAAAACTAAATGTGATATTATTGAATCACACGAAAGACCCTGAGGGCTTGATCGCTCACGCTGCCAAGTTGTGCTACAGCCCCAGCTCGGTAGAGCAACTAAAAGATAAGATTGAAAAGTCCGACAATAGAAAGTTTATTGAAAAACTCCTTAAGCTGGGACACCTTTCCCCATTAGAGCATGTTTCGTTCAATTTTGGTGTAGAAGGAATATCCAGAGCATGTTCACACCAACTTGTCAGACACAGAATCGCATCATATTCACAACAAAGCCAGAGATATGTAGGCGAACATAGTGAAAAACACAAAAACTCTGGAGAACAAATATTTGATTTTATTATACCGCCGAGTATTGAGGCTGCAGGTAAAAATGAATGGTTTGTGGAAAAGATGCGAGAGATCCAGAAATGGTATGATGAACTCGTTGAAGCGTTGGGTGGTTCCGGTGAAAAGTCAAATGAAGATGCACGCTTTATCTTGCCTAATGCCGCCGAGACAAAGATAATTATTACTATGAATGCCAGAGAATTACTTTATTTTTTTAGTGTAAGATGTTGTAACCGCGCCCAATGGGAGATAAGGGACCTTGCAACTGAAATGCTGAGATTGGTCAGAAATATTCTTCCCGGCATCTTCTCTAAATCAGGGCCAAATTGCATAGCCGGTCCCTGCACAGAGGGTGAAATGACCTGTGGTAAGATCGATGAGGTCAGAGAGAAGTTTAAAGGATTATGATATAATTAATAGGACGCGGGTTTCCACAGATATATGCAAACAATAACCATTCACATTTAGTTTCTTTTGTCTTCATAATTTGTGTTCAACTGTACCCAAACAGAAATTCATATATTATCCAGATATTATGGACCATAATATTTTTAAGGGAAACTTTTCAGCGACAGCCATAGGTAGTTATCCTCATAAGAATGTTGATGACGCATGTAATCTTATCCTGAATACGCTCACGGAAATACCGTGTTGGCCGCAACTCCCGGAAAGAGATATGAGGGAGGAAATGTTAGTCCAATATACGGAAGGATTGCCTTTCCTGAAGCTTGTCCCGGAGGAGAAGAAAATATATATAGAAATGCCTGACGATAATACTGATGAATTAGAGACGTTTTACAACAAGTATTTATCAGATGATGTGGAGCTCTTTTCTATAAGTGATAGTTACGCTGTTGGATTCTCAAACATGGTCAGGCTTCTTAAGGAGAGGAAACCAGAACACCTGCGTGCAACAAAGGGACAGATAGTCGGGCCCATAACACTTGCCGGTACCTTAAAGAATCCAGAGCAGATATCCGTACTTCATGATCCGGTTCTTTTCGATGTAATAGTAAAATTACTGTCGATGAAGGCCTGCTGGCAGATTGATAAATATTCTGAATTTGGTTTGCTCAGTATTATATTTCTTGATGAACCGTATCTGTCGAGCTATGGTTCTGCATTTGCCAGTTTAAAAAAGGAACAGATTGTTGACTCTTTTAATGAGATTTTCCAGTCAATTCACGATCGTAAAGCTCTTTCAGGTATTCACTGTTGCGGGAATACTGACTGGACTATGCTTATGGAAACTCAGGTAGATATTATAAGCTTTGATGCGTATGGCTACATGGATACCATGTTAATATATAAAAGTGAAGTTAACTCGTTTCTTGAGAGGGGTGGAATACTTGCATGGGGGATTGTACCAACTACTGAGAGTATTAAAGAGGTTACGATAGATAGCTTAATGGAAAAACTTGTATCAGCCGTAGATTATCTTGTAAATAGCGGGATTGAAGCAAAATTAGTAATTGAGAACTCATTGATAACTCCAAGTTGTGGTACTGGTACTATGCCACTAGAAGAAGCAGAAAAGGCAATGGCTCTAACTCACGAATTATCAGTAAAGATAAAAGACAAATACAAAATCATTTGACATTCCTAACACCAGAAAGTAGAATTCTGAAGTTATAATTTAGTTTAAAACAATTTGAGAATACGGTTACAGGTAATCCCATTCTAGAAATTGAGGATTGGGATTTAAAAGGGAATCCCTTGTATAACAGGGAACGGACCCGCCGCTGTAGTCGATGACGAAAATTGCAAGTCTCACAACTAGGTTGTAAGACTATAAGCCACTATCCTCATAAGACGGATGGGAAGGCGCAATGAGTAGGGCGATTCGATAGTCAGAAGACCTGCCTGTAATTGCTTCACATAATCTTCGATGGTAAAGAAGGTGAAGGTCAACAGTAATTAGTCTGTATTTGCATCGCATACAGACTAACTAGCAGCCCGTACCTTTTTACTATGAAAAGTTACGGGCTTTTTTTATTTAAAGAGGTGGGGATGGGGGAGGCAGGAAAGAGCATAATGAGAATAATACTATCAGGCATAATTGTGGTTTTTACTTTATTGTTATTGCCACAAGTTGCGCATGCAATGCATATTACAGAAGGGATTCTTCCTCCAAAATGGGCCATATTCTGGGTTGTTATGATAATGCCTTTCGTTGTTGTCGGTACGCTCAAACTAAAGAAGAATAAGAAAGAAGTTCCCGGCTTCTTGCCATTAGTAGGATTAGTCGGAGCCGCCGTATTCGTTTTCTCGTGTTTTCCAATTCCTGTAGTAGGTTTAAACGGAATGGCAACTGCACACCCTGCCGGAACCGGAATGAGTGCGATGTTGTTAGGGCCTTTTGTGAGCGTTGTGATTGCAGGGATTGCATTATTTATACAGGCACTCTTCCTGGCACATGGGGGGCTTACAACTCTGGGCGTTAATATCTTTTCGATGGGCGTACTTGGTTCATTTTCAGGATATTTTGCATTCAGGATTGCGCAAAGAATGGGACTGAGACTTTTCTGGTGTGGTTTTGCTGCCGGGGTAGTATCAGATTTATTTACATATATGGGGACCTCAATTGGATTAGGGCTTTTGGTATTAGAAGGAGGTGAATCTTTGCCGATTGCAATAATGCACAGCGCGAAGGCAATGCTGGAAATCTTTGTTGTATTCATGGCTACTTCACAGGGACCATTATGTGTCGCAGAAGGTATAGTGGTTGGTTTTGCTATATCCTATGTTTATAAGGTACGTCCGGGTATTTTACAAAGCCTTAAAGTTGTAAAGGTGTAATAATTGATTGATTCAGAGATTTAAGAATTAAGGGATTTAAGGATTATGTTAAAGTATTTCATTGTTTTTGTACTCACATTATGTCTTATTCAATCACATGCTTTATGTGCAACAGGGGCAAACAATACAATAAAAGATATTAAAGATAAAGAATCAATAGAATCTGAAAACGGAAAATGGACGGGAATTGACGTAAGTATCGTGGGAAAGTATGCCGAGAAATATGGACACCCGCCAAAGGATCCTTACATAAACACCGACCAGGGAGATCTTTTACTGTTTGTTTTTACTGTTTTCGGCCTTATCGGCGGCATCATAATCGGCTACAATTTCAGAAAACTATTTATTGAAGGAAAAGGCAAAAGTAATTCAGGTACATAAATATGGAAATATTAAAGCATGTTGTGATGGATCATTTTGCGCATAGGAACAATTGGCTTACAAATATAGAGGTAAGGGTCAAGCTGTTTTACATAGGCATCGGCCTCCTTCTTAATATATTATCTAATGACATTGTGATTCCATTAGTTTTCCTTGTTACCTCTCTAATATTATTAAAGACCATTAAAATCTCCTTTTTGAACCTGGGTCTTCGAATGATAATGCCACTTTTTTTCGGAGTATTTATAATGCTTATAATGGGGTTACACAAAGGTGAGACAGTTATGCTGTCCGGTTCTTTCCTGGGCTATGAACTTGCTCTAAAAAAAGAGGGGTTATTAATTGGCCTGTTGCTGTTCACAAAGGTGGTAGGGGGGGTAATGCTCTTACTTTTATTGTCCTTTACCACAACAATTTCAAAGATATGCATGGCCGCTCGCTGGATGAAGATACCGGAGACAATAATTGAAGTATTGTCATTTGTGTACAGATATTTATTTTTGCTGATTGAAGAAACAGAAACAATGATGTCTTCGCAGAGAAGCAGACTGGGCTATGTTACATGGTTTAAGACCATTAAATCATTCGGCAACCTCGGGGGCGTACTGCTTATCAGATCAATCGTCAGGGCTGAAAATGCGCAGAGTGCAATGGCATCAAGAGGATATGATGGGGGAAGGGTACTGACAATTCACCTTACTCCATTAGTGAAAAATGATTATGCTATACTCTTGTCATGCGGAATTTTGCTGGCGTTCTTATCTTATTTAGGGTTTTTTGTTTATAGTTAATAATGATTAAGATAAAGGTTGAAGATTTAAGACATAAATATCCTGATGGTACGCAAGCGTTGAATGGCGTTAACATTAATGTTGTAAAGGGTGAATTTCTTGCAATTCTCGGTGCAAACGGCTCAGGGAAAACAACATTACTGAAACATTTTAATGGCCTTTTAAAGCCGGCTTTTGGCTCGGTAGTATTAGATAATAAAAAATTAAATGAGTTTAAACCGGGCGATGTTTTCAGGAAGGTTGGTATGGTTTTCCAAGATCCCAATGATCAACTCATTGCGCCTACAGTTGAAGAAGATGTTGCATTTGGCCCGACAAATCTGAAACTGAGCTATGATGAAATTATGGGCAGGGCAAATAATGCACTCGAATTAGTCAAAATGAAAGAGTTTGCTAAAAAGGCAATTCACGCACTCAGTTACGGCCAGAGCAAACGAATATGTATTGCCGGAATTCTTGCTATGGAGCCGGAAATACTCTTATTAGATGAGCCAATGAGCGGGCTTGACCCTGATGGTGTTAAAACCATAATGAAAATACTTAATGACCTGAACAAGAAAAAGGGTATCACCATAATACTCGCAACAAATTCGGTTGACCTTGTACCTGTTCTTATGGATAGGGTGGCAATTATGGATAAAGGAATAATTGTTCAGGAAGGTACTCCGCAAAAGGTATTTACGGATTCGAGGAAGCTTGAGGGGCTTAAGCTGGAATTGCCACAGATAGCGCAATTAATGGAGGCATTGAGGGATAAAGAGAAGTTTCCAATAAATTCACTTCCTCTGACAATCGGGCAGGCCAGACAGGAGCTGTCGCATTTAATCAATACGGAAGACAATGCCCTTGTTAGTCCTGAAATGTCCTAATATATAATCTTTTTTCTGTAAAATTTCGTTGTTAAAAATCTCTTTAATATAGAAATATGCTTAACGGACACGGCGGCAACATAAATCAGTTATGTAATAAGTATGGATTGAATCCTGATGAAATCATAGACTTTAGCGCAAGTGTAAACCCACTTGGCTGCCCTGAAGACGTACACAAGGTTATCCTGCAACGATTTGATGATATCAAGAACTATCCGGACAGTGAGTGTACAAACCTGAGGAAAGCTATAGCAGATAAAGTTTCCTGTAATGATTCAAACATAATTGTTGGTAATGGCTCGAATGAACTGTTTTATCTGATACCGCGTGCCATGAAGCCCAAACATGGTGTCCTTCTGCAACCTACATTCAGTGAATTTAAAGATGCACTGGCCAGTGCAAATGTAGAAGTAGTTGAGATTGTAAATGATAACGGGAACTTTCCACTGATTAACACAGATCTCTCAAGCCTGAAGAATATCGAAGACGGTATGGTATTTCTGTGCAATCCAAACAATCCAACAGGGCAGCTTATACTGAAAAAAGATATATTAGAGCTTGTAAAGAGAAGTTCAAACATGTTGATAGTTGTAGATGAGGCGTTTATGGAATTTGTTGATGATGACGGGAAATATAGCGTTATAAAAGAGGCTCCCTTGATTGACAATCTAATAGTTGTCAGATCGCTGACAAAATTTTATGGATTCCCGGGACTGAGGCTTGGATATCTTGTTGCAAATGAATCTAGCGTTAACAAATTAATGCAATTTAAGGAACCATGGACCGTTAACACATTTGCACAGATTGCAGGCCATGTTGCTATTAACGATATTGAGTTCGCTGTCAATACACGGCAATATGTGTCCCGTGAGAAGGCTTTCCTATATGATGGCCTTACTGACATAAAGGGTATACGTCCATTTCAACCATCAGTCAATTTCATATTGGTGAAGATTCATAATGCTGAAATAACATCCTCAGGAATTCAGGATCTTTTGATAAAGGACAATATTGTTATCAGGGATTGTTCAAATTTTATTGGCCTGAGTGATAAGTATTTCCGTGTTGCCGTCAGAACCAGGAAGGAAAATCAAAAACTCTTAAAAGCATTGAAATTGGTAATGAATAGTGTGTTTTCTGACGGAACAGATCAGAAGGACGTCGTACAGGAATATGTTGTTAGATAAAGAATTTTCTATGTTTGTTAATGATTTATGTTAAGGAGATGGTGTTGAAGAGATCGTATATTGTTGATGTGCTCAGTAGCAAGGATATCAATAATGAGGTACTGATTAAGGGCTGGGTCAGGACAAGGCGGGACTCAAAAGGGGGGTTCTCTTTCATTGCAGTAAATGACGGTAGCTGCTTCAACAATCTGCAGATAGTTGTCGACGGAGACCTGGATAACTATCAAAAAGAGATTTTGAAACTTCACCCCGGAAGCTCAATTGCTGTAAAGGGGGCCCTGGTAAAATCACAGGGTGGCGGACAAAGTGTTGAGGTTAAGGCCGATGAGGTAAAGGTTTATGGCCACTGTGATCCGGAGGAATATGTGATCGGTAAACAGCGGGTTTCTTTTGAACGCCTGCGCGAGATTGCCCATTTAAGGGTCAGGACCAACACATTCGGTGCAGTCACCCGCGTTCGTAACAAGCTGGCTAAAGCTACCCATGATTTCTTTCAAGAGAGAGGCTTTTTTTATATCAATACTCCAATTATCACTGCCAGTGATTGCGAGGGAGCAGGAGAGATGTTCAGGGTAACCACACTTGACCATGCTGCTGTACCCATAAATGAAGACGATGTTGATTACAGCCAAGACTTTTTCGGGAAAGAATCTTTTCTGACTGTAAGCGGACAACTGGCGTTAGAGTGCTATGCCTGCGGCCTGGGTAATGTCTATACCTTTGGACCCACATTCCGGGCGGAAAATTCCAATACCTCACGTCATCTGTCAGAGTTCTGGATGATCGAACCGGAGATGGCTTTCGCCGACCTTGATGATGATGCCGATCTGGCTGAGGATTATATCAAATTCCTGATTACCATAGTACTTGATGAGTGTGCTGATGATATGGAATTCTTTAACAGACATATTGATAAAACCATTATGGATACACTCAGCCATGTCAAAGAGAGTGAGTTTATCCGTCTTAGTTACACAGAAGCTATAGACATATTAAATAAGTCAGGACAAAAATTTGAATTTGAGACGAACTGGGGTAACGATCTACAGACCGAACACGAACGTTTCCTTACCGAAAAGGAATTTAAAAAACCGGTAATCGTTACCGACTATCCACGGGAGATTAAGGCTTTTTACATGAAGCAGAATGATGACGGTAAAACTGTGGCAGCAATGGACGTACTTGTTCCCAAGATCGGCGAAATAATCGGCGGGTCGCAGAGGGAAGATGATCTGCAAAAGCTTGATGCACGTATTAAGTTCCATGGAATGGATCTGGAACCATACTGGTGGTACCGGGATCTGAGGAAATTCGGTTCAGTACCACATGCAGGCTTTGGCCTTGGCTTTGAACGGCTAGTGCAGTTTGTTACCGGTATGGACAATATTCGCGATGTAATCCCCTTCCCCCGTACACCCAAATCTGCTGAGTTCTAGTTCCTTACCTACCGGCAGACAGGCGTGAATATTTATAGTAGGTATTTTTATTTATATTAAAGGAGTCTCAATTTGAAGGCAAAGGCCATAATGGTACAGGGAACAGGATCAGACGTCGGCAAAAGCATTCTGGTGTGTGCACTATGCCGTATTTTCCGACAGGAAGGTCTGAAGGTTGCACCGTTCAAGGCGCAAAATATGTCCAACAACTCTTATGTAACGGTTGGAGGTGAGGAGATGGGCAGGGCGCAGGTGGCACAGGCTGAAGCCGCCGGTTTATTCCCTTTAGTAGAGATGAATCCAATTCTGTTGAAACCTACCGGCAATAATGGATCCCAGATTATAACTATGGGAAAGCCGATTGGCCACATGACTGCTAATGAGTATTATG
>Ga0187827_10003632_pt1 | contig 19763 bp, 13 predicted proteins | sample ETNtaG_39_FD_167969 | JGI IMG/M metagenome (GOLD analysis project Ga0187827, IMG submission 167969) | Marine microbial and viral communities from oxygen minimum zone, Eastern Pacific Ocean - ETNP2014_SV_150_PacBio MetaG (Illumina Assembly) | ecosystem: Environmental > Aquatic > Marine > Hypoxic... | reverse complement strand
ATCTCCCCAATCTTTCCATTAATCTTCTCAATAACTTTTAAAGGATTCTCTCCATACCTCATAGTTGCCACGGCACCCACAACCTCCGCCCCTTCCTTGTCAAGGGCACCGCGTCTGAAATCAGGTCCAAATGTAACTGTCGCCACATTCTTTATATACAGAGGAGTACCTTCCGTTGACTTGACCACTATGTTTTCTACATCTTTAATAGTCTTGATAAAACCGACACCCCGAATGATGTATTCCATTCCGTAATTTTCTATAACCTTGGCGCCAACATCAACATTAGACCTGCGTACGGCAGTATAAATATCCGACAACTTTACCCTGTGAGCACGCATCTTGTCCGGATCTACGTCTATCTGGTATTGCTTTACAAAACCACCAACAGATGCCACCTCAGAAATACCTTCAACTGCATTCAACTGATACCGCACGTACCAGTCCTGCAGAGAACGCAGCTCTCCCAGATTGTAGCCGGACTTTACTAAATCGGCATCTCCCAAAGGACATATTCCCGGTTCGCTAAAGACTCGCTTGAGTACTAATTCGTGGTCATGCTCAGGACAATCACCAGCCTCATCAAAAGCTATCGTAAAATCATCAGGACAGACAAAAACACCACCACCGTGATTCGGGCAGTAGTAACCATTTTCAACTGTGTACCAGAAAATCTGCCCGAGAGCAGTAGCGTCCGGCCCTAGAACGGGAACTACTCCATCCGGCAACCATCTTGTAGCAACATTGAGACGCTCCAACACCCTTGAACGTGCCCAGTAGAAATCTACATTATCCTTGAATATGACGTAAACTACGGAGAAACCAAAACCGGAATACGAACGGATTACCTTGATACCGGGAACCCCTTCCAGGCTGGTGGTTAATGGATATGTGACCTGGTCTTCCACAGTCTGCGGATCGCGGCCGGGCCAATCGGTAAATACTATTGACTGGTTTTCGCTTATGTCCGGGATTGCGTCTACAGGTATATTCTTAATACTATAATAGCCGGTTCCTATAACCAGTAAGGTTATAACCAGGACAATAAACGTATTTTCCAGGCAAAATCTTAGTAATCTATTAATCATTTTATTTCTTCCTTAATCGTACCGCATTTCAGCATACTAGACCCAAGATAAGGATTACGTATCCCTTCCTCTTTTTGCAGCCATGAGGCATCTGCCATAGGGCAGTAGTAAATGTAGGATTTTTCAGTACCCTTGGTCTTTCCTTGCAACGCTTTCAAGTAGCTAATCACAGACTGGCTTAAGCTCTTGAATTTCTCCCGGGCTTCTTCAAGTCCCTGCCCCTTCATCTCAGCTGCACCGTTCCCAATTATCCCGGCAATTTCAGACAACCTTTCAAGTGAACCCTCTGGAATATCAGGTTGCATTTCCTTAATTTTACTGGAATTATTGATGATCAAATCCAGGCCTTCACCAATACCTTCTATTGAATCATTCGCAAGCTTTGCAGCAGCACTATAATAACTATCAAGGATATCATCTGTTGCCAGTTTCAATTCGGGCTTATCAATCACCCCTGTTAATGGTTGTTCGCGTTTATGTTCTTTTCTCTCTTCAATAGTTGGCTTATCAAGGGCAGAACCCTCAGGAAATAAAAGGCTTGGTTTACCCAGCAACTGCATCTGTGAATCGATAAGGAAGTTTCCATCCGTTACAACCTTTTCTCCCACACTTAAACCCTTAATCACTGGATAATATTCATCTGCTTTTGGGCCAAGGACTACGTCCCTTGGAACATAGTTACCCTCTTCTTTTTCTACATAAACAAGATTGCGTTTTCCTGTAAAAAGTACAGCGCTATGAGGAATGGCAATAACCCCTGTCTCTTTTTTCATCTTGAGTTTCCTTTGACATACCGGGCATTCGCCGGGAAGTCCAGTTCGTACATCAATATGCTCAGAACAAACATATACTTCTCTCTCTCCCTGACCCTTTTCACCCTCTATCTTAATAAGTACCATCTCACACTTAGGACAACTTCCAGGCTCACCGGAAACTGACTCTTCACATTTCATGGGACATTCATATAATTGTGGTATCAATCCCGGTACAAATACGCCCGCCCTTCCACCAATAGGTTCAAGCTTCATTCCACACTCCAGACAATTACCTTCCTTATCTGATACAACCTCCGGATGCATAGGGCACATGTATTTCCCCATAATTTCTGAATCAATAGTGACTCCCTCACTTCCGAGTTTAACCTTAAGCCTGGCATTAACGTACATACCGGGCTTGAGCTTTCCCTCACGGTTATCCATGTTGATACGCACCTTGACACTCCTGGTCATTTCATTCAGAAATGGGTCTATAAAGACAACAGTCCCATGAAAAACATCTCCGGGATAAGATTCTGTAATGACCTCAATATCCTGACCGTACCTGACCCAGGGAAGATCGTATTCGTAAATATCGAGATACAACCAGACACTACTCAGGTCGGCAATAGTAAAAAGCATATCTCCCGTTTCAAAATACATACCCTCAAAGGCGTCTTTGCTGATAATAGTTCCGCCTATGGGAGCATAGATAGTCAGATGAGTTTGTGGTTCCTGTGTCCTTTCGAGTTCGTTAATCTGTTCTTCAGTTATGCCCCACAATAGTAGTCTTTGTCTGGTATTTTCAAGAAGGGTTTTTGATGACGCGATAACCTCCGGTATAGAACTATCTTTAAGCTTTTCAATACCTCTATAGGCCAGCAAGTATTCCTCCTGGGTGGATAGAAGGTCAGGGCTATACATGTAAATCAGATGCTCACCTTTTTTAACAATAGTACCTGTAAAATTAACATAAAGCTTGTCTGTACGTCCGGAAACCCATGCTGTAACATGTGCAACACTACTCTCGTCATAATCTATCTTCCCCACCGTAAAAATAGACTTCGTCAATTCTCTGTAATTAACAGGAGCCGTTTGTACTGAGGCTAGCTGACGGGCTCTCTTGCCAAGCCTTAAACTTGCCTCTTCCCCTCCACCTGCTCCTTCCCTCATCGGCACAAGATCCATGTCACATATTGGACAGCGCCCGGGCTTGTCCCGCTTTATCTGTGGATGCATACTGCAAGTCCAGAGAAGTATTTTGCTGTCAGATGTACCAATTGATACCGCCGTCTCACCGGGGCCGCCACCACCCTTTAAGATCAAGCCGACAACTAGTCCTGTTATAAAGATAGCAGCAAAAACCGAGATAATTACCCATCTTGTCTTTAATGTGTTCCATATATCTTTTGACTTGCCTGAAAAATCTTTCATTTTAGATTTCCTTTATTTTAGTTTAGTTTTGTTTAGTGGTACAAACCCCACTATTGGCATAATCAGAAACTAGTATATTTAAGCTAAATTGAGCGATTTGTGTAGTCGCATCCTTTAGGTTGCGTAATTTACGAGAAATTCACATACACCCGTTGGATGATGAGAAACGCAGGCTAAAGCCTTCGGCTACATTTGTAACAAAGTACAGTTCCATATACTTATATATCAAGCCGCATGCCAAGCCACCATAACAACAACAGGAAAACCTTTAAAAAGTTTTGTTCTCTGTCCTGTGGAATCTATTGGCCTCTGCATAAAATCTTTCCATAACATAACTTAAGAGGTTTTTCTACTCAATTCAAGATAGCATTTCTTGTTTTTGAGCATCATTATTATCTTTACGATGTAGAGAAAAACACCTCCATCTTTGGTCTTATATGCCACAATGAAATGTAGTATATCAAACTCCAGAATTCTGTAATTGAATGTATTAAATCAGAATGTTAGAATGACGATTTAACAAGAAATAATTTGAAGCAAGAAAGTAATGCGACAAAAGACATTCGCCGCAGACAAACACAGGCAAATAACTAGTAGCTTCTCTCTTCTAATTTCTTGCATCTAACTTCTTGTGTCTTACTTCTATCAAGGAGACATGGCTATGAACAGGGACAAAACTCGCAGAGAGTTTATCAGAGAGACATGCACAAATACATTACTGGGCGGCATGTTTCTGTCCCAAATACCACTACCCCCCGACCTCTTACCAGATGACATCGAAACAGATCCGGGATTAACAAACACATTAAACCCGCAATCCCTTGTTGTAGATGTTAAAAGCAGGAAAGATATTATACAGGGAGTAACCGCGAATATCTCACTGGTCAAGCAGATGGTTAACTCAGGCATAACTTCACTTACAGGTAAAAGCAATCCAAAAGATGCGTGGAAATCACTCTTTCATGAGGATGAAAGGATTGGCATAAAGATAAACGGTCTCGGCGCCCACATCCTTGCCGGTAATTACCAGATTTGCTGGGCTATCGTTGATGCGCTCAAGGATATCGGGGTAAATGAGAATAATATTATCGTCTGGGACCAATATCAGCATCATTTACAATCATCAGGCTTTAGACCGAATATGTCCTTCAAAGGGGTAAGGGTCTTCGCAACAGACAACGGCGGTGGTCAAAAAGCTCTGGACTCAGGCAGTTCACATAAAGAGTACGACAGTGGTTACGGAGCGGTAAGAATAAGCAGAATATGGACGGAAGAGATTGATTCAGTCATAAATTTAGGTTTGTTAAAAGACCACAGTATTGCGGGCGTAACCATTACACTGAAAAACATATCTCATGGCGTGGTCAGTCACCCGGAAATCTTTCATGATAATTCATGTGATCCATTCATTGCTGCCATAAATTCAATGCCGGTAATCAAAGACAAGATAAAGCTCCACATCTGTAATGGGATACTTGGCCTTTACGATGGCGGGCCAATGCCTAAGAAAAGGCACGTGTGGAGTAATAACGGGATTATTCTGAGCAAAGACCCTGTAGCTCTCGACACAATAGGAATGCACATTATTGAGGGAAAGAGAAAAGAGAGAGAGTTGCCTTCACTATTTAACCGTCCAAACCTTCCAAAGCATATCGAAACAGCCGACAGATACGGGCTTGGCGTAAGCAACTTAAATTTGATAAATCACAAAACAGTTCTGATATAGTAAGACAACAACTTTTTTAGACAAGATACAAATGCAGTACCGTTGATTTTCTCTGTTATTTATATCATGTTGTTTTTCACTTGAGCGAATCATGGTGGTTGTCCCTGTATTTCGTTCCCGGCATTAAAATGCAGAGTCTTATCGTGTGTAATACAAACAGCTTACGTATTTATGAATAGTTTTTTTATCAGATTTTTTTATGGCATTTCTATCGCAAATAATGTAGCATACGCCCTAATTTTTACTTAGGAATGGATAAATTTCTTCTAAATTCATCTTACTAGAAAGGAAACTCTAAATGAACGTTATCGCTAATACAATCAAGGGGCTCCATCCAGCCTATTTTGCCATGGTAATGTCTACAGGGATAATTTCCATTGCATCCAATCTATTAGGTTTTACGGGTATTGCATACGCGCTTTTTTACATAAATATCATCGCCTACGCAATTCTTTTACCTTTACAGATATTACGGGTAAGTATGTTCTGGGATTGTTTATACAAAGACCTTACCAATCCAAAACTAAGCCTGGTCTTTTTTACCATAGTTGCAGCAACAAATGTATTGGGAGCCCAATTTGTTTCTATCGTAAACCAACCTGAAGTTGCGAAGATCTTCTGGTATTTTGGTATCTTTCTCTGGGTTACTATTTCGTTAGTCGCGTTCAGTATACTCTTTATCAAGTGTGAGGAAGGACCGGAAGCGGTAATGCATGGAGGTTGGCTGATAGCTGCCGTGGGAACACAATCAGTGGCAGTTCTGGGTGCGACACTTGCACCAGAATTTGGAAGCCACGGCAGTTTTGTGATGTTTTCTTCCTTTGTGTGGTGGATGATCGGTGCATTCCTCTATATGATCTTGATTACACTGCTTTTCTATAGATTGGCATTTTTCAAGTTATCTCCTGCGGCATTGGTACCACCTTATTGGATTAACATGGGTGCAATTGCCATCACCACTTTAGCAGGTTCAATATTATGCTTAAAAATCCCAGAAGTAGGTGGAGCTTATCCAGATTTCTTAACATTCACAAAAGGATTCACACTGTTTTTCTGGTCATTCGGTACGTGGTGGATACCACTTTTGATAATTTTAGGATTTTGGAAATATGTCGTACACAAATCGAAGTTTGAGTATACGCCACTCGATTGGGGTATGGTCTTCCCCTTAGGTATGTATACTGCCTGTACATTTAAACTTTCACAGGCTTTACAAATTCCGTTTATCTCAAATATTTCAACATATTTCATATATCTAGCTTACTTTGCATGGGTCGTTATATTCGTCTGTATGCTGATTTCCATGCTAAAGGCAGCTACTGCAAAAGAAGCCGCTAAAATCTAGTTTGATATTTTCTAATTATGTCACAGCATGTGTAATGCGAAGCATGTGCTGTGATATAAGTTCCTCTCACCTGAGAACTACTGATATTGGATTCTCCATTCGTGCCTCATCGTGCGATTACACCAGTCAATCTACAACTCAAATCATAAAATACACCAATAATCATTCTTATTATTCGCCATTTCACACACAGTACAAGCAAGAACCACTCTCGAACCTGTTTATTCAAATAAGGCAAAAAACGTTAAATAATAAGGTGTTATGCCTATTTCTTTTTCCAGGATATTATATGATAATACAGTCTGAAAAATAACAACTTATCTTAAGAGGAGGGTGTGATTAGAAATGTACGATTATAAAGCAAGTGACATAATGACAAAGGATGTAATCTGTGTTAATCCTGAAATGAGAATTAATGAGTTGGACAAGATCTTTGTAAAGCATAAGATTACCGGTGCACCGGTTGTTGATGAAAGTGAAAACCTCGTAGGCGTTGTTTCTCAAAGTAATATTGTAAATTATGATTTTAAGAAGGGCATGCATGCAAGCAGCATAAGCGACTATTATAGCTCTACGGGTATTGAATCACAGCAGATGACAGAGGACTCTATAGAAGTAGACACCTCAAGCATGGCAGATACAGAAGTGCAGGACATAATGGTAGCTAACGTGATAACAGCCAACTCGGACGATAGCATTCAAGACATTGCAAACACAATGTGCGATAAGAGTATTCACAGACTCGTAATTGTCGAAGGAAATAAGGTGGTTGGAATGGTAAGTACTTTAGATATTTTAAAAGCAGTTGGAAAAACGCAAGGCGAGAGGGACGAAGCAAAGCAGAAGCTGGATATAGCTTTTAATGCAATTGAAGATTTAAGAAAAAAGATGTAGCATTGAATTAAGTCTTATGTATCTGATTTGAACAGATCTTATGAGTCCTTTTTTCTTCACTTATGGAAAAAGTAAAGAAAGAGTTTTTTGTCTATTACTGGGCAGTCACTTCAGTTCCTGTATTTCATCCCTGATAATATCAGCGACAGGTGCCTCTGGAGCGATCTCTAAGAACATTTTAAAATCTTCTATGGCTTTCTCAAACTGTCTCTTCTTTTTAAATGATTCACCCCTAAACCTGAAAGCAACCGGATTCAGGGGAAACAGTTCAAGTGATTTATCAAAGTCTGTTATAGCTTCGTCAATCCTGTCTGTCTGAAGTAAAAGAATTCCTCTTTCGGTATACAATCCTGCGTAAGAAGGCAAGATAGTTATTGCCTTGTTGAAATCCAGAATTGCCTTTTCTGCTTCACCCACTTCTTTGTACATTTTTGCTCTCAGGTAATATGCAAATGTTTTGTTTGGAGATAAGCTAATGCATTTCCCAAAATCTTCAATTGCTTCTTTAGGTTTTTTTGTGTCGACAAAGAATATTGCCCTGGTAAAATATGCATCACTGAGGTCAGGGTCTAATTCTATCGCTTTGTTAAAGTCATTAATTGCATTATCATGCCTGTCTGATTCGGCAAAAGCAACACCTCTGTTGCAATACGCCTGTGCATGGCTTGGGTCAATATCAATCACTTTATTGTAATCCTGTATTGCCTTCTCTATCTCACCCATCTTCTTTAAAGCTATCGCTCTATTAAAATAAGAAAGCGTAAACACCGGATTAATCGAGATGGCCTCGCCGAAATCCTCTATCGCTTTACCATACTCACCCTTTACTCCAAAAATTGAACCCCTGTTATAATATGCCGAAGCGTATTTATGATTGAGAGATATTGCTAGGCTATAATCTTCTATTGCCTCGGAAATCATTTCCATTTTCTCGAATATTACACCTCTGTTACAATAAGCACCCGGATTCCTGGAATTCAGCAAGATGGCCTTATTGCAATCGTCCAACGCTCCCCTATGATTCCCTCCTTCTCTTCTTATTTTAGAACGATTTAGAAATACATCTGAAATTACTTCCTTTTTATTCAAATTCATTAGAAAGCAACCACTATCTACACTCTTTTTGTCAAACCGTTCTATACTATGTGTTACGTAGAATGTATCGGAAAGACTCATTCCACTGTGTCCCATCTCAATATTTATCCTCTGTTCGCCGTCATCATATCTGATAAAGATATGTTCGGGAACGTTTACACCAAACAATGGCAATTTCAACCTCTCCGCTATGGATAGATAAAGAATAGAGAGGCCTATGCAGTTTCCTTTTCTTGCATCAATTACCTTATTTAAATATAAATCTTCCAGATTGCCGGTCTGTACATAAGTAAATCCAAGTTCGTCAAAGAGAAATTCATTAATAGTATTTACTATCGTTTCCGGTTCATCATTTTCCATGATTCGTGCCTTTATCATCCTGGCATACCAATCAATGCACTCCACGTAATCTCTTATCTTAATCTCTGAATATTCCTCTTTTGCTATAAGTAATGATGTCTCAGCAATATCAAGAAACTGCTCATCAATCTGAATCAAATCCCGAAACAGTTTATTATCTGAATGTTGCGTCTGGCCATGCTGGATGACTTGTAAATTATCAACGATGTTGTTTTCTGCAAATGTTATTGCTGTATTGCAACAAGTTAGCAGAGCACATACCAACACCTTTATAAACCAGATAACCCTTATTCTGCTATTACTATCCTTCTTAATGGTTTTAACAGTATAAAATCTCATTTTGTTCACGTATAGAAATTTCAATGCTTCGACTTCCCGTCCGTACCGGCCCGGGCGGGGAGTCTGGGAATCAAAGCTGCCGAAAAATCTAATTTAAAAAACAAATCAAGGCATAATAACCTTGACTCATGGATATATTTTCAATAGCATTAAATTTGTTCGCTAATTTACAGAGTTTTGCTAAGAAAAACATTAAAATCTTAATGATTGGAAAAAATAGAATACTCTTAATAACAGGAATTTTATCTTACATTCTCTTCATATCAACATTTATTTTTGCTAAAGAAAAACTTTCTTCTTTATTTGAAGATTTCAATTTTTCAATGGGAGATTCGACAGAAGAGTTTGTAACTGTTTCATTTGACGATTTATTTAATATCTTTGGTAATTATAGCACCCTTACAGATTTTCAGAGAAAAGACTCATGGCGTGAATATAAAGGCAAGTATGTAAGATGGGAAGGAATCGTCAATTATAAAGGCTCAAACAAGGATGATTGGAACAGAGTCGGCATTAGACACAACGTTGATACAAATGTTGAGTTAATATTTTATGAAGACAAGAAAAGCATTGTTAAAGTAGTGAGAAAAGGAGACAGCATTACTTACACGGGAAAATTATCATTATTATTTGGTAGAGATCTGCTGTTCAGACTGGAAGATGCAAATATTGAAACAATTAATGGTACAACAGTCGACGACTTAAATAGTAAACTTGAGGAGAATGCCACATTAGCTTTACAGTCTTCTCAGGTATCAGAAACATCTATTGATCCGGAATCAGGGAAACCTCCTGAAGGAGAAAGTATTTTATCTTTTGATGGCCTGAACAAAATTTTTGGTAAGCACAGCAGTGTTACTCAAGCAAGAAAAGAGGAACTATGGGAGAATTACAGAGGAAAGTACATAAGATGGCAAGGTATCGTCAATTACAAGGGTTTAAGCATAAATGATTTGAACAGGGCCGGTATCAGGCATACGACCGGTACAAATGTTGAGTTAAGATTTGACGAAGAAAAGAAATATTTGGTTGAGATAATAAAAAGAGAAGACAATATAACTTATACCGGCAAACTGGCAGAACTGTTTGGCAGAAACCTCCTATGCGCTATTGAGGATGTTGACATCGAAAAAATTGGTGATAAGGCAATAACTGAAATTATTAAAACCACATCAGATGCCGACTCAGCAACGGTAGACGCAGTCGACAATGAAGTAATAAAAGAACCTGAGGTTAATATGTCAGAATCAATGGCACCAGAGATTATTCAAAAAGAAGATATAGAAATTATAGAAACCCCGGATGGATTCATAAATATATCCTTCAATGAGCTTGATGAAATCTTTGGCAAGGAAAACAAAATGACAGAATCACAAAAGGATACGCTGTGGGAAGAATACAATAATATGAACGTCCGATGGACAGGAGAGGTTCTGTCCAGAGGAAAAGGAAGGGTCAGTGGCCTGAGGATGGGAATAATGCACAAAAAAGGTACTGATGTTGAATTAATCTTCGATAACGAGAAAGAAGAATCAGTTCTGGAAACAGAGAAAGGCGATAAAATCACTTATACAGGCAAGCTCGTTACCAGGCGTGGATATATCCTTCCTTATAAATTAGAAGAAGGAAATATAGAAAGTGTTGTAAAGGCTCAGCCAACTACAGAAGATAAAGCGCCTTGACAAGATACGTTTATTGAAGGCCTACTCGCACGTTCCGAGCAGGTACGTTCGGACGGAAAGACCTCCCTGCCTACCGGCAGGCAGGCGCTACATTTTATCCAATATGAATTGCTAAACGAAAGGAAAGTGAGGTGCTCTATGTTGAAAAAAGCTTTTTCATCATTTTTAATCCTGTTTGCACTTTTCTGCTTCAATAATGTTTCTTTAATCGCTGGGGACATTCCTAAGCATGACGAGTTGATTATCAAGGGAAACAGGCTGATTGTTAAAAAAAAGTATAACGAAGCACTTAACGCATACGACGAGGCAATAAAGTTAAAATTTGATTCCTTCAAAGGATGGTACAATAAGGGCATAACCCTTGATTTACTTGGCAGGTACGATGACGCCGTAATAGCACTTAATCAGGCAGTCAGGATAGAACCAAATAATCATGAAGCATGGTTTGTTAAGGGTAATGTATTAGATCATAATACAAGATTTGAAGAATCAGTTTCTGCATTTGACAAGGCGTTAAGTCTCAAACCATATTATATCGAAGCTCTATATAAAAAAGGAAATGTGCTTGACCATGTTGGAAGATATGAAGAAGCGATAGAGACATATAACAGGATTATTGAATTAAAACCATATTCACATGAAGCGTGGAACAATAAGGGGCTTACACTCGCTAGAATACCAGAGAGAAGAACTGAGGCAATTGAGGCATATGACAGATCAATCGAAATAAAGCCGGACTTTTATGAAGCATGGATTAACAAAGGAAATGCCTATGTACGTATAAGAAATTATGAGGATGCAGTCAAGTCCTATGACAGGGCGATAGAAATAAAACCGGGAGAACATGCCGCATGGGCTGACAAAGGTTTTACACTGGCCGATCTTGGAGAAAATGAGAAGGCTGCAGGAGCGTTTAAGAAGGCCGTAGAACTCAAGCCCAATTCCTACGCTTCATGGAACGGTTTGGGCTTAGCACTTGACAAGCTGGATAGATATGAGGAATCAGTAACTGCCTACAAAAAAGCCTCAGTGATAGATCCCAGTTCATACGGCGCATGGACAAACCTGGGACTTGCCTACTCCCGTGTAAACAGGCACAACGAAGCTATAAAGGCATACACACATGCCATCAAGCTGCAACCGGATTCATACGAAACAATAACAAACAAAGCCCTTGAGTTATCAATGCTCGAAAAGTATTCGGAGGCGTTTACTACAATTGAGAAAGCCATAAAGATCAAACCCGACTATCCCCAGGCCTGGAATACTAAAGGAGAGGTGCTTACGAATTTAGGAGAGATTAATGAGGCGATTAAAGCCTATAATGTGACAATAGAAATTATCTCTGATCAGGAGGCTCACGAGATTCCCCGCCTGGGCAAGATCAAATATAAGGCTTTGAATAAGAAGGGCCTTGCCTTTGTCCGGATTGAACAATTTAAAGAAGCAGCTGCAGAGTTCGGTAAAGCCCTCGATATAGACCCAAACTCCCATGCAACCTGGAGGAACAAAGGACTCGCATTCATAAGAATCGGTGAACTTGAAGAAGCTCTGAAGGCATTTGACAGGGTAACAATGCTGAAACCGAATTCGTATGAGGTATGGAATTACAAAGGTTTTGCGTTAGAAGATCTTGGAAGATTGCAGGAGGCCATACTCGCATTTGACAAAGCCGTAACTGCCAATCCAAATTTCGTTGCAGCTCTTAACAACAAGGGTCTCGTCCTTGACAAACTTGAAAAACATGAGGAGGCAATTGAGGCTTATAACAAGTCCATACAGACAAATCCCGAGTTTGATGCCGCATGGTTCAATAAGGCCTGTACGTACGCCCTGATGAAAAAAAAGGATAAGATGCTGAGTTCATTAAAGAGAGCAATAGGCTTAAACCCTCAGTATAAAATGACACTGCAGCAGGTTCCTGACTTTAAGGACTACAGAAATGATCCTGACTTTATAAAACTGACGGGAAGATAAATCTGAAGGTTTTCATAGAAAAAAATGAATATACAGGTAGCTGTATTATGCGATTCGGCAACAGAGTATCAGAACAGGCTTTGCATCCTCGGCATCTTTGACACAATAGGAACTCATAAACTCCCAGCCACCAAGCCTCAATGTTCAATAGCATTACAAATATTATGGACCAAGATTGAAGAAGGCTCGCATACAATAAAGACCAGATTTATGGATGATGATGGTAATCCAACGCTAAAACCCTTTAACTCCTCCGTTGAGGTGATAATACCTCCAATATCATCCTTCGTTACTACCAATCACATCCTCAATATTCAACAATTGAAATTTACGAAGACCGGTAATTACCTGATCGTTATTGATATTGACGGAAAAACGGCAACAGAGATCCAGCTTCAGGTCTTACTAATAGAGCAAAAAACGTGACAACGGTATTCGTGCTGACGTACTAAAGCTTATGGTGATATATCATCCGGGCCGCTGAAGTTTAATTCTTCATGGCTTGTCAGTATGTTTGGATGAATATACCAGTCTCCTGTAAAAGTCTTTGTAGCAATCTTGTGTGCAGTTTCAGCTTCTTTTGCCATGGTAATACCATAGGTTAATCCGCTCGTAACCCCACCCAGAATAGCATAAGCCGCCTTAAATGGAAAATATGCTGCTGATGTAACTATACTGGCAGCTACCAAACCTGTCTTTCCCGCAGTCGAATGCTCAGCGTATGTCTTGGCATCTACATCCTTAAGAAAACTCCCCTGAACAAAAAAACTAATACATGAAATAAGCGTCAACATCACAAATATTTTTCTCATTTTTTCCTCCATTAATAAGATTTATATAGACTTTACCTATAAATATGAAAATACCAAAACTGAAATATACGATTTGGTTGTAGTCTGGGGCTAATTGCATATAAATACAACCTTGAAACGATGAATGGTTCAATTTGCCAGCTCTGCCCGAAAGACTACGTCTGGAGGGCGAATGGCCTGTTGGAGATAGGTGTAGGTGTAAATGTAACCCTTTACTTGATGAAAACTTAACAGTGTGGATGATGCTTATAACCTGATTGCAGCTATACTCCGCAACTTAATTCTTCTACAAATGCCACTATAGCATATATACCTAAAACTTTCAAGCTTAAAAAACCCCTTTAAATCCCTGATTAATCAACTTAAAACCTGAGAATGTGGCAGGAATACCTTTTCCTGCTTTTTTATTACTCTAACCCCATATTCTTCAGAAAATCAACCCCGCCCATCAAATCCTTTTCCGTCTCTCTTGGATGAATTTCTAAAATCTTTATGGTATCTTTTCTCAGATATTTCTTTAACAAATCAAAATCAACCCCACCTATCCCTGGTACGTGGTGGTCTGAATACCCATTTACGTCATGAAGATGAACGCCAACCAGTAATTTACCGTAAGCGTCAAGCAGTTCCTTTGTCCCTACTATACCTAAATTCTCCTGAACCTTTGCGTGACCCACGTCATGCCAGTATCCGATTCGTCCACCTCCAAACTTCTCGAATATAACATCCATCTCATCAAAGTTCGGACACTCCCTGAAATCGTATCTATTCTCAATACCGACATCAATATCATATTTTTCAGCGACCTTTTGTATTTCATCCATGCTCAGTAACATCATATTAAGGGACTTCCCCTTTTTTCGGTCTCTCAGCTTCCTGAACTCATCAAGCTTCCTTTTATGCTCATCTGAACCTACCTTCCCATCATCATACAAACCGAAGAGTTCATCACTCAAAGTATCCATCTGTATCATCCCAAGATGCAATACTACAGCCCTTGCTCCAAGCTCTGATGCAATCTGTATCGTCTTAATGGCATACTTAACTGCCAAAGACCTTTCTTCCCCATCTTCCGACGAAAAATGAAATACATCAGCTCCTCCAGTTTCAAGAATGTCCGGAACCGGGAAAAAGTTATGTATACTGACTATCTTTAAATCTTTCGCCTTATTCAGGAACTGTTTGATTTGTTTGAATGTATTCCCATCAATCCTGTATTCCAGTTCCACCTCTCTAAACCCGAGTCCGGCAAAACACTCCATGAGTTTCTGCCCGTCTTTTAACTCCCCGGATTTCCATACAGTCGAAATTCCCAGCATAAAATATATATTCTCCTTCTTATTTAATTTTGATTAGCTTTATTCTATATTATTACCTTATTAAAATGAAAGGCTAAAGTCATTCCTGAGGATAAATCCCGCCAGAGGCGGATCTTGAAGTCGTGCCTTAGGCAGATCCGTCTTCGGCGTGACTGCCACAGGGTCGTCCTCAGGCGACAGGCGACTGAATGTATCGCATTCTTAACTACAAAAAACTTAAAATAGAAATTCTTAGACTTCTAGAGATATGATGGAAAGTGATTTGTGGTTTGCAAGAAGATATGATTTGCTATCTGCTGAATTCTACTGGTCAAGAATAATTCATTGCATCAGACCATTTAGTCTTAACTTCTTCAACTATCTCTCGAGTAATCTCACTACTGCCATTCGTTCTGGCATAATTCTCAACTTCGCCAACAACCATAGGCCTCACAAAAGCAGGAACCTTTGAGATTAAAGATTTAGCATCATCATCCCAGGAAATCTCTTCCGCCTTCACAGTTCGATTCACAGGCTGATCGATCTTTATATTCTCTTCCTTTTCATAAAAAGGATTTATCTCAGCACTCTTTCCGCTTTTTGTTATCAGAACATTACATTTAGCATAGCGCAAAATATTTTCAGTTGAACTCCCAATATCCAAACCGTTAATTGCATGTATACCGGTGCGGCCTAAAACCAGCAGAGAGGGCTCCATCTTATCTATATACTTCAATATCTCGTTATATGGTTTGCCTTCAAGAAGTGTAGTCTCTGCATCAAGACCCAGATCCCTTACCTTATTCAAGGCAATCTCAAGATGTCCGTCATAAATCTTTTCCAACCCTTTGTCTATTACATCTTCATGCAGCTTTTCCTGCTCATCCGACTTAAACACCTCGCCCATTTCACCGGAGAGGATTTTAGCGATGCCCTCAAAGGCGACTCTATGATAATGAGGATCAAAAACTGACAACAACTCTATCTTCATATTATATTTTGCCGCTAATCCACTTGCCATCTCTACAGCCCTGAAAGATTGTTCACTCCCATCAACTGTAGCTATCACTTTACCTTCAAGTGGTTTGTCATTCTTAACAACTAATACGTCAGTATTAATCCTCCTGACGACTCTCTCACAAACACTTCCAATTAGATTACCATCTACTTCACCAAGCCCCAAGACTCCTATAATTACCAGATCATAATCCTTGGTCTTTATATCTTTCACCAGCTCAAGATAATTCTTGCCCTCCATGATATTTCTCTTAAAAGGAACATTCAACTCACGGCTTTTTTTCACCATATTGTCCAGATAAGAATCCGAAATCATTCGGAGCCCTTTACCTATCAGTGTGTTGTGAAACTCCCTTTGCTTCTTAAGCTCGCTTTCATCTCTATACTTTTCTGGTAAACCCCTCTCCATCTCTCTGAACCTCTTGTGGTGCAGACTGGCGGCATATACATGCCCTCCTATTAATTCAGAGTCAAATTTCTTTGCTATTGATACCCCTAAATCTGAACTATAGTCAGAATATTTTGAATTATCTAACGGAACAAATATCTTCTTATACAACCTTCAACTCCTTAATCAATCGCAACCTATCTGTCTGCCGACAGGCAGGAAGGTTGCGGCTACTCCTGACACTTATAATTATTCATTCTTTGTCTTTGAAGCCTTTTCTTCAGCCAGCTTTTTCCACTCTTTCTTCGCTGAACGTACAAGGAAGGCAGTCAACAATATCAAAACACTCCAAATTACCGCAGGCGGAGTTCCTTTCCTTCCAGCCTCTGCCACAGCAGTTTCTTCCTTCGCTACTTCTTCTTCTCCCTCTTTTGATTTTGAGATAGTCAGTCCTCTCAAATATGCTATAAGACCCTTTATCCTGTCTTCACCAAGTGTATTACCCCACGGAGGACACAACTCAGATTTCCTCATAGCAGCAGAGCCCTTTGAAATAAAGTTAAGCAGATAATCATCAGTAAGCGCCGCCATATACTCTACATCAGTTAAATCTCTTGGACTTGGTTCAAGGTCGACTGTAAAATAAATACCCTTCCCATTAGCCGCCTTTCCATGACACGGACTGCAATAATATATAAATGTCTCTTTTGGGGAAGTCAAATAAACCTTGATTTCTTCAATCAATTTGTATTCCTTCTCAGGCTCAACAACTTGAGTCTCGGTGTCTACTGGCTGCGTAGCTTCCTCAGAACAGTCAACAACCCTGAGAGAAGTCCCTGCTACAACTAAGAAACATATTAGTCCGATTATAGTATTCTTCATTAACATCTTCTTGTCTTCCAACCTATTTCTTGCTTTTACAAGACATCAGGAAATGTGTTAAAGCGGTTGCTTCTTCATCAGTAAGATTATAATTGGGCTCTACTGCATCGGGAGTCTCATGATGAGGGTCTTTCAAATGGAAGAAAATGAAACCATTCTCAAGCCTGTCGCCAACCCTTTTCAGATTAGGCCCCACTATACCTCCTGCACTTATCGTATGGCAGGTCTTACACCCCCTGGCATCATATAAATATTTTCCCTTGCTAATCCATTCCTCTGCAGGCTCAACATCAGCAAATTTATCTAAAGGAATCTCTTCACTTATAAAAAATTCTTCAACAAAATCAGCTGCTGTTTCAGCCTCCTCTGAAGTGAGATTAAATTTCGGCATCTGTTTTAACAATGGACGAATAATATCCGGAGTCTCAACAAACCCTTTTATCCATGACCCTTTTAGTTTACTCCCCTCATGCGTCAATTCAGGCGCAAAAGTACCACCGTTACCCTGTATATTATGACACGTCATACATTTGATATCATTTAACAGCTTTTCAAAATCGTTAGTTGGTTCACTCTTCTCACTGCTAACCGGCAGTAATTCTGATATACCCTCAATTTCATGACAGATAAAGCACCGGTTCAGTTCAATTATCCTTTTGCCTTTTTCCGCCAGTGTACCTTCTGGAATTATAGAGGATTTATCTTCCGCCTCCGCCTTTTCCTCCACGCCTTCACCTCCACTTACTTCATCGGTAGCTACAGTTTCTTCTTCCCCGCTCTCATCCTCTTCATCCTCATCATCTTCTTCTTCAGGCTTAAAATCCCAATCTTTCATAAGATATTCAACTAATTTTCTCAACTCGTCATCCTTAAACCTGTATCTTGCCATTTGTGTCTGGTGGAAATAGCTTTGCGGCTCCTTGATCCAGAGGTATAACCAATCACGGTTAATCTTCTCCGCTACAGCACCAAGGTCAGGCCCTACTCCCACAGCGCCACCCTTACCCTTAACCGGATGACAAATATTGCACCTCGCACGTCCCCAAATTGCCTTGCCGCCTGAAACCAGTTCATCCATCTTTTCGTATTCATCATCGGTCATATCATCTTCTTCCTTCAATAAATACGAATCCCATTCCTGTTCAGGCAGTTCATTGTCCGCTATACTTGTCAGATATGCCAAAACTGCCTCTATCTCATCATCACTCAGCATGAGTCTCGGCATCCTGGCGTTAGGAACCATTTCACTGGGATTTGATATCCATTTTTTAAGCCACTCTTTGTTTGCTTTAAGTGTTACATTCTTAAGGGTAGGGCCATTTTTAGAACGCTTATGTGGATCTTCCGGAACGAAAGGTAGTTGCTTATAGTCTTTATCGCCCCTGTATATTGCCTCTAACTCCAGGAAAAGAGGGTCTGGTGTTGGAGGCTCTGCAAGTACGACTCTCTCAGAAACAAGTATGTAGCCTGAAACAACACAGGCTATTACAAAAGACGATATATATTTCATTCTAATTTTGCTATTCATTTTCTTTGTTACGCCAGCAATCAAATTTCTAATTATTTTATTCAGCAGGAATTTCAAGCGGAAATCTTCTTATCCTTCCGATAACCCAAAATAGAATGCTTACGGCCATTATTATGGCAATAATTACATAAAGATACACGCTCTTAGGTGTATTAATTTCCAAAGTTAAGTAATACCAGGATGTGATTGATTTTTGTCCACCAATCTCCTTATTTGAACCGTCCCATAAAGCTAACGCATACGGAATCAGTTTTCCTGTTTCAAATTGAATATCTATTTTCTTGTCACCGGTTACGAGAGGTCTTGTTATCATAACCTTCCATTTTCCATTTTCCCAGTAACCTTTACCTTTTGAATCCTGGCTGTTGGATGGTTGCACGGCAAGATTTTTAAACCCCTTTGCATTCATCTCCCTGATTGTCATAAAACCTTTAAACTTTTCTTTAGGTGCTTCTGCTGTCTTTTCTTCAGCACTCTCTTCTTGTGCTTCTACCACTTCTTCTGATTCTGCCTCTGCTACTTCTTCTGCTTCTACATGGCCTGCTTCTTCCTGTTCCTCAGCAACAACACTACCGCCATCAGTAGCAGTTTCTGAATCCTCATCTGATCCTTTTTCCGCTGCATGTAAAGATTCCTCGTATGCCCTCCAATGCCAGAGGACTACGCTATTGCCAGACTCTCCCATGGCAAAGTAAGGCTTCTTAAGGCCTTCCGGTATCTTCGTTGGAAATTGAAGAGCAACAGCATCACTGTAGACCTCACTCTGTTCATTTGTCATATCATCCCATTCTAACAAGAATACGATGTCTTCGTTGTTGTACATAGATTTTATCTTTACGGAATTTGCAGATGGAGTCCAGAATCTTGGACTTGCAACTATCTGACCTGACATTGGCAACTCGACAAAACTTACAGTATTCCATGCCTCATCGTCAGGACCGTCTGGCAAATCTCCCACTGCCAGCATTGTCTTGAGAACAACCTCTGTCTTCATATCGTGAGAGATTGATTTCACATAATGTGTAAGATGCCATCGATCTTCATCTGTAAGATAGTCTGCATAAGAACCCATCGGTGTTTCGTTAATACCTGTTGTTACTGTCCTGAAAATATCTTCTGACGAATTACCTCCCTTGAACAACC
>Ga0187827_10003631_pt1 | contig 19771 bp, 16 predicted proteins | sample ETNtaG_39_FD_167969 | JGI IMG/M metagenome (GOLD analysis project Ga0187827, IMG submission 167969) | Marine microbial and viral communities from oxygen minimum zone, Eastern Pacific Ocean - ETNP2014_SV_150_PacBio MetaG (Illumina Assembly) | ecosystem: Environmental > Aquatic > Marine > Hypoxic... | reverse complement strand
CTTGGCTATGCGCCGACAGATGCATTACGATAATAAGGCTAAATCACTAACCCAGATGAGCTAATGTGTCTCTTAAATCAGGGCTAGCTTTGTCCAGGATGGTTTGACGACGTACAGATGCCAGCGGAGAGGAAATCACCAATACCCGACTGCTGAATGAGCAAACCGATCCAAATTTCGTTTTTTCAGGCCTTGAATTTGCCTACTTCCCCATTGAGCGGCTCGACTGGAAATCCGCGTATCGTGTTGAAGTAGAATATGATTCAAACATGGGGCCGGGTTCACTGTTGTGGAAATTTGCCACCAGAAATCCTGGTACTCCGATCTTCGAATATGCTGGAAACGGCGCTACGGTTGAAATTCCTGTGAACGTGACTGAATTCAATTTCTATATCCCCCCTGAAGATGGATTTCCAACCATAGGAGGATTTAGCACTTCATTTTCCGGAGGTCTCTCGATCGATACTCAGTTCGTTGATGACAATACCCTGGGGATTAATCTGAACGGTTCGATTGGTCAGATGGCAAACTTCTTCCTTAATGGGCGTACCTTCTCACTCGTCATCGGAGAACCTGCCACGTTGCCGCCGGATCCCATCCTTGATTTATCCGTGGGGGCTGCGGCTGACGAAGTGGCTGCCAGTCTTGATCTGACAACACAGATACTCACAATTCCGCTGTTGGTCGTAGATGATGGTGACCGGGTAGGTCTTAAGTTAAGACTTTTGGATGCTACGGCTAATACCTTTATATTTGACAGTCTGATTGCAGCTAACGAAGCTGTTACTGCTGCCTCCACCTTCAGCTCCGCCTCTTTATTGCTCGACATTCCCAGGGTCGATGTTGGCGAAGCCCAATATTCACTCCAGTTGCAACTCATAGATGCCGCGGAAATAATATTGCAGCTTTCCGCCGTGCAGGAGATAACTCCGTGAGGGGTGGCCCGAGGCGCCAATAGAGTTATGCGATCAGGGAAGATAGGGACAGATTTATTTTCCTGCCCCTATTTTCCGGATTCTAAATTTCCGGAGGAAAATAAATCTGTCCCAATTTTTTATTGAAAGGGTGTCAATCCCGTAACCCTAAGTGAGGTGCCAGTGCATTCCGGCGCCAGGCTCATCGTCACGTCGCCATATCTGAATATATGGGTTCCGCCAAATACATCGTCAACGTCTACCTCAATTACCGGAATTACCAGTTCGTTGTTGGACCCGAAAAAAGTGGAGGTGGGATGTCCTGATCAGCCAGCGCTACCTCGTCGGCAACGTCTGCGCCCACTACCCTGAAGGATGTTCCAGCACATTCGGTTGCCAACTGCATGGTTACATTAGTGAACTTAGCCGACATCTGTGCACCGTCGAAATCCAGTGTTAACACGTCAATCAGGGGAACGATCAATTGTTCTGTGGCTGAGGAATAGTAAGCCTGCTGCGTGGTAGAAATAGTGCCATCGGCGCTGGATTTGGTGCCATCCTGTGGAAAAGCATCGGCCAGGTCGGCGACACCGTCGTTATCGTCATCAGGGTCGGTGTTGTTGCCAATGCCATCACCATCGGTATCGACAGACTCTGATGCATCATTGGGAAATGCATCAATATCATCCTGCACACCATCGCCATCGGCATCTACCAGTCCAGTCAACTGTTGCACGGTCGTGGTATTGTTATATTCATCCGATGAGGAAGAATAGAAACCATTATTGTTCAAAGCATAAATGGTAATACTGTAGGTGCCGGGTAGATCAAACTGGTCATAACTTCCCACCCAGGTGTTGTCTCCGTCGCCGTCAAACAATTCCATCTCTGGCGTATCAACCACCGGTGTGTCCGGGGAGCCAAGCTCGAAATCCGGATGATCGATCACCCCCCAAACCCGGCTGATGCCTGTTGCATCGATTATTCCTGAGGCAGATATACTGGCAGTGGTTGAATCATTCAGAGTCTGTGGGTCAGAAATGGTGGAGATAAAAGGCTTGTCAGAAGCAGGAATAAATCCGCGCCCAATTATCAGGTCCTGGGCCAGGGTGACATCTTCTTTTTCCTGAGATATTCCGTTGCCGTTGGAATCAATCTCTGCAGTCTGGAAATCCAGCATCATGGTTTTTCCAAATACATAGGAATCATAGAGGTCTCCCCCGGAGAACACGGAAGACCAGAACTGAAAGGAAAAAGACAGGCCACCCTCATTAACAAAATACGCATTCTCATCCCCGGCGCTGGTCATCACAATGCGATCTTTTTCCGCCGGGGGTTGTAAATTCGGAATGAATGTACCAGATTGACAGGCGTCATAGATTACTACCAGTTTCCCTGGTAGGGTTTCCTGCAGCTCATCCAGCCATGTGTCGAGTTCCTGAGCCGATAACAAGGTAGTTTCATTCAACCGAAATTGCTCACTACCACCGTGGTCGACGATGAATAACAACAAATCGAATGCCGGGGCGGCAGGATCAGTGGCCCAATTGAGAATAGCATCTTCGAGATTTTCGGAAGTTGCCGTAGCATCGATGTCGTTCAACTCCCCATCGCCATCGGCATCGATTTCCAGGTCGGGATTGAGGTAGAAAACCTCCTCTCTTGCATAGCCTTGATACAGCAATGCTTTGTAAGCGAAGTTTGCCGAGGTTTTGGTCGCATCCCAGAGATTGTTCCCGGGGTAGGGTCCACCGCCTGCGAGTACGATTGCCTTGGATACGGATTCCGCAGTCGGTTCCGGGGTATCATCAGGTTCCGTATCGCCGTTCTCAACAGAGCGAGAGAAGGTCTGTAGCTTGCCAGTAAACGTGACTGCACCGGGAAATTCTACTTCGTTACTATCATTGAAAAATCAAAGGCTATAATGGCCAGCGATCTGTGGACTGGGAAGGGTCAGGGTTAATCGTTCAGCACTGACGATCGTCACCGGATTGATTTCTATTGGTGTTGGAACTATGGATAATCCGGCACGACCATCGGCGGCGTAGATCTTGTCACCCACTACGAAGAGGCCGTAGGTCAGGCCTGGTGTATCGATCGATCCAATGACAAGGGGGTTAGTTGGATCGCTGACATCTACAACCTGCACACCTCGACTGAAATCGGCTATATAGGCGATGTCACCAATGACTTGTACCTCCCAGGCAAAGCCTGAGGTATCGATACCACCCAATACGGTTGGATTTGTCGGCGTACTGAGATCGATAATTCTGAGTCCTGATCGACCCACGGCCAGGTAGGCCCGACCATCGGTTACTGTGAAGCTTTTGGTGAATGCCGGCGTCTCCAACTGGGTAATTATCACCGGATTACTGGGTGTGCTGATATCAATTATCTGGAAACCACCAGTCTCTTCTCCGCCGATGCTGACATAGGCTGTGGTGCCATCCACCACTACATCCTGTGCTGACCCTGGTGATTCGGTAGTACTGATCAATACCGGATTTTCCGGCACACTGATATCGATAATTTGCAAACCCCCGTTGCCCACCGCCACGTAAGCGACTCCATCCACCACCTGAAGGCCTCTTGCTGAGCCCGCTGTTACGAAATCGCCAAGCAGCACGGGGTTTTCCGGCACGGTGATATCCACGATTTGCAGGCCATCCTCGTACATCGAGATATAAGCCAGATTGTCCTGTATAAACACCTTGCGTCCTCGACCGGTCATGGCCACGGCACCGATTTGGGTGGGCGCGGCCGGATTGCTGACATCGACAATCTTTAATCGGTTAGAGAAATCGACGATATAGGCTATATCACCTACTACCTCGACCCCGAATGTTGATCCCGTAGTCGCAAGCGAACCAATGGTTACGGGTGTCGCCGTCGTGCTGATATCAACAATTTGCAGTCCGGCGTCATTGGCTGCGAGATAGGCGGCATTGCCAATCACTGCTATCCCGACGGCATTGCCGGGCATGTCTACCACACCGATAGTAGTTGGATCGGCGGGGGAGCTGACATCGACAACCTGTAGAGTATCCAGATCGGCTATATAGGCAATCCCGTTTACCACTTCCACATCGTTGGCAAAACCAGGTGAAGTTTTTTCGGCAACGATCACTGGGTTGCGCGAATTACTGACGTCGATAATTTGCAGCCCACCAATAATGCTGTCCGCCAGGTAGGCAATGTTATCTACCACGTCGACCGCCAAACCCGGCCCGGGAGCTTCGACCGTACCCAGCGTCACCAGGGAACCTGGATTACGAACGTCAATAATGTCCAGACCTTCGTGGTGCGCTACGTAGGCTTTTCGATTTACGATCTTCACATCGGTAGCGGAGGCAATAATTTCGATACTGCTGATAATCAGTGGATTGACCGGGTCGCTGATATCGATAATTTGCAGGCCACTATTCCAATCGGCAACATAGGCAAAGTTTCCGGCAACAGCTACGCCGAAGGCTCTATCGGGAAGGACGACATCGCCAACTGGCAACGGGTTTTCCGGGTTACTAGCGTCTGCGATTAACAACCTGCCCTCACCAACCCCATCGACCGTGGTTTCGACGGCGATATAGGCAGTTTGCTTGACAACGGCAATGTCCCGGCCGGACAGGGGCATTGACAAAAAACCAATCGAAACCGGGGCAGAACGCCTGCTCACATCGATTATCTCAAGACTGCCTCTGCCATTAACAACATAGGCCTTATCACCCACCACTACGACTTCTTTGGCGTTTCCCTGCGTCTCGAGCTCACCTCGTATAAGTCGTGAATTACCGGAATCCAGAAACATGGTTACCCGGGGATCAATGTCCAGACCGGAGCCGGTTACGGTTATATCAAGATCAGTGCCCAATCTACCCAGCGTGGGATAAACAGAATCGACGGCGGATTGTGCGACAACCTGGGTAGCCACGAAGAACAGGCACAGAAATATCGCGCAGGAGGAACGAAGCATTTTAAGTGCTATTGCTGACATGAGTACGGAAAGATTAGAAGTTATCTATCCGCTTGTCTAGCTTGGGATGGAATTACGTTTGCATGGACTCTTAGTTATCTTTGGTCAGGTCCGCTATGTTGCGAGCTTCTCCCGGTTTCCGGTCATCACCAAGTGAACCCATCCAGGCGGGGTAGCCTAACGGGAGTTTGCTCACATCATCAAGCTGCTTTACTTCTTCATCGCTCAAGGTGACTTCGACCGACCCAAGGTTGTCTTCGAGTTGGTCCATTCTTCTAGCGCCGATGATCACGCTGGTCACGGCATCATTGTGGAGCAGCCAGGCGAGTGCTATCTGGGCGACGGACACGTCGTGTGCCGCGGCGATGGGACGCATTACGTCGACGATATCAAAACCCTTCTCCTTGTCGATCGGTGGGAAATCGAAGGTGGCTCGACGTGTTCCTTCCGGGCTGTTGTCGCGCTCAAATTTGCCGGACAGAAATCCACCAGCGAGAGGACTCCAGACCAGCAGACCAAGCCCCTGATCCTGGATCAGCGGAATAGTCTGTTGCTCCAGTTCTCTGCCAACGAGGGAGTAGTAGGATTGAGTACATTTGAATGTGTCGAGACCCCGCTCACGGGAAATTCCCAGTGCTTTCATCAACTCCCAGGCCTCCATGTTGGAGCAACCGATGTAGCGCACCTTACCTGAGCGTACCAGATCGGTCAGCGCGATGAGTGTCTCTTCGATGTCGGTTTCTGGATCGGAGCGGTGAATTTGGTAGATGTCGATGTAGTCTGTACCGAGTCGTTTCAGGCTCGCCTCAGCAGCCTGGATGATGTGCAGCCGTGACAGCCCAACCTGGTTTGCACCCGGCCCCATACGACCACGCACCTTGGTTGCAACTACCACATCATCGCGCCGGCCCTGCAATGATTTTCCAAGAATCTCCTCCGACTCACCGGTTGAGTACACGTCGGCAGTATCGAAGAAGTTGATACCTTCATCGATTGAGCGGTGTACGAGCGCATCGGCCTCCTTCTGACCGAGTGCGCCAATCATCTCCCACTGACTGCCAAAAGTCATAGCGCCAAGACAAAGTTCTGAGACGAAGACGCCGGTGTTGCTGAGTGAACGATATTTCATATGAACCTCTAAAGAACTGGGGCCAGAGCAAAAATACAGTACGGTATTTTTACTCTGACCCCAGTTGTGCTATTTAACTATTTTTTCTTCTATCGAACCGAGTACTTGGTAAAGGCACCACCAGCTGAGCCCAGCGAATTCGGCCCTTCCGCGGCGTAGACGTTACCATCTGCGTCAACTGCGACACCTTCGCCTGCTGCACCCTGGTAGACCCGGTTTGCCTGTTCGTGAGGCTCGACGAAACCGATGATCTGGTCTACTTCTACACGCCCAATGCGAACACCGTTTCTCCAGCCAACGTGGTTGGTCGGGCCAGACTCAGAGTCGATTGCGTACACCAGATCGTCCGGGGTGATGAAGAGCCCGCTGATGCGACCGTACATATAGCGCGACTCGAGGTAGTTACCGTCCTGGTCGAAGATCTCGATGCGGTGATTGCCGCGGTCGGCAACCCAGAGGCGGCCCCTGGAGTCGAATTCCATCGCGTGTGGAGTGCGAAATTCGCCATGCCGCACACCGATCTGCCCCCATTCCCTGATGCGTTCGCCACCAGCCGTGAACTTGATAATTCGGGCCGTAGAGCCCGCCGCTCTGCCCGCTTCCATCGCGCCATTGCTGGTCATGCCCTGGCCGTTGTGACCATCGGAGACGAATATACTGCCGTCTGACGCGATAATGACGTCATTAGGCTGGTTGAACTGGTTCGGTCCACTACCAGGTTGCCCTGCAGTGCCCAGGCTCATAAGCAGCTCACCGTTGGGGCTGAACTTGTGGACCTGGTGGCCCTTGGTACCGGCTGAATTATTCGCGAAATCAGTCACCCACACGTTACCCTGGGAGTCTACGTGGATGCCATGGGGTGTCATCATGATGCCGCCGCCGAAATTCGCCAGTACTTCACCGGTATGTCGGTCAAATTTGAAGATCGGATCGACTGGGTTGGTGTCGCAGTTGATCGGCGTGCCACCACCGAAGCTACCCGCACCGCAGCGCTCATAGGCCCAGATGTGTCCGTCGATTGGATCGATGTCGACGCCAGCAGTTGAGCCCCAGTCTCTTCCTGAGGGAAGCTCGCCCCACCTCTTAGTGACGATTGGTGCTGGATTGGGCAGGCCTGCACCCGAGATAGGGTTTCCTCTGGCCTGTGCGCCGACGCTGGTACTAACTGTTAGCAAGGCCGGGGCGCAGGCGAACAGTGCGAAAATTAGAAATCGTGATGAAGACATGTCAACTCCTTTGTTTAGAATTGTCGTATACATGGGTGTGTATAGGGAGAATAAGAGCTATCCACGCCCAAGTCCACCGGTTCTCTCAGCAAAAACGGGGATTCTGGCAAGGGGTTCGGTAGAATCTGGGGACTGTCCCCGGATACCCTGAAAGCCAGAGACCATATGCCATTAATCAGAGGTGCCCTAAATAAAGCCACTTGCCCTTTACGCGGACAAAGCGTGATACCTCGTGATGTAGCCCTGGATTGCCATCACCATCGATAAACCGCGCCTCGAACTCCACCATCCCTTCATTACTTTGCTGGTGAAAACCCAGTATTGTCAGATCTTGCCAATCCAGAGTCTTTGCAGACAGTGATTCCGCTGTTAAACCAGCAGCAGTATCCGGGTGCCAGGTTTCCATCAAGTAGTCACCAAGCCCACCTAACGCAAAGGCACTGTAACGGGAGCGCATCAACTGTTTTACCGTTTTGGGCCGGGCGCTTCGATTCAGAAAAGGGCCACAACAGGCGTTGTAGGGTTTACCTGAGGTGCAGGGGCAGGGTGCTTGCGGCATGGTGAGTCTGAAATCTCTTTACTGAATCAATAAGGATAAAATAGATCTGTCCCTATTAAAAATCAGGGAGCCGGTATAGGCTAGCTTTAATAAATAAAATTCTGGATTGGAAAAATTCGAAAACTGGAGAAAATCCCATGTACACGGTCAAACTACAAATTCGCTTGATCCTGTTTGTTCTCCTCTTGGTATTGGGAACTGGCCCTGCTTACTCTCAGGGTCGGGATAGCAGTGGCCCCCCGCTGGATGAGGCCCGCATTCCCCGCGTAGAAAAACCCTGGACTGAAGCGCAACGAGAAATTCTCGAGCCGCGAGAGAATAACGGCCGGGTACTCGGTGTCTGGTCAACCTGTGCCCAGGCTCCTGAGCTATGCAATGCCTGGTTGGTGTTTACAGACTACTTGCTACAGGATTCATCGCTGCCCACCCGGGATCGCGAGTTGCTCATCCTGCGAATTGGCTATTTAAATGGTGGCGCCTACGAATGGGCAGCCCATACCGGTCTCGCACGCAGGGTGGGGATTACCGATACCGAATTGCGCAGAATTCTGCAAGGTCCGGATGCGCCCGGCTGGAGTGCCTGGGACGCCACACTACTACGCGCGGCAGATGAGCTTCACGCAAACGCGCTGGTTTCAGATTCGACCTGGGCCGCGCTGGCTGAACGTTATGACCAGCGCCAGCTTATGGAGACCGTGTTCACAGTCGGTCAGTACAATCTGGTGGCCATGTATCTAAACAGTACCGGTGTGCAATTTGAAGAAGGCTTCGAAGGTTTTCCTGAGCCGTAGCGCTCACTTGACCCCACACTCCTACTATTTATATGCTGTATACAGAATTTAGAACGATGGTCTGAGTGAGACAGCTTACCAGGCGCCATCTTTAAGGAATTTACTATGCGAATCCCCACTGCTCGTCACTTCTATCTTGCGACTTTCTCGATCGCTGCTACTGCTTTTATGTCGATGGCAATAGCTCAGTCACCTCTGGACAATTACACTCCGGTATCGCTGGCTGAATTGCAGGAACCGCCTGAAAATGACTGGCTGATGTGGCGCCGTACATCGAATCATTGGGGATACAGCCCGCTCGATCAGATCAATAAATCCAATGTGGACAGTCTGCGCCTCGCCTGGGCCTGGACTATGGAGCCTGGCCTACAGGAAACCACTCCACTGGTGCATGACGGTGTCATGTTCCTGCCCCAGGCCTGTGATTTTATTGAAGCTGTGGATGCCACCGATGGAACTCTTCTATGGGAATATCGCCGCCCAACGGTTGATCATGTTGCTCCCCTGTCCTGTGCCAATCGCAACGCCACGCTCTACAAAGACCAACTCATTATCGCCACCCGGGATGCCTTCCTGGTTTCCCTTAACGCCCGCACCGGCGAAGTGACCTGGGAGCGCCGGATAGGCGACTGGACGATAGGCCAACATTACTCCGGCGGGCCACAGGTTTTCAACGGCAAGATCATCGCTGGCATGTCGGGCTGTTACTACATTAATACCGGTTGCTGGATTACCGCCCACGATGCGGATACCGGTGAAGAGTTATGGCGCACCAACACCGTGCCTAAAATCGGTGAGCCCGGTGGCGAGACCTGGGGCAATGTGCCCAATGAGCTGCGCCGAGGTGGTTCAGCCTGGATGCCGGCGAGCTTCGATGCCGAACTTAATCTGATTTATATGGGCATAGCCGTACCCATACCCTGGGGCTCAATCCAGCGTGATACGCGCGGTGGCGACGTGCTGTATACCAACTCTACTCTGGCCCTGAATGCCGATACCGGCGCAATCGAATGGTACTTTCAGCATATTCCGGGTGGAAACTGGGACCAGGATCATCCCTTCGAACGCATCGTGGTGGAAACGGAAGTGACACCGAATGCGGACGCCGTATCCTGGATGAACCCGAATATTGCTTCTAGCGCACGGCGCAAGGTGATCACCGGGATTCCAGGCAAACCGGGTATTGTATGGACCCTGGACGCCGCCACCGGTGAGTTCCTCTGGGCTCGCGAGACTAATTATCAGAATGTCATCGTCGGTGTAGACATCGAGGGCCACAAGGGCATCACCAATCCCGAGATCGACATCACCGAGATTGCGCAAGAGAAGCTGGTGTGCCCCACTACCCGCGGCGGCATTAGCTGGAACTCCGTGGGCTATAGTCCTCAGACCAATGCCCTGTACACACCCACCAATAACCTCTGCATGATCTTCGCCCTGAGACCGGTAGAACCTACAGTCGGCCTGCATCACCAGTCAGCCAGGAATCGGGTAATACCGACCCCGGACGGCGACGGACAGGTGGGATTATTTACTGCCGTGGATGTGGCAACCGGCGAAGCACTCTGGACCTATCGACAACGTGCTGGCGTCGTTGGCTCGGTGTTGACTACCGGCGGCGGCCTGGTTTTTGTCTCGGACGATGCCAGGCGGTTTCGCGCATTTGATGCGAACAGCGGTGAGATTCTCTGGGAGCAGATTCTCAATTCTTCAGCAGGAGGATTCCCGGTTACCTACAGTGTGGATGGTGTGCAGTATATTGCAATTGCGGCAGGTGGCGGAATCAGCTACCGCAACCTGACCCGAGAGATCCGACAGCGTGCGGGTGGCAATATGTTGTTTGTGTTTCGCTTGCCGTGAAAGTCAAAGCTCTCTTAGCCAGATATTCCTGAACGAAACCACCTGACCATGATCCTGCAATAGCAATGGCATGCGGCCATCACAGGCCTGGACTTCCTCGTGGGAGTAAGGAGTACACCGGCTGGTATACTCCGGAGCGCGGGTAAAAGTCGAACCCAGTATCTCCACATGATTCTGCACCAGCACCCCGTTATGCAGTACGGTGACATAGGCAGGTGAACCCAGTGCGCCGCTGGATAAATACACCGGTGCGGTAAAAATAATATCGTAGCTCTGCCATTCACCCGGTCTGCGGGTGGCGTTCACTTCGGGTATGTGTTGCAGATACACCGCCCCGGCCTGACCGTTAACATAGGTTGGATTTTCCCAGCCGTCCAGAATCTGAATCTCGTAGAGTGAATGCAGGAAAATGCCGCTGTTCCCACGCGACTGACTCTGCCCCTCGATCACATCGGTGGATTTCCACTCGATGTGCAGCTGAAAATCCCTGAAGGCCTGCTTCGATCGAATCGTGCCGGTGCCATTAACCGTTATCCCATCATCCTCAATATCCCATTGCACGGCGCTACCATCTGCAAGCCGTTCCCAGGCATTCATATTGCTGCCATCGAATAATACAATGGCATCGGAAGGTGCTGCATCATGGCTTACGCCAGAGACCAGCGCCGGCACCGGTTCGAAGACCTGAACATGGTCGGGCAGCTGGGCAATTGCTGTTGCAAAATAAAGCAGGCAACCAAGAGCGAGGGCGATATATTTCATGTGAATAACCTCTTGAAGTTAAATCGATCTATCTGAGCAGTGTTATGAAGTCAGGTTCATATCATCGTCCCACTCGGCAGTGATATCCCGCTGCGACTGGTCGACACATTTTTTTAACCATTCGGTTTCGTAAGCCTTGTTATGTTTCTGCAGTACTGCGTCGGGAACGCCATCCCAAACATTTGGCGTATTGCCCTGGTAACCAAGATCTTCCAGTCCCAGTGCCGTGGTGTAGTAACCGGTCAGGGTGAGGTCACGCATCAGGCTGAAGAAACTAATACCAGGTTGCAACTCGGCATCCTGCACATCCGGGTAGGCAATTTCATCGCAGAGGCTTAGCCGCTGCGCTTCGCTGATGTTGATGAAGTCCGCACCAAACCTGTCGACAGCGCTATTGTCCAGCCAGGCGATGCCGCCGCGCACTGGCAGCTTATAACGCTCTCTATCCTTTACCATGAACTCGACGAAGTCCGGCAGGCCGGCATCCAGCGCGCCACCGTTGGCGTGTTCATTCGGCAGGATGATGTCACACAGCACGGCGATGGTGACCAGTTCGTGTTCGCGAAAATAGCTCTCGGCGAATAATTGTTGGTCAGTCAGTTTCTCGGCTTCGGTTCGGCCATAAGAGTATGTAGTAGGAAGCCGAGTCCAATTGATTGCTGTGGTCTGGTTGCTACTGGAACTGGCACAGCCAGTGCTAGCGATTACACCGGAAGCCAGCGGTGCTAACAATAAGGACTTGAGGGTTTCGCGTCTGTCCATTTTCTGTGTCCCCTATAGACTCCGTTGTTTCATCTGCTCGATGATGTAATCAGAGGTGCGCCAGGACAGCGCCATGATGGTCCAGGTTGGATTCTTATCAGCCTGAGAGACGAAGGTGCCGGCGTCGGCGACGAACACATTGTCGGCATCATGCAGTTGCCCATACTGATTGGTCACCGATGTGAGCGGATTATCTCCCATCCGCGTAGTACCGACTTCGTGAATAATCTCCCCTGGTTGGGTAAGCCCATAATCACGCTCCGCACCCGGTTTGCTGCCGAGTAAAATTCCGCCCGAGGCCTCTAGCAATTCTTCCATGGCATCCTGCATATGGCGTGCCTGGTCGATCTCGTATTGAGTCCATTGATAGTCGAAGCGCAGCACTGGAATGCCCCATTCGTCCACCACCGTCGGATCGAGCTCGCAGCGATTCGAATATTGCGGCACACTCTCGCCACGACAGGCGATGCTCAGGCGCGAGCCATAGAAGCGACGAATATCATCTCTTAGCTGGTTGCCATAACCGCCTACTCGTTCACCGAGAAACTGGTTGTATTGATTCACCGCAAAACCGAAACCGTAAGAAGGCATACCCATGCCGCCGCCGATCTCCAGGTGATAACCGCGCGGGAAATCCAGATTGGAATTTTCCAGCCACCAGGGCGTGTAGACATGCATGCCACTAACGCCGTCTTCGTTGTAGATATCCCGCTCCATCAGATCCGGAATAAAGGCGGCGCGGCTGGCGCCAGTGGAGTCGTGCAGATAGCGTCCCACATGGTCGCTGTTGTTACCCAGGCCATTTTCATGTTGCGGGCTTTTCGAATTCAACAGGATTCGCGCGCTACTGCAGGCCGATGCGGCCAGCACCACTGTGCGGCCCCGCATCTGGTATTCCTGTCCGTCTTGTTTGTTAACGTAGGAGACACCCGTGGCGCGACCTTCGTTATCAGTAGTGACTTCACGCACCATTGAGTTTGTAAAGAGGTCGACCTGGCCCCCATTGAGAGTGGGGTAGACCAGCACCGTGCCGGACGAAAAATCTGCATGGATATCACAGGCACGACTACACTGGCCGCAGTAGTAACACACCCCGCGCTGATCGTTGATGCGTTTGGTCAGTATGGATTTTCTGGCGGGGATGACCGGCACATTCGACTTGCGTGCACCTTCTATATAGTAAAGTTCGTGCAGGCGTGGCTTGGGTGCGGGCAGAAAGAAACCGTCCGGGTCGTTATACAGGCCTTCGTTACTGCCGAACACACCGACCAGCTTGTCGAGTTTGTCATAATAGGGCTTGATGTCTTCATAACCGATGGGCCAGTTATCACCCAGGCCATCGATGTCCCTGCGTTTGAAATCCAGCGGCCCAAAGCGCAGTGAAATTCTTCCCCAGTGATTGGTGCGGCCACCGAGCATACGACCGCGCCACCACATGAACTCGGTATCGCCCTTCTGCGTATAGGGCTCGCCATCCAGCTCCCAGCCGCCGATGCAGGAATTGAAATCACCAAATGGTCGCAGGCGCGTACTGGCACCACGGCGTGGTGATTCCCAGGGATATCTTAATTGGGTGCGCTGTTCGTCTGCAGCGGGATCATAAAAATCACCGGCTTCGATTAACGCAACTTTAAGGCCGGCATTGGCCAACCGGTTGGTGGCCATGCCACCACCGGCACCGGAGCCAACTATGATTACATCAAATTGTTGTTCTGCCATCAGCTTACCGATCAGAAGCGAATATTGTTGACGCTGTTATAGCTGTAGGCAATCGAATTAATGCCATCGCTGGGATTGTCGTGCTCGATAAAATAATGCTCGAATCCGGCGCTATCTGCATAAGTGAACAACTCGGCAAAATCGATAGTGCCACGTCCCACATCTACCATCGAGCCATCGCTCCCCATGTCCTTGACATGTAGCATTGAAAAACGACCGGGGTGATTTTGAAACCAGGTAACAGGGTCCTGACTGGCATTAACAGCCCAATACAGATCCAACTCCATCGCCACCAGATCTGCTTCGGTTAAACTCAGCAAAGTCTCATAACCCGTCTTGCCTTCTTGCTGCTCAAACTCGAAACTGTGATTGTGATATCCCATCTTAATGCCGGCTGCCTTGCTGGCTTCACCGGCCCGGTTGAGCAGTTCGGCGTGGCGCTGGTAGTGGTCCAGCGTGCGCTCGTCATCGGGCAGGGATGGCACAACGATATACTTCTGGCCGATGGTGGCGGCACTTTCGATTTCCCGTTCCAGGTCGGTGCGGATCGCAGTTAGCTGGATATGGGCGGCAGGGGAGGTGAGCCCCAACCGGTCCAGTATGCGCCTGATTTCTGAGGGTGAGTAGTCGAAGTAACCGGCAAACTCAATCTCCTTAAAGCCAAGCTCGGACAGCTTCTCCAGCGTGCCGGCGAAATCCTGTGCCATCTCCCGGCGTAGTGAATACACCTGCAGGCCGATGTTATTGACCCGACGGCTTTGAGCCAGCACCGCGTTCCAGGGGTTGGCTGCTATAGCGCCAGCTATTGCTGTGCTCTGCAAAAATTCGCGTCTGGATAGTCTTCTATTATTCACTGCTATTCTCCTGATCAGGCTTACTAGTGTATCCAATAGCTGAGTTGTTAAACAACGCTTAATCGAGGCTTTGCCAGATTGAGCCGGCCTGATTGGACGCTACTGCCTTTTCAATAAAGCGCATCCCTCTAACGCCATCGTCGACGGTCGGCAGTAAGCTGTCCGAGAGTAGAGTACCGGTCTTGCTATGGTGGCGAATCTGCCCGGCGATCTCGCGATACAGGTTGGCAAAGCCTTCCAGAAATCCCTCCGGGTGACCTGCCGGCAGGCGGGCCGCATTATTGGCAACTTCACCGACGCCGGAACCGGCTCGAGTGAGAGTTCTACGGGACTCGCCCAAAATAGTAAATTGCAGATAATTGGGATCTTCCTGGGCCCACTCCAACCCGCCTTTATCGCCGTAAACCCTGATTTGCAGACCGTTCTCCTTACCGCTGGCGACCTGGCTGGCCCACAACATGCCCTTGGCACCATTTTTGAAGCGCAGCAGAATATGAGCGTTGTCATCAAGCGTGCGTCCGGCCACAAACGCGTCCAGGTCGGCGAGAATCGCACTGGCTTCCTGGCCGCTGATAAACTCCGCCAAATGATAGGCATGCGTACCGATGTCACCGATGCAGCCACCAGCGCCAGCCTGCTCAGGATCGGTGCGCCAGGCAGCCTGTTTCTGACCAGCAGTTTCAATGTTAGTGGCCAGCCAGTCTTGTGCGTATTCGACCTGAATGACGCGGATGATACCCAGTTCGCCGTCGGCGATCATCTGCCGGGCCTGGCGTACCATCGGATAGCCGCTGTAGTTATAGGTTACTGCACACAGCAAGCCGGAATCGCTAGCGAGCTTGGCCAGCTCTTCCGCTTCGGCAAGATTAACGGCCAGGGGCTTGTCGCACACGACGTGAATGCCGGCTTCGATGAATGCCCTGGCAACAGGCACGTGCAGGTGATTCGGCGTGACGATGACTACCGCCTCGATGCCATCTTTTTTCTTCGCTTCCTGCTTTGCCATGTCCTGGTAATCGGCGTAGCTGCGCCTGGCAGCTATTCCCAATTCGGCGGCAGATTCGGTAGCACGCTCGGTATCACTGCTGAGTGCGCCGGCCACCAATTCAAAGTGATTATCTAACCGGGATGCGATCCGGTGTACTTCGCCGATGAAGGCACCCTGACCACCACCCACCATGCCCAGCCTGATTCTGGATGCCGTCATGAGAGTCCCAGGATTCTCTTATTGGCTGCATCATCGGTGCCGGCGTCGGCAAAATCGTCGAACGCCTTGTCGGTGACGCGGATTATATGCTCGCGGATAAATTCGGCACCTTCCCGCGCACCGTCTTCCTGGTGTTTCAGACAGCATTCCCATTCCAGCACCGCCCAGCCAGGAAAATCATAGGTGGCCAACCTGGAGAAGATGCCCTTGAAATCCACCTGACCATCGCCCAGCGAGCGGAAGCGGCCGGCGCGATCGAGCCAGGATTGATAGCCGCCGTACACACCTTGCTTCGCCGTGGGATTGAATTCCGCGTCCTTGATGTGGACCACCTTGATGCGCTCCTGGTAGGTATCGATGAAGGCAAGATAGTCCAGTTGTTGCAGCACGAAATGACTGGGATCGAAAAGCATATTGGCGCGCGGATGATTGTCCACTCGCTCGAGAAACATCTCGAAGCTGATGCCGTCGTGCAGGTCTTCGCCGGCGTGAATTTCGAAGCCGAGATCGACGCCGGCTTCATCGAAGGCGTTGAGGATGGGTAACCAGCGCTTTGCCAGTTCATCGAAGGCAGTTTCGATTAATCCAGCCGGCCGCTGCGGCCAGGGATAAAAATAAGGCCAGGCCAGGGCGCCGGGAAAGCTGGCATGGGCTGTGAGTCCAAGATTTTTCGATGCTTTCGCGGCCAGCAATAATTGCTCGACTGCCCATTGCTGGCGCTTGCCTAGGTTGCCCCTAACCTCGGCTGGTGCGAAGCCATCAAACATCTCATCATAGGCTGGATGCACGGCCACCAACTGACCCTGCAGGTGGGTGGAAAGCTCGGTGATCTCTACACCATGCTGTGCCAGGGTACCCCTGACCTCGTCACAATAGTCCGCCGATTCGGCTGCTGCTTTCAGATCAAACAGGCGTGCATCCCAACTGGGAATCTGCACGCCCTTGAAACCAAGCGCGGCGACCCAGCCGCCAATCTCGTCAAGAGAATTAAAGGGAGACTCGTCGTCGGCAAATTGTGCCAGGAAGATTGCTGGGCCTTTGATTGTTTTCATCGATTTATCTTCTATGTCAGTTCAACTTCTAAATAGGAGAGTCTGTAAAATAGTAGTCTCCGACACCTTTTTCCCCGAGACCTACGTCCCCACAACCTCGCCTGTTATCGATTCAGATTCGGCAGTCTCGCCTTGCGTCTCATCCCTGAAAGCAAGCCCGAACAGCACGGTCGTGATCAGCGCGATCGCCGCCAGAGTAAACCACATACCGGCGAAATTAGTCACCACACCTTCTTCGCCAAAGACATTCCCCAGGAAGCCCAGAAACGGACCCGCCAATACCGGGCCTATACCCAGAATGATAATGCCGAAAACTGTCTGCGCCGAATTCCGGATATCCACATCCGCAATGCGATCGACGTACATAAATGCCGAGGCAAAGAAGCAGGCATAACACAGCCCGTGTAATGCCTGGCTGAATACGCCGACTATTAACGGCATCGTCCATAGCATCTGACCCGCAGCATCCACCGATGGACCCGACGCTTCCTGCAGACTGATCAGCCCCCAGATGGCGTAGCGGGCAAAATAGGCCAGGCCGCCCAAGGCGATGGTCCAGCGGAATCCCAGGCGCATGAGAAACATACCCAGTAGCGCGAGGAAGCCGATCTCTGCAAACTGACCCACCGTCATCGCCGGCGCGATATAGGTGACCAACATGCCCAGTTGATTCTCAAAAAACGGACCGGTCTGCATGAAATAAATCTGGTGAATAACCGATATGGGAATACTGGCCAACACCAGAATCGCGAACGATCGATGGGACAACAGGCCGAAGGCTTTTTTGAAGGCCAACTTTTCCACAGCTTCCGGCTTCGGTGGCGTACTCGGCAAAAGGAAGCAGAATCCGGCATACAATAAGGAGAGTACACCGGACACTATCAGGGTATCGGCGAGTCGTGCCGTCGCGTCGGCCACCTCCGTTCCGACAAAGAACGGTGGCAAGGCCTGGAACTGTAAATTCGACTGCAGCCAGATCATGGGAAACAGCCAGCCCGCCGCAATCCAGCCGATGGTCCCCATCACACGTATTCGTGGCCACTGAGTATCGGGATTATCAAGATGGGCAAACGCCATCGAATTCGTCAGCGACAACGTTGGCATAAACAGAACGCTGTAGATGATAGACAGGATAAGCCAGGCTGCAAACGTCTCCTGATAGGCGGTGATGATTTTTACTATCCCACCGAGAACAAGCAATAAGGCAAGAAACTTCTCCGTGGAGTAATAGCGGTCGGCGAACTGTCCCGCGATGAACGGCGCACAGACCGCCCCGATCGAACCGGCCAGTCCGAGAATCCACCCTACCTGCCCCGAAGTAAACCCAAGGCCACCGTCCGCCGTAGACGATTGCAGGTAGGTGGCCAGCACCGGCAACCATACTCCCCAAACTGCGTACTGGAGTAGCATCATCACACTGAGGCGGGTCTTAATGAATTTCATGGCTTCTCACTACCTTTGCGGAAAAACGTTTCCGCGGAAACGTTTTTGCTTTTGGCCCTGAACGACGGCTTCCGGCATCCTATTGATTTGTTTGTTATTTATTGGTCTAGCCAATATTGTTCCTGATTTACGAATTATATTCCAAAAGTAGCGCTCTCATACTTACTACCAGTGCTACAAGTATAAGTATGTGTAATAGCAGATGGTTCGCATCTGGTGGCAAATTATCTGCGGTACTGGGCAGTATATGCACGGTTTCTGAAAACCAATTTGCGTAAACTCGCTTCCACCCTTCAGACGCTCCGAAGAAATAGGGAATCCACCAAGTTGATATTTGCAAATAAATCCAGACCAACATCCCGATCGAAGATAGAGCAGCTGCCCACTTTCCACCGAACCACAATGAAATTACAAATAAAAATGTAACACCTGCAAGTATTAGGTCGAGTGTTTCTTGCCCATTTCCTGATCGAATATCATTCCATGGAAACATGTCAATCCATTCTACGAATTGCAAGTAAACTCCGACAACCAGCATGGATATTGCGGCATGCCTATTTGGTTTAGTCCGTAACCTCAAATTAAATCCCAATTCAAATCAGTTTTCACAAGGTGTTGAAGCTGCGAAACCCATAACGCTTTTAATAATGAGGGCGCGTAACGCATCTCCTTGATTTGATTGATATGTGTTGGCCTGCTTCCAAATTTATTACTCATTCTCTCAGGATTGTAAGTAATTAGGAGCTTTTATTCTCCCTATTAGAACCAAACTTACTATTACTAAGATCCAAAAGAATAAAGTTATCAGATAGAGGAGGGCCTCAATTGAGTCTACTAAACCCTCATTACCTATGAGCCTAAGCAAATCATAACCGATAAAGAATATGAACAGCAGAGTTGTGGAAATTCCCGTCATAAATAGAATCCACTTTGTCATTCCCGTTGCCTCTGATCTGACAGTGACTCTTATCAATACAATTCCCCCTATAAGTAAAAGGGAAAAGAAAATGTAATTGAAAAAATTAAGCTGTGTGTCCTGCAAAAAACCGCTCAAAAAAGTCATTACGTAAATTACCGCTAGTCCAATAACAATTTTTAGCAACCTTCTTGGATTGTCTTCACTCACTTTGTGGTGTGTTTCAGCAGTCATGAGCTTCTCTTGCTTAAGAAATCGCCAATTCTCACTTTTCATTATCAGTCTTTAAATACGCAGCGTTTCGAAACACATAACGCTTTTGATAAAGAGTGCGCGTAGCGCAGGAACTTAACCCGGTTTTGCACACACCCTATTGTTAACAACTCATTCTACACTCAAATTCATTGGGTGATATATACCCTATGGATGAATGTGACCGTTCATGGTTATAGTAGCGCATATACTCACTAATAATTCCTCTGACGTGGTCCAGCTTTTCTTTACAACCCAGTTAAGCAACTTTCTTTAATCCAGCCATCTCCGATTCATATTGATTTGGGCACACATAGCCTAGGTATGAATGCAGACGATAGCTGTTGTAAAACAT
>Ga0187827_10003628_pt1 | contig 19789 bp, 17 predicted proteins | sample ETNtaG_39_FD_167969 | JGI IMG/M metagenome (GOLD analysis project Ga0187827, IMG submission 167969) | Marine microbial and viral communities from oxygen minimum zone, Eastern Pacific Ocean - ETNP2014_SV_150_PacBio MetaG (Illumina Assembly) | ecosystem: Environmental > Aquatic > Marine > Hypoxic... | reverse complement strand
GGTCCGTATCCTGCGGTATCGGATAAATCGCGCAGACCCGGCCATCCTTTTGCTCTGCCAGGTAGTGGCCCCAGTGTGTGCTGGTCGGAATGGGCGTGATTGATTTGATCTCTGGGTTCTCCGACACACGAGAGGGTTTCAGACAACTAATATAACACCGGGCCAAGCAACAGACCCCTGCAAGGTTACATCAGTTATGTTGTGGATTTTTCAGTGCCAGCCGACAACGACGTTTAGATTCGCTGACCGCTGCTAGCGAACAGGAAGACGTTTTCCATTTACAGCGTAACGTGTACAGAATCGCCCTCCTTCACCAATGTTTCACCTTGCACTATTTTTCGGTATGGCAATCCCAAGATTCCCTCCGCTGTGTGGGTGGGATATATGCATTAACTTAATAATAAAAAAGGGGGTGGATGCCCCCTACGGTGGAGACATGTTGGAGCCGACTACAATCTATGCCTGTCTGATCCTCCCCCACTAAATTGGTCCACCGGTATAGTGAGTAAACGGAGGATCAACCCATATTCGTAAACCCCTATAAACCAAGTTTTCTTTGCCCTCCGGCTTCACGCATTCTCCCTCTTAGGTACTGGAAAGGGCAGAAATAGACTGCTGCATGCCGTACTTTCGCCGTACCAAAGTGTTGTTACCTTTCGGCGGGTGTCGCGGCCACGGCGCGTCTTGCAGTGTTCAGCATTCAGTTCGCCCGTTTATACTTCCTATACTCCCCTGAGCAGGAGAATGCAGCATGATCGAAGTTATCGAAACCGTCTGGATTCCGATGCCGGACGGCACCAAGCTCGCCGCCCGGCTCTGGCTGCCGAAGGGCGCCCGCACCAATCCAACCCCTGCGGTCCTCGAATACATTCCTTACCGCCGCAGGGACGCAACCCGTATCCGCGACGAAGGCATGCATCCCCGCTTTGCCGAAGCCGGCTATGCCGCCCTCCGCGTCGATCAGCGCGGTTCGGGGGACAGCGAGGGAGTAATGCTGGACGAATACACCGATCTCGAAACCCAGGATGGCGTCGACGTGATCGCATGGATCGCCGCGCAGGATTGGTGCGACGGCAATGTCGGCATGTTCGGTAAATCCTGGGGTGCCTATAATTCGTTTCAGGTCGCCGCGAAACGGCCGCCCGCGCTCAAGGCCATCGCGCCGGTCATGGGGACCGACGACCGCTGGCTGGAAGACATTCATTTCTACGGCGGTGTTCTGGCGGGCGACAATTTCTGGTGGGGCTCGATCATGCAGCTCTACAACGCGCGGCCTCCCGACCCGGCTATCGTAGGCGAGCGCTGGCGCGACATGTGGAAAGAGCGGCTAGAGACCATGAGCTACTGGCCCACGCAATGGCTCGAACACCAGACAAGAGACGAGATGTGGCGGCGGGGCTCGATCTCGGAGAACTACTCTGATGTGGATATCCCGGTCTATTTCTTCGGCGGCTGGGCCGATCTCTTCCGGGACACACCGTTCCGGATCGCGGAGCGTTTGGAAGGCCCAGTCAAGGTGCTGATGGGCCCCTGGGCGCATCTCTATCCGCATGACGGAGTCCCGGGCCCTAAGGTCGATTTCGTGGCCGAGGTGATCCGGTTCTGGGATCACTACCTCAAGGGCATCAACACTGGACTGATGGAGGAGCCCCGCCTGCGCTTTTGGTTGCAGGACGGCGTGCCACCCTCGTCCACCCAGACCGAGCGTCCGGGGACGTGGGTAGAGGAGGAGAGTTGGCCCTCGGAGAATGTCGAAACCCGCACTCTTCACCTCAATTCCGGCACGATTGGGGATGAGGCTGAGGCCGGGCCAGACATGGTCGTCTGCTCGCCGCAGACCTTCGGCTCAGCGGGCGGCGACATGTGTTCCTTCGCCATCCCCGGTGACATGCCCGCCGATTGCCGAATCGATGCTGCCGGGGGGCTGGTCTTCCGCACGCCGGTGCTGGAGGCGCCGCTGGACGTTCTAGGCCAGCCCGCCCTGACTGTGAGTCTGAGGGCTGACAAACCGCAGGCCTTTGTTGCCGCCCTGTTGATCGACGAGGCGCCAGACGGGGCTCAAACACTCATCACCCGCGGCTTCGCCAATCTGATGCACCGAAATTCGGATACCATACCGGAGCCGGTGGTTCCCGGCGAAGAGATGACCGTTACCGTCCCGTTCCACGGCATCGGCTATCGGTTGCCCGCAGGGCATCGGCTGATGGTCCAGATCGGCTCCACCTACTGGCCGATTCTCTGGCCCGCACCGGAGCCGGTGACGCTCACGCTGGCACCCGGTGCCTCGATAATCGCGCTGCCGGTCCGCCGCGCCACAGACGGGACCCCGCGGGTGCTACCGGTCCCGGCAAATCCCACAGACAATCCCCCGGTCTCCCAGGTGCGCGCCGGGTCCATGGACCGCTCGATCAAAACTGATCTAACGACAGGCGAGCACATCTCGCGCTTCTTCCTCGACGGCGGCGTTTTCGGCCCGGTCGGCCGGATGCGGCTGGAGGAGACCGGCACGGAAATGGGCGAGATTTTCGAACGTCTCTACCGCATCCATCCCGCCGATTCGTTAAGCGCCGTGCCGACAATGGATCAGGAGAGCCATTATGAACGCGGCGACTGGTCCGCACGGATCAAGACCACGGCCAGGATGACCGCCAGTACAGATACGTTTCACCTCGAGGCGACCGTCGAGTGTTGGAACGGGGATGACCCCTTTCACAGCATTACGTGGACGCACGACATTCCGAGGAACGGTATGTGATGGGGCGCGTGCGGGTAAGGTCGGAATCGGTGCCGTTGACATTATTGCTGACCGACCTCGACCCCGAAGTCAGGGCGCAAGCGGCGGAGATTCTGGTTGGTATGCGCACACCGGGTGTGGTCGATCGATTGCTACAGCCTGATATACACTGCCCTGCTAGGTGCCTGGCAAACCGTGTCCGATTTAGTCATCGGGTCGAAAATAAACCGCAGCAGACACTGATTAGAATCGGTCCAGAGAATATGGCTTGATGTCGATCGGACTAGGCGAGCTGGAAGCCTCAGGTCTGACCGGAGCTCGCTAGATTGAAGTCCCTAGCTATAATACCGATCTCGGTAATCCTGGCGAACTTTGGGTATCACGCGACAATGCGAGACGAAAAATTCCTGCACGCCGACGAAATCAACAATGGAAGAAGGTGGCACAAGTAATGAAATATCGAATTCTCGGTCGCACCGGCGTGAATGTCTCTCCTTTATGTTTGGGGACTGACAACTTCGCCGATCCAACCCCAGAAAAAGAAGCCAGCGAAATTCTGACCACAGCACTCGACGCCGGCATCAATCTGATCGACACAGGTGATGTCTATGCTGACGGTGAAGGCGAGAAAATCATCGGCTGTACGCTCAAGAAGCGTGGTGGCCGACATAAGGTCATCATTGCCACCAAGGTAGATCATGGCAAACGGCGCCCCGGCTTCACCCTAGACGAGCTCACACCCGATTCGGGGCCCAACGATCATGGCCACTCGCGTCTCAACATCATCCGCGCCTGTGAGAACTCGTTAAAACGACTGCAGACCGATTACATCGATCTATACCAGGTGCACCGACACTCCCCTGACATCCCTATCGATGAAACTCTCGGGGCACTCGACAGCCTGGTGCGTTCCGGCAAAGTTCGCTACATCGGTTGCTCGACCCATCCGGCCTGGGGGGTAATGGAGTCGATTATGGTCAGTGAACTCAAGGGTTACGCACGTTACGTTTCAGAACAGCCACCGTATAACCTTCTTGATCGGCGCATTGAGAACGAACTCATTCCCCTCTGTCAGCGGCATGGACTGGGTATCATCACCTGGGCGCCAATGGCCATGGGAGTGCTGGCTGGCCGCTACACTGATGCTGACGCGTATCCCGAGGATTCACGTGCCAACCTGCGCGGCGGCTTCTACGCCGACAGGGTAACTCGGCGTGGGATCGAAGTTGGCATTGAGTTCACCAAGATTGCGAAACAAGAAGGGCTCTCTGCAGCACAACTGGCAATTCTGTGGAGCAAGGATCAACCCGGTATAACTGCACCGCTGATCGGTCCACGCACTATGGAGCACTTGAAGCTACTGCTGCCGGTCCTCGAGATGAGTCTATCGAAGGATGCACGGAAGATGTGCGATGAGCTAGTGCCACCTGGCAGCTGTGTCGCCAGTTTTCACAACACCGCCGACTGGATGAAAATGCAAATCGTGTGCTGACAAGGTGCCCAGATAAAGATGGTGCCCCTGTCGCCTTGGAGGGAAGATGCGCGTTTCTAATGTAGTGCAAGCCATTGACACACACGCCTGTGGTGAACCCGGCCGCGTCATCGTCGGCGGCGTGCTCGACGTTCCTGGCAATACGATGTTCGAGAAGATGCAGTATCTCAAAACCGAAGCCGACGAACTTCGATTGCGTATGTTGCGCGAGCCGCGCGGCTACCCGGCCGCTAACTGCAACTTGCTCTTGCCGCCCACAGTTCCCGAGGCCGATGCCGGCTACGTGATTATGGAACAGGTCGAATACCCGGGGATGTCAGGTACCAACACGATTGCGGTCGTTACGGTTCTCATTGAGACAGGGATGATTGAGTCTCAGGAACCCGTTACCGAGCTAATGCTTGAATCCCCAGCTGGGCTGATCCCGGTGCGTGCCGAGGTGAATAACGGCAAGGTCAAGAATGTTACTTTTGAGAACGTTCCGGGATTCGCTGTGCATGTCGACGCCAAAGTAGAAGTGCCTGAACTCGGCACTGTCACCGTCGACGTCTCCTATGGGGGAATGTTTTACGTCATCGCTGACGCTGCCCAATTCGGGCTGCGCTTGACCAAAGACGAGGCTGGCGATGCAGTGCGCATCGGCGAGATGGTCAAGGCGGCTGCGCAAGAACAACTTGACTGTGTACACCCGGAGAATCCAGATATTCGGGGCATCACCATTGGCCAACTTTCGGCACCGCCGATTGGCGCAGACGCTGATTGCCGGAACACCGTAGTGGTTTCGACGGGTAAGCTCGACTGGGATCGGCCCTCGACTTGGAAGGGTGTTTTGGATCGGTCGCCGTGCGGCACTGGTACCTGCGCCAAGATGGCCGCCATGCACGCTAAAGGCGAGTTGGGCCTCAACGAAGATTTTCGCCACGAGGGCATTCTAGGGACGATATTCACGGGGCGGCTTATCAGGGAAACAACGATCGGCAATTACAAGGCTGTGGTACCAACCCTTTCGGGCACAGCCTGGATCACTGGTTTTGCGCAGTATGTTGTCGACCCGGAGGATCCGTTTCCCAACGGCTACACCGTTGGCGATATTTGGAGTTCACAAGACAACTGAGGCAATCCATGAGTGAAGAAATGGTCGTCAGAGTATAGGAAGTATAAACGGGCTGGCCGGAACTGAAGGAGCGGGTCATCGCTAGCTTGATGAACCGCCAAGCCAAATCCAGCCGCCCGGCGGGGAGCGAAGACATAGGGCTCGACTACGCCAACGGTCTCCTTCCTGACGGGGCGGTACTGCTTAGCTATCTGGACGTCACCGACAGCGTCCGCGTCGAGAGGGCCCTGCGCCAGCGCGCCGAGGCCCTGGCCGAGGCAGACCGGCTCAAGTCCGAATTCATCGCCAACGTCTCCTACGAAGTGCGCACGCCGCTGAACACCATCGTCGGCTTCGCCGAAGTCCTATCCGGGGAATAGTTCGGCAGGCTCAACCGGCGCCAGAAGAAATACTCAGGCGGCATCCGTGAGGCGGCGCAGAGCCTCTTCGTTCAGGCAGCCGGGCATCTGCGCTTTGGCCGCGATGCTCTCGAACCATTCTGCACCGACTTCGATGACATCCAAGCACAGCCTGTTGAACATTCCCAAGACGTACCGGCCTGGCAGCATCGGCCTCGACCCCTTGGGCGGTGAGCCATGTTTGCATTTGGGTGAGAAGGGCTTAGTACGGCGCCATGAGGGCCGTGACCGCACAGAGCGCATTGAATTGACCCTCACCTGCCTGATGGCCGTAGGCTATCCTTCCGCTTGATAACGCGCCGCATGGCGGGCGACCGCGTCCCAATCGACCTCAACGCCGAGGCCAGCCCTGTCTGGCAAATGGGCCCGTCCGGCGGAAAAACTGATTCCGCCTTCGAACATCTGCTCTTCGCCGAGATCGAGAAAGGATACGTGTCCCTCGCAGTCCACGGGATAGTGAGTGCGGACCGCTGCGGCGATGTGGCAGCCGGCTGTGTCGCCCACGATGCTGTAGGGATTGGTATCGACGCTCACGCCGATGGCCGCGTTCTCGCAGATGGCCACAGCCTGCATGGCCGGGAAAAATCCGCCAATTCGATTGAGTTTCAATACGATGCGATCACAGGCCCCGAGGCGGACTAACTCCAGCACGGCCCGCGGCGACCAAGCCGACTCGTCCAGGATGACTGGAACGCCGGCATGAGCGCGTACAAAAGCGGCACCGCTTAAATCGGCATAGTGCAGGGGTTGCTCTATCGAAAGGTTTTCGTGGCCAGCGAAGCGGCGCAGCTTGGCCACCGTCCACTGGGCGCTGTCCCAACCCTGGTTGGCGTCGGCATCGATATAGACCTCTGACGGCGTGACCTCGAGCGCCGCATCGAGTTTGGCCAGTTCCGAAGCGAAGGACTCGCGGCCGAAACCATCGGCGAGCATGACGTCGCCTACCTTCACTTTGAGGCCGGTAAACCCACGGCTTACGAAATCCTGACACGCCAAGGCCATTGCCTCCGGAGTCTTGTGATAGAGATTAGTGAGCAGTTCGAACTCGGTTCGGTATGCACCTCCGAGCAAGGAATGGAGCGGCACCCCGCGAGCTTTAGCCACGAGATCACTGAGCGCCATATCGACGCCAGAACGCGCGGCGCGCCCCCCCGGCATGCCTCCGGAATAGGCAGACTCCATGAAATGGTGGGCGAGGGCAAAATTGGCGGGATCCTGTCCCTGCAACGTTGTATCGTAGAGTTTCACGCAGGACTTGATCTGCTCGGCCGTTTCGCCCAGATACCATACCTGGCTTGCGGCCTCACCGATACCATATTCGCCGCTCTCCTCCGTCACCTTGACGAGAAAGCTGGGCAGGGAGCTTGGCCATACGTATTCGTCGTGGGCCCATGATTCCTTAACTGCCTTGGGATGCAGTGGGAAGGCTTCGATGCTAGCAATCTTCATTTCCTATTCCTCACTTGGGAAGAAGTCAAATACCTAACCCGGATTTCTCAATCTACGGGGTGTATCGGGACAAAGAACCTTGGATAATAGCGGTGAATCAACTTCTTACCAAAGTCTCGAAGGTTCCCAGATGCAAACAGAGTGTATCCCGGCGGTGGCAGGTGTAAAGTATGCTCAGCATACTGGCGAGTGGTGATACTATCTCACTGTTTATTCCGGCATGAGTGCAGGTGAGAAGACGGGGCACATGACCAAAATAAAAAAACTTTCTTTCTGCGTAGCTTGTGTTCCACTGGAGTCCGTGACCTCTTTTGCGACAAGGACGGTAACGGAGCGCCATTATCTTCTGGTGAAGGTGCACACGGACGACGGCGGCATGGGTCGAGGCTTCTGCTACCTTGGGAACAAGTCAGGGTCGCTAGGCGGCGCCGCGGTCCGCGACCTACTCGGGCCAATCATACTCGGCAAAGACCCCTATCAGGTGGAGGGCCTATGGCACGAGATGTATGGGGATGCTCTGCTGCAAGGCCGGACCGGCGTTGTAATGCGCGCCTTGAGTGCTATCGATATCGCGCTGTGGGACCGGAACGCACGGGCCTGCAGCTTGCCCCTCTGCAAGTACCTTGGCTCCTACGCCCGAGACTCGGTACCAGCTTACGCAAGCGGCGGATACTATCTCGACGGCAAGACGACCGACATGCTGGGCGAGGAGTTGGCGGGTTACGTGACCCAAGGCTTCAAAGCAGTCAAGATGAAGGTCGGGCGGTTCTCGCCCGACGAGGAGGAGGAGCGGATTGCCACCGCGCGCCAGGCGATTGGGCCCGAGGTGCTTTTGATGCTCGATGCCAACAATGCGTGGGACGATCTGCCGACCGCACTTCGCTACATGGAACGTTACGAATCCTATCATCCTTATTGGATCGAGGAGCCCTTCAGTGTCGACGACATCGAAAACCATGCCAGGCTCGCAGCCTGCACCACGATCCTTGTCGCAACCGGCGAGATCGAGGCGGGACGCTGGCGGTTTCTGGATCTTCTGAGATCAGGTAGCGCGGCTATTCTTCAGGCCGACGCTGCGGTTTGTGGGGGCGTTACGGAGTTCCGGCGGATTGCTCACACGGCGGCGAGCTTCGGTCTGCCCGTCTGCCCGCACTGGTTTCATGATTTGCACGTCCACCTAGTTGCAGCTATCCCCAATGGGCGCTTCGTCGAGTTCTTTCCTGACGACCAGGTGCTGAACTTTTGCCGACTCATCGACCGTCAGCTTGAGGTCTGCAATGGCGAGCTCGTCATTCCCACTGAACCGGGCCTGGGCTTCGAGTTCGACGAGGCAGCGGTCGCGACCTACGCGGCGGCGTGGGAAGATGTAGGCTAAGGTGCTTCCGGCTCAACCGGACTCGGGCGCCGGCTCAGCAGGATCCGCGTAGACTCACGAGTGTCACGAGATGATGCCGCACTTTTCGAGAAGTTTGCTGACCGAGACCTCCTGGCCGGTCTCCGCCGAAGTGTAGATTGCCTCAACGATCGCAAGCGACTTCAGGGCCTCCTTGCCCGTTACCAGTGGCGGACGGTTGTCCCTGACCGCGTCGGCTATGTCCTGCAGTTCCAGGCCGTGCCGGTTCTCCGGCATCAGCCGCGGGTTGTCGATGTCAGCGAACTTGAAGCCATCAGGCGCATCTATCCTCTTGTCGTCGCCCACATCCCAGAAAAAGATCTCGTCCCACTCCCCGTTGATGATGGCGCTGCCCTCGGTACCGTGAATCTCGACCCTGCCCTTGAAGGCCGGTTTAGCGGCCGTAGAGCTTTCGATGAGTCCTTGCGCGCCGCTCTTGAAATTTATGACGGCGGCAGCATAGTCCTCGGTTTCGATGTCGTGCAGGACGGCCTTCTTCCGCGCGTAGACGGATTCGACGGGTCCGGCCAGCCACTGCAGCAGATCGATGATGTGAATGCTCTGGGTGATTAGGCAGCCGCCGCCCTCGATTTCCCGAGTGCCGCGCCAGTAATCACGCGCGTAATACTCGGGCGGGCGATACTCCTTGTCGAAGGCGTCGGCGACCAGCAGCCGTCCCATCCTGCCCTCGTCGATTGCGCTCTTCAGCCGCTTCGCGGCTTCCCCGAAACGCATCTGAAAGATCACGCCGAGGAGGACCTCGTTTTTTTCGCAGACCTCGACGATCTCGAGGCCCTTCTCCAAGGTGATCTCGAGTGGCTTTTCAACGACAACATGCTTGCGCGCATTGGCTGCCTTGACCGCAAAGTCCCTGTGGAGGCCATTTGGGGTGACAACGTTGACGACATCGATCTCGGGGTCGGCAAGAAGGTCCTCGAAACGCGAATAGGCTTTTGGCGCGCCGAATCGCTCGGCGAAGGCCTTGGCCTTGTCTTCGTTTCGGCCATAAACCGCGGCCAGGGTTGCGCCGGAGACATTTGCTAGCTCGCGTGCATGCGTCTCTCCCCCCATCCCCAGTCCCACTAGCCCGAAGCAGATCTTTCCATCTTTCATTTCATTCTCCCTGGTTGAAGAGACGCGGCTCGAGATACGTCATGAGTACCGCTGCGGCAAGACGGCTGGTGACACCAGAGGGGTCGAGGGGTGGACAGAGCTCGACGACATCTATCCCTAGAATCGCATCCGAATCCGCCAGGGTCTCGACCGCTTCCAATAGCTCGCTCGGGGTGATGCCGCCGAAATTCACAGAACCAACGCCCGGCGACAGGCTGACATCTACGACATCTAGGTCGATCGAAAGGTAGACGGCGTCAACTCCATCAGTGGCCACTTCAAGTGCCCGTTTGGCCGCCTCGGCGATGCCAATTCTGGCGACTTCCGGCCGGGTGATCAGACAGGCGCCACCACTGTTCGCGAAATCCCATTCCTCTGTCCAGGTCGATCCGTTAATGCCGATCCAGGCCATGTTTTTCTTGTCGACCCCGCGAATATCGCTGATCAACCGGGCATTCGACCCGTGCCAGTGGGTGCCCCAGACATAATTTTCGTCGGCCGCATCGAGATGCGCATCGATTTGGATATAGCCGAATTTTTCGCACCCGCGCCCGGCGCGCATTCCCTCGCAGAACCCGGTCATGATGGGGAACGCAATGTAGTGGTCTCCTCCCAAGGAAATCGGATAGGCCTTCCTTTCGGTGATCTTTCGTATCGTCGAGGCGATCGAGTCGGATGTCCTTTGCAGGTCATTGGGAAATATCAACGCATCGCCTGCATCAACTAGCCTCAAATGATCGGGGATTTTTGTTTTCTTTCCGGTCGCAATGGAGACGTACTCCCTAGCCGGTGTTGCTCTGGTCTGCGCGACAAAATGAACCGAGTTTTGACGGATGGCCTTGGGGCCGAAGCGTGTGCCCGTCCGTGTCGACAGCGTCGCTTCATTTGGCATACCGACGACCGCATAGTAATCGGCCGCGACCTCTTCGGGCTGCACGAACGGGGCCCGCCAAAAGGTATCGATACCGCTAAATGACGGTGCGAGAAGGTGTTCGTCACTCTTATTAACTTCTTCCATGTCTTGGCCTCGTTTAGCCCGTAGACTCAAAAACCGCAGCTAGAGTAACTAGATAAGTATGGATGCGAATTCTACCATAGCCATGTAGTTTGGATTTATTATCAAAAGTGGTATTTAGCATGATGAATCAAGCGTCGACCTGGTTGACCTCTGTTATCTCAATGCCATCTTGGAATTCGATTCCCCCTATCACCTTGGCGAGATAATCGAAACCGCGTAATCGTCTCCATCGCTGTGCGGCCCACAAGCTCATGGCGCCAGCGCCGATGGCAAGTTTGGGGGTATTCATGCCGTGGACCTTTAATGTCAGTAAAACCTCCCGCCAACTTTGGGTGGACTCGCGGATCCCGTCCTCAATCGCCAGGAAGTGCTGTTCGCCGCGCGCATGCCTGTGAAATCAACACTGTGTCGCCTTCTGGTAGCATGTCTATCCGTGGCTCAACTATTGCCTGTCGATTCTCAAGGGCAATAACGTTATGCTTGCTCGCAGGTGGCGTATCCTTTTGGTTGGTTGGCTGTCTTGCAGCAACAAATCAACCAGATACGCGGCTTTTTTTAACTGCTCAAGCACCAGATTCGGTTATAACTCTAGTAGTTTGCAGCCAGTTTGTCATATTTCGTGGCGATACGCCTGAAGTGTTTGATCTATAACTGCTTACCCCCGGTAGAATTACGCTGGCATGAAGACGGAGTTTCCGTCAAGTGTGGCGCGGGTGGCTTGGAAAACGGAGAGGCCATTTTGGCGGCCGTTGTCGATGACTGAACGGATGGCGGCGAAGAGCTGGCCGCCCCATTGGGAACGGAAGCCGTTGGTCACCTTGCGGAAGACGACACTGGGGTGCAACGCCCGTTCGGAGGCGTTATTGGTGTAGGGGGCCCTGCTGTTGGTGACGAAGACGAAGAGGTTGGAGCGGATCATGGCGAAGCGCTTGCGCAGGAAAATACCGTGACGGTTGGTCGGCCGCAGCTTCTTGACCGCATCCATGCGTCGCTCGAGGTATGAGATCACGTCTCATTGGTCTGACCTCCGTCATCAGTTGCCCTTTAGGATACGATGGCATCTTTTCCTCACCGCCGTCAGGTCGCGACTGAATTCGAAACCGGGTCGCTGGGGAAACCACAGAGGAGGGTATCATGCGCTGGCAGAAAACCATCACGGTCGTGGACGCGCACGCCGAGGGCGAGATCGGCCGGGTCGTCACCGGTGGCGTGCTGTTCGTGCCGGGCGCCACCATGCACGAAAAGAAGGACTATCTGGAAACGCGGAACGACTGGCTGCGCCGCTTTCTGCTGTTCGAGCCGCGCGGCCACGTGGCCGCCTCGGCGAACCTCATCATGCCGCCAACCCAGCCCGAGGCGGACGTTGGGGTAATAATCATGGAATCGGACAACTACCTGCCCATGTCCGGTTCCAACGCGATCTGCGTGACGACAGTTCTGCTGGAAACCGGCATGATTGCGATATCCGAGCCAGAAACGCGTTTGGTGCTGGAGACACCGGGCGGGCTCATCCCCGTAACCGCATCCTGCCGGGACGGCAAGTGCGAACGGGTCACCCTCACCAACGTACCCGCCTTCGTCAGTCATCTCGCGTCAACCCTGGAGGTGCCGGATCTGGGCAGCGTCGGCGTCGATGTCGCTTATGGCGGCGCTTTCTTCGTGATCGTCGATGCCGAGGCACTTGGTTTCAAGATTGTGCCCCACGAGGCCAGAAATCTGGCCATCGTCGGCGAGCGGATCAAGGCGGCGGCACAGGAGCAGCTGCCGGTCGCCCACCCCGAGAACCCAGACATTCACGACATCATCTTCACGCTCTTCGCTGGGCCCTTCCGGGGTGCGGGGCAACCGTCGCGAAATGCGGTGGTCGTCACCCCCGGGCGTCTCGACCGCTCTCCTTGCGGGACTGGGACCACAGCGCGGCTGGCTGTGCTACGGGCCCGCGGCTTGCTTGAGGTCGGCGATACGCTGCCGCACGACTCCATCCTCGATACGCGCTTCCTCGGCACCATCGTCGCGGACACCCTGGTCGCCGGGCGGCCCGCCGTCGTCACTACGATCTCCGGCCGCGCGTGGCTGACCGGTATCCACCAGTACGGCCTAGATCCGGCAGACCCCTTCCCAGAAGGCTACACCTTGTCCGATACCTGGCTGGCCTGAACCCGCCGGATGGACCCCTGATTATCCGCTCCGCGTGGGAAGGACCTCTCAGCGGATGAGGTAGAAGCCGGCGAGCACGATGACCGTGGCGCCGATCCAGATCGTTTGACCTAGCTGCTCGCGCCACAGCAGCCAGCCGAGGATCACACTCCAGACCACCGTCGTACGTGCCGCCCAGCATGTCCAACAGTGCGAACAGCCCGAGATCGGCCGCCTCCGGTCGGTGCCAGTCCAAGGCTAGGAACGGCAGACTGGCGAGGCAGGCGCCCACGTTGAGGTAGAGGATATGGAGACGTTGGTCTCGGTCCGTGCCATGTGCCACCTCAACAGCATGGCGAGCACGATAACAAGTGCCGCGACCGGTGCCCAAAGCGCCTCGGGCCGGACGCGCCGCTGCCAGGACGCATTATGATCAGAACGCCGAAGAAGCCGTTGATAACGGCCATCCAGCGTCTCGACCAGACGGCCTCGCCGATGAGCGGCCCGGGCAGCAGCGCGACGAATAGCGACGCGGTAAAGAGAGATGCGATGGCCTCCGCCAGGGGCGGCGTGCGCAGGCCATAAAAAACGACAGCAGAGAAGCGAACTGCAGTCCGGCGCGCAGACACACCCAGCTACTTGGCCGTCGAATCCATGACAGCGAAGAAGAGGGCCGCGGTCAGACTATTCGTGATTCCAAGGCCGGGCCGTTCGGCGCTCAAAGGGACACCGTCTCTCCCGTTCTACTGGAAGTCACGATGGCTTCGAGGACGGCGGTGCCGTGCACCGCCTGGTCAAGCGGCAGCGGATAGGGTGGGCCACCGGAGACCGCTCGCGCAAAAGCCTCGAGCTCTGCGCGGGCGGCATCGAGCTCGGCGTGGAGCGGATCGAGTGGCGGGAAATCGAGGACATCCTCAGCCTCGTTCCGCTTCTTGATGACGAGCCGGGACTCGCCGCACATCTCGATCCAACCGTCGCTGCAAAAGACATGAATGCGCCAAAACGGCGCTGTCGCTGTCAACGTCGCCAGGTATCCACTATACCCAGCCTCGAAGCGGAACAGCACCACGGTAGTGTCGTTCAGGTTGCTCCGCAACACGCGCCGTTCGCTCATTGCTGTCACCTGCGCGATAGGGCCGAGAAAGGATATGAGCGCATCCATCACGTGGATGCCGAACCCAGTCATGCCGCCGGCCGGGCTTTCGGCCTGGGAGGACCGCCAGTGACCTGCTGCGAGACCGTAGCCCTCGTCGGTGTTAAATTGACCCTCGACATGGATCACCTGGCCGAGCGCGCCGCCCCGCACCACCTCGCACAGCTTCACCAAGGCCGGCAAGAACCGGCGTGTGTGACCCAGGGCACATACAATTCCCGCGGCCTCGCAGGCCCGCGCCGCCTCCTCTGCACTAGCCCGGGTCAAGGTGAAAGGTTTCTCGACCAGGACAGCCTTGCCGGCCGCGGCGACCTGCCTGATCTGCGCCGCATGCTGGCTGTGCGGGGTGGCGAGCACCACCGCGTCGATCGCGTCATCGGACAAGAGATCGGCTAGGTTGTTGCGCAGGTCGATCCCGGTTTCCCCAGCGAAGGCCCTCGCCCGCTCCTTCCTGCCAGTGGCGCCCGCGACGAAGCGGATCATCTCGCTTTCGCCCTGAACGACGCGGACAAGCTGGCGCCCCCAGTCACCGATGCCCAGGATCGCCGCATTGATCATCCCTGTCGGTCCCGACTAAATCACATAGCCGAGCAGGCGCGGCAGGAAGAGCGTGATTTCCGGGACGTAGCTGATGATGAGAAGCGTCACCAGAAGCACCAGAATGAAGGGGATCAATGGCCGCAGTACGTCCTCTATCTTTAGGTCGCTCAGGCCGCAGGCGACATAGAGACAGATACCCACCGGCGGCGATATCAAGGAGATCCCGACGTTCGCCTCGATCAGGATGCCGATGTGGATGGGGCTCATGCCCAGGCTGACGGCTACGGGAACGAGAATGGGCAGCAGAATGATGAGCGCCGGCAACGCGTCCATGATCATGCCGAGAATCAGGAACAGGATGTTCACGAAAATGACGAACGCGATCCAGTTCTCTGCGTGGTCGATGATGAACTGGGTGATCGCGTGCGGGATGCGCTCGAACGTCAGAACGAAGGAGAACAACGAGGCCATGCCGATCACGAGCATGACCATGCCCGTCAGCCGGCAGGCCTGCAGCAGCACCCTTGGGATGTCCTCGAGCTTGAGTTCCTTGTAGATGAAAAAGGAGACGCAGAACCCGTAGACGACTGCGACGGCCGAGGCCTCGGTCGGGGTGAAAATGCCCCCAAGAATGCCTCCCAGAATGATCACTGCCATCAAGACCGCGAGGCTTCCTTCCGCGCAGGTCCGAATCTTCTCTATAAGGGGCATGCGCGATTCCAGCGGCAGATTCAGCTTCCAGCCGTAGTAGTAAACCAGGATCATGAGCCCCAGGCCGTTCACGATGCCCGGAAGTAGCCCGGCGGCGAACAGGCCGCCGATCGAGATGTTCGCAACCACGCCGATGATGATAAGGTCGATGGATGGCGGGACTAGCTGGGAGGTACCGCCCGCCGAGGCCAGTAGGGCTGTCGCGAAGGGCGTCGGATAGCCCTTCTTCTTCATCTCGGGAAGCGTTACCGAGCCGATGGCTGCCGTGTCCGCACTGGCCGAACCGCAGACGCCCGAAAACAGCATCGTGGACACGATCACTACCAGGCCCAGCCCGCCGCGGACCCGGCCAACGAACACCATGGCCATCGCGACGATGCGCCGGGCAATACCACCCTGTGCCATGATCGTGCCCGCCAGAATAAAAAGCGGAATCGCAAGCAGCGGAAAGGAGTTAATCCCGAACAGAAGTTTTTGCGGAATGACCACGAGGATATCCGGGGAGAGATAGAGGATCCCCGCCAGCGACGCCACGCCAAGTGCCATGGATATGGGTACCGAGAGCACCAGTGCCACCGCCAAGACAATGCCGATTACCAACCCCACCGCAGCACTACCTTTCGACTAGCCGGACTTCGAGGAACCCCTGCGAAGGTTGTTCCATCCGTTCCGTAGCACGTAATAGAGCATCATAACTCCGCCGACGATGGCCGAGGACGACGGCACCGCCATGGAGAGGCCCGTGCCCGGCCCGGTCACGTTCCTGACGCTCAAGGTGTATTCGACGGCCTTCACGATGAAGACGGCGAGGAAGAGAGTGACCACGGCGACCACTAACAGGTTCGCAGACCACCGTAGCCGTGCCTCGAAGCGGTCCACGATGAAGGTGAGCGCAAAGTGCGACCCGGTTTTGAAGGCATAGGCCGCGCTAAGCATCGCCAGCCACTGGAGCAGGAACCGCGCCCCTTCATCCGACCAAGAAAGCGGCGATTCGAGGACATAGCGGAATATGACCTGACCGAAGGTCACTAAGACAATGGCTATGAGAATACAGCATATCACCACTTCCAAGGGATGCCTGAGAAGGACGCTTGCCAGGCGAAACACGGCGGCCGCCTTCATCCGCGTTCATCCTTTCAATTGCAAAGTCGCTGGAGCCTCGATGATACAAGCGTAGTGATGAAAGCCCAAGCGCAAGCCCGAGATAATTGCCCGTAGCGGTGTGCGAACCAAACAACGAACGCGAGACCAAGACCCGATAATTCCGGGGCTTGGCCTCGCGAAGCAGTTGGAGCCTTCATGCCGGGCCGTGGGACCGGGAATCGGCCAATCTAGTAGTTGCTGACCTGATTGATCAGCTTCATCCCCCCAACACGGTCGGCGTACTTCTCATAGACCGGCTTGACCTTCGCCTTGAAGAGGTTCTTGTCCACGGGGATGAACTCGATCCCATATGCCTTGAGCTTAGTGATTGCGTCTTCGACGAAGGACTGCTGCGCCTCCCGTTCGGCGGTTTCCGCGGCTGCGCCCGCTTTCAGCACGGCCACCTGGATGTGCGCCGGCAGGCTGTCATAGCGCTTTTTGCTGAAGATGAACGGGGCCGCCCCGATGAGGTGCTCGGTGAGGGAATAGTACTTGGTGACCTCGTAGAATTTTTCTACCAAGAGATCGACCACATCGCTCTCCGCGCCATCGATCACACCCTGCTGGACCGCAGTGTAGATTTCCCCCCAGGACATGTTCGTCGCCTGGGCGCCGAAGGCATTGAAGGTATCGAGCAGAACGGGACTGCCCATCACCCGTATCTTGAGACCCTTGAGGTCATCCGGCGTCCGGATGGGCCTCTTGCCGTTCCAGGCGTTGCGGGTGCCAAAGGTCCAGTAGCCCAGGATGACGCTGTTGGTCTTGGTCTCGATGACCTTGCCGACCATGTCGCCGACCGGGCCGTCAAGCACCCGGTAGAAGCCCGCCTGGTTCTCGAAGATGAAGGGCAGGTTGAACAGGTCAACCTCGGGAACGAAGCCTGCCAGGTTGCCCGCTGACACCACGGTGGCATCCAACGTGTTGAGCTTGATCCCGTCGACGGCCTGCTCTTCGCTACCGAGCTGAGCATTCGGGAAAAGCTGCACCTCGACGGCACCCCCGGTCTCCGCCTCTAGAACCTCTTTGAATTTTTCGAGGCCCTTCTGGTAGGGATGCTCTGTGCTGCTGTCCTGGGCAACCTTCAGCACGATCTTTTCGGTCGCATCGGCAGGAGCCGTGCTCCATGCGAGAAATCCGATGACCGCCATAAAACTCAGGAACTGTTTCATTTCCATCCTCCTTTGTATGTCAAATCCGGGGAGATCGCTTTCTCCGTCTTGTCTTGGCCGTGCTAGCAACCATTCGCCCGGTTGCGCAATCTGTTTGTTCGAAGTTAACCCCGCCGAACGACGGGCCTCGCCCCCGGCTTGGTTCACACCTGGGTACGGCTTTTCCGCCCATCATGCATCAACGCAACGCTCGTGTGTGCCCCGCATGCGATCCGTCGAGGCCGCAAGGCCCAATACACCATACTAATTGGCAAGCGCTTGCCGGAATATCCTAGCAGATTCGCCGGGAGTGCGCCATAGAAAGAGTCGCCGACCGGCCTATCACGACGGGCGGGAAGCTTGAAACGACGGGGCAACACCGATTCCCAGGCCTTTCACCTCTGGTGAACCCCCGAGATCGCCGATTTAGCCCTTTATGTCGTCGGGGTGGTAGGTCAACCGCCCCTCTAGCCGAGCGAGAATGTCATCCAGCACCCCCTCCAGTTGTTTGTACCAACCGCCCGCGGTGAGGGTCCGCAAGGCTTGTTCGTTAAGGCCGCCTGGGGTCTGGTGCTCCGCGGTCAGGGGGTCGAAACCCTCTGATCCCGCCTCGGCGCAGAACACGGAGAGCCCATGAAACATGGCCCCGGTGTAGCGGCTGCCCGCCGCGACCTCCACGCCTTGTACCGCGAGCCAGTCCGTGGTCCTGCCGAGCAGCGCGAAGTAGGGCGCCATAAGCGCGGTCACCGACCACAACGCATAGAGACGGCGTTCGTCTTCGACCTCGACCGCTGAGCCGATGCGGTCCAGCAGGTCCGCCACCTCGCGGTTCGGCGGGCATAGGGCGATCGGCCCCAGATGCCGCGCGACCGGCGGCAGGGGGATCACGAGGAAGATGGCCGTCGCCGGGGCCACCAAGTCGGCGAGTTTGGTCCTGGATAGGGTGGCAATCAGGCTGACGATGCGCTGGTCATCGCCGAACCGCAGGGGCGCTAGCACCTCTTGGGCCATTTGCGGGAGCACGGCAAGAAACACCCAGTCGCTGCCGTCGATCACGGCTTGATTGTCCTTGGCGACCGCGACTTGCGGAAAGGCCTCGGCCAGGGCGGCGGCCTTTTCAGCGTTTCGCGGCGAAACGAGAATGCCCTCCGGCGGCCGTGCGGCCGTGCAGAGCCCCGTTACCACGGCCGTTGTGATGGTGCCAGTACCGACGAATCCGAGCCTCATCTGGGTCCCCCTGACCTGTTTCCAAGAATGATACCACTTTTTAAGTTCGACTTGATGTCGAGGAAAGGCCTGATCCGGTCGTAGTTCCCATTGAACGAAGGCCTGATCAGGTCTTTCCAAGATTACGGTTTCCGGTGCTGGGGGCCTGTATCCCAATGAGCGGTGCGGTTCTTAGACAAAGTAAAGACTCGATAACGAGAAAACCCGAGAGCGCGAGTGGGTCGAACAAGAATGGTCAAAACTGATGAACGACCAGCGTCGAATCGGCCGCATCGACAAGCTGTGGAGAATTAAGTTACGCCAATACCGGCAGGCACAAAAGGATGGCATGCTCGAGCAGTTTGTACATGACGAGGTTTGGCGGAAGTGGTGAAATGCATCGGGGTCGTTCGTGTTTCATAACAATAGAAATTGGCAGCATTGACTGACAAAAGAGCGCCATCGTTTGGCAGTAGAATTGTGGGGAAAGAATAAGAAAAGTTCCGCTCTGAAAAGCGGCACCTGAGTACTATAAGGAGAATTCTGATTGAGGTAGATGCGTCTAGCGCACCCTTCAAGTTACGCTCAATTGTCATCGATGACAATGAGCAGGCAAGGTCGTCCAACAACGGCCCCGATCTTGCGGCAGCTCGGCAACCGTGGGCCCCGAGGGATAGAGCCGGGAGACACCTTAAAATCGACAAAACCAGCGGATTTTCTATCCACTGCTTTCCTGTAGAGCAGAGCGACACATGTGTCGCTCTATTTTGTCTCATAAAATCAAAGCGTTATCTTTTTAACCCATCTGTAGAGAATTACACGCAAGTTACACACCATTATCTCTCATCTATAACCTATTGATATTACGATTCTAATATACTAGTAATCTACTCATAATCCATTGGTCGAAGGTTCGAGTCCTTGTGGGACCACCATTTACCAATGACTTACTATGATTTTGGCAATGTCCAGAATTTGGAGGCCAGTTCTACCGCGCTATTCCCCGACCTAAGGCCACAGCGCCCTGGCGAAAGTCAGTCG
>Ga0187827_10003621_pt1 | contig 19832 bp, 15 predicted proteins | sample ETNtaG_39_FD_167969 | JGI IMG/M metagenome (GOLD analysis project Ga0187827, IMG submission 167969) | Marine microbial and viral communities from oxygen minimum zone, Eastern Pacific Ocean - ETNP2014_SV_150_PacBio MetaG (Illumina Assembly) | ecosystem: Environmental > Aquatic > Marine > Hypoxic... | reverse complement strand
ACAGCCTTTTCTCCCTTCTTCTTGAGAAATGTCCGAACGAGATGAATGCACCAGGGCAGGGAAGCCTGTTTCTTTATGAGCCGGTGCATGCCTGGAACGAGCGCGACCCGAGCCACGGGGCTCTTTCCCCCTATTTTGCGGAGTGCCATCACCGTCTCGGAGCGGATATCAGGATCCGCATCGGCAAGGAGAGGCACGAGTGTTGTGATTACTTTCGACGTGCGCATACTCGCCAGAGCGGAGATGGCACCGAAACGGGTGTTGCGATCCGGGTCGTAAAGCAGCTCGCTGATGGCTTCCGTTGCGCTCGTCAATTTCAGGGCTGACATCGCAGTGAGTGCAGCCCGCCGTTCACGGGACTCATTGGAAAACAGTTTCTTTCTCAGAATTGCATTGAGCTCCGTGTACCCAAAACGGCGGAGCGCGAGGGAGGTCGACGCAACGGTCTGAGGGTTCATCTCGTTCAGCATCAGGATGAGTCGTTTTTCTGTGTTATCCCCGCCGATGAATCCCAAGTGAGTGATGGCTTCATTTCTGACCGAGAGCGACTCCGCCTCGAGGAATGGCAGCAGCTTGTCTTCGCTGGTCTCTGGGTCGAGAGCCATGATGATCCGCAGGACAAGAGCGCGGCCTTCATTCTCCTCATCTTTCAGGTGCTTCCAGAGCCTGGGCAGGATGCTCTTGTCTGCGATTTCAATGAGGTGCCCGGCCGCCTTTTCCTGAATGTCTTCAGTGCCGCCATCTTCAACGCAGAGGAGCAGGTGCTCGACAGCTCTGCGTCGCGCGAGCTCTTCAATACCGAATTGCCGCGCCGGCCCATCAGAGAAACGAACGATGCGGACCAGGTAATCCAGGCTGGCGGCGGAGTCATGTTCAGCGAAAAGCCGGGCAACCATGTAGTGGACGCGCGGCTCACCAAACTCTTCAAAACTTTCAAGTATGGGGAAGGCGACTTGCCCCATTCTTCTGAGCTCGTTGTAAGCCCGATTGGGCTGAGCCGAAATGAGGTCTGCCATCAGAGTCTCAGCAAGACTGCGCAGGAGAGACGCGGCCCGGGCGCGGACCTCAGGATCTTTTGACTTTGTAGCTTCGATCAGGAATGGGCTTGCAGCCGCTCCTGCTTTTCGCAGAGATTTGCTGGCATCTTCCCGCTCTTGAAAAGTCTCGGCGCCGAGTCTCAGCACCATCTGTTTGAGGTCATCATCGCCCAGGATGATTGGGATCTCTTCGCCTTGGCCCGGGGCTGGGGCCAGCAGTATGAGAAGGGCGGCCAGATTCAATGTAAAAGCTGACCGAGTAACTTGCGCATTCATAAACACGGCAAAGATACAAAGGTGCTCCAAGATTCGCTAAATGTCGATAACCGCGAGAGTCTAATTCTCCTCGACAAGCGCCGCTCTGATTTTCTCCGCCTCACTGTTAATCTCCTGCAAGCCAAAGTGCAGGATGACATGCTCGAGGAGCACCACTGCGTCCTCGTTCTTGTCCAGGGCCTTCAGGCGTTCGACCTCTTCCTTGATCCCCTTGAAGCGGCTTAAGGCCGTTTTCCGAATGAGGTCCTTTTCGTTGTTCGCGTATTCCACCCAATGGGAGCCTGAGTTTTTCTTCGTGAAGGACTCCACCATTTTCAAAGCTTCTGTGAATTGCTGGTCCCCAACCAGGCTTTCCAGCTTCTTGACCAGCTCTGTGTACTCGAGGCCCGCCGCATTCTTCCCGCCAGCCTGACCTCCATCGGATTTACTGCTGATGTCCTGGTACACATAAATGGCAGAGGCCAGCGCGGCCAGGAAGAGGATCATGACAATCAGCGCCCAGGTCATTCCCTCGTCTTGGGGTTGAGGTGCCTCGGCTGGACTGTGGGCCGGCTCGGGAGCTGGAGCGGTTTCGGGTCGTTTGACCGCGGGTGAGCCGGGCGGGGTCAAGCGTTCCGGCTCTGCCTCTGGGGGTTGTTCCTGCGTGGACGGTTCTGGTGGCAGTTCTTCCTTCAGAATGGAATCGGGGTCCGCGGTGCCATCGATGGCTTTCAGCGCGACAAGCACTTCGTCGATCTTGGAGTATCCGCCCTGGCCGGTTCTCAGAAGGATTGTCAGAAGATTCTTAAAGTCCTCCGGCAGCTTGCGGGTTGCAGGATCGCTTGCTATCGACCGCACCGGGTCTACGTTCCACTTATGCTTTTTCCGCTCTTTGCCCGAGACCAGGTGATAGAGCAGAGCGCCCAGTGAGACCACATGATCGCGTTCAGATGGCAAGACAGAATGATGGTCGCGAAATCTGGCCTCCCACCGCTTGGGAGGAGAAGACTCCCTGTTAAAAAGACCCGCCAGTACGATACGGTTGTCAGGATACTGGCAGATGGAGTCCGCGTTGACGACAGTGTCAGCGACCTTTGCCTTGATGACATCCTGGAGCGCTTTGGCCACCCCGTCGATCACTCCTATAGCGTCCACTACAGAGAGCGGCCCCTCTTCGCTGATAATGTGTGAGTAAGGCCGGCCGGTGATCTCTTCTTTGATGAAGAAATCGAAATCGCCTTCGAGGCCGTGGCCGGTGACGGCCGGCAGATTGGGATGGCTCAGATTGGCGGCAGTAGCGGCTATCTGACGAAACCGAACGCGACCGGGATGTTCTTCCGGAAGTTCCGGCCTGCCGCAAAGAATCACGAAGACATTCTGTCCCGTGGATTCATCGACAGCGCGATAGGTTGAGGTGAGACCACCGCCTCCTATCTGTTCGCCCAGGCGACAATTTGCGAAGACCTGTCCCTCAAGGGACTCCATAACAATGCCCGCAGTTTTTAAGTGATGTGATGACGCTCAGCCCGCCCACAGATCCAATGCAACGATTTAATTGTCTTCGAGTTGGGAAAGGAATGTGGGCCAGCGCAAGCATTCCAGTTCCCATTAACCAATCCGTCAAGCCGAAAGTTATAAGTTTTTTGATGTGTAGATGCTTGGCAGAAGGCGAGCCTAATCGTGGGCGGATTCTTGTCCATCTCCTGCGAAGGAATCTGTCAGGAGGTCAAGCGCGCACTGAAAGTTCTCATCATCATCAAAAACGATCAGAAGGACTTTTTCCGCATCTGAATTGGCAAGAAGTTCCGGGAGGTCGTGGTAACTGTCCTTGTCCCCGAGCAACTCGACCTCTGTATCGGCCCGCCGTTCCTGGCATGTGACGCCGACCAGGCTATGCATGAAGCTGCCGTGCCGGCCGGCGATTTTCAGCCAGGATGTTTTTGCGCCTGCTAACTCACCGGCCGCGGCGCCGAACATCCTGGGATCGGCTTCTTCTGATGAGCAAAAAAGCACACAGCCGAAAGCGGCATCATCCCACGGGAGATTTGCCAGGACGCGGTCAGAGTACCGTGTGACGAAGAACTCAGTTTCGCCCTTCTTCCCCAGACGATTTATCAACTGGGATTTCCCGTTCTCGCCATATTGATCTTCGAAGCTGTTACCAAGGTAAACCTGAATGACTCGTTCGTCGTGAATGAGTGATTCAGGTTCGCCATGCTTCAGGATGACGCCGTCATGCATGATGTAAGCACGATGGGTGACCTTGAGCGTCTCACGGACTTTGTGGTCGGTGATCAGGACGCCAATATCGCGAGTGATCAATCTGCAGATCAGTTCCTGCAGATCTCCAACGACTTTCGGATCGAGCCCGGCGAAGGGTTCGTCGAGCAAAAGTATTTTGGGTTTGAGCAGAAGAGTGCGCGCGATCTCGAGCCGGCGTCGCAATCCGCCAGAAAGATTCTTGGCTAGTTTAGTAGTGTGTTCCTTGAGACCGATCTCCTCGATCATGGCATCCGTTGATTCGGTCCGCTCCTTCTTAGGTACGTTAAGCATCTCGAGAATGGCGACGAGATTTTCATACACGGTGAGCTCGCGGAAAATGGTCTGTTCCTGCGCCAGGTAACCGAGGCCCTTGCGCGCCCTGATGTGGATGGGATCTTTAGTGATGTCCTCCCCATCGAGAAAGACATGACCGTCATCCGGCCTTATCAGACCGACCGCGATGCGAAAGGAAGTCGTCTTGCCAGCGCCGTTAGTGCCAAGGAGTCCGACCAACTCGCCGGTGTTGACGGAGTACGAGACATCGTCGACGACGCATTTGTTCTTGTAGCTCTTGTAGAGGCTCTTGACTTCGAAGAGTGGTTGGCTCATGAGATTCCTTGAGTTTGCAGCCCGAGGCTAACCAAGCATTGCTGTGAGCCCGAAGTGTTTGTAGCACGATTTTGAGGAAAAGATCTGTTCTATTTTTCGTCGTTTTGCCATAGACAAGCACAAACATTCTGAAAAAGTCATCTCTGTTACTTCAGCCTCGTCAAAAAACGCCCAGGCCTTTTCTCCTCTACAGGGGTTGGATTGACGATTCTTATACATCCACTGTCCTCAAGTCCTCGAAGGTACTGTCCAACGACGATGGCCATTGAGCGGCCCCTGTCAGGAGGATTTGTCGATTGTTGGATCGCTTTTACAGCCTCTATAAGGCTGAATTTTGGAACGAGCACGGCGCCATCCGAATCTCCCAGGTGACGCCAGATTTCCTTTGCCCGAACATGATGAGCATCAGCTCCGGACAGGCAAGCCACGAGGCCATCGCTGTCAACAACAGACCGCTCATTCACGGACGTTTACCTCCGTAGAGATATCTGTTCAGGTTCTGTGAGAGGTCCCGAGGTAACTCAACTTCCGCCATCATCTCTTGCATCTTTCTTTCAAGCTCAATGTGCCTCTCGAACTGCTCCGGCGTCATCCGCTTTCTCAGAGCGTCGTAGTACTTGGCATCAGCCTCCGACATTTCCTGCCACTCCAGCGTTACCTTTACTTCTTTGCCGCTTTCGAGTGGAACATCCTCAGGCACAGAGAGAATGCCTTCCTCTGAAACCGTCGTCGTGAATTCGAATCTGCTCATGGTCTGTCCCCAAAATGGATTAACAAGGCAGAGATTATAGAAGCATCAAAGACAGAAGCAGGCCACTGTCATTACTTCCCTTCTTTAATCGCAGTCCTGGCTACGGTGATGGCTTCATCAAGGGCCTTGGCATCCATGGATGCTGAAGGAACACCCCCTTCCGGAATATCCAGCCCGGTCACCCATGCAGCCGCGTTGATCAGGATGGTTCTGAAGCTGTCGTTGCCCATGTTCTTGTGCGCGTGCATACCGGTGAACCCGAAGCCGCGTCCGCCGTCCGGACGCACGTATGCCCATGCGACATGTTGCTTCTTGCCGGCGGCGACAGCCTCGCGCACTGCGGGATTTCCGCTGCGTGGGCCGTCGCCTCGGATGGTCTTTGTTGGAGGAAGGTCAGAGAGGATGGGGGTGACGCCTTTCATGCCATCCACGAAACGCATGTGGTAATACCATTCGTCACGCAGGCTGAATGGCTTGGCGCCCCGGGTAACCGGATGCGACGGGAACTCTTTGAAATCCGGCGTCCACCAGGGATTCACTGACCACATTGTCTCAAAGTAGCCGCCCATCCATTGCAGGTAGTTATTCCCTTGATCGCCCTTATTGACTTCCACCCCGTAATGAATGGCCATGTAGCCGGCGCCACGTTTTGCCGCCGCTGCGATCTGTTTGTCGTTTGCAGCTCTTCGGCCGTGGTTCAGGCCGACAACAATAGAATCTGCATGGCTCAAGTCTTTGGGCCAGCCTTTGGTCGAGTGAGTGACTGCATGCACGTTCGGGTAATGTGCATTCAGTGCCCGTGCGATGATGATGGCGCCGGCCATAAACTCGTGATTACCGCGGCGGCCGTGGGTGCCGGCATCGGAGATGAAGACGATTTTTTTCACATCGTCTCCTGCCTGCTTCTGTTTGTCGTAATCGAAGAGCCCTCTGTCTTCGCCCGGCACGCTCGCTGAAAACAAGAACAGGACTGTGATTGTGCTGAATAGAGTTCTGAACATTGGTGTCTCCGTGTTTGTATGTGGTGAGATCATTTATCCTCCCTTTCCCTTAAGGCAATGCGAATGTTCCTGTACTGGGCCTTTACGCCGCTCCAGCCGAAAAAGCCTATACCGGTGCCCTTATCCCCATCTGATTTCAGTTCGCAGGCGCGCTTGTTGCCAACATAACAGACCACCTCTTCTCTGGTGACAAAGAGGCTGAGGCGTTGCCATTCGTTTTGAACCAGCCACATCTCCTCATTTTTCAGTTCCACCCGACCCCTGTCATTACCAGCAGAATAATCGTGTGCATGCACCACCTCATTTTTATCGCATGGCACCTCGAGCAGGTATCCCGTCCCATCCGGGCTTGATTGTACGAAAAGAGTTGCTCCATCGGTTTCCGGCCTTATCTCCATTTCAACAATATAAGAGTCCCAGCCATCACCCTCCAGGACAGCCCATTCCTCTTCTTTCGATTCAATAGTAACGATCCCTTTTTCATGATTGATGCCGGTGGCTGTTCTGTGAATCTGCTGCCAGTCCACGTCAGGGATCGGACGCAAGTCTCCCAGCCTGTTCGCTGCGATGAATTTCCGGGCTGAGGCCCGATAAAGAGCCGCGGCCAGATTCTTTGGGTCAGACTCCCGTTCGGGTGTACGCTCCTTCCTCTCCGATTCGAAGACGAGTTGCTTCTCGGCCATCCTTAAACGCGTTCTCAATACTTGGATTTCGCCCTCGAGCTGGTTGTTCTTCTGTTGCAGCTTGGTATTCAACCACGCCAGACTTGCCGTGCAGAAAGAAAGAGCGAGCGTGATGAACCACAGTATGTGCCGCCGGCGACTGGTCTTCAGCCGAATATCGAATTCCGTGTCTTCCATCTGGAGGCTGGATGCGGGCTCGCTCATGGCTGAAATGTAACAGGAGAATTCCTGGCCGACACCCATCGGCGCACAGTCCTTGAAAACCCAAAGTCCCCTGATAAGGTTGCCAACATCCAGCTCTCTTCAGTAACAAGGATTTGCCATGTCTCCGAAATTACGTGCCCGGCTCAAGCTTGGATTCACTCTTATCGAAGTGATGACCGCGATGACCATTGTCGCCAGTGTTTCTTCCGGCGGATACGGCCACGTCATGAACCGGGCCAAGGCCATGCAGTGCCAGAACAACCTGCGGCAGATGGGCCTCGTATTCAAGACGATGGGCAAGCTGCCGAATGCGGCCTTTTATCCTTCGGGCGATCCCAAATCCGATCCCAAAAGTCTCCTTGTTATCGGCAAGAAAGCTGGCCTGTCAGAAAGCATGTTTCAATGCCCGACCGCGCCGGCCGAGTTCCGTGAAAAGGGCCTTACCTTTCTGTGGAATGATTCAGTGAACGGCCGGGGCCCGTTTTCGGTATCCAGGGAGTGGTTGGTGATCGAAATGAACGCACTTTCAGCCAAGCCGACAGCGCCCCATGCCGGCAAGTATCACGTGCTCTATGGCAGTGGCTCTGTCAAGGCCGTGTCTTCGATTCCGAAAGAAATCGAAAAGGCAAAGGCAATGGCGAAAAAGAAGAAGAGCACGGGCAATGCGAATCCGAGAGCTCAGACACCGGCACGTCCGCAGAACACGCCCCAACAGGCAACAACCAACACCGTTGTGAAGACTCAACCTCAACCAGCCACGCCGGCCGTCCAGGAGACAAAAGACAACAGTGGCTTTGCCAAGGGTAATTGGGTGAAGGTGGTCAAGCAGGGTGCCGAGCTCTACAGCAACAAGAAGGTAGTCGCCCGCTTGCAGAAGGATCAGGAGCTCCAGGTCCTCGGCACAAATGGAAGCTGGGTTGGCGTGCGTGTGAATGTCAATGGCAACTGGGAGCGTGGTTGGATAAGGAAGACGAATGTCACTGATTGAATTCGTTGACGAAGAGCCTGAGCTCGAGGAAGAGACAACTCTACTCCCGCGACGAATTGCCCGGATGCGCGAGGTGGCCGGCAGGCGGCTGAATTCTTTAGCCCTCGTTCTTGATAACCTTCACGATCCTCACAACATCAGCGCGTGCATGCGTTCGTGCGATATTTTCGGGATTCAGAACATCCACATCGTTCATCCGGAAGGGAAAGTAAAGCTGCACCGCGGCGTCACTCGCGGATGCCAGCGATGGCTCCATATCCGGCAGCATGCAACCGTTCGTACATGTCTCGAGCAGGTGAGGAACGAGGGCTACATGCTGCTGGCCGCTGACCCCAATTCAGAATCCAGAAACCTTGAAGAGATAGAGTTTTCCAGCCCAACCGCCCTGATCCTGGGCGCAGAACACTTCGGCCTGTCCCCGGAAACCCTGGAGATGGCTGACCAGTGTTTTCACGTGCAGATGCACGGTTTTTCTCAGAGCTTTAACGTCTCCGTCGCCGCGGCAATATCCCTTCACATCTCGTCGTCTGCCCGTCGTAAACTTCTCGAGCAGCCGGGCGACCTGAGCGAGGAGGAGCAGGCGCAACTCGTCCAATCGTGGATAGACGCGCATAAGGAGCGGCGAAAGAGTTAGTGTCACCTTTTTCAGCGAACTCTCTCTAACCTTAACTGAATAATTCTGACCTCATGAATGACACCGAAGCCACACCTGAATTTGATTGCATCCTCAAAGAAAACGTCATCGTCACCATGCGGGACGGCATCCAACTGGCGACTGACATCTACTTCCCGGCACATGACGATGAGATTGTACCAGGACCGCAGCCCGTTCTTCTGCAGCGGACGCCTTATGACAAATCTGCGGTAGAACGTTCACTTGGCGACGCGCGCTGGTTCGCATGCCGAGGCTACATTTCGGTAATGCAGGATTGCCGTGGCTGTTACCTGTCCGAGGGAGACGTCAATTTTCTCGTGCCGGAAGCGGAGGATGGCTACGACACCCTCGAATGGATCGGCGAACAGGAATGGTGCAACGGCAAGGTCGGAACATGGGGCACGTCGTGGGCCGGATGGACCCAGACCGCGCCTGCCGCGCTGGGCGCAAAGAACCTGGCAACCATGATCCCGAATCAGAGCGGTGCAAACGGTCACAGGAGCAGCGTAAGGCAGGGGGGAGCGATTGAGCTCCGGTTTATTGCCTGGGCCTTCTGGCATTCCGCGACGAACAGCCAGGAGAAGCTCAAATCCGATCCGAGCATCGACCCCGCACTCAATCTAGGGGCAACGCCTTTCGGAGATTGGCTCACCCGCTGGCCGATCCGACGCGGCCAGACCCAGCTCAAGGTTGTTCCACCGTATGAAAAGTTCGCGCTCGAAATCCTCACCCGATCCGATTACGACGAATACTGGAAACACCCCAGCCTTGCACCCATCGAGTACATGGAGGATTTCCCTGACATCCCCGTCCTTTTCGTCGGCGGATGGTATGACTCCTATACGCGCTCCACGTTTGAAAACTTTGTCCGATTGTCTTCGCTCAAAGAATCTCCGGTCAAGGTCCTCGTTGGACCGTGGACACACGGCAGCACGAAGCCGGATCTGTCGTACGCCGGGGATGTGGAATTCGGAGACGGCGCGGCACTGGGCAGCTTCCGACAGCTTCACCTGCGCTGGTACGATTGCTGGATGAAAGGCGTTTCCAACGACATCGAATCCGCAGCGCCTATTCGCATTTTTGTCATGGGCGGAGGAGGTGATGAGCGCGCCCAAAGCGGACGCCTGTTTCATGGAGGCAGTTGGCGCAATGAATACGAATGGCCCCTCGCTCGGACCCAGTTCACCGATTTTTTCCTCCACGAAGATGGCTCACTGAACACCGAGCCACCAGTCGGCGAATCTTCGAACACGACTTACCAGTTCGATCCCTCCAATCCTGTCCCCTCTATCGGCGGCAATGTTTCATCGTTGATCGAGCTGGATGACCTGCCGCCCGCCATCGCCGACCCAGCTCTGGCGCCGCGGGGAACACGCACTCACGAAGTCATGAAGGCCGGCGGGTTCGACCAGGTGGAGAGCCCGGAATTCTACGGCTGCAGAGCGCCTTACCTGCCCACCGGTTCTCGCGGAGATGTCCTGGTCTTCGAGACCGATCCCCTCGAAACTGACGTGGAAGTCACCGGCCCGATCGAGGTATCGCTCTGGGTGTCTTCCAGCGCTCCTGACACTGATTTCACCGCCAAGCTCATTGATGCCTATCCGCCGAACAAATGGTATCCCTTCGGGTACGCGCTCAACATCACCGACAGCATCATGCGTTTGCGGTATCGCAATGGGCCGGAAAGACAGGAACTCCTGACGCCAGGCGATATCGACAAAGTCGTCATCACGCTTTACCCCACGAGCAATCTTTTCGCCGCGGGACATCGCATTCGTCTCGATATATCGAGCTCCAACTTTCCCCGCTTTGACGTGAACCCGAATACCGGCGAACCCATCGGCAGGAATCGTGGCCAGTTGCCCGCCAGCAACACCATCCATCACGAGGCGCTTCATCCATCGTTCATCAGGTTGCCGATCATCCCTGCTTTGTAGTACACGCGCTTTGCGACTGCTCAGCCCTGTCGAGTTGCACCGAGCCCTCGATACTCCCTCGAATCTTTCCGCATGCCGAATACAATGCAGAGCTTCAAAGCGCGTCGTTCCCCGTACGGCTCTGTAGATAACTGAAACGCCCGATGATCGATGCCGATGAACTAATGGAGCAACTCCTCTCCGGAGAAGACCTGGAGCCGCACGAACTCCTCGGGCTCAGCGACGGCAAGACCGAACACGCTAAAGTGGAAGAGGCATACAAGGAACGGGTTGCCCTTCTGGGCCGCATGATGGCCGTGCCGCAATTCGCCCGATATGTGCCGCAATGTGAAGCAATGCTCCAGGAGGCGAAGGACGCGCTTCTGGACGAGGATGACGATGAGTCCGAAACGGAGGACTTCGACCCGGCCGAGGTGACGGCAAGCGAGGCCATGACCGTCCCGGAGACCCCGCCACCGAAGAAGTCGGCAAGCGAGGCCATGACCGTCCGGGAAATCCCGCCACCGAAGAAGTCGGCAAAACCCAGCCGCCCTTCGCGAGGCGCGCTCAGGCAGAAAGAACAGAAAGAGCTTTCAAAGAAGAAAGACGAAGGTCGCAGAGCAACCTTCCTGCGAAGAGTGAGAGAGAAAGTGCTCGAGGATGGCAAACTCTCGTCAAAGAATTTCATCGAGGCATGCAAGGTCGGCAAAAAAGTTGGCCTGAGCCCGGAAGACATCGGTGAACTTGTGAACGACGCGCAGGAAGAATGTTACTTCTGGATGGTGGATTCCCTGGTCAAACAGAACATTCACGACGGCATTCTTGGCCGGGTGACCGAGAAGAAAATCCGGAAGCTTTGCGAAGAGGAGGGCATTCCCCCCAGACAGGCAAAAGGAATCATTGGCAGAAGCCTTAAAGAAAACGGCGCGGAACGCATGCCCAAGCTTTCGGAAGAAGGCGCATCGTTCCGCAAAGAGGCAGTCAACCGGATAAAGTCACTCGGCAATACTTCCGCGGCCGAAAGAGTCCTGATGCGCCTGGGTCAGACGTCCGGAGCGGAAGAAAGTGAGTGGCGAGCCATCGTGCATGATCTGTTCGATTCACTTCGATTGCCCAAAACGCTCAAAAGCAATGCGTCGGACTCTCCCGAGCAGGATGAGCTCGAAGACGACGAAAAGACCTTCATTGAGGCAAAACACGCGAAGAAGAAGGTTGCTGCAATCCCGGACGAAGATGAGGACGACGAATACGAGATCATCGGCGGAGGAGACGACGATGAAGACGACTATGAGCCGGAAGAAGTAAGAGAGAAGCCGAAGCCGAAGAAAAAGAAAAAGAAGAAAAGTTCAGGGGTAGACAAATCCAGTCCGGCAACGGAAAGGAATAAACGGTCCGAACCAGCACTGCCGCCCCCGCCGCAATCGAAAATCGGCATGTTCGTTGGTATCGGATTCGGCCTCTTCGGGATGGGCGCATTGCTGGCGGTCGGCTTTCTCATCTTCGCAGGTAAGGGTCTGCTCAATCAGCCTCCCCCGGCACCAGCTACGACCGCTGCAGCCAGTACCATCGTGCCGGCCAGACCCGTAGGGCTGGCCGGCGGGAATGTCGATAGCGTTAATCCAGTTGCAGAGAATCCCGTCAAGGGTGAGGCAGGAAATCCCGGCGACGGCGAAGGGGTAGTCGAAGAACTGCCGAAAGTGAAAGTTCAAGCCGGGCCGAAGATCAGCCCGGCCGCGGCGCTGGAATTCATCGGCAAGGCCCTCGAAAAGCAGGGCTCGGAACGGCAGAAGAACGCAGAAATGGCACAGGACATCTGCGTTCTCAGTTTTGCCCGCGCACTCGGAGTTGCCGTCTGGACCGGACACAACGCAGAGGCAGCCCACTGGCTCGACAAGGCCAAGAAGACCACTCTGACCAGAGATGTGGAGCGTTCCATTCTCACCATCAAACCAGGCAAAGATGCCCCGGCCGAACCGGATGATGAGGACCTCATCCTGAAGGTGATGCGTCGCACAAACTACGCGAGCCGTTCCGTGGGCGAGATGCTCAAAGGCTTCTCATGGGCTGACGAACCTGATATGGCCAGGCCGGTCTTTCACGAGAACCCGCTCGAAAAGGACAACCTGATGGACAGGCAGCTCTACGATCAGATCAAGACCACGGCCAAAGGGTACGAGGACCTGCTGGCGGGCAATCCCAAATTCCAAACCCTGCGAGGACGGACTCAGAGCGATTTTCAGGCAAAAGTCGATGCCGCGAAAAACAAGGATTATGTGCTCGACAAGTTTCTTACGACTACCTATCTGCAGCGCGCCTGTAACAAACAGTTCAGCGCAGTGGAGTGGCTGGCCATGAACATGAAGCTCAACGGCTCGCGTGTCGCACGAGAAACGGAAATCAAGCTGAATACCATGTACGCCAACAGCGAGAAAGCCGTCACCCCGCTCGGGCAGCTCAGGGCCGGCCTGATTACAGAGCTGCGACTGTTGACCTCTCTATTGAAGAAGAAGCGATGATTCGAAATCTTCATTGCGTGCTGATCATGACATTGCCGCTCGCACCCCTTCGTGCGGAGGAGGTGTTCCTCAAAAACGGCCGCATCATGAAAGGCAAAATCATCACGGAGTCGGATGACGAAGTCGTACTCGATGTCGGCACTGGCAAAGCTCCGATCAAGAGGAGCGACATCGAGCGTATTGAATGGGGCTACGACCGTGAGGCCCTCGAGGAACTGAAGCCGGCAAACGCGAAGGAATACATGGAGCACGGTTCAAGGCTCGTCCAGAGCGAAGATGAGGGCGTCAAGAAGATCGGCCTCAGACTTCTGCACCTGTCTTCCAGGCTCGATAAAGAGCTCTACATCCCGGCCCTCCTCGTGCTGGCAAAATACGAAGGGACGCAGAAGCGCGGCGACCCGGTGCGCTACTACAAACGCATCCTCATGTATCAGCCTGGCAATGGGGACGCGAGAAAAAAGCTAGACCAGTGGCTGGAGGCGAATCCCGAAAAGCCCACGAACACCGCGGAAATCCGCCAGACGCTGCTGCAGGGCCTGAAAGACATGATGGCCGGGAACTGGGACCCTGCCTACGAGGCCTTCAACCGCATCCCCCGCCTCCCGGCCGGCGAGCCCATCCCCCTGCACATCACCATGCTCCGCTCGAAGACGCGCAACGCGGCAAGAGCGAGACTCGGGAAGGACCGCCCGTTCCTATCCGAAGAACAGCTCCGGAAATTTCGCATCTACATGCTTCACCTCGAGGCCACCCACTACAACCCGTTCGATCCGCCCGGAGAAAAGCTGCCCAAGCTCGGCAAGATGACCTGGGAAGGCGATGTGGAATATGACCGAACGGTTTTTAAGAGAGGCCGGTTTGTGAGGCCGTAGGTGAATAGTGAATGACGAAGAAGTGAATGGTGAATGGTGAATGGTGAATGGTGAATGGTGAGGTCGCGGTTCAGACGGAATGGTGGCGTGATGGAATAGTGGAGTGATTGAGGGGTGATGGACCGATGAAGGGGTGACATTCACGATTCACGATTCACCAAACACCTCTGTCAAAACCTCGTCCAGCCTCCCGAGGCCATTCTTGAGCTCCTCCTCGTTAATGATGAGAGGCGGGGCCATCAGGACCAGATTCCATCTCATGTACACGTAGATGCCGCGGCGGAAGCACTCGGCTTTGAAATCGTTGACGAGTGGGGGAGAGGTATTGAACTCCACCAGCCGTTCGCGGGTCTGTTGATCCTTGACGAGTTCCAGGCAGGCGAACAGGCCCTGACACCGGACGTCGCCGATGCAGGGGTGACGCTCCTTCATGGCGCTAAGCTCATTGGAAAGGACTTCGCCCATCTTGCGGCCGTTGTCGATGGCACCGGCTTCGTATTCATCGAGACATGCGAGGGCCGCCGCGCAGGCGAGCGGGTGGCCGGTGTAGGTGCAGCCGATTGGGAGGAGTTTGTCTTCGAAATGCTCGGCGATGGTATCGCTGACGATGGCCGCGCCCATTGGCACGTATCCGCTGGTGATGCCCTTGGCCACGGTCAGGATGTCGGGCACTACCGGTTCGTGATTGATGGCGAACCATTCACCCGTGCGGCCGAACCCGCAGATGACTTCATCGGTAATCATCAGGATTCCGTATCTGTTACAGATCTCCCTGACCTGCTTCAGGTATCCGGGCGGCACGGGATAGCCTGCCGCCGCTGCGGTGAAAGGTTCGAGCACGATCGCGGCTATCGTCTCCGGGCCTTCCATGATGATCTGTTCTTCCAGGGCATTGGCACAGTGAATTTCGCACGACGGAAACTCGAGTTTGAAATCACACCTGTAGCAATACGGTCCGAAGAACCGAACCGAGCCTGGCTGGCCCTGGTCGAGCAAGGCCCGCCGCGGGTCGCCGCACGTGGTCAGCGTGCCGGCAGTTGTGCCATGGTAGGAGCGGTATTTGGCAAAGATCTTCTGGCGTCCGGTATAGAGCCGTGCGATTTCGAATGCGATTTCGTTCGCTTCGCTGCCGCTGTTAGTGAAGAAGGCTTTCGACAGATTCCCTGGAGTCACCTCGCTCAGCCTCTCGCCGAGAAGAGCCCGGCCTTGGTGCATGAAGCTCGGGTTGGCAACCGAAAAACGGTCCGCCTGTTCTTTGATTGCCTCGATGACGCGTCGATTCCCGTGCCCCAGATTGACGTTGAAGATCTGCGAGACGAAATCCAGATACCGCTCACCTTTCGAATTCCAGAAGAAGATGCCTTCGCCGCCGGCGATATCGACGACGTTGTCTTGAGTGTTCTGAATAGTCCAAGGCAGAAAGTTATGAGCGCGTAGGGAGGGCATGGGGGGAATGGAATGTTGGAGGATGGGAATGTTGATGAAGTGGAAGGCCGGAGCCCCCTGTGTAGGGCAAGCCATCCTACTACATCGTCTTCAGGCAGAGAACGGTCAATCGGAACGTCTTTAAAATAAAACAGCCCCGGCAGATGGCCGGGGCTGGTGTCTTGATAGCATTGAAGAGATCAGGCGTCTGCCGCTATGGATTCAGGTATGCCTTCCACTTGTGAACCCTCCTCATGGTCCTTTGCTTCGGCAGCAAGTTCCACAATTCGCCTTTCCATGGATTGATGCCGTTGTTGAACCGCGTCGAATGTCTCATTCATCTGGTCCGCGAGCTCATGGAGCCAGTCTCCCTGACGCAGGCGAATTGTGGTGGAGTAGTCTCCCTCAGTAACCTGTTGCAGAGCCCTGCCAATGGGAACCATGGGGCCGATGATGACGATGACGATGACGACCATGGAGACGACGACGACGATGATGACGATGACGATGACGACCATGGAGACGACGACGACGATGATGACGATGACGATGACGACCATGGAGACGACGACGACGACGATGATGACGACCATGGAGACGACGACGACGATGATGACGATGACGATGACGATGACGATGACGACCATGGAGACGACGACGACGATGATGACGATGATGACGATGATGACGATGATGACGACCATGGAGACGACCATGACGATGACGACCATGGAGACGATGACGATGACGACCATGGAGACGACGACGACGACGACGATGATGACGATGACGACCACGAGAATGGGAATAACGGCGTCGGCAATGGAGAGGACCCACAGCCGCCAGGAAATCCGCCAGTTAATGACGGGCCTGGAACAGGACCTGGAAACCCCGGCAATCAAGGAGGAGCAGGAGACGATGACGATGGCGATGGCGACGACGATGACGATGACGACGACCATGCCGACGACGACGATGATGACGACCATTGAGACGACGAAGACGTCGACCACGAGGATCATTTTTCTGGTCGTTGACAGGATGGAGTTCGAGCCACCCACTACCCGGATGCCGCGGCAGCCTGCGATCAGTTCGAATATGGGGCCATCTGTTTACTCAGGCCAGCCTTGACCGTACAGGTCTTCTCCGCTTTCGTGTGTCCAGGCGACCGAGAGTATTTGCAGAAGCGAAGTGTCGTCCTGAAAACGTGCGCCGAATCAAAGAACCGATGCTGTGGATCGCCGCCTGCCGCCCCGCCTGAAAAACTCTACCCGTGGTAACTGCGCCGTCGCCTCTGCCGCTGCCTGCCTGTACTTATGGGTGCCAATCGTCCGCAAGTGAGTGTCAAAGTAATGAGAAACTGAATGGCAGATAGTGTCATCAGACCAAACTGAACACCGTATCAATGGACGAACGCGTAGACCTTTACCTTTTTCCGTTCCTCGAAAGGAAAATCAGAAACCAGGGTCAGGTGGGTTCTGAATTTCTTGCTGGTTGACTTCGGTGTGACAACGACTTCGTATTCTCGCCCTTCTTTAATCTCCCTTATCCTTGTAGTCACGGAATTGCCTCTCTTGTCCACACTGAGCAATCGTGTTGGCGAATCGGTCACAAATCTCACATTCACCGTTTTGGGTTCCGGTTCTTCCCCCCGCTTCCAGAATATCGCCAGCGGCTTCACCCGCGCCAGCAGCGGGATGTTTGCCTTTAGCAGCAAAGCGATCTTCTTCTTGCTCTTGTCATCTGTATGAATGAACACTGGTCGCTGCATGGTGCCCTGCCTGCCTTCAAACGCGAGCGTTGCGAAGATTTCTCCACTTTCACCGGGTTCAAACACTTTCTTTGACAGGCGGGTGGTTGTGCAATCGCAGATGGTCTCGACCCTGATGACCGTGACCGGGTAATCCCCCACATTGGCAAAGATAAAACGGCCCATCACCGAGCTTTCCTGATAGGAAGGCCAGAATTCAAGCTCTCTCTTCTGGAAGTGAATCTGGCCCAAGGCTTCCGGGGAAACCTGAATGACCGAGATCAGGAGAAGTGCGAATCTGAAACTGTTCATGAAATACTGCTGGTCGACTGGTTTATGGAGCGCGAGAACTGCGGCGTGGAGGAGGTCGCTTGAGGACTTCATTCTATCCCAGCTTCTGCACCCCTCCCAAACAGCGGCAGAAGCTGCATCTGGCAATCGGTGGCTTTCCTTATCTAACCTTCCCGCCGTGTCCCTGATTCATCCGTGGCCTTACTTTCCCGACCTCCCCGCCGTGTCCTGATAGATCCGTGGCTTCACTTTCTGAGTTCCCACTTTCATACCATGTTTCCTGAGTTGAATTCTCACGTGAGAATTGAAGAGAATACGCAGCCAAAGTAGCACCTGGTCCGAACTTCAGCTAAATGGAGAACTCATGAGACGGTTCTTGATGAATTCCATTGGATTCCTTTCTCTGACGAACCTCTGCCAGGCCGAAGAGAGCATCTTTCCTGACAAAAAACTCGAAGCCGCAGTAAGACACGAAGTTTTCATCAAGCGCGGGACGGATAAGCCGATCGTTGCCGCAGATGTTAAACGCATCTCGGTCATTCATGCGAACCGAAAGGGCATCAAGAACCTTCAGGGACTCGAACATTGCGCCGCGCTCCGCCGAGATTCGATTGGATCACAACGATGTCGTGGACCTTACGCCGTTGAAAAAACTGAAGAACCAAGAAGGGCAAAAAGGCCCTCGCCAGACTCAAAGCGGTCGGCGTGCGCGTTAAAGACTGAACCCCTTCCCTGAGAGCCAGGCATGGATTCTGATCAGAACACTGATGCCGAACCTGAGTCCGAACGAAACCTGACCGTTTCTGCCGGTACAACCAATCTGACCAGTCGCATCTCTCCTGACGGCTATCTCGTCGCACTTCCTTTGGGACGAAAACTATCTCAGGACGAGATGCGCGAACTCGACCGGGAGATTGGCGTCCAGCCTCTCGCCATCGAAGAGGCATACACCCCAAGGCAGAAAACCTACTACGAGCTCCTCGTCAATCTCGGATGCATCGTTGTCTGTGCGGCAGCGCTCTGGCAGTTCTTCCCGTGGAGTCACTTCTTTGTAATCACTCCTCGCACTGACAAAGCTGATCTGACGCTCGAGCTCATGACAGACGAGGAGGCCCAGGAAAAAGGCGAGCAACTCACGGAAGAAGAGAGAACCCGGCTGGAGCTCACCCGCCTCAAGGACGCCGGACGTCTGATTGAAATGGTCCAGCTCAGTACCGCGCGCCTGGCGAACGTTCCGAAAAACAAATGGACCGAATGGCACAGAGTGTGGGACATCTTTCTCTGGTCCCTCGAGAAAACGAGCAACTACGAACTGCTGCGCGATAGGTGCAGCGCCCTGATGGAAGCGGACCAGGACAGCCGCTCTGCCCGTTACTACAAAGCGGTCACTCTGATAAATTTCTCGGAAAAGCGGAAGTATACAGAGCGAGAAAAAGCCACCTACAGTCGCGATACCGAACGAGCGATTGTCTACCTGCAACAGGCAATCGAGCGGCTCGACTCTCAAATCGAAGGGGTTGAGAGAACCGAGGCCGATGAGGAGTCTCTGGCAGAAGTCCGGCGACGATACCGGCTCAAACTTGCGGACGCGCACATCAAACGATGGTTTGCCGGTGGCCTGGCTTATGGAGACGAGCCGGATGTGAACCAGCACCGCGAAGTCGCTATCAACATACTCAAGGGCCTCGGGGATTGGGTGCCGGCCATCAGAATGCGAATCCATGTGTTCCGAGTGATGAAAAAGCAGCGGACATGGAATCCGTTTTTTAAACACTGGTACGGCGGCAAATGGGTCGGCGATGATGTTCTCAAGAACGAAATTGATCTCCTCGAACGGATGATGGAGAAGGCGAGAAAGGCGGCCAGCAGTGAATCAGATTAAGGAGCTGCTGAGTTCAGTCCAGGCATGGCTCAACACGCCCGCGGTCGATCTTTCCACCGGGCTCCGATCTCCTTCCGCGCTCAAGCTCCCCATCATCCTTGTCGCCTACCTGATGAGCATCGGGTTCATGGCCAGCGACCCCTGGTTTGGCGAGGACAGTTTCTCGTGGAACCAGGGAGTCTTTGTCATCCTTGTCAGCTACGTGATCGTGACGACCGTCGCCTTCGAGTGGAATCTCCTGGGCCGTTCTCGCGGCATGAATCTCCTGCTCCAATTCCTGCTCATTGCCCCCTTCTCAATTCTGTTCGGCCGCATCGTCAGCCGGCCCACCGATCCCGATGCAGCGAAAGGCATGCTGGGCGAGGCCATCTACACGGTCAGAGACTTCCTCAGCTCGGCGACGGGAATCAAGGACATCATTCCTGGTTGGATGCTCGAACCGTTCGCCACCCCCGGCACTGCCATATTCATGGTATTCGTCTGCGTGGCCCTCAGCTACGGGAGCATCCGCACTCGAATGGGAATGCTGCTGCTCGTGGTCGCCATCTCTTTTGCCTCGACCGTCGCATCGGAGACCCCGCCGCCTTCCCAGTTCTACTGGGGACTGGGATTCCTGGTCATCGGGCTGGCACTTCACATGCATAATGTGAATAGAACCGTGCAGCAGGAACAGGCGCTCAAGCGGCTGCGGGACGTTGATGACGATCTGGAGCGGCGATGTTCTCTGCGTATTCT
>Ga0187827_10003620_pt1 | contig 19835 bp, 11 predicted proteins | sample ETNtaG_39_FD_167969 | JGI IMG/M metagenome (GOLD analysis project Ga0187827, IMG submission 167969) | Marine microbial and viral communities from oxygen minimum zone, Eastern Pacific Ocean - ETNP2014_SV_150_PacBio MetaG (Illumina Assembly) | ecosystem: Environmental > Aquatic > Marine > Hypoxic... | reverse complement strand
CCGTGGTAGTGTTTTCAATCATTCTGTACACTCCAAGTTGTCCAGTTCCGCCGACATAAATCTTGCCAGAGGACGATGTAACATCGACCCAGCAGATACTTTGACCTCTCCAACCACCGCTATCTGCACAGTCATTAGATCGCCAATTGACGCCAATTAGACGAACTTCACCGTTAGTGCTTGCTCTAGCCAAATATGCGTTATTTGTTGTCTGTCCTGTTACGGTCAAATCAGCAAGTGTCACTCTAGCGTTACGCGCGTAGAAGATGTTGCCCTGATTTTGATTGCCTGCAACTGTACCATCCATGACCGTCAACTCGCTCCTTGCATTGTTTGAAGTGCAAGATGCGGTAGCCCACGCGCCTGCTGAACTGCCACCGAGGGTGACTCCTTCAGCACGCATGCTCCAACCGCAACCAGAGATTGTTATTCCGTCAGCAGTTAGCCACTTGGCAGAAATCTCGTTGCCAGATGAAGCGGTACCTGCTAACTTCAGATAACCATCAGCATTGAGATTATCAATCGATGAAGGCGTTGTTCTCTCAATATAGACATCTCCAGTACTTGTGATGTCATTTAGTGAGTAACCTGAAGGGCCCATTTGTGAAGAACTCGTGCCACGCGGTATAATGGAGACTGAACCACCATCAAAGCCGCCGATAATGTCTATACTATCCTGCGCATAGGTTCTAATTCCAGTGGCATAGCCACCGCCACCCACATCTTCTAGATAGATGGATGAACCGGCACTTGGGTAAGTTTGGCCCCATGCACTACCAGTAAATTGTGAACTCGTCAAACCAGCGTTCGACATCGACACGTTGTTCGCGTATAGAGTCTTAGCAGAGCCAGCAACACCGTTGTGTGCTGAATCGGTGATGCTGATATCGTTCAATGTAACCTCGCTACCATAACCTGTCATGATTGCTCCATCTGAGGAACTACTGCCTTGGTTACAATTGGTCATCGAACCTGTATTCCAATTCAAGCTTGCATAATCAGGCAAGCTAATACAGGAGTTTGTTGCGTTGGTTATCGATACTCCGGAGAGATCGAAGCTTGAGTATTGTCCTGAACCGTGCTTGATTGCTGTGCCGACATCTGTGAAGGTCACATCATCGAAGTTGAAGTCACCCACATCACCGTTGTAGCTTGGTGAATTGCCATGCCGACTTCCTGCAGAAATCGCAATATCGAGATTGCTGAAATCAACATTCTCGAATGTGTGGCGGTCTGTGGTCGTACTGCACCCTCTTGTGAAGGCGAAGCCCTTGCCGTTAGCGCTAGTGCTGCCACCTATGTTGGTTACAGTGATTCGACCATCTGGTTCGTTAGATTCGTTACCATTCATTATCAACTTGGAACACTGACCAGCCATGTCAATACCCTTACCGGCGCCAAACTGAACTTCAACACCAGCTTCAATCGTCAAGTCAGCAGTTACGCGTATGTAATCGCCACTTGGCACAATTCGGATTGGGCTCATTTGTTTGTCCCAAATGGTGTCCTGAGTAATGTCTCCGTAGACATCCATCCCGGCTCCGTCGTACGGAATCGTCTTTGTGCGGATGCTACATTCTGAACTTCCAGACTGATAGCAGTAGTACGAGGACATATAGCCGAACCATGGCGCGAACTGTACGTTACGCACATACGAGCCCGTGTTAGGTAGTTGTGGCCATAGGGATCCCCAGTTGTAGTAGATATGCTGTATTGGTGAATGCGAGGACGAAGTACTGAATGAACCTGCACCGAATCGGTTAGCGTGGAATGTATCACTGGAGTTACCGCTGTAGGTAGTACCGAACCACTCGAAATCGAAACCGGACGGCATATCAATGACCGTAGCACACTGGTATCTGTAGGATGACCAGTATCGAGTACAGTAGTATTGGTATGGATATCCATTACTCGTACCGGTTAGCTTCTCGTCATAGTTGTACAACTCAGTCATACCTCCTGGCATAGTTTCAGAAGCGTGTGCGTTGCCATCAGTGGACATGCGGTAGTTATTGACGAATGGGTTACCATAGACGTATGTGAATTGAGGTGCTGGGCGTTCCCTTAAAGTTGCGCCAAGAGTTGAATAGCCGCCCTTCTGGTATCCAATACTTTGGTAGTCGTAATACGCGAAAGAGTTCATATCATAATGATACTCTACCTCGTTTGTCTTATCGTAGAACTTGGTTTGCCATGAGCACATGTACATATTTCCATACCCACAATTTTGGTCATGCCACTCTACAATGAAAACCTTGGTTGGTGTCCCTATATTGTAAGAGTGAGCAGTCGTGTTGTTCCAATTGTTTTTATTATCCTGAATATTGAATTTGTATTCAACATCGTTATCGCGGTCGGTGCCTGGTATGACTGCAGCCCAGTCACACTTCGCAAATTCGCAGGCAGCGGCTGAAGAACCAACCGGGTTCATTGCTCTTATAGTCCAACTAGACCAAGTTAGTGCCGACGCATTGAACATACGATACTGAAGGCTCGGGGCAATCAGATTGCCATTGCTATCAGTGCCTGTGGTGATATTAACACCAGTTGGTGGATCGCCTGCATCTTCCAAGCTAACCGTCACAGTTCGAGCACCCTCGCTGTGGGTGTCCATCAAACCATCGCCATCAATCTTCACTGGGAAGATATCAGGTATCGGCCTAATGGGAGATACCTTGGATCTGATTTCGGCACCTTGTCCCCAACGTCCGTCGTAACCAGGAGTCATCCAACCGTTGAACATTCTGTCGTACTGCCAAGTAGTGTATGAGTACAAACAGTATGGGTTGGTGCTACTGGTCCTCGTGAAGTACATCGGATGGTTGTTGCTGTTGACACAGAACCAGTTCCAGCCACCAGTATTCCAGGTGCTGTTGATTGTCAATGTGCCGAACTTCATCGTGATGTCGCCTGGAACCTTGACTGCTGAGTAACAATCGTCGCAGTTGCGTGCGCCACCTTGAGTTTCAGCGTAATTTGGATCGTCACCAGTCGCTGGCTTATCGATTCCCGTTTGGGAATCAAGTCCAACCATTGCCCACTGACTCATTCCTGAGTTCCAGTACCAAATCGTGGACATTTGAGGCCCATGCTGGCCATTCATGTTCAAAAGTTGAGTAGTACCAGAATAACCACCAGATTGCGGGTCGTTTCGTAGACCTGGCTGAATCTTCTTACAGTAGGTGTACTGAGCACAATTACTGTACGAGTATCCATTGACATTCGGAGCATACTTCATGTGGTAGACGTTGCCGGTGTTGAAACACGACTGACTACCCGTACCACAATCACTGGTATCGTATTCCCAAATCCATTCTTTGGAGTCTTCATAATAGGTCAACTGCTCATCGTAGAATTTCTGAGCACTGTAGTAAAGGTATGAATGAACCTCAGTAATGAGGAGTTGCCATTTGTTGTTTTTAGTTCCATCACTATTGAAAGCGTCAGCTTCATCTACAGGCTGTGCGAAATAATTGTACGGAGAACTCGGAGCAGTTGGATTACTTGGGGTTCCAGAACCGCCCAAAGGCAACGTCTTGAAATTCGGCAAACCGGAAGTTCCCGGAGCTGTACCGCGCAAATCCTGGAATGCCCAGAAATACTGCACATAGTCGCCTTCCTGTACTGATGGGACTGAAGCTCTGAAGTTGCAGTAATATCCTGTTATGCATGTACCTAGTATTGTTGCAGAAACCGAGGTCCAAGTACCATTATTAACACGGTAATTGATGGTTGGTCGACCGGATGAAGTTGTATCAACACCCGTTATGTCAACTAGACCCAACCAGAACGTTCGCTTCTCTTCACGATGTGTTATGATATCGGTGTAAGGCACGAAGTCGTCCTCTGGCGGATCATTATCGGTACCGCCAGTGTAGGTTACGTGCATGTGTGGTCTAGTAGTTGAAGATACACAACCGTAGTAACTGTTGTATCCTGTACTGCACCAATACCACCAAGGTGCATTACCGTGATTCCTCAAACCTATGCCAAGGATGTGTCCGTTGCTTCCTGCAGCATTTCCATCTATTGCATCCTGGACATCACCTTCACCATTGGAATTCAGTGAAATTGTGCGCAAGCTGCCGCCGTAGTAGTAATAACCGGGATCTGATACAGTGGTTGCTGCTGAAGAAGCGGCACTGGTTCTGATGAACCTAGCCAAGTTCCTTCCACCACTGTAGAGATAACTATTGGGGTCAATAGGGTTACTATTCTGGCTACTACCAGATTTCAACACGGCAACTGTGTAAGACCGGCTGCCGGCATAGTATCTGCCGACCTTGCTCTTGAAATCAGCATTATTCACGATTGCTCCTGAAGGTAGGGCGTTATTGAAGTCAAAACGGAACCAACCGTAGTAGTTGAAGGTGGGGTAAGCCCAGTAATTTGTGCATCCGTTAGTGTAACTGTTTGATCCCTTGCAAGTTTGTGCTATGTAGGAGTAAGAGTACGCATACTGATAGGTATATGTAGGATACCAAGAGTATGGTTTGTATTGATAGTAGTATGCATATCCACCATTGCTAGGACTCTTATCTAGAGTTGGGTCAATCAATATTGGGAAAGACCGATTGTCCTCGTCCATCAACCATGCAGTCTCAACAACTGTCTGCAAAGTAACTGTCGTACCCATAACACGAATCACATAGTATCCAAAGTGTGGCCCTAGAAGGTTCTCTTGTGGATCAATACTGCTTACCACGGGTTGTGGAATGCTCACTAGTTGAGCACCGGTTTCCAAATTACGGATTGCAAGAGATTGGTTGGTCTTCACCAATTCTTCATCAGCAATAGGCGACTCGCCCAAAAAGAGCCCAAATCCTGTTGGTAGAACCATAGTCTCTGAAATTCCAAAGTAGCCAGATTCCTTCTGGTGCTCTGGAAGCTGCGGCGCCTCACGAATGACGAGGTTCTGCTTCAGCTGGTTCGCCTCGACTTGATAGTCAAGCGACAATCCCTCCTGTAGCGGATACCTAATCACATTAGCCCCAATATCGATTGGGTCCGATGGAGGATGCCCCATGAATGGTTCTTCAGATAGCGTGTTGCCATCAAGATAAACCACCATTGGCATTATCCCGTAGTGAATGGTTTCCCCATCGACTACCATTTGGACTCCACGAAGTAGGTCGCTTGAGAAGTAAGACTCATAGGTGTTCTTTGTAACACCCCAGCCTACTTCATTCGACTCCAAATTCAGGTCAATCTCCTCCCAAGCGCCATCCACCATGTAGTGTATCGGCGTTTGAGAGACTACGACCGCGAAATCACCATCTTCCCTCAAGAAAGTCTTGGCGGTTTCGGTTCTAGAGCCAATTAACTCAGCACTTGCTTCATATCCATATATCTCTCCGTCTGCCGGATTGTTTGTATCCGGAAGCGCCAGCGGATCATTTTCAGTCTCCGCTCCATCGTTCTCAGAAGTCTGTAGTTCCTCCGTTACCGGACTTACTACACCACTCCAACTCATTCCAATCATCAGGAGAGTTAGCAATAACCAACTGCCCCCGAGAGTCACTTTATTTTTGTTTGTCACCATTGTTCATACCCCAAACTGTCGTATGGCACTTCCTCGCACGTTTTGTTGGACATATAATAATATGGGTACGATACCTTTGATTGTCTGTTTTAGAATGGCATACTGAATAGAATATTATTGTTATTTTTTGGGCGGAAAAATATGTAGTACAAACCATTTGTAACAATCAATTTAGAAAGGATTTTTCGACGGAAATACCTCATTATCTGACCAAAATTTGGCTGGATCTAGTCGGATGTTTTAGGATATTTACTCTGCTTTTCCGAGTGGGGGAAGGAATAATATGGTTGCAGTCCAGCCTTTTACAGAATTTAGGACCTCATTGTTTGTACACGACAATAACTGTGTTGGGAAAATTGAAGTGAAACAAAAAAAGGCAAGGGGTCCTAAGGACCCCCTGCCGTGGGAATCCCGCCGAAGCGGGTCTTTGTCTGGTTTTGTCGCTTCAACTATGCGAGTTCAGTAATCAAACTCTTCATCGTCGCCCTCGACGCCGCCACGGGTTAGGATGAAGGCGCCTGCAATTACTGCAACCAACACCAACGCTCCGATTGCAACCCATGCTTGAGTGGGGATATCCCCGCCGCTGCCTGTATCACCAATCGTATCGGTATTATCCACACCAAGGTCTGCATCTTCAGTGAAGGTCAAACCATCAGTTGAATCCTGTGTCTCCATGTTGTCATGGTCGTCTACTGCAGTTACTGAGTAAAGGTAGGTTCCAGCTCCTGTGTGGCGATCCATCGTTGCTGATGTACTCGAATCAGCCGTAGGGTGACAGTTGCCTGCACCAATCAGACTTGTTACCTCTAAGGAGGTGTGTGCTGTGGGTGACCAGCAAATCAACCAGTGGTCGACATCAGAAGCATCAGCAGCAGACCACACGAATGAGATACTGTCTGCACCTGACTTTTCTGCGTCAAGTCCAGTAGCTCCTGCTACTGGGTCGACCTGAGCGTCTGCAGTAGCACTACCAGAGTCAACAGGTGTGCCGAATAGTGAGTTACCATCGCCATCCAACTCTCCATTCTCCACGCGCACGAGGAATTGATAGGTATCGCCGTGTGTTCCGGAGATTGTCCAGCTGGTCTGCTCAAGAGCAAAGGTGTGACGGTCGCCATCAAGCGCCGCCCCATCATCGTTGATGTAGATGACACCGAAGTCGGTTTCTGAGTTGACCAGTTGACTGTTGTTGACTTCCCAGGATAGATCAATGATTCCAGCCTTGCTGAGTACTGCAGTCAACGAATCAATTCCAGCCTGTGGAGGCTGGCCTAGTGACGCAGATGCGAATACACCGTAGGTCGATGAGGCACGTGATGGCAGGGTGCCATCATTAGTCCATGACAACAGAATCGTGTCTGCATCAATCTGGGCTTGTGTCGTGCCAGCTAACTCGACCCACTGGGTAGCACCCTCATACCAGAGAGAGTGCCCTACAGCCGGGTCAGCATCCAATGTGACAGCCAATGTCTCACTATCTACATCATCAGGGAACATCTGATGGGATGCATCTAGATCAAAGGTACAGATGGAATCCCATGACCCTGTGCTACCCTCTAGAGTAACTCCGGTCACATCATCCGCATCTGAGAAGTTTGTCATAAACATCAACATTTGGTTGAAGTATATATCATATTCAACATCCCAGCAATCACCTGAATCTTCTTTGGAGAAGTTGTTCCACATAACAAAGGATGTAGATGCTGAAGCCTCGACTCCCCAATAGTCAGTTACTGTGACAGTAACCACGGGATTACCAAGCCACAGCATGTTCAGGTGAACATCACAAATTGGCATACCCAAACAGGTCATCAATGTAGGATCACTTAGTTCTCCCGCTCCAACCATAGACCATGAGTAGGTGAAGGGTTCTGGATTGCCATCAAAATCAATATCCGGCTGACCCATATGCTCAACTCGAACGGATAGTTGCACCAACGAATTATCGATGAGCGGTCCTGCGCTTGTATCTGTTTCCATGGTCAAATAGGCAGATGGCCCCATATTGGTGACCTCGTAGTGCGAAGTTCGTCCGTCGTTAGCACTGTTCATATCGGTCTTGCATGGGCTATTTCCAGGGTCGGTACAGTTGTTGTTAGGGTCGGCATCCGTTGTAGTTGCGTCAATAAATACAACCGTTGCTGTAACTGTATGCTTTCCTGGATTAATCATCATTACTGTACAGGCCTTGCCCTCAACGTGTGCGGGCACTCCCCCTGGCTGCATCTGACCGAGTAATTGATGGGAGTAAATTTCTTCAGACTCCATTCCCGGTTGGTCGCACTGGTTCGCCATCATTGGCGAAGGGGTTGGTGGATCTACTATCTCCAAACCATCAGAGTCTCTGACACTAAATTGAACTGCCCAATCATAATTGATGTCTCTGTCAGAACCTGAGTGTTCGACTGTGGCGTACAGTGTGGTCATGCCTGCTTCGATGCGACCAGTATCTTGACGGAAGATTCCCGCCTCAACATTAATCACTCTAACATCGTGATATGCAGCGAAAGTACCGGTCAACTCGGCATCATTGTTGCCATTGCGGTCATCGAGGTTATGGGCTACTTCCTTCATTTCCATGTACACTGTCCCTCCTGTTGAGCCGTTCTGACCACCACCAGGGCCACCTCCCGTTTCTGTTTGAACGATTTCATAGGTGTCGTAAGTCTTCAAGGAGGCTAGGACTGTGTATCCCCCAACACCAGATGCGGTGTTTGTGTCAGCCTTGATTGAACCTTGGAAAGTGTACTCTTGTTGGAAATTTGGAACTATTCTAGTTTCATTGAGGTCGCTTGCGTTAACAGGATCCGACCCGTCAGTCAGGTTTTGGTAAACCTCAACATCTGCTGGATGCTGATGCTGATGGCCACTGCTATTGTTAGCAGTGCTAAGATGTCCATAACCTACTTCTTCACCAAATATGGCAGTAAAGACGCAGGGCATGCTACTTCCTTGGCCGGCAGGGCAACCTGCCATGCCATTAACTCCGTCATCGAACCGAGATACTGCAAAACCTTGCCCTTCATCATAATCGATGAAAGCACCAGCAAAGGTAACTTCTAGTTCAACTCCACGAGGATCCCAATTGTTGCTTCCGTTAACCATTGCAGTCAATGTAAAACTATGAGCGTTTGGGCCTGAAATAGGACTATCGTCTCCAGTCTCATCCCACACCAATTCGACAGAAATATCGGACCAATGAGCTGCTATTACTGTCATCACTATCTGATTATTGGTCAAGTCAGTATCTTGGTCGCCTGCATCAATATCGATGGTAACCTCGTAGGAACCGGGGAAAGCCGGTGCCCATGTCAAAGGTGAGCCATACGAGTCACGCACTTGATAACGACCTTGGTCGAAATAATCACCAGATGGCAACACTGCATGGTCACAGACCAACGCATCATCGCACACGGCGGCATCAGTTTGATCGACAATAAGTGGTGCACCGGAAACACCTGTGCTAACAGTTACCATAATGTTCATCTCAGAAATATCGTTATCACCTATATTTCTGATAACCAAGTCGAAGAAGATGTCCTCACCTACTTCGACAGCATTTCTCACGTCACCACCAATTCCAGTGGTTGATTCTCTCGGTGAATTCGCACCAATCAGCCAAACTTCGTAATCCGCTCGGCCATTGGCGTCATCCACTGGCTCTTTTTCATTCATTTCAATTGGGTTCATGCTGGCCATAATGCTCATTAGCATCAACACAGCCAAAACCAAACTTGTTGTTCTCTTCATGTCACAGTCCTCCCGCTACGGGGTTACCCCACCTCTTCAATCCGTATTTATACTATGCGCGGCATTCTGTTAACTTCCCCGCTTCTAAATGCACATTTGTATTGAATTTAGTACAATCATTTTGTATCATTCGATATCGCGTAGGGCCTCGGCGGGATGAATAGAAGCGGCCCTGCGAACCGGCCAAGCTGTAGCCAAAACAGTGAGAAGATATGCCCCCAAAATAATCATCGTTATTTGACCCCAGGGAAGTACAAATTCTGCCCCCTCATCTTTGAGGAATTTGACATATAATTGATAGTGGAATCCCACACCAACTACAGCGCCGTTAAGGATACCCAATAAACTCACCCAAGTGAGCTCGGCTAGGTAGCCTGCAACAACCATACTGCGTTGAAATCCTATGGCTCTTAGGATGCCTGTTTGATGTGACCTCTCAGAGACGTTTCGGATTGTGATTACGCCCAATCCAGCAATACCGACTGCAAGCCCTAATGCAAGGAAGGCCTGCAAAAGTCCAAACATGGCGAAAATGAAGGATTGAATGTCCTTGAACACTACTTCAATTGCAAAGACTATCGCACCCTCCTCCACAAGTTCAAATTGCAACTCACTTGCCACTTCTTCCTGTTCATCGAGAGTCGAGCCAGGCGGCAAAGAGAACCAAATTGAAGAGGGAGCCGCCTCAAATCTCTCCGTAGCCACTGGTTTGGCTACACTGACACCACTAGCAAACCAGCCACTTTCTTGGCTGATCACCGCCCCAACGAAGAATGTTTGATTGATTGCGGGATTCAACGGATCTTGAACTACAATTTCATCCCCAATGTTAAGTCCCATTCCTTCAAAGATTACCCCTTGTTCCCCTTGATAAGATTCCACAGCCATGGAGTAATCAATTATCGCTAAGGTTTCATTCTCGAATATTGCAAGCCAAACTTCTTCAGCATTATTACCCAAATTGGGCGACCAAGAATCCAATGGTAAACCACCCAGTTTGGAGAAATTTTTATCGAAACCACGTATTTGAGTATAAGCAGAATTGTTCTCGACATCCTCCACACCATCTCTGAATACATGGACGGATGCTGTATTCATGGTGGCAATTCCATCGAAATCATCTGGTTCAACCTCACCTAAATCCCATTCACTAGAGTTGTCCCCTAAATCTAGATCGCCGAAGGCCACTATCTCCCACTCTCCGCGAGCATCCTCTCCGAGGTCACCAAGCCAATTGCCAACTAGTGCCGAGTATCCGGATAAAACAACGACTGCAAAGACCACTAAACTGAACATTCCCATCGTCATGGCAGTTCTGAAAGGTGTTGCTAGAGGGTAAGCTAGAGCCGTTGGAAGAACTGAGGCGAGGCGTTTTGAGACAAAAGAACCAGCCCGGGCGAGAGATGACGCTATCATTGGAGCAAGACTGGTCAGCAGAAGAACGCCAGCCCCCACAAGGAAGGTACCCAATATGATGAATGAGAAGTCACCTTGTTCCCAATCAGCCCTAGCGGGGTCATCCCATATCCCCCAACCAAACATGGCAAGACCAAGGACGGTCATCGTCAGGCGAGGGGTAAGAACTGTACGGGAAGTTCTTGAACCAAATATCGTGATAGAATCTGGCAGTGTTTTGGAGAGAATGAAGAATAGTGGAGGTACCATCCCAAACAGGAGGAGGAATCCTGCAGTCAGCCACCAAGCCATGCGAGAACCACTTTCAGCATCGCCAATCATGAAAGCCAACACTGCACAACCGAGCGCCGAGCCGATCAGGAATAGGGATATGAGAATCGTCCACCAAGGCAAGGCGCCTTTGATTCTAGTTGGAATGTCCCTCATCGCTGCAACCACATTGAGTCGAGAGATATAGACAGATGTTGCAAATAGCGTCAAGAAAGTGACTAAGAAGCCCATGGAAAAACCACTCAAAACGCTGTGCCACTCCCATGCAAAGATGATGGCTCCATCAAAAGTAGAGGCCAATATTTTATCCAAACCAAACATCAATAACTTCGCTACACCAATCCCCGCAACAGAGCCAACTGCGCTTGAGATGAGTCCGATAAGGGTGCCCTCCATTACGAACATTGAGCGCAATTCGCCCCTTTGCATCCCCAAAGCACGCAACATACCCATCTCCGATTTACGCTCATCTGCCAACATCACAAAGAGGTTCATCACTAGGAGAATGCCTGCAAATATCACGAAAGAGCCGAAAATCAGAAAGAGCATCGAGAAATTCGCACCAGAATCTGCCGTAGCCTCGCGAATTTGAGTTTTGATGGCTATGACCTCAAAACCCATCCCTTCAGCATCTGCTGTTTCGTCTGCCCAAGTTGTGAGGTTGGTTTCCATCGCACTAAAGGCTCCAGGGGCTACTAGAGCAAATCCTGAAACCATAATCATGCTACGAACGGAATCTTCTCGGCTGAGAAGTTCTTGAGCATCAGAGATATTCACCACTGCTAGAGACATATCGTCCAATCCGGGTTGTCCAGGAGGAGCAGGCAGTTGTGGAACAGTGAAGGTGTAATTGAGTTGGAGTGGGGTGAAAATTCCACGTGCAGCCGGCATCAATCCAACGAGTGAAAGATTCTTTGGCGGATCTAGAGCCAAACCGTCAGCAGACCATGATGTCAGAAATACATCACCCGGTTGAGGTTCAGGGATGCCGATGCCACCACTGAGAGCTATTACTACGAGAGGTAGGTTTGAGAAACCATCGAGTGATATCTGATACGGTAGTCGCCCCGTAGTATGATTTTCTTCAGCGATGATGGAACCATAAGAGGAGGAGGATATCGTGCGAACACCGTCAGTCCATGCAGTCCTGTTATCAGAGTTAGCAGCAAGTTGTACATCTACCAATTCAAAACCGGTATCATTCCAGAAGTAAAGACCAGCCTCATCTATCAAGACAGATGTGGGCGTGACGAAGAGTACATCCCCGGCTGGCAATCCTAAGTCATGAGCAGATGTTGAATTACCTTCGATTCTAGAAGATGTCAATTGCAAATCTTGACCGTATTTGTCCCAAGCAAGCTCACCATGAGTAGCAATAGAGCGGCTAGAAGGCGGGTCAACATTCCAATTGCAAGAATTAAATTCTGAATTGATTTCTTCAACTGCAATTACGCAAGTTGAACTAGTAAAAGCACCCTCCAAACGCAGATAGAGTTCATCACCTTCTAGAGCGAGGCCACCATCTTCAATATCCTCACTGAATGAAGAGAGGTTCAAAGTTGCAGAATCCCAGACAATTGCGCCATCTCGATAAGTGTCTCCAAACAATAATTCGACACTATCTTCACCAATTCTGAGAGCAATCCCCAAGCCCTCCTCGCTCACTGCTAAATCGACCAACTCGCCAAATCCCACAGGCATTGTGATATCACGAGATGGTTCATCCTCATCTAAAACTGAGAGACGCACCCCCTCAGCATAGAGAGAAAGAGCTGCGCCATCTGCGACAGAGTGTACTGAAAGAATCGCTTTGGATTCACCTTCTTTGGGAATCCAACTGAACCACTGGCTAGTGTCTCTCTTCTGGACTGACAAGCCAGCAGGAGTGGCATACCAATCTGCGACGGCATCAGAATCAATGGCAGAAATTTCTGCTGAGATTAAACCACTCAGATTCACCCCCTCATGAGATATCAGCAATATTGGTGACATCAGAAGTTCTGCCACCATTGCATCTTGAGAAGTTGAACTAATGTTTTCCCTAAGGCTGATCACCTCATCACCGGAAAGTAGACCCTCGCCCGCTATTCGCTGAATACCGATGGAATAATCCTCAGGAACAGTAGTAATCTCAAGCCCCGCATCTACTCCTATGATTGCCTCGTCAAGAGTTGAATTGATAATTGGCATTACCCGCTTTTCAGCATCTCGGGCGTCAAGCACTCCACCTTTAGCAGAGATTGTGATTCTATTAACTTCACCGTGGCGACCCAAAATCTCTTGCGCCTGGCTTAAAGTAGTGTATATTGCAACATCGCCGCCAGCCACAAAACCTGAGGCTTTTGTTGGTACTATTGCTTGAATAGTCAAATTTGTAGTCTCGCGATTGATACGACCCAGCATACTCATTTCCGTCCAACTGACCTCTACAGAATCGCCAACGACCAAATGCATTTTATCAGCACCTTTCTGACTGAGGTATGCGCTACCATCCTTGATTTCAGAATAGTGTAAACCACCTTCTTCGCCACCGAAGGGATTCCAGGAACCTTGTTGCTGATAGTCAGCATCCATGGCAAGTAAATGAGCACCTGCCTCAACTGTTCTATGAACCTCGGACTTCAGTCCAATTCCTATTCCGATACCAAGTGATACAGCATCAATATCCGATTCATTGTAGAGTGTGTCAACCATATTTTCAGCCCTTGTCTGGTTCCACCACACGGGCATGCCCAAATTATCAGTGCCACGAATAACAATGTCCACTTCATCAAGAGATTCAGCATATTCTGCCTGCAGTGTAGCATCTAAACTATCGCCAACAACAAGACTACTGGTGATAATCGCTGAACCTACAAGCAACCCAACTATGACAAGTGCAGTGTTGCGCTTCCTCCTTTGCAAATTGCTCAGCGCCATTGTGGCGAGAACTCTTTGCCGTGCCTCAGTAAGTAATCTGATTCCAGCATAAACTGCAATCCCCATTACCAATCCAAGAGCGATTGCAGTTATGACCCAACCATAACCTAAGCCATCAGGATTATCACTCGCCCGTACAATCACGAGATAAGAAACTACGACTATAGTGGCAAGGGTGGCTAACAAATTTGCCAAGCGCAAACCACTGCGCACCCATGCCCTTTCCTCATTCAAGTGAACACCCCTTGCTCATTCCTCTTCAGAAGCAGATGATTCATCATCTTTGGAGTCAATACCATTGACTTGCTCATCAGAAATAATCAGCCCATCACGTATCAAAACGCGGCGGGTGCAAAGGTTGGCGATTTCCTCTTCATGTGTAACAAGAAGGAAGGTGATGCCCCTCTCTCTGTTCAAATTCACAAGGAGTTCCATGATTGAACCAGAAGTGTCCATATCCAGATTTCCAGTCGGCTCATCAGCGAGAATTATCGCTGGTTCATGGACATATGCGCGTGCGATGGTAACCCTCTGTTGTTGCCCACCAGATAGTTCCGCTGGAAGGTGGCCTGCCCATTCTTTGAGATCTACTGAATCTAATGCATTCAATGCACGCTCTCTTGCCTCCTTGGCAGAGTAACCCTGCATAACCAAGGGCAACTCAACATTTTCAACAGCAGAGAGAACCGGTATCAAGTTGAATGATTGAAAAATGAAGCCGAGACGATTCGCGCGCATGTTTGTTCTTTCGTAATCTGTCATTGTAGATAGGGGAGCGCCATCAACCAACACTTCTCCAGCAGTGAAGTCATCTAGACTTGAAACGCAATTCAGAAGTGTCGTTTTCCCACAACCCGAAGGGCCCATGATGGCTACCATTTCACCTTCATTGATTTCTAGGTCCACTCCTTTGAGGGCCTTGACCTGAACCGACCCAGTGTCGTAAATCTTCCATAATTCACTCGCACAGAGAACTGCTGTCATAAACGAGGGGCAGGGTTGCACACCTATAATACTCAGTCTCCTACAAGGTCTCCCCATGCGTGAGGATGGTATGGAGAAAGTCGTGAAAATCACCGTCCTATTTTTTGGTCAACTGAGTGAGCAATTTGGCACCAAAACATTGGAATTGCCGCTTTTTTCAGGGGATACTATTTCTGATTTAGCAAGTCGTTTACAAATATCTGAAATGCTTGAAAGGGGAACAAAGGTCGCCTTGAATGGTGATTTTTGTATGCCTGATGTAGAGATCCCTGATGCTGCGGAAGTTGCCTTTCTACCGCCTGTATCTGGCGGTTGAATCATCAGGGACTTCGCCGGCATGTACTAAGGTAATAGAATGGGCAAACTGGCCTGTTTACGCCGAATCATTCAATGGATGAACCGTGCACGAAGCATTCAGAGGGACCCACCATGATGCCGTCAAGTTCTGAGATGTTGTTCATTCTAGCAGTATTCATTCTATTCTTTGGAATCGAGAGATTACCCAAATTAGCGAGGTCGCTGGGCATGGCAAAAGGCGAATTTCAGAAAGGAATAACAGATTCTCGCACCCTGGCTGAAGAAGATCTTGACCGGGGTGGCAAGACTGAAACTGCTGAATTGGTGGGAAAAGCCGACGATGCAGGAGTAGATGTAGAGGGTAAGACAGCCGATGAAGTCAAATCCGATCTTGAAGATGAGTGAAGAAAACATCAAACATCCACGAATATCTTGTTCCATCCTACGCTTTTCTCATCCTGTAGGGTGAACCGCAATCGGGACAATTACCGTACTCCCCCTTTTTGACTGAAATCTCAGACTCTCCTCCAATTGCCCCGCATCCTGTGCAAATAAGTTGCCACTCCCATTCCTCAGCAATCCCTGCTGTCAGGACTGGTTCATGGCCAATCCCAGCAGCAACACAACAGTTCTGCAAGCGATAGTCATCGGTAACCAAAGTAGCTCCTAACTGCAAAGTCAGAGCAAGAATTTCTAGGTCAGTTTTTGAAAGACCCGCTAAGTCTCCTGTAGAATTAGCCACACTTGACGCCTGCTCAAGATAATCGGGGGAGGGTGTCCGCCAGTCAAGATCTGCCACTTCAAGCGTAATTTCTCTATCTGGCGCAATTCTAACAAATTCATCTCTTTGATTGGGTACTACAGCACCATGCAACCGCTCCAATGGCCAATGAATTAGTGCAGCGGTGTCCAAAACACGCATGGTCATTGGCTATGCCTCCCCTCAATGAGCGTACCGGTCCCCCTAGAGGGCGAAGGTTGATGTCAAGGATGGTGGACCAGCAGAGCGTGAGTAGTTGGTCAACTCTATCTGAGCAGGTGGCCGATTGGTTCGGTGAAATTGGCCTCGTTGGCCTCGGCTTGATGTCTTTTACTGAGGCTTTTATCCAACCAATCCCTCCAGATGCGCTAGTCATTCCAATGGCTGCAACCACATCTGACCCAATTCGTCTTGCCTCTATTTTTCTCGTTGTGACCATATCAAGTGTACTCGGCTCACTTATTGCCTGGTGGATGGGAGATAAATGGGGACAGCTTTTGCTAGAGCGATTCGCTAGTAAACGTGCAGTATACAAATTCAATACTTTAGTGAATAGGTATGGCACTTTTGGAATATTCATCGCCGCTTTCACACCAATTCCGTACAAGGTCCTTGGTTGGTGCGCTGGAATTGGACGAATGGATAGGCACACCTTTGTTCTGGTCGGATTCGTTGGGCGCTCAATGAGATTTGGACTTGAGGTGTTGGTAATTGGATTTTATGGTGAACAATTTCTCGAGTTCATGACTGGCTGGGGATTCTGGATTACCTCCCTGTTAGGTGCACTATTACTCTATCCCGCATGGATTTGGTGGGATAACTTCGAGGATGATTCTGAAGAGGAATAAGCAACCGATTTGGTTATGCACCATACCCTCGCCGGAGAAGCGTGGCTCGTGTGGTGTAGTTCGGCCCATCATGGCGGGTTTTCATCCCGTTTACCCGGGTTCAAATCCCGGCACGAGCACTTTGTTCCCGGGAACAGTTTATAGCAGTCGGCATTCAAACTGGAAAACGATGCCGCGCCGAGGTAGCGAAAAACGCCCTGTCTTCAATGTCGAAGCCCGCAATAAGGACGAGTTGAATGAGTGGAAGAAAGCTGCTGAGGAGAGAGACTATTCTCAGACCGAGATGGGAGCAATGGCAATTCGTCAGTATCTCGAAGGAGAGGTGTCTGACCCCAAGGAGGTGGCTGCCCTCAAGCAGAGAGTTGAGGAGTTAGATGAACTGTTGACCGAGGCTCGTGCCAAAGTGACGACTCTAGACCGAGCCAATGTCGCTGCTAACAAGGAATTGATGCTGGTACGTGAGCGATTCTATGGTGACTCGGCAGAGGTGATTGATCTCAAACTGGTGCAATTGTTCCATTCCACGCTCGTAAGCGAGAAGTCAATATCTCGCAAGGAACTCATCAGTCGAATCCCTGATGCCATCTCCAGACCAGATCTCGTCGATCAACTACGTCATCTCGAGATGCTCTTCGTCAGTGTCGGAATGCTCGATGTCTCTAAGGGGGTGCTCACTTGGAAAATGGACTGATACTGGAAGCGAATCTAGCCACGGTCGAGCGAGGGCTTGTTGATCTTCGACGCCAGAGGAAGGCGGAAGCCACTCTAATCGCCTATGGATGTGACCTGCGCAGGATTGCCAAATACGTCAGTGGGCTGGGGATGAGGTTTGAGGATCTAACCAAACACAACCTCGTCGACCTGCTCGAGGCCGTGGAAGTCAATGAGAATGGTCGAAAACTCTCGGATGGCAGGATTCGCGGGCTCTTCTCCGCACTCAATTCCTTATTGGAATCCTTGGAGTACAGAGATGTGATTGAAATCAATCCCGTTCCAGCGTTCAGGAAGAGGTATCTGGCGGCCTACAAGCGAAATCCCAACTCAGGCGTTCCGAGGTTCTGTCCAACCAATGAGCAGGTCGCAGCGGTCATCGCTGGTTCATCCACCATTCGAGACAAGGCAATACACATCTTGCTGGCCAAGACTGGACTCAGGAACAAGGAGGTCAGGGAATTGGATGTCTCCGATGTGAACCTCGTTGAGAAGTACATCATGGCCAAACCCACTGCGAAGAGGACGGGGAGGAAGTTACCGATAGATGATGAATGCACTGTCCATATCTCTCGATGGTTGCACGACCGTCAGTACTTTGATAGGGCTGAAGAGGAATCTGCTCTGTTCCTGAATGACCTCGGTCGAAGAATTGGACGCAACACATTGCTGAGGATTGTCAATCGCGATGGGGAACGTCAGGGGCTCCACGACAGAGATGCAGACATCTTGGATGTAGACAAGCGCTACACACCGCATGTATACAGACATTGGATGACTACTGTGCTAAGAGATGCAGGTTGTTCGGAGCGAGTCATCAGATACATTAGAGGAGATGCGGAAGGTTCCATCGCCGACAGGTACGACCACCTGCGATGGGAGACCATCCAGATGGAGTATGCTATCTCGATGGTGACGATTCTGTGAGTTCATTCATCCCATATGTCGAATCTTACCTCACGTGTGATTTGCCATCTCACCAGGTAGTGAGGTGACTCGGATTCAATCCCATTGTCAACTGCCTCCATCCATCTCACCATCCCGTTTCTATTGTCCATCGCCTGCTTCATCAACTTTTGATTCTCCGTGAAAGATGGAGGCTTCCCTTCACTAGCGTAGTTAGCCTCGAGAAGATCGATCATCAAGCGTGGTTCTCCTTCTTCATCACGCACGATGTATATCGCGGCAGCGTCCGGCCCCATCCTGACGGTGCTGATTGCATTCAGATTGGTCGGAGGTAGAGGACCTCCACCTAATCCCATCGCATGGAGGTCGGCAGCCACCCCTCTAGCCTGATTCAACTGCCTCGTCAAAATAGCAATTTGTTGCTTCTGTCGATTAATCTCACGATTCGCGGGATTCCTGCGTGCGATGACGGATGAGAATAGGGAGAGCTTCTCCGTGAGACGCTTGAGTGGCTTTCTGCGGTGCAGATTTGCCTCGAGTAGAAGTTGCATTCCAAGGGCATGGGCATCGGGTCGCACTGGTGGATGGGGTGTCCTATCAACATTCACGGCTTCAAGCCACTCATCAGCGGTGAACACGTAACCAATGCTTTCGGAACCCTCGAACTGAATCAACCTGCGACCATGTAACTTGGCCGCTTTCGTGCGTGTGTTCGCTCCTTCGGGACGGAAGTCTATGTGGACCGTCTTGTCTTGATTTGACAAAAAGGGGCGTAGTCTGCGTTCAACCTGTTTCGAGAACTTCGGTTCCTTCATTGCGAACTCCTCCAGTGTGGTTCTGTTCTTTTTGGGCAACCATGTCGGAACCATAGCATGTAGAACCATGGTTGGCGAGGTTTTGACAACGCCTTGGCCGAGTTACGCCAATAATCGGTTGTCAATATCCAGTCTAGTCTTGTCTTAACCCGGACAACTTGCTGATGTGTGTTCCCGGGAACATGGGTGTGTTTTTTGGTCTTCATCTTGCTCGGTAAGTACACACGATTTAGCCGTATTAAGATAGCCCCAAAATGGCTCATTTCGGCGCAAAAATGTTCCTAGGAACATCACCCTATGAATGGGATAAAACAAAGGCGTCACAAATGCGAAATGGGGCATTGAGTCGGATGGAGGAACTCTGTTTAATAGTTCGAGAGAAGAAAGGACGAGAAGTCACTTATTCCCTTACTGATTTATGTCGTGTTACTGTACTTGCCGATTGATGCTATAGTTTTGGCCACAAATGGTCGTCCACTGAAAGCCCTTTGCTTCAAGGGGTTTGGACTCACAAGATCTTCACGATTGATTTGCATCAGTCGTAAGTGATAGTGTGCTCGATTTCCATCATGTGCAGTTCGTAGCCGCTGCTGCCGTCGGTCGCCTCGAAGTAG
>Ga0187827_10003618_pt1 | contig 19840 bp, 18 predicted proteins | sample ETNtaG_39_FD_167969 | JGI IMG/M metagenome (GOLD analysis project Ga0187827, IMG submission 167969) | Marine microbial and viral communities from oxygen minimum zone, Eastern Pacific Ocean - ETNP2014_SV_150_PacBio MetaG (Illumina Assembly) | ecosystem: Environmental > Aquatic > Marine > Hypoxic... | reverse complement strand
AAATCCGAATTCGCTTTGTAAATAATCAATCTCGTGCATGATGCGCTTAACACTGAAACCCCTCCATATATCACCCTTATTGATACTGTCAACTTCACCTTTATAACAATACGTACAAGCAAATGGGCATCCCCTTGACGTTGTAATAGTCGCCAGAAAAGGGTACTGTGCGGGATTGAGATATTCTTCCAAATGATGCCAGGATGGTATTGGTAGATCATCCAACGGGTCTATTTTACAACTCATAGGTGTCATTTCAATTGTCCCGTTTACTTTAAAACATATCCCTTTGACAGTGTTCAAAGATTTTCCTTCATCAAGCACCCGTGCTAATTCAACCACCGTATTATCACCTTCAGCCAACACAATAATATCTACAAGATCATGGTTTATAGTGCTTTTTGGATAAATGGTGGGATGCACTCCCCCCCAGACAATAGGAATATTCTTTCCATAATTTGAACGCAGCATTCGGGCTATTCTAAGGCCATTGCTAATCTGTGATCCTGTCATGCTGGAAATACCGAAAAAGAGGATATCCCCTGCCTTAAAGATTTTCTCCGTCATTTCTTCATCAGTCATCAATCTGTCGTCTAGTAATATTACGAGGAAACCGGCTTTCTCTAAAGTAGACGCTAAATACATTATTGAAAGGGGTGCATATATTCTCCTAATATTATGTATATCTCGTCTACGTTCTTTCAAATATCCCCCTGTGGGTCTAGGATATATTAAAACTACATACTTACTCACTTATTAATCTCCTTTTCAGCGTAGATTAAAGCCCCCTCAAATCTGAAGCAATAATATTTCTGTTGTATTCTAAAAAATCAAATAATAGCATCCTTATGATGCATCAACAAAACTGCCTCTGCAAGGATTAAATCTTTTCTTGTATCTATATCGACAATGATTTCATTGTTGATCAGTGGTTTTATGTGACTACCAAAGATTGAATATCTGTATTCTTTGTTATAAGGAAGTTTGCCATTATATCTGTTGTAAAAATCATCTTTTCTAAACACAAGCGTATGTCCATCGTGATTCATCTTTTGAGGCAGGGATTGCCTTCTATAATGACTCTCTTCTTTAAGGGGTAAGACGTCTTCATTAAAGTCAAACATCCAGTCAGGATGAAACTTTTCTACATTCTGCATACTAATCACTGCATCATAATCTTCATTCTTCTGTAAGAAATTAAGCGCCTCGTGTAACAAATCCGGATAACGTGTAGGAATATTACCATAGACAAGACTACAGTATTCACAGTCATGACCTTGCTTCTCTATAGCATCTGCCAAAGCATCATCAATCTTACTTTCATCAGCACAGAATTTAATATTTCTTTCAATACAAACAAGATTTCTCTTCTTACAATACTCTATAACTTCTTCAATATCTGTAGAGATTACAGTCTCAATACTGCTCCCCAGTGACAATGAATATTCAATAGCATACTCTACCACCCTCCTGTTGTTAATCTTTGCAATGCATTTATTTGCCAATCCCTTACTGCCTGCTCTGGCACATACAACTGATAATACTTTCATAACATTCTATACAATACTAGAAAATATCGATACCACCGTGTACAGCACGATGCTTAAGTAATGTTTCGTCTTTCAAATTATCCTCTACTAAATCACCAAAAAGATCTCTAAGCTTCTTATTACATACTTCAACTGAACTCGACTTAACTTTTCCACACACATCATCTATCATTTCCTGTCTCTTTGCCATAAGCTGCTCATCATTAAAGGTGTCAGTCAGATTTACAACAAAATCACGAGCATCTTCAAGCTTTAGCACGAATTCATGTATCCTTTCTTTGTTAATACGATTTGTAGAAACTGCTATATCAAATAACTCTGTTCCGGGATAAGGCGTGGCAAACATTATGGACTTCAATGGTATTTCGTTTCTGATACAAAACTCGACTGTTTCACGGCATGACCCCTCATCCTCACCGGGCATTCCGATAATAAATGACACTGGAAGCATCATGCCGTATTTTCTATTTACTTTTATTGCTTTCTCCATTTTCTCTATTGTCGCAATCTTATTCATAGATTTCAACATCCTTGGAGAACCAGATTCAAATCCATAGGATATCGAAACGCACCCGGCATTCTTCATGGTCTTGACAATATCTTCGTTCACCAGATTTACTCTACCCGTACACGACCATAATAAACCAGGAATATGTTTGTGTACCTTCTCACAAAATTCATATACACGTTCTTTTCGTGCCATGAATTCATCATCTTGGAAAGATACAAAGTCTATACTATAATTCTTTTTCAGAAATTCTAAGGTTTCTATGATTAAGTCAACTGAATGAGCTCTAAAATGACGACCCCACGGTTGATAACAGAATGTACAACTAAAAGGACAACCCCTGCTTGAAATCAAATCAATATCTCTTCCAAATCCAACAGCAGGATTAGACAAATATATTTCCATAGGCAGAAGATCATATGCAGGCACATCACTTTCTGAGTCAAGATCATGTAAAAGCTCAGGATCACCTGAATATAAGATCTCTCCATTGACCTTATAATAGAACCCCCTTGTATTCTTCAAATCCTCTAACTTGTTGTTTTCCAGCCCTTTAAGGAGGTCAATTACAACTTTCTCTCCTTCTCCCGCACATACAACATCTACTTTTGAATTCTGTAGTAACAGCTTCGGTACAGACATTGCGGCGCTGCCACCCGCAATAATCACTGCATCAGGATTTATTTCCTTTATTATATCGGTATATAAAACTATTCTCTTATATACAGGTATCAACCCACCAATGAGTACAACATCAAATTTAATTGACCGAAGTATTGACGTTACCTCATCGTTGCTGTATCGATAAGCATTAATGTCAACAAATTCAGGTGTTATGCCAAGATTTTTCCTAATAACATTGGCAAGTATGGCCAACCCGTGAGGTATATGCCTTGGCTTGTCTGTTAATCTGATAGGAGGATTTATAATTAATATTTGCACTAGAAACCTTTTCTGCTAAAAACCATCTATGGTTCAATAAACATTTCTCTCTCAAAGAAAGCCTTCAAATAGCTTTGTTACTTTACACATTTCCAATCTCATCCAAACTCTTCTTGTACTCTTCCCATTGCCCAACATCAACCCACCCGTCATGTATAGGATATACAGACACCTTCCCTCTCTTTGAAACTTTTTCTATCAATATATTCATATCCATATATTCATTATCAGGGACCATGAGTAAAATCTCAGGTTCCAGAACATAAGTACCTGTATTGATAATCACATCATAATTAGGTTTTTCAACAAAATTCTTTAGAACCCCATGATCTAACTCTAGAGTACCGTAAGGCACTTGAATCTCCTTATGACATCCGACTAAGGTCATGAGATTCTTATTTTCCTTATGCCATTTCAGGATGTTTGCATAATTTGCGTTCAAGATTGTATCGCAATTCAACACAAAAAATGTATCTTTAACTTTATCTTTCAACAGGGAAAGGCTACCGACCGTTCCACAATAATCATTCTCTTCAACCCAATCTATATTATAAGGAAAGCTGTTTTCCGTCAAAAAAAACCTTATATATTCTTTTTTATAATTAAGCGTATATACAAAGTTATGAAAACCACACTTATACAATTTTTCCATTATTATTTCTATTATTGGCTTTTCACCTATAGGAATTAATGGTTTTGGTAGTATTTTTGTTAATGGATCAAGCCGTGCACCTCTGCCACCTGCCATAATTACAACATCATTTGCAAAAAATTGTTTTTGCTTTACAGATTCATTTTGGCCAAATACATTTATCCATAATATTACATCTATAATCTGCTTGTTCTCGTCCAGTATGGGAATTTGCTCAATCTTATCCCTAAGCATTATTTTTTCAGCTTTTTCCTTTTTGTCAGGTTCTTCACAAAAGAAAGAGGTAAACTGCACAAACATTACCTTTTCAACTTTATCACTAAATTTAAGCCCGTTAATAAGCCCCCTTCTGATATCTCCATCTGTAACAGTTCCCAAGAGTTTATCATCTTCATCAATTACAAAGAGTATTTGCTCAGCAGTATCATTGAGTTTCTGCATAGAATCTTTCAGGGTTGTATCTGAAGAAATCAGAAGGGTTTTCAGTGTTGCCTTGTCCATATAATTACCCGATCCCCATACTTAATTCACAGAATTGTTTCATCGATATATTGGATAATGACACCGTCCTGAGAATCTCAACTATCTTCTCGCTCGCATTTCCAACTCCATATGGGCTTTTTAGCCCCTTTAATGAATCCCTGAAGTCTTTAGACATTGCTTTGTTTATCGCTGTATCTAATTCTTTTTGCTCACATATAGGCACATCAATAACATTAGCCGCTCTTATCCTTCCTTTCTGTCTGTCACCTATGTTTACAACCGGTAGTTCAAATGATGGAGCTTCTATTATACCGGATGAAGAGTTTCCAATCATCAAACTTGCATTCTTTAACAACGATAAGTATCTTAATTGTCCAAGAGAATTGAATAAACAGGTTCTTTCCGGATTGGTTTGGACAAAGTTCTCAATCTGTTCAATTATTTTCCTGCTTCCAGTATCTGCATTGGGCAGAGTAGAAATCCAGTAGATATCTGAGTGCTTCTCTACTATCTTTAGAAGAACTTCGAGTTGAGCCTTACCACTATTATTTTCGTATGTTACCGGATGAAAAGTTAATATTCCCCATGGTCTCTCAACAGGGAGCCTCAATTCATTTGCCAACTCTTGCCTTGCTGATAATTTAAGTCTGAAAATATTATCCAATCCAGGCGCACCAAAACAGAAAATATTCTCCGGCCTCTCGCCCATTTGCACTATTCTGTCCGCATATCTTTGGGTAGACGGAAAATGGATGTGGCTCATCTTTGTTATCGCATGGCGAAAAAGCTCATCCATAACTCCCTCTGTAGATTCTCCACCATGAATATGGGCAACAGGAATATTGAATGGTACTGCTGCCGTTACTGCCGATATAATCTCAAATCTATCTCCTAAAACAAGTACAATATCCGGTTTTATTCTTTCATAAGCTTTTGCAAAACCAACCATACCCAAACCCATAGAAGTCGCAATGGCAATCTCTGTATCAGAAGAGAGCAGCATTTCTACCCTTTCAGCAATTGGAAAGCTATCGCTCTCGATTTCTTTGACAGTCATACCAAACTCAGGAGAGAGATGCATTCCTGTTACTATTAGTTGGAGTTCCAGGTCGGGCGCTTCATGAATACCCTTAATAATCCAGTACATTAAACCGTATTCTGCCCTTGTTCCCGTTATAACAGCAATCTTACGCATGTTTAAGGTCTTCCCATCTAATAGCCGAATCGACACTGATGTCACTCTCCAATTGCATCCCAACAATTTTGTCTTTAAACTCTGCCGGAATTCCAGTCTCAGGTCTTTTTGTAAGTATATCGTCAGATAACAATATTTTACCGGCTTTTATGTCCCTTGCTGCGACAAGGCTCCTGCGCGCAATTTTCTTTGTACTAATCTCACTTTTTGCAGGCTTCTTTATTCCATCACCCATTGCCTTTTCAATATTCCTTATTGCCCTTACCATATCCTTTAACTCATTTGGTTCAAGAGAGGCCTTATGGTCAGGTCCTTCCATATCTCTATCGAGTGTAAAGTGCTTTTCAATCACCCTTGCCCCTACAGCAACAGCCGCAATTGCAGCCTCGATACCCATAGTATGGTCGGAGTAACCAATAGGCAATCCAAAAGCCATTTCCATAGTCCTGATTGCATTGAGATTTACGTCTTCTATTCTTGCAGGATAATTTGATACACAATGTAAAATAGTCAATTGAGGTCTTTTATCTAATTTATCCCAAATGTCATCGATCCAACTTACGGTCTTTTCTACTTCTCCCAGATGAGACATGCCCGTTGAAAGAATTATAGGTTTCATTTTAGAAGCAATATGTTGAATAAGCGGCTTATTAGTAATCTCCCCTGAGGATATCTTAAAAATCTCCATACCTAAATTGTCGAGCAAGTCAACACTTGCCTCATCAAAAGGAGTAGACATGAAGATGATATTCTTTTCCTGACAATAAGAAAACAGCTCTCTATGCATTTCTGGTGATAATTCAAGTTTATTTAACATTTCAAACTGTGATTCATTTGTTCCGGTATTTACTATCTGGTATTCTGCTCTTGAAGCTGTAGCAGTAACAAGTCTATCAGCCCTGAATGTTTGGAACTTTACGACATCGGCACCAGCTTTAACTGCAGCATCAATGAGTTTCTTTGCTATTTCCAGTGAACCGTTATGATTCACCCCTGCTTCAACTATTATAAACGTACTCATTTTGCAGGAACTCCTTTAACCGTAACTCCGTCAGATAAGTCACTAATCACAACCGAACCAGCACCTACCGTGACATTGTTTCCTATTTTTATTCCTTGAATTACTGTTGCCCCCGCCCCTATATATGAGTTTTCCCCAATAATACACCCGCCAGAAAGTATTGATCCCGGACAGATATGCGAATTTTTCCTAATTTGACACTCGTGTTCCACAATAGCACCCGAATAAATAAGTACATTTTCACCAATTGAACTGCCAGTTTGAATAATCGCACCAGCCATAATGCAAACACCCTCTCGAATCTCCGAGCCTTTTGAAATAATTGCCTGTGGATGAATCAAAGACGGCATAGCAAACCCTATATGTCTGGCCTTTTCATATAGCATCTTTCTATTATTATCAGCTTTGATACCTCCAACAGCAACACATGCATTTCTAACATCACTAGCGTATAACTTTGAAAGCAGATCATCACTCCCTAAAACAGAAACTCCTTGAATGACTTGCCCCACCTTAAGCTGTGAATCTAGTATTCCTACAATCTCATATTCTGTAAAAGTTCTGATTAAGTCCAACAATATTCTTGCAAGTCCACCTCCACCAATTAGTACAATCTTTTTCAAATATCCATATCCTTAGAAGAAAAATAATATTCTATATTTTTAACTATAAAATCTATTTCAACTTCTTTCAGGCTTACACTGCATGGAAGATTGAAAGCTGTATCATATATATTAATAGCACTTTCAATCTCATACGCCCGACAATCCTCATACATCGGCAAAGTGTGGATTGGCTTCCATATCGGTCTTACCTGAATGTTACTGGAGATAAGATAGTCAATCAGAGGTTTCTTATGATCCTTAGAGACTCTGATAGTATAGAACCAGAAATTACTCATCGCCCACGGCTTCTCCCAGATAAATTCTAGATATTTACTGTCAGAGAAAAGATTTTGATACCTGAGAGCATTTTCCCTCTTTATTGCAATAAACTTATCTAAACTCTCCATCTGCGCAACACCCATAGCAGCCTGAATATTTGTAAGACGATAATTATAGCCAATCTCATTATGATCGTATTCTATGGGATCGATCTTGGCCTGTGTACTTAAATGTTTAACTCTCCTTGCTAGTTCTTCATCATTAGTTACGACCATTCCGCCGCCACCTGTAGTTATTATCTTATTTCCATTAAAGGATAGACAAGACAGCTTCCCGAACGAACCTGTTTTTTCCCCCTTATATTCTGAACCAAGACTCTCTGTCGCATCTTCTATAACATCTATGTTATACAACTGACATAATTCAAGAAGAACATCCATTGCTACCGGATGACCAAAGACATGAACAGGAATAATCGCCTTCACGCGCCTATTAGATGCTCTATTGTACGTATATCCATCGACCTTCTGTTCGCATTCCATTTCCAGGAAGAGTCTCAGCTTCTCTACATCAAGACATAATGTGTCTTTATCACAATCAATAAACACAGGCTCAGCCTCACAATACTTCACAACATTCGCAGTAGCAACAAATGTCAAAGACGGGACTATAACTTCATCACCACTTCTTACCTCACAGGCAATAAGAGACAGATGCAGTGCAGCAGTACCATTTACAACCGCAACCCCATATTCACAACCAACGTAGTCTGTCACCACATCTTCAAATTGGCTTACATAACTCCCAACAGATGAGACCCACTCTGTATCAAGGCAGTCCTTAATATATTTCCACTCGTTTCCAGATATGACAGGGGTTGATAGTTGTATTACATCACTCATCTTAATTTAATTGGGCTAAAGATTTTCACGTAACAGTTTTCTGGATTCAACACGCATAAGCAAGATTTCTTTGCTCCTCTTTGCCTATAAAAAAGAAGAAGCGATCAGCAGGGCACTATCTCAAAGACGAAACATAATTCTTCTCAACGCAGAAAAGTTTATTTGATCTCATAAACCGTATAAACCGAGTTCTGATATAACTTTGGAAAGTTAAAAGGCAGATCATTCTCTCTAATTACGTGGGTTACCCCATAATCCCTTTTCCATTTAATGATCAACCCTTCATCGACACTTTGCCAAATATCCTCCCACGACCCATCTACCCTTAATTTTTCAATTGAATATCCTAGATCGTTCTCAAAGATATTTTGGAAATTTGAACTGAATGTAGACTGCTCTAACAAATTGCCAGGATATGGCGTGCTTGCATTAATAAAAACTCTATGGTGTGTATAATATTTAAAATCAGGATCGCTGAATGGACTCACTAGAATCACGTCCTCACCTGAAATTTTCTCATTTGTGAAAGCTGCAATATCCTTGTATAAACTCTCGCCTTTGCCCATACCTTGATGATGAACAGCGTGTTGTTGAACGCCAAGAACAGATTTGGCATATGACTTAATCGGTGTTAATGCCAGTGTTTGTTGAAAGGCTATGAGTATAATGATAAACCCGGCAAGAGCTACCGGCTGCCGGAAGAAACGGTGAAAACTATCAACATACTTTGCGAGTTGCAGCACATTCATCTTGTCATAAAAAGAGGCGGTGATCTTTCCTGTTATATTGCCAATCGGCTGCTCAAATATTACATATACTGCAACAACAGAATAGAACACATAAATAACACTATACCTGTCAAAAAAGGAATAAATTAGCCAGAATGGATTATGTATAAAAAGTAACAAAAACAGTATGAAAAAAATGTAATTTCCATTGCGCACCTGCCTTGCGATTAAAAACGCGAAAAACAATGAAGCAAAGAACTGGATGTGCACAATACTTCTTAGTAGCTGCAGTTTAATTGCCGTTCCGTTAAACATAAGATCTACCAAGATAAAATCCAGAACATAGAGCACCAAAACTCCGAATACGAGGGGTATAATATAGTTATTCTCTCCACCTAGTTGCCTCCATTTGTTGTATCCCACTACAAAAACCGCGACTGTTACCAAGCTTCTGATTAATTCCGTATGCTGATTTGTAAAAAGTAATAACACTGAACTGTTCAACCCGTAAGAATATCTTAAGGCAAAATCACCTGTGGTAGTATCTTGAACAGCCGCTTCGTAGATATAGAAATAAAGAATGGGTGAGGACAGAAGCACTACCACACAAGCATAGAACGCAATATCTTTAAACCCAACCTGTTTCCTCTTCAGCAGAAACATAATGCTGAGCATAAAACAGGAAGGCAGAAACCACCATATGGCAAAGCCTATGTGCAGGTAAAAAATGAACGATGCAAAGATTGCCGAAAACAACCACTTTTCCTTTAGTAGATAATAAATTGCAAGAAAGTGAAGAGGTCTCAGCATGGTCTTTTGATCTGTCTCCCCGCTTTTCAGCATTAGATACATAAATACCACCAGGATAAGCGTGAGTCTATCACCCTTAAAAAGGAATTTGCTTATCTTCACTAACACAATAAGCGTGAACGCCTGCTCAAAGAACCAGAATATTCTCGCCAGGCCGGGTGATTCCGCCTCGTAACCCATAATTTTAGCGACAAATGCAACGATATAATTGTAATGAAGCTGCGGATTATACGCAAGCTCACCCAGAGGATACTCAGGATGAAGTATTCCCCTAACAAAGTACATATCAACATACTCAATATGAATATCCCCAAAGTGCCCAATGAACACTAGCGCAAACATGACAGCAATTAAAAGATAAATCATAGAAGTTGATTCAAAGTAGTTTTTAAAATTTAATTCCCTTAAAAAATGGAACAAACTACCGATCCTTTTTTGACTGTAACGTATTATTGAAATTTGGTTTGCATTTTTCATACAGGAAGCGTACCAGAGAAAATATGATAAGTTTTGAATGGGAAAAACATAGAAATTGTCAGATATGACTAACGGCGTAAAATATACAAGCTTTTGGAGAAAAAAGAATAAGTCGCGGAATTAATAATATGAAACACCCTGCGTGGAATCTTGTCCAGTCGATAAAGGCGATAAGCGCCTGTTGCATCATATGTCATTTTCAAACAATTTTTAGTCAGAAAATGCCCAAGGAATGTCATTGCCTTACGGAATAGATTCCATTCACATAAACTTTTCTTAAACATAAACCTCGACCCCACAACTATGTCATAATTTTTGGAATTGTTGATAAAATCAGGTATTGATTCTGGTTGATGAGTAAAATCGCAGTCCATGGTAATTAAAGTCGAGAATTTATGGTCATATGCCCAATTTACCAGCACGGTGAATAACGTGTACATTGGAATGTTTATTAGATATCTGGTCTAAAATCTCTCCAGTCCCATCAGGTGAATTGTCGTCCAAGAATAAAATATCTAAATTTCAACCTAAGTTAAAAATGTCGGTACAAATCTTTTCAACATTTTCCCGCTCATTATAGGTTGGAATAAACACCACTATATTATTACCCATCTTATCGTCCTGACCGATCAAAGTAGTTGAAGTATTTTTTACAATTATATTCTCAATAGATACCACAAAAACAAGAATATACTATTGATTGTGTTTGGAAATTTTCAATTCAGGAGTTTGGCTTAAACATACAGCCATAAACATCTCTTGGTGCGTTGCACACTAAATCCCCAACTATTGAGTAATAAGCCTTAATGTGTAAATTGATGATTACTTAATCGGATAGATCAATACCTAATAAAGGTTCGTAAACAGATTAACTATAATCTAAAGCCTTCATACCAGTCCTTAAAACAATTTTCTCCATCAGAGGCAGAATTTTTCTGATAGTCAGGTTATCAAATAAAATGACTCCAACTTTGATAGCAAAGTTAGCAGGAATACCTGTGCAGTTTTTACATATCGATATCTTTCTTTTGCTACCACTTGCTATCATCTTACGATAACTTATCATTTTATATGAATTCCATATCTCAGAAATTGATTGCACAGATACATCACCAATTTGTTCTGTATAATTCAAATCACGACAACAAATTGCCACTTTTCCATCCCACGAAATGGATAGCTGCCGCCATGGAAGAATACATGATTTATACTGGTTTTCAGTAATCTCTGAAATATTTTCAGGATAATCACTCGCTCCCTGGAGGCGAATAAATTTCTTCATGCGTATCTCGTTTATACCTTTATACCTGTACCATTTCATTCGAAAACGATCCTTCTCAATTTGATTCTCAGACATGTATATCATTTGAACAATTGTATATATTTGTTTTATATTCTTTCGTTGTTTTTCTCTTAAAAAATATTCCAACATCGACATTGTTTCTTCAAAATCTGACCCTACTCTGATTTTTTCATGGATCTCTTTTGAAGCACCATCTAAAGAAAGCAAAATAAGATCGGGTTTAGCACTAAAAATAGTTTGACATATTTTCGGATTTAATAAAGTAGCATTTGTTGAAATTCCAACCCTAACACCTGCTATTCTGGCATAAGCTATCATTTCCTCTAACTTTTTGTGCATAGTGGGTTCACCAAGTCCCCCAGCAATATACAAAAGATCTACATATTCCTTAGCCTGGTCGATAATTTTCTTGAATAAATCAAACTCCATTGAACCAACATATCTTTCCATGTTTGGCCGCGGACACATAATACAGGCAAGATTGCAATTATTTGTAATTTCCAAGATTAGTTCATTCGGAAGTGCCTTGATTTTTGTTTGGCCACTACTAAAAGACTTTACTATTTCGTACCGGTTCTTAATTTTTGAAGGAATAAATGTATTTTTGTCAATTAACATTACTCACATATTCTTTTTTTTGGAAGACTTAACTGGATCTGTCAGTTTGGCTGGAACATACCAAAATAAATCATATAACGAAGGACTTCTTTTTTTATAACCAGAGCTGCAGTAAAAATACTCCGCTTACACAACAAATTACGTACTCTTATTTATTTTGGCTTATAACTCTGGAATTGATCAATTCAAGCTGAGGCAGATAAAATAATAATTCTCCTCCATTTTCCAGAAACTTTCTTTCTCGTTTGGTTATGTTTTCTTGGCAAAACGCCCACAATTATTTTTAAAATAGAATAATAACAATGAACTAGTATACTGCAATAATACTTTCAAAAAATTAGTTTTGCTTTTTCCCATTGAACGGTTTTTATAAAATACTGGAATCTCAAGAACTAATCTCTTGCGTTGTAAAACAAAATATATAAGTTTAAAAAAATAATCTCCATATCCTTCAAATACAATATTAAATTTTAGTTCATTCAACGCGTCTCTGCGTATAACAAAAAAACCACTCAAATTGTCCTGTACCTGACTTCGTATTGCTATACGTATCAAAATATTAAATAAAAAACTACATATGTATCTTTTTTGGTCTTGCATTCTTCCTCCAGACGCAAATCTAGAACCTATAACCATGTCATAATGTTCGATATGATAAATCATCTGAGGAATTATATGAGGTTCGTGATTGAAATCTGTATCCATTACAGCAATAAAATCCCCTTTAGACATTTCAATGCCAAAACGTATTGATTTTGCCAACCCTTTTTCCGAAGTTCTCAAAAATAGTCGCACCTTGTCATTTCCGCTAAAATGTTTTTCAGCTTCTTTAAATGTACCATCGAGGCTATTGTCATCCACAACTATTATTTCAAAATTAAAATCTGTTAATTCTTTACAGAGGCTATAAATAAGAGGACAAATGTTTTGCCGTTCATTAAAAGTAGGAAGAATTACAGAAATCATTTAAGAATTAAATTTCTATAAATTAGAAAATGTAAAAACAACTTTTAAAAAGTTAAACCTTGGAGGATTTTTGTGAAATACGGCAGGAAAATATTTAAATGTCATTGCGATAAATTTAGAATTATATCACGCAGAATCTGTTTTTTTGAAAACTTTTGGAACAACTGCATAATTAATAAATGCAAGCAAACTTAAAAATATCTTTTTAGTTTGCTTCCACTCTTTTAATTTTAACATATACCCCCAGATGACAAAAGGTCTCAGATAAAAAGCCCTATAACACATCTTTTGATATTTGACCAACTCTTCTTCTGTAAAGCCTATAGGAATAAAACCAGGCTTGCAAGTTAATGATACTTTGTTACTTTGGTTAAACTTCCCATACTTTTTCCAAATTTTCCAAGAAGGTGTTCCTGGCATAGGAGTAAAAAAGGTCATATGGAAATCAGTCATATAAGCTTCCTTTATAAACTTAAGAGTTTTTTGAATTGACTCTCTAGTCTCTCCAAAGTTACCAATCATAAAAAGACCTTTTACATCCAATCCGGCTTCTTTACACAATTGAACCGCTTGATAGTTTTTTTCAACAGTCGTATTTTTATTAATATTTTCGAGAATATTCTGATCGCCACTTTCAAAACCAAATGATATTTGCCAACAGCCTGCTCTTTTCATCAGTTTAAGCAATTCAGTATCAACAAAATCTACTCTTCCGTGACATGACCAAGTCAAATCCACATTATCCCTAATTAATATTTTGCACAATTCTACTACATTTTCTCGATCTGTTATAAACATATCATCCTGTATGTATATATCACGAATCCTATAACGCTCAATTAAATCTTTTATCATACAATTAATATAATTAGCACTATTCCGTCGGATTTCCCTGCCAAGACCTCTGGGATTACAAAAATAACACTTCCCGGGACATCCTCTGGATGTTACTATTCCTGTAGAAGGAAACCTTTTTAATGAATCGCCTGCCGGGATGTAAAATTTATCAATCGAAGGTAAAAGATCCCAAGCAGGCAAAGGCAAAACATCTAAATTTTCTATAAAAGGACGAGGTTCCATTTTCGAGACTGTGCTATTTTCTCTGCACAATATCCCTCTTATCTTTGTGTTTCTACCTGTAGAAATACAATCTATTAATTCCATTAACGTTTCTTCTCCTTCTCCAAAAACTCCAAAATCTACCGAAGGATATTTCTCCATAAACTCCTTACCCATAAAAGTAATGTGAGCTCCACCTACAATAATAATCGGTTTTACAGCATCATTAACAAAAGCTTCAGAAATAGCAGTTGCCATTTGACCAACAACATCAGCAAAAATAGTATATACAGAAAAACCAATAAAATCAGGCTTATCTTTTAACAAATCATCAATAACATCTTTTTGAGTCTTTTCCAAAGGAATACAGTCGATTATTTTCACGTTAATACCCTTTTTTCGCGCGACTGATGCTAAAAGGCACAAGCCTTGCGGAGGCAATTCACTACCGGCTTTACTCAATCTTCCGTATAGAACATCCAATGGCATTGGTGGATGAATAAAAACTAAACTACTCATATTCCCCTTAATTTATTATTATGAAACCTTGATAGCTTTTATAAATAAACTGCTTGATTCAGATTTCCCTTTGGTTTTTTGCAAAACTTTTATCAGATTTAGCATAAATGCTAAAGCAATTGGTGCGCTTAACTTTCGAAACCAAGAAAACAGAATCCAACGGCCAGCAAACTTTTTTGATAAAAAGGCCGAAAAACTAAAAATAAGCCCTAAATCTTCAATCCAATTTTCATACTTATCATTATAATAAGCATAATCTGCTACTCGAAAACCTCTTTCCTGCAACAATGATAACCATTTTTTACCATCCCATAAGTTTACATGATTGAAAAATTTGTTATTTTGTACTGAATAAGCAATTCCTAGCCTAGGAAATCCAAATAATTCCGCCAAATTCCTAAAAAATAAATTCTCTTCATATTTAACAGTTGGAACTGTAATAATACATACACCATTTGGTTTTAATACCCGTCGCATTTCATCCATGACAATTTCAACTTGAGAAACGTGTTCTAAAACTCCATTACTTAAAATAGACGCAAACGCGTCATTACAAAATGGCAAACCGTATCCGCTTGCCTGGATAAGCGTCTTATACACTTTAGATTTTGCAGCAATTTGCAGTTCTTTGTAATCTAAATCAATTCCATATGCAATAGGACTTTTATATAATACTTTCCCAAAGATTCCATCTCCGGCACCAACATCTAGGATGGGTTGAGGCATTTCACATTTCTCAATTAATGCCAACTCCAGACTCCTGATATAAGCGAGAGAAAAAGGTGCCTCATATAAATATACCCTTAAAGAATTCACAATCAATTATAATTAACTTATTTTGTTTAATTAGCTACTATAGATGCAGCCACAGCACAAACCACACTAATCAAACAATTCTCTCCATATTTCTAAAATAGATCCATACTTTCGTCCCTTTTTCTTAAATCTGCAAACATCAATAGGTGATGGCCATGAAAAATAACTAGATTGACATTTATTTTGTGATATTTTTGGAGGAGAGCCTTTTTCGACAAGCTTGACGGCTTCAACCAATAAATCTGCACCTAATTTAGCACATTCGTAGGAAAGAGAAAAAACTGTACAACTACTTGTAACAGGCAAAGCCCTCTGTATCAAAATGTCGCCAGTATCAAATTTACTATCGACCCAATGAACCGTTACTCCAGTTTCGTTATCACCGTTAGCCAAAGCCCAGAAATAAGGAAACAATCCTCTGTTCTTAGGTAACAAAGACGGGTGAATATTGATTACTCCTTTAGGAGCAATTTTAATTAGTTGACCCCCAATTTTCTGATTTAGATAAACAGAAATAATCAAGTCAAATTGTAATCCCTTTAGAGTGTCTATTACTTCAGGAAAGTTAATATTTTTGACACTTAATACTTGTACTTTATAATTTGTACCCATTCTAGAAAGAGAAGGAATCTTTAGTTTTTTGCCCATAAATCCACAAAGTCTAGTAACAATTAAGTACAAATTTATTTCCCATCCTTTCCTCGCTACAAAACCCAATCCAGACTTCCTATACAAAAACCAGAAACTTTGCCAAAGATTTTTCTTAGGAACAATTACGTTAGATTTCAAAATCTTCACTACTTGACCGGGGAACTCTTTTAGAAGACGACATGTTATTAGATTAGCCTGGTAACTCTCATATGTTAATATAACTATTTTCAACATATTAGTATCGCATTTGAAATAAAATATTTACAACAAATTATACTGCGCTCCATTTTTCAAGCAGTAAATTCTGTAGTGCCTGATAATTGTTCTTTTTCAAATTATTCTGGAGTTTTATAGTTCAAAGAATAATGGCAAATTTTATGCGGCTTTATTTCTCATTTAGATAATTTCTTATGTAGTACCCCTGCTATTTTACTTAATTTGCAATTTATGTTTCGATCTCAACTGGCTGTTGCCCAAACCAAATTCCCTCTAATTTCAACCGATTTCCTACATGGAAACTGTTTTTTATCCCAATATAATGCTTTGCACAAATTATTTGATCGCAAGAATCCTCTAATTTCTGCCTAGACAACAACTTGTTAGAAATAAACACTTATTCTATACCTTACACACACTCTTTTTAAATGCATCAGCTACTTCTCTAATTCTTGATTCATCCATTTTTATTCCTGAAGGCAAACTTATTCCTGTTAACCCCAATTGTTTTGAAACAGGGTTAGGAGCTTTCAATAGTTTTCTGTATGGAGGCATCATTGAAACCGGATAAAAAGTCGGACGGACATCAATCCCATAGCCTCTTATCCTTTTTATTACGTCATCCCTTGTTTTTTGATCTGATCCTCTTAACAAAACCGTGTAAAGCCAATAAACACTTTTTGCCCATTCTTTCTGAACAGGAAATATTACATGCTTTTTCATTGATTCTAAAAATTTATCGTACTGTAAGGCTATATTTCGTTTTCTTTTAATAAAATTTTCAATCTGCTCTAATTGAGCAACACCCACTGCGGCTTGAAGATTAGTAATTCGGTAATTAAATCCAATACTTTCATGCCAGTATTTTCTCTCTTTGGACATCCCATGATCTCTAAGCACTCTCATTTTCTCCTCCAAGACAGAATCGTTTGTAATGCACATCCCTCCCTCACCGGTGGTAATAATTTTATTACCGTAAAAGCTAAAACATCCAATATCACCTAACATTCCAACCCGTTTACCTTTATATTCTGCTCCATGAGCTTGAGCGGCGTCTTCTATAACATAAATTTTATTGTCTCTTGCAATAGAAGAAATCGAATCCATCTCACAAGGATGACCATATAAATGAACCGCTATAACTGCTTTTGTTTTGGACGTAATTTTGCTAGCAAATGATTCGCTTGAAAGATTCCAGATTTCAGATCCAACATCTGCTAAAACCGGAGTTGCCCCTGTATAAAGGACCGCATTAGCTGTGGAGGCAAAAGTGAGGTCTGGAATTACGACTTCGTCACCTTTTCCTACATCCAGCGCTAATAAAGCTAAATGCAATGCAGCGGTACCATTTGAAACAGTAACACCATACTTTGCCAAGCAATAAGATGAAAATTCTTGCTCAAACCGTGTTACATAACTACCAATAGAAGATATCCATCCCGATTTTAATGCGTCAAGAACGTACTTCTCTTCATTACCTTCCGTAACGTCTGGTTCACAAATTGGAATTAATTGTTTTCTCCCCATCTTTATTCTTAAAATTGTCCTTTTTTTATTAATACGCTTGCTTGCGAGGATACAGAACTGATTCCTACAAAAATCCCTTTGTCTTTGAAATAAAGATCTGTGCTACCCAATAATCCTTATCCACTGCACAATATCCAACAAGATGTATTGGCATGATTGCCTTTAACCATCTATTTGTCTTTTTTCATTATATGCTTATCCATCATAACACTGCACACACTCCTTCTTTATTATGAAAGCACTCGCCTACCGAAAATCAATACACAAAAGATCGTTACCAAAGTCAACAAAACAGGGTAAGTACCTCAATATCAAACTACACTTACACATACAATCAAAGGACATGCAAGAACGATAAACTTGCCACTGAATAGTACACCACAAACTAAAGACTTATATGAACAGTAGAAGTACCATTGACAGTTGCAATTGCGTATTTAGTCCCAACATTGCAAGCAACCATCTCTTCAAAACGCATTACCTAACTACACACAGATTAAAACCACCATGTATCAAGACAGCCTTTGATAAAACTCCATTTATCTCTTGAAATTCCGGTTATGAGAAAGAAATGGTTTTATAAGAATGGGTCATAAAAGCTTGTTCCGGCACCATTTAAAATATAGCTATGTAATATGTTATTGTATGAAATAGATCTACAGTTCATACAATTTCCTCTCTTATGTTCTTCATCAAGCAACTCAACAACTTCACAATGCTTTCCAGAATTCCATATCTCTATGAACCTGTCTCTGTTTATATTACCAATACAATATTCAGGCTTCCCTATATGAGGCTGGCACAACCAGACCCCACCGTCGTAATTAATAAATGCGGTTGTTCTGATATAATTCGCATAACACGGAAATCCGCCCACTTCGTCCTTTTTATAATGAGATACTCCCTGATTCATTATTTGTTTTAAATTTGTAAAAGAGTCATCCAAAGAAGGCGCTAAATCTTTTATTACTTCTATGAGGTAATTTTGCTCTTCTCTATTTAATTTAACATCGCCTCTTCCTTCATAATCCACAGCAGGAATGAATATTAAATAGTCAAACCCCAGATCCTTTGCGTCTTTATAAATCTGATCAATCTCTTTATAATTGTACCTGTTTATTACACATCTAGCACCAAGAATAGTTCTCTCTAGAATGTCCCGAAGTCTTCTGATATTAGAATAAAGTTTTTCTCGGAAATTGTATCCTGTAATTTTCTCATAGGTTTCTTTCCTGGACGCTTGAAATGAGATTGCGACATAATTAAATTTCTTTAGCAGAGAAATCCATTGATCATGTATCAAAATTCCATTGGTAATCAGCGCTTGCTCTGTTTTTGAGTTTGATATTTCTTCTATGTACGCAGGGAAACCTTTAATTGTTGTTGGTTCTCCTCCACCTGACCAATATACACCGTTTATCTCCAGATCTATAATATCGGCAACCAACGTCTTAATGCTCGATTCGTTGACAACTAAGCGACCCGATCTTCTGTTTTGATAGGAACAATGATAACAATTGTAATTGCAAAAAGACGTAAGATGTAATTCCAGTGAGAATGGAGCGAGTGCAGTTTTGTTTTTTCTTTCTCTATAAGGCCATATTACCTTCTCCGGATTTAATAGCTGTCTTAAATCTACGCGACTATTTCGTATGGTACTCATAAAGAATCAAGTAATAATTGCAACTATGATTATGCCTGTTTTTTAGACATGAAACTTCTTTAATCTAGGAAATACAACATTCCAGATATTTATATCATCAAGTTTTTTATCTTCCTTAAATTTATACTGTATCGAACCAAACTTAACATTAATCTTCAAAAGTCTATTATTCCAAAACCCTATACGCAGACCAGTTCCCTCTCAGTTACACACAAGGAATCATATAACAGCTTATTTTGCACGTGCTTACGAATATTGACTACTTTTTTCTGTTACCTAAGCGCAACAACCTTTACATCTTCCTGTTCTATGCAAAAGCTATCTATTTCATTCTTATCAAAAGACGCGTG
>Ga0187827_10003617_pt1 | contig 19841 bp, 18 predicted proteins | sample ETNtaG_39_FD_167969 | JGI IMG/M metagenome (GOLD analysis project Ga0187827, IMG submission 167969) | Marine microbial and viral communities from oxygen minimum zone, Eastern Pacific Ocean - ETNP2014_SV_150_PacBio MetaG (Illumina Assembly) | ecosystem: Environmental > Aquatic > Marine > Hypoxic... | reverse complement strand
CGGCATATAGTAAGGAGCGTGTGTTCCGCAAACAGATCTTGAGAGGTAAGGATGGTGAGCCAGAGCAGCTGGAGCTACACTGCATACGTACTGTATATGCGGGCGAGCGAGTACTGATATATCAGCCGGGTGGCGGTGGTGTTGGTCTGGCTTTCGAGCGCGATCGGGCGACAGTGGTGGAAGATGTGCGCAACGGTGTGGTGACATCGGAGCGCGCACGAGCGGAGTACGGGGTGGTCATTGATCCTGTCACTGGTGCAGTGGATGAGGCGGCTACAAACCAGCTGCGAGGATAGCGGTTTAGTAGTGAAGACTACGCTGAAACAAAAGCAAGACTGAGTATCGTGATTGATCCAAATACTACCGTTGGCGAGATAGACTTGGTGACGCTAGCTGTCTTTACCGGTGTACTGGACTCGACTATCCGGGAGATGACGATTACTATGCGACGCGCGGCCATGTCGCCAGTGTTAGCGATCGGCAATGATTTTTCTAATTGTATCGCTGACGGTAATGCTCGGGTTATAGCCCAGGGAGAGGACCAACCTGTTCACTTGGGTGCGATCATTTATGCTGTTAAAGAGGTGGCCAACTACTTCGCTGATGACCTGGCACCAGGTGATATTATTTACCATAACGACCCACGTACTGGGGGTAGCCATCTTCAAGACATGACATTGTATAAGCCAGTCTTTTATGAAGATGAACTACTTTTCTGGACTGTCAACCGCGCGCATATGAATGAGACTGGCGGTCCTGTTGCTGGTGGCTATAACCCTCTGGCTGAAGAAATCTGGGCCGAAGGTCTACGGATATCTCCGCTGAAGCTGTATGAGTGCGGTGAGCCGCGCTATGATGTGATTGATTTGCTGATGACCAATTTCCGTATTCCCCGGCAGATGCGGGGTGATCTGGGGGCGCAAGTTGCAGCGTGCACCGGAGCTGAGAGGCGCTTGCTAGTGATGGTTGAGAAGTATGGTATCGAGACCGTGAAGCGATGTCAGATGCTTGTAATGGATCGGGCAGAGCGGTTGATGCGTGCGGAGATCAGTAGTATGCCGAACGGGGAGTACGAGGGCAGTGCTATGGTGGAGGACAACTGCCGAGGTTCGGGTGACATGGAGATCCGATGTAAGGTAAGGATTGACGCCGACGAGATGTATATCCGGTTGGATGCGCCGCCAACGGTGAATAGTTACATCAACTCTTACCCATTCAACAGTATGAGCTCGGTGTATTTGGGTGTATTGACCTTTGTCGACCCTAACGTACCGCACAATGAAGGGTTGTACCGGCCGATCAATGTTGACCTGGGTGAACATGGCACAATAATCAACGCTAGTGAACCAGCGGCTTGTGGGCTTACTACGACTACTCCGGCTGAGAATATCGCCGATGCAGTGCGAAGCGCGCTGGCGCCGGCCTTGCCTGAATTGGCTGGCGGAGCGTGGGCGCATGCCTGCATCAATTCCCTGTTCGGTACCGACCCGCGCCACAATGAACCCTACGCCTACTTCTCGCATATGAGCGCTTGGGGCGGTGGAGGGGCATTCTGGGGTCAGGACGGTGAGGCTGTAGTCGGAACATTGGCGGCGGCGGGTGCGGCCATGACAGGCGACATAGAGGTGGTAGAACATGCTGTACCGATTCATGTCCATCGTTACGAGCTGGATCCCGACTCAGGGTGCCCGGGGCGCTGGCGCGGCGGTCTGGGCTGTGTGTTTGAGTTTTCGATCCTGGATCATGACACGTTGATGACGCAATTCGGTGGCGGAATGAAATACCCACCGAAGAGTATGATGGGGGCGGAATCGGCATATAGTAAGGAGCGTGTGTTCCGCAAACAGATCTTGAGAGGTAAGGATGGTGAGCCAGAGCAGCTGGAGCTACACTGCGTACGTACTGTACATGCGGGCGAGAGTGTGGAGATATATTGTCCAGGTGGTGGTGGTGTTGGTCTGGCTTTCGAGCGCGATCGGGCGGCAGTGGTGGAAGATGTGCGCAACGGTGTGGTGACATCGGAGCGCGCACGAGCGGAGTACGGGGTGATCATTGATCCTGTCACCGGTGCAGTGGATGAGGCGGCTACAAATCAGCTGCGGTATGCTTAGTTGTTAACTAGGATGTGACGATCACAACCCGAATGGAGTGAAGGGAATTAGGATGACATTTCGCTTAGGCATTGATGTGGGTGGTACTTTTACCGATCTGGCGCTTTATGATGAGGAGGCTGGGCGGGTAATCACAGAGAAGATATTGACCACGCCTTCTGATCCATGGCAAGGCATTAGGCAGGGCTTACGTGCACTCGTGGCTCGGGGAATTGACCTGAGTCAGGTTTCTGCGGCTACCCATGGCACTACGTTAGTGGCAAATGCGATGATCGAACGTCGTGGAGCGCGCGTTGGCTTGCTAACTACAGCCGGCTTTCGTGATGTGCTGCATTTCGTAGGGCGTGAATTTCGGTATGATATTTACGACCCGAACATTGTCATGCCGGATCCGCTTGTGCCGCGCCATTTACGGCGCGAGGTAAATGAGCGGGTTTCTGGCGATGGTTCAGTCCTTGAGCCTCTGGATCGCGAGCAAGCAACGTCCGTGGTAAACGAATTGCTGGATGAGGACGTGGAGTCCTTTGCCGTCTGTCTGCTACACGGTTACTTGCGTCCGGATCACGAACTTGAGCTTCGTGACATTCTGGCGGAGCAGGCGCCTCAATATCCTGTGTCCCTGTCCCACGAAGTGCTTCCCCAAATCCGAGAGTATGAGCGGACGTCCGCGACCGTAATCAACGCCTACGTGCAGCCTATTATGCGCAGCTATCTACGGCGTCTGCGCGATGGGCTGAAGGCGGAAGGTTATGGTGGCGAGCTGTATCTGATGAACTCCCTAGGTGGTACCATGGCGGTCGAGATGGCCGAGGCGTTCCCAATTCAAATGATCGAGTCGGGTCCGACGGCAGGCACACTTGTAGCGACACTGGTTGGGTCACAAGTCAAGAGCTCGAACGTTCTATCGTTTGATATGGGAGGGACTACAGCTAAGGCTTGCGTGATACGGGACGGCAAACCCATCATCAGCCAAGACTATGAGGTGGCACGTGTTAGCCGCTTCAAAAAAGGCAGCGGCCTACCCGTTGGGATTCCTGTAGTAGATCTCTTAGAGATAGGTGCTGGCGGCGGTAGCATTGCGGAGATAGATACGCTTGGATTACTGCGCGTCGGCCCACGAAGCGCCGGTGCGGAACCGGGGCCCGCGTGCTACGGTGCTGGTGGCGCGGAGCCAACAGTAACCGATGCCAATGTGGCGTTGGGTTTGATCAACCCCGACTTCTTTTTGGGTGGTACGATGGCGCTTGATAGAGCCGCCGCGGAACAAGTTATTGAGGAACGTATCGGCAAACCACTCGGTCTGGATGTTGAGCAGGCGGCAGCTGCTATTCACCAGGTGGTGACGGAGAGCATGACTGAGGCGGCGCGGGTTCACTCGGTCGAGATTAACGTGGACATTCGGGACTACGGTATGGTTGCGTTTGGCGGCGCGGGCCCGATCCACGCTCATGGTGTGGCGGAGCGATTAAGGGCGCCGTTCGTAGTTTGTCCGCCAGAGGCCGGCGTGCTCTCTGCAATGGGTTTGTTCACCGCACCACTCTCCTTCGAGTTTTCACGGAGTCTTATAGCGGAGTTGCATGATCTGAGTATTGAGAAGGTGAGGGAATTACTGGATGAGCTCCGATCTCAGGGCCAACAGCTTCTCGCTAAGGCCGGGGTCAGCGACGTCCGGGTGGAGAGTTCGGTCGACATGTGTTACGTCGGACAATTTTACGAGGTTACTACTCCCATTCCGGAGGATGCACTTAGCTCGGATGGCCTAAACCGGCTTAATACCCTGTTCAATGAAGCGTATGAACAAGCCTATGGCCGGAAACTCGATAATGTGCCTGCGCGCTGCGTGACTTGGCGCGTGCTCAGCTCCGGCCCGATGCCTACAGTGTCGGTAAAACCTACCTATGCGGACGAAACTACGAGCGTACCTGATGTCACGAACGCTGAAGCTGCACTAAAGGGGCAGCGAAGAGTTTTCTTTCCCGATCATGGAGCACATGAAACTGCTGTTTATGCGGGCGAACAGTTGCGACCTAACATGACCTTTTCTGGCCCGGCTATGGTCGAGGATGCCGCCTCAACCATAGCCGTGCCGCCGAACGCGGTCGTGGAAGTGGACAGTTGGGCAAACGTGATCTTGCGCTGGCCGCCAAGTGAACGCTGACCACGGTGACGCGAGGGTGGAGACTAGATTACAGTCTGGCAGGCGCTCAGTTTCTAATCGCTGGGTTTCATTTCGCAGCAATTGCACCAATAAGTCCCAACTTGGAGCTCGAGTGGGGTTTACAGCCCATAGAAATGGGACTACTTGCCTCCGTATTGTTCTACGCATATGGAGCTATGCAAATCCCGGCTGGCCTTCTGGCCGACCTGTTGGGCAGCCGTCGCATGCTCACACTTTCAGGGCTTCTGGTGGCGGTTGGAGCTGGGTTGTTCGGAGTCGCGACGGACTTTGTTGTGGCACTGATCGGGCGCCTGTTGCTGGGTATTGGCACTGGTATGGTTTTTACCGGTGGTGTGCGGCACATCGCGAGCGTGACCGTAGGCCGCCCGAAAGCGGGCGAACGGTTTACGCTATTCTTGGGTCCGTTCGCCGGGTTGAATTATCTGGGCATGGCATTGGGTTCGTGGCCACTGACGTTTGTAGTTGGTGTCGTCGGATGGCGCGCACCTCTTCTCGCTATGGCAAGTGTTTCTGCCGTTCTATCTGGTATGACCTGGGCGCTGTCCGGAGTGTCCAAGCCATACGGAAAGGTGGGGCGGGGACATATCCTGGCCGCTTTGGCGGTCTGGCGCAGAGAATCGACCATTTGGGTATACACGGTGATGCGCTTCCTATATGGCTCCTTTGTCGGGATGCAAACTCTATGGGTCGTACCGTTTCTGTCGGTGTCATTAGGGTTCGGCCGATGGTTTATCGGGCTGGTGCTCTTGGCTATGGCGCTAGGACAAGCCATTGGTCCAATGCTCGGTTCCTGGCTGACAAAAAGGTCCGGGCGGCCTCTAGCGGTACTGAAGTTAGCTGCTGGGACGTACGCTTTTGGCTGTATAACGCTGCTAGTTTTGACGCGGGTACGGCCGGAACCGGTGTTTATGATAATCACGTTATTTGTGCTTGCGGTGGCTCAGACAACTACTTTGGTAGGCTATGGGCTGGTGTCCGCTTGCGTTGGTTCCGAATTACAAGCCACGGTGATCGGTATGGTCAATGTAGGGCCATGGCTTGGCACTGGAGTATTTCAACTGTTGGTTGGTTATATGGTACAGGGTTTGTCGCAGCAACCAGGGGTTGGAGTGGCCACCAGCGCTTACACTACGATGCTGCTTCCGCTGGCCGTGGTTGCCGTCATGGCGCTGCCACTGAACTGGCTCTTAGCAGACAAGACCCAGTCATAGGGAGTAATGGCTGGTTGATCTGGTGCCTTTTGTACTTCTTCAACGTGTGCAAAAGGCAAAACAGCGTTTCAATTCGGGCATGGACAGGTTTAGGCTGCGATGGTATGCTCGATGTTGAAGCCTAATAAGCGATCTGATCTTAACGCTGTAAGACATGTCGACTAGGCGTGTGTGCTGAGATTAGAGGAAATAACTTCTTCCTTTGTCATGCTGGCCAGTAGGATGCAGAGAAATCGACAATTGTTTGTGTGTTGCGTCTGGCATCGGCACCAGTGTGTTACTAGGATTGCTGCATATTGACGACCTGTTGCATTGAATGGAGGAGGCTATCGGCGTAAATGTAAAGGAACACGTGTTGAAGATCGGTGGACATATAAGCGGTAGTAAATTCAAGAACAAAGGAGAAAACAATGTCACGAGAAATAATCGGCGATGTAGGCGGCAAGCCTTATAGTCCCGGAACACGGAGCGGCAACTTGGTGTTCGTCTCTGGGCAACTTGGCTTAGACAGTACAGGTAAGTTGGTGTCCGGAGGAGCTGATGCGGAAACGCGTCAGTGTATTGAAAATCTGAAGGCAGTACTGGCAAAGACTGGTGCTACCTTGGATGATGTTACGATGGTGAACGTATACATTACAGATTTGGATAACGAATATGGGGCTATGAATGAGGTATACAGTGAATATTTCGGTGATTTACCTCCAGCTCGTGCTACTGTTGAGATCAGTAAATTAGCGCTTGGCGGCACAGTTGAAATTTCCGCAATTGCGGTTCTTTAGCGCTCAGACTGTCGTAACGGATTGCTGAGTGTCAAAAGGAATAGCGCAATGAATCCGGGACATCTCCATCGCCTGACTAACCTTTTGGTGGACAAACTATTCGACAACGACGAGACCTAGCAGGAAAGGTCGCCCTAGTCACAGGTGGGTCGCGCGGCATTGGTCGAGCCACTGCGATCGCATTAGCACGTGATGGAGCTGATGTAATGGTCAATTACCGCGGCCGTGCTGATGCGGCCGGAGAGGTAGTGGAGACCATCCATGAGCATGATGGCCGGGCATTAGCGCATCAAACCGATGTGGGGTCTCCGGAGGATGTGGCAGGCATGATGCGCGTACTTTTCGACACATTCGGGCGGCTTGACATCTTAGTTAATAACGCCGGTGTTGCAGTACCCACTCCCGAGCCTATTATTTCCGAGGTAACCGACGCATCACCAAGAGTAAATTCACGGTCCATGGAAGCGTGGGAAACTATGGTACGCATTAACTTGACCGGTGTCCATTTGTGTTGTCAAGCAGCGATGCCCCTGTTGCGCATATCTGATGTTGGTCGTGTAATTAATGTATCGTCTGTAGCTCTGATTAATGGTGGTGGACCTGCGGGCTACGCTGCGTCTAAGGCCGGATTGATCGGATTGACTCGTAGCTTGGCTCAGGAACTTGGTTCTGCTGGCGTAACAGTAAATGCTGTTGTGCCTGGCGCTATTGCTACCGATATGACGGCTGATTTCTACCCGGGTCCGGAAGATCGTGAAAGAGTGGTGCGTCGTACGCCGATAGGTCGTTTTGGTAGTCCTGAAGATGTGGCAGGGGCAATTGCCTTCTTAGCCTCGCCACAGGCCGGCTTCATTACTGGCCATATGCTCATCGTTGACGGAGGACGGAGCTGGAGTCAGCAATGGTCCTCTGAGCAGTCATGATATATGGATAAGCTGATAATTACCGCTGCGGTCACAGGTTCTCTGACTGATCGCAGTAAGTCAGTGTACCTGCCAATCAGTACGCTGGAGATCACAACAGCTGCGATTGACGCTTGGCGCGCAGGTGCATCTATTATTCATCTGCACGCGAGAGAGGAAGATGGCACACCGACACAGGATTCGAAACGCTATGCTGAGTTGATACATGGTATCAAGGGCTCTGGCTGTGACGCTATCTTAAATCTTAGCACGGGCTCAGCAGGTGGACGTGCTGACCCGGAAGAGCGCCTAGCTTGTTTGGCGCTGCGCCCGGAGATGGCATCTTTCGACTGTGGCTCAGTGAATTTCGACACCTGGACGTTTGTAAATTCACCGGAATTTTTGCAGAACATGGCGCAACGCATGCTCGAATTCGAGGTCAAGCCGGAAATAGAGTGTTTTGACGTTGGAATGATTTATGCTGGCCGCCGGCTTGCCGAGCGCAGACTGATGCGCGAACCACTGCATTTCCAATTCGTCATGGGAACGCATGGTGGCATTCCAGCAAGCCTCAAGCATCTGGTGCATATGGAAGGAGCGCTGCCCCATGATGCGACCTGGTCGGTGTGCGCTTTAGGCCGAGGCCAATTGCCCATGAACACCGCAGCTATTTTGATGGGCGGTCATGCCCGTACCGGGCTCGAAGATAACGTTTATTTCGCCTATCGCGAACTCGCGCAGAGCAACGCGCAACTCGTAAAGCGTGTGGTGCGCTTGGCGCGTGAATTAGGGCGTGAAGTTGCCTCACCTGATGAAGCTCGTCAGATTATGCGACTTTCCCCTTATCGCAGTGAAAAAGCGATTGTCAATAAATGACAATCTAATCTTGGCTAATCTTGCTCAGGAAAATAATTCCAAACCAACACATGTCCGTGTAAGTACATCTATGAGGTATTGAAATGCGGCGAAATCTCCTTACTCAACGCCTTCGGGATGGCGAAACAATTTTCGGGACGATGGTTCAAGAGATGCAAACACCGGCTATTGCGCAGATACTCGAACAACTTGGATTTGACTTCTTCATGATCGATATGGAAAGTGGTGCTTACAGTCTTGAAACTGCCACGAATATTCTCCGTGTAGGTCGATTGTTGGAGATGTGCCCGTTAGTGCGCGTGGCTAGTTTGGAATATCACCTGATAGCACGCGTACTGGATCAAGGTGCGATGGGCGTGATGTTACCCCGTGTTGAAAAGTGCTCTGAGGTCGAGATGCTCGTCGAAACCATGAAGTATCCTCCCATGGGGAAGCGAGGATTTGCATCCAGTGCTCCACACACTGACTATCTCTCTAGCCCGGTCCCCGAGTTCCTTGAAGTAAACAATCAGGACACGCTAGTTATTGCTCAAATAGAGCTCAAAGCCGCCGTTGATCGTATTGATGAGATCTTGGCGGTGCCGGGCATTCACGTGGCGCTCGTTGGTCCGCAGGACCTAGCTATTTCTCTCGGTGTACCTGGTGAGACAGGGCATCCCATAGTGGTAGATGCGATCGACAAGGTTCTGGCTTCTGCTCAAAAGCAGGATGTGGTTGCTGGCATTCACATGGGGAAAATAGCTCCATTGAAGATCTGGATGGAAAAAGGGATGCGTATGATCATGTTGGGATCGGATCTGAGCTTCCTCATGTCCGCCGGTCGCGAGGGCTTGACACAACTCCGAGAATGAAACTGATTCATGACATCTCAGTATCACGTGTTTGATTCCGTAGTCCAGAGGCGTTTCTTGCTTTATCGGTGGGTAGTATACAGTGCTCAAGTTGCCTGCACGGCGGCAGTGTGCTTCGTCGGGGTGTTTCCTGCGACAATTGGGGAAGGTCTAGCGACAGAGTTGAGGCTGAGTGCCACGTCACTGGGTTTGCTCGGTTCGCTCTTTTTCTATATATATGCGGTGATGCAGGTGCCTGCCGGCTATCTCTCTGACACATGGGGGCCGCGAAAAGTCGTTACAGTAGGTATGTCAGTCATGGCAGTGGGACAATTTATTTTCGCCCAGGCGAATGGCTTGGCAGTGGCGTTGGCAGGCCGAGCAGTTAGCGGCCTAGGCGGTTCACTGATGTTGATCGCTTTCATGAAGGTTATGGTCAACTGGTTTCGCTCGCGGGAGTTTGCCACTTTGGTGGGTGTCAACGTCTTGGTAGGCTTTGGTGGATCCATGTTGGGTACCATGCCTCTGGCGTTGCTGGTCGTCCGTTGGGGTTGGCGGCTTCCACTGTCTATCGTTGCTGCTTTTAGTCTTGCATTGGCAGTTCTGAATTGGGCGCTGGTTCGCGACGATCCACACGAGTTGGGGTTACCGGGTATCGGCGAGATGGATCCGGACTCCCGACCTAATAGTAGTGACAGCGCTGCCGGTATCCATAAATGGTCGTTGGTCAAAGATGCCTTTATGACTTGGCGATGCACACCAACCGTATGGAAGGTTTCAGTCATCTCCATGCTGGTCTGGGGTGGATATCAGGCGTTTCAAGTCCTGTGGGCCGGGCCATATCTTATTCACGTTCATGATAAAGGCCCGGTAGCTGCGGGCGCCTCATTGTGGTTGTTGTCCGTTGGCGGTGGCCCGGGCGCACTGTTAGCCGGTTTCGTGTCCGACAAACTGCTTCGAGCGCGGCGGCCTTTCTTGATCGCAGGCATTTCAGGAACTGCATTGGCCTGGGTGTGTATATTGGCGACAACGGGTGGTGCGAGCACAAGGTTCATCAACATGACCTTCCTGATGCTCAGTTTTTCAGCAGGCGTCATGCTTATATCACAGGCGATGGTCAAGGAGGCTGTGCGTCCTGAGCTTTTCGGGACAGTCTTTGGAATTGTGAATACATTCCCTTTTCTGGGTAATGCGTTCTTTCAGGTAGTTATGGGCTGGTTACTGAACTCTTTTGAGGCAACCATGGTCGAGGGCAGCCGCGTTTACAGCCCAATGGCATACTGGATGGCGTTTTTGCCCGCGTGTGTCGCGAGTGTTTTCTGCGTCGGCCTTTCACTTTTTGTGCGAGAATCAACTAAGGGTACTACATCAAGTGCCGTTGCCTTGGAATGAAGAATTGGTCATTTCGGAGGAACTAGCTATTACATACCACAAACAATTACGGATAACTCCGAGAGCGCCATTAGCTTGCTCGTGATATGGCCTTCAACATCTAGAAATGACGGGTTCAAGGTGTTGTAGTTGGCTCGATGGGGATATTCGTACGCGACACCTTAGTTTCCCTGATGTGCAGATGGACGATGAGAGATTGTACGGCGATCGTGGGCGACCTGTTTGTGGCCCGCTGCTGTACGGTACCGCTGGCTTTTTGGGCGATACCACATTTGTGGGGCAGGCTCACGGCGTGGAGCTGTGACGCGACGTGGCAGAAGGGCAGCTCAACTGGTCGTCTGTAGTCGCGCACGATGATACGCATACAATAGTTCGCAGTGTCGTGAGATGGCCCTATGCATGGTGAGTGATTTGTGCGAGCAATGCTGAAACATTGTATTGGGCTTCTGGCGAAATCGCGGCAACTAAGGATACCGCAATAGGATTTCCAAATGACCCAACTGATTGCAGCCCGCGTGTCCGAAGTAGTAGCGCCCGCCGTGGCCCAAGCGATGCACAAGGCGCATGGGCTGGAAGCCCAGGGCGCCAAACTGACATACTTGTTGCGGGGAGAACCTGACTTTGACACACCGGATCACGTGTGTCAGGCGGCTATGGAATCCCTACGTGCTGGTGACACGCATTACACCTCGACGCAGGGTGTGCGCGGGTTGCGTGAGGCCGTGTCAAAACGAGTGGAGTGCGACTTCGGGATGACTCCAGATCCGGATGAAGAGATCATGGTGACTACGGGAGCTACAATGGGTATCTACACGGCTATTCAGGCGGTGATTGGACCCGGGGACGAGGTGATCATCTTCGACCCTATGTACGATCCATACCCGACAGTCGTGCGACTGGCAGGTGGTGTACCTATTCGAGTGCGGGCCGAAGAAAGCCACGGACATTTTTCAGTGCGGAAAGATGCGATTGAAGCAAAGGTGACGCAGCGCACCAAGGCAATACTGGTAAACAATCCGTGGAACCCTACGGGCACCGTGATGACCGCCGATGAACTGAACTACTTGGTTGATCTTGCTGAGGCCTACGACCTGGTGTTGATCGTGGATGAGATCTATGAGAAGATCACTTTCGGCGGACATAAACATATTAACCTTGCGTCGCTCTCGGCGAAGGCTTACGCTCGTACGATCACCATAAATAGTTTCTCTAAGACTTACGCTATGACCGGTTGGCGGATTGGCTACACGGTTGCTTCACCCTCGCTGACCCGAGCCATGCGGAGCATCGCACAGCAGTTCAGCCGTTCGGCGGCTACCTTCGTTCAGCATGCGGCCATTGCAGCCCTGACTGGCCCGCAGGAGCATACAAGGCGCATGGTAAAAGCATACCGCCGCCGGCGCGATTTGATTACGGATAGCCTGCGACAAGCTGGTTTCAGCACATTTTGTCCGCCAGAGGGGACGTTCTTTATCCTTCTCGACGTCCGTATGTTCGACAAGGGGTCGGAGAAGATGTCAGATTATCTGATGGAGAAAGCTAAGGTGGTTACTATTCCCGGCAATGTCTATGGCTTGGGAGGAGAGGGATTCATTAGGCTGTCGTTCGCTTATGATGAGAAGACCATACGTGAGGGAATCGAGGCTGTTGCTGCATGCCTGAGTGGGTTGTAATGGAACAAATACCGTGGTTCTCCTACTTTCCTGGTACCCAGTGGCGTGTAAGGCACTTTGGGAACTTTTTAGAGTGTAAGGTAACATGACGTGAATATTCAAGACAATATCACCACCTTGTCCGAATTGGGGGCGGCCTTCGTTGCTGACGGCATGCAAAAGCTTGGCCTGTCCCCGCGCATTGCCGATCCGTCACTGCATCCTCTCCTTCTCAACGAAAGGATCGCGGGAACCGTTGTGACAAAATTGTTGGAGTTTCGTAAGCGCAAACAGCCTCCGGTAGCGTACATTTATACCAAGGCTTTCGAGCAAGCGAAGATGGTGGCACGTCCGGTCTTGGTCACTGAATCACGCCTTGGACGCCGCTCGCCTTATGGCGGTCGTGCCTGCCGTGCTTTAGTACATGCGGGACTGACTGGAGTCATTGTTGATGGCGCAATTCGGGATACGGCTGATGTTAAGGCTCAGGGGATGCAGATATTTTATCGACTAATTTCCCCGGATTCCTACGTGGTGCCCAGACTGCCGGAGGGTTATGTGGGCGGCGATGCGTGCGTAGAGGTCTGCGCGGGTGGTGTTATGGTGTGTCCAGGTGACTTAGTCATCGCGGACGAGGATGGCATAGTCTTCTGCCGCTCCGAGGACGCTACAGCTGTAATCGCGGCGGCACGAGAGATCCGCGCTGAGGAAGAGGCTTTATTTGAGAGGTGGGACGCGGGGCAAGGATTTTTGGAAGCACAAGGCTTGGCCCCAACCCAGCCCCATTAACGGTAATTTATTTCAACGATCGAGTTGCGTAGCCGGCCAATTTTCCCCACCTCACATTCTACCACGTCACCTGGCGTAAGGAACTCTGGTGGGGTGCGCGCGTAACCGACCCCCGCCGGTGTACCGGTGGCAACAATGTCGCCGGGCTCCAATGTTGTTCCGTGCGACAAGATAGCGATGGCAGTAGCGACGCTGAAGATTTGATGGCGTGTGTTTGAGTCTTGCTTGAGTATGCCATTGACCCAGCAACGCAAATCGAGGTCCTGAGGGTCGCTGATTTCATCGACCGTTACTATCCATGGCCCCATTGGGCAGGCGCCATCTAGGCTCTTTCCGAGAAAGAATTGTTGATGCCGCGATTGGATGTCTCTGGCCGAGATGTCGTTAATTACCGTGTAGCCAAAAACGTGCTGGAGGGCGGTTGCTACTGGGATACCGCGGCCCTTCTTACCTATTACGAGTCCGAGCTCTACTTCCCAATCAATCTTCGTCGAAACGCGAGTGACAAAAGGGATATCGCTAAATGGCCCATTGACGCTAGTGGGCGCTTTTGTGAAGACAACTGGATGGTCCGGCAATTTGATTGCTTGATCTCGGGCCTCTAATGCCTCGCTGGCATGATCGGCGTAATTAAGGCCCAGACACATAATGTTCTTGCGGGGCCTCGGTATGGGCGCCAGTAATTTCACTTCTTCCAATGGCACCCGGGCTTTGGATGGCATTTGATGTAGACGTTTCTCCAATCTAGCCCATTGACTCGGGCCGCCATCAATAAGTTCTAACATTGTTTTCGGCCATGGTCCGGCTAGTGCGGGAAGGGCAACCGTTGTATCGATGACGACGCCAAGATATTGTTGCTGCTGATACTCGCAGGTTGTTAGCCGCATGTTGGATTCTCGAGCAGTTGGTCTCCAGGGGGCAGTCCCTAAGCAGGGATGATTTGGTTCAGGCGGTGCCTAATTGCCTCTATATCATCCTCTCGAATGCACACTGGATCGAAGAGCAGTACGCTTTCGTGTACTGAGGATGTGTTTACATGGATAGCTGGCTTGCCGCGCATCAATTGCAGGACTAAATCGACCGTCCGGAGTTTTAACTTACGTTCGTCTACTTCCAGGCGAACCATCGGAACAGGGCGCCTAGGATGCACAACAAACGTCGCTTGAGTGTGTGGTATGTCGGCCAGAGCGTCTATTAGTGCATTGACCGTAACTAGCCATGAAGACCACCGTTCTTCATCGCTCTCCGCTACGAAGCGGCGTAGTGCGGTGATTAGCCCAATTATTTCCTCTTTGCCGACTTTGCATGGACGTCCAATTCCGTGCTGTGGTGCGCCGGGCAAAACGTTTTTGTCGATCAGAGATCGCGGTGGATCCCACAATTCAAAAAGCGTATCCTGATCAAGATGCTGTAGCGCCGCCGCTGAAATCAGGTCCCGGCGCCCACATAGAAAGCCAGATGCTTGCGGGCCGCGGATGGCCTTCCCTCCACTGAAACAGACTAAGTCGGCCCCTAAGGCAGTAAATTTTTTTAGGTTCGATGCCGGCGGGAGCTGTGCGGCCGCATCCACGATTATCGGCACGCCGTGCTTCTGGCTCACGTCGACAACTTCCATTAGTGGTGGATGGGCATTTGCGTTGGCTATGTACGCAATTGCTGCCGTCCGGTTTGTTATAGCGTCGGCGATTTCCCAAGCCTCGGTATCCCGGACGCCGGCTCCACTGAACCTGTCCGAAACACCTACCTCCACCAGTTTCACCCCGACAGAGCGGATAGCGTGGTCGTAAAAGTTGCGATGGCTGCGGGGAATAATCACCTCGTTCTTCATTCCGTCTGTGTTCGGCAACCGATTCATCTTACCCGGATCTAGCCCTGTTACACAGGCGGCTGTTCCTAGCATCAAGGCGGCGGCAGCCCCCGAGGTCACGTATCCGGCTTCGGCCTCGGTTATTTCAGAAATCACCGCGCCTGCCTGCGCTTGGAGTGCTTCTATATCTACGCAATACTGCGATGCCTCTAGCATGGCCTCGGCAACCTCCGTTGGCAGAATCGCTCCGCTCAATCGGGTTGCAGGTCCTGATGCATTCACAATTGTCTGTACGTCGAGACTCTCGTAGATGTTTCTCCTCATAATCTCCCCACTACATCCCCCATCCCCAGCCGCAGGCATCCCCGCTGTTCTGTGGCGTGCTTACCAGAAATAGGCCGAAATGGCGATTCCCGTACAGAGTAGAAATTTCAGTCGACTCATCTGCCTGCCAATTTTGGGCTCCTCACATATCTCGAGGAACTTCAGTACACTGTTCCCGTCATAACCGTGCGCGGTGCCAACAGGAATAATGACGGTGATTTGGCATAACTTTCACAATTCCCGCGAGCATAGTTTGTGACGAATATTTCAAATCTCAGCCGATCTCAACCCATTGGCCCTCCTTATCTGATGCGCGCGCTGCGTCTAACACGTGCTGAATGCGCAAACCATCCACAAATGTCGCGGCAGGTGCTAAGACTGAGTACTCGCCCATTTCGAGTGCGGTTTTGAGAGCCCGGCCGAGATGGACGAGACTTCTAATCCACACTGTGGGGCTCAGTTTGTCTGGTACATCCAAGTGTTCTTCAACCATCAGAATCTCTGATGCTTCGGTGGTCGCCCGGTAGCCAGTCAGTTTACCGTCCTCATAATGTAAGCTGCCGGCTGATCCTGAGATGACTAATCGATGCACCGGGGGGCCAGCGGTGACGATACCCCCTGTCAATATTCCAGTTATGTTCTCACCGAATTTGAGGTCTAGCGTGAAGAACTCATCGCTAGTGACGGCGCGAAATATGGACTCTGGATCTGCACGCTCTTCGATGAATGTGCGGAGTACGGCGTTGACGGCCTGTATCGGTCGATTGAGTAACCAACTCATGAGATCAATGAAATGGCTGCCGACGGCGCCCAGCCAACCCCCTCCTGATTCCCGGTCCTGGAACCAATGCCAAGGAATACTCAGATCAAGCATATCCCCGGCCCAAACGGTTCCCTCGACATGGAATACTTCTCCCACATAACCATCACGAACAAGCGCGCCCATCTTCTGTTGAGTGGGCAGAAAACGGAGCTCGTGGTCAAGCACAGCAATCTGCTCTGGGTGTCGGCAGGCTGCGTCCAACATTTTCTTGGCCTCCGCAGTGTGGAGGGCGGTTGGTTTTTCACACAAGACATGCTTGCCGGCCTCGAGTGCTGCAATGGCCATTTCAGCGTGGGTGTGCGGCGGCGTGGTAATACTGACCAGGTCTACATCGGGGTGGGAGATCACGGCTTGGTAATCAGCGGTATGGAAAGGGATACCGAAGTCAGCAGCCCGCTTCTGAGCCTTCTCTTTGGATCGTGCCCACAGACCTACGATCTCCAGCCCCTCTTGGCGAAAGATTGGTGTTTGAACCCGAGTGCCCCAGCCAGTGCCGATAATGGCGAGCCTTGCTGTCATCGAATTTCCCCTTTAATATTTCTCGAGGTCCGCAACAATTAGACCAGGTACTATTATAGGCTATGCGTCGAAATCGTAGGGTTTACTCAAGAATGTGAATTAGAGTGGAAGCATTCGGCAGACACACATGCCCTAACTATACACCCACCCGCAGCGGGTCAGGCTTTCACCACCCCCTCGGACACCTCACTATTCAATGATTCTCGAATGTTTGTCAAGTGTGACTTGACAAAACGGGCAAATATCATACATTAGGCTGGTAATGCGACCAAAAAGGGGCTTCAATTCGCCAAATCGGATAGGTTATGTTAGGGAAAATTGGTTGATGTGTAAAGTATTGATTTGCGGATAGATTGATGGACGCCATCTGCAATCTGCGCACTTTCATTGCGGCCCTTGAAGAGAACAACCTGCTGGTGTGTTGCCTATCATATGCGGACCGGTGGGCAGCCATGGCCGAGGGCAAGAAACTTGTCGCGTACTATCTGGCTAATGAGCGCCATATCATGCAGACCAGCGGCGTGGACGCGGCGCTTATGAGAAAACCAACAATTGGTGTAGGCGGGGCGCTCACCGGGCACAAATTTCAAAATGACTAAAAACAATAGAACCGATAATAGATCGCGCGCAGAAATTCTTGCCCTCCTTGCGGGCAACCGCAATCCACGCTTGCCCTGTTTCAGCGGTTTAATCAATGTGACTGCTCCGGGCCTTGAAAGTATTGGCTTGAAACTGTGTGAGGTACATGTCGACCCGGACATGATGGCGCGAGCTGCGGCTACGACGTACCGGCTGTTTGGTTTTGAGTCCGCAGTAGTGCCATTGGACATGTGTGTCGAAGCGGAAGTACTAGGTGCGCGAGTGGATTTCCGCCTAGAGGCGCGGCATCCGGAACTCCCGAGAGTAATTGCACCTCTAGTGGACTCGCCAAACGAGCTCGAAATCAAGGCGCTGACCGAGTTGACAAAACGCGCGCGTGTCTCAGTTGTGACGGAAGCCATCCGAATTCTGAAGGCAGATGTTGGAAAAGAAATTGTTGTTGGAGCCTGGGTGCCGGGGCCCTTCACGTTGGCGACACAACTCGTAGATCTGACAAACTTGGTCATGGGCACACAAACAGCGGCGGAAGATGTGGGGCGTGTGCTTGATCAACTAACCGATGTGCTGCTGGAGGTCGCCGTAGCCTATCATTTGGCCGGGGCCGACTTTCTCACGGTGCACGAGATGGGTGGTTCGCCAGGCTTCATTGGGCCACCGACATTTGCGGAGTTAGTGCTGCCGCGCTTGCGGCGCATGCTTCAGACGTTGCCCGCCCCGCGCGTGTTGAGCGTGTGCGGCAACATAAACCGCAGCATGGCGCTCGTGGCGGAGGCCGGAGCCGATGCGCTACATGTGGATCAGACAAACGATCTAGCGCAATCACGGGAAGTGCTAGGTCCCGAAACAATTCTGTTTGGCAATATCGATCCGGTAAAGACCTTGGCAGAAAACGACGAGCCTAGCATACGCTCGGCAGTAACGAATGCAATCGAAGCACGCGTGGACGCAATCTGGCCCGGCTGCGATCTGTGGCCGCAGGTTCCGGCGGCCAACATGCGTTTGATGATAGATGAAAGCCAGCGGAGTCTCCGACGTGCTGACCGCTGACGGTGAGTGCTACTATGAAGAACCATGCCTCGCCGGAAGTTCGAGCATACAGTCGAGGTGACACGTACCCTGCAGGCGCTTGAAGAGACGCCTTCTGATGGCGAGCAAAAGTGTAATTGGATACGGGGTACCGACGGAGGACGAACCCGTACTCATGTGCAGCATAGGGGTGTTCATACTTCAATAATCGCATGGCCACTTGGCTACAAACACACCGTACCGCCGCCTAAAACTGATTGACCGGCCATTGAAGAAGATTACGTCCGTGCGGGCAAAGTGATCCCGGACGAGGTGGTGCGCGACCTTATGGCGGTGGGCATGGCTGCAGAGTGCCGCTCCAAGGTGCGCGAATACGTGGCCGGCGGGGTGACTTACCCGATTCTCTATCCCATGATGGATGACATCCAAGCCGTCTCGGACACCTTTGCAGATGGATTCTAATACGGAGTACTGCCGACCCGCCGATTGGCCGGCTGCGCTTGAACTGCTGCGGCGAGAAAACGCCGTGGCCGTGCCCGCATTTTTGGGACCGCGTCTGGAGGTTACACCCCGCCCCGCGTTGGACGAGCTCCACCGCGTGGCGAATGTACTCCACTGACACTACATAGTTGAGTACAACTCCATCGCAGATTTCACCTGATAGTTCCAGCATTTGGGGACCGGTGGCACCTATGTACAGCGGAATGTCGCGGGCCGAGGTGTCGCCGTATGCCACATCCAGTCTCACCTGGTCCAATTGCACAAAATCCCCGCGATAAGTGACCTCTTCCATGGTGAACAGATGCCTCAAAGCCTCGATGTGCTCACGCATTGCCTTCAAAGGCTGTTCTCGCTGGACTCCCACCCGCGAGGCAATGGGCTCCCACAGGTCGGCAGCCCTTATACGCAACACCTGCGGTAACAATAGTGTGGGGCAAAGCAAGAAAAAGACAACCTGTTTTTCCCTGACCGATCGCCACTTCATACCACATGTGACAGCCACCAGTATAGGGTGGGGCGTAGGTTCGACCGCCTAGGTGACAAGACTATATCATAGTCTGCGGTGGTTGTGCTAGTACCCAACTTTCCCTCAGGGACAGGGGAATGACCAGGCACTTGTTTCGACACAGTCTCCACCCAATTCGGCACTGCAACAGGCTTCGCAGGCTCCAACGGATTGTGCCTCGGTTTAATACGGGGGGGGGAGGACCCACTGAACATGAAGTTGTCGCGTACTCTTGATAGCTAACGCCGGTGTCGGGGCGCGGGAACGGATCGTGGACGGAGACGCTTTGCGACTGGGAGCGGTCAGCTTCATCTTCAGATGTTAGGGGGCAAAGCTTGCTATACTGCGGACAGAGTCATCATGACGAACGTGCCGAGCGCTAGGAAAGGCGCCATGGGCATGGTAGCTTTGCGGTTGAATGTACCCCGCAGCCATGACACCAGCGCCAGTGCACTTACAGCCAGAGCGGCCACCAGGATGGCCCCGACGATCGCCGGGTAACCAAGCCATAGTCCGATGAAGAGCGCTAGTTTGACATCCCCGGCGCCGGCTTTTTCCGGGCCGTAGAGAAAAATAGGTAGCACGAAGAGCGCGGCCGCGAGGCCACCACCGACCAGGTCGTTGCGCCAGGTTCCGGCCATAACGGCCTCCAGGAGGGCGACACCTGCAGCTGGGAGGACCACCCGGTTCGGGATGCGGCCCTCGCGCAGGTCTGTGTATCCCAGGTAGAGCAGTGCGGCAGTATATGCGGCAGTCAGCGCGCTTGAAGTGTGCATCGCGTTATTGAAGGGATGACTTTCTACGCATGAGGCGGCAATAGAACAATTTGTGCATCTTGTTGAGGCGGGTGGGGCGTAGGTCGGGCCACCTAGGCCACAAGACTATATCATAGTCTGCGGTGGTTGTGCGCCAACTCCGGCCTGGTGGGTGGCCTTGCGGGCCGCCAAATCCAAAAAAGATACTGTAGTTACTGAGACAAGCGTGAAGGTACATGTAAAGGAGAAACATCGTGCAA
>Ga0187827_10003616_pt1 | contig 19846 bp, 19 predicted proteins | sample ETNtaG_39_FD_167969 | JGI IMG/M metagenome (GOLD analysis project Ga0187827, IMG submission 167969) | Marine microbial and viral communities from oxygen minimum zone, Eastern Pacific Ocean - ETNP2014_SV_150_PacBio MetaG (Illumina Assembly) | ecosystem: Environmental > Aquatic > Marine > Hypoxic... | reverse complement strand
GGCGCATCTCTTCCTGGCCGGCGATCTCGAGCGCGCCGCCGACGTCTTCCGCCGCCGCATCATGCGCAACCCCAACACCGACACGGCGCATCTCTTCCTGGCCGCCATCCACGGCCACCAGGGACGGCCAGATGAAGCCCAGGCGGAATGGGCCGAGCTATTAAAGTTCAATCCCGACTATTCGCTGGCCCAGCGCATGAAGATCTGGCCCTACACCGATCCCACACTGCCGGCCCGCATCGTCGACGGCCTCGTCAAGGGCGGCATCGAAAGCGATGTCTGAGGGGCGGTATGAGACCATGCGCCAGGGCGTCGGCAAGATCAGCGGCGTCGAGTATCCGTGGATCATCAAAGCCTACGACTGAGCGCCGAAGCCGCGCCCCATGCCGGCTCCTGGCGCCTGCAAAGCCTGGCGGCGGAGTTTCGCGATGGCGGCGTCGAGCAGCAATATCGCGTCGCCGACGAACCCCACCAGCGCCACCTGGTGGTCGTCGTGTGCCTGATCGCATTGGCTCTCGCGGCGCTCGCCGATCTGGACCTTTCCTTCCAGAACACGACGGTGACGCCCTGGGTGACGGCCTCGCGAATGGCAAACATCGCGCTTGCCGCCTTCATGTTGATTGCCGTCTGGCGCCGGGCCGGCTATCGCGCGATGGACCACGGCATGTTGCTGCTGGGCCTTCTCATCGTCATCCAAACCCTGTTCTTCCAGGCCATGGCCGATCCCGACAAACTGGCACCGTTGGCGCGCGACCTTGGCGTTATCGCGCTGGGCCACATCCTGCTGCCCACCCGCTTCGTCAATGCGATGCTGGTGATGAACACCTTGATGATCGTGGCGCTGATCCGGGTCCTTGGTTTTTTCAACCTGGATCCCGACGAACGCGTCGCCCTTGCCGCCATGTTCATCGCCGTAAGCTTCGCCGGCATGGCGATGCGTTGGCGGCGCGAACGCGGCCGCCGGCAAAACTTCGCGCTGGCGGCCGAGCTGGCCGACGCGCGCCAGGTGGTGGCGGCGGCCAAACGGGCCAAGTCGTCGTTGCTGGCCGCCATGAGCGACGAGATGCGTAGGCCCATGAACGGCGTCATATCGACGACCGAGCTCCTGGACCAGACCAGGCTCGACAATGAGCAGCGCAGCCTTACCAGGATCGTGCGCCAGAACGCCTCGGCAGTGCTCGGCATAATCGACGACATCCTCGATTTCTCGAAGATCGAGGCCGGCCGCATGGAACTCGAACGGCTGGAGTTCTCGTTGCCCGAGCTGGTCGAGGAGGTGGCCGGGTTGCTGGCCCCCCAGGCCGCCGAAAAGGGGCTCGAGCTGACCACCTTCATCGATCCGGCGTTACCCGACCGGGTACTCGGCGATGCCGCGCGGCTGCACCGGATTGTGCTCAACCTGACCGGCAACGCCATCAAGTTCACCGATCACGGCGCCGTCGGAATCGGCGTATCGGGACGGTTCACGGAGGCCGAAGCGCGCTTCGAGTTCCGCGTCGCCGACACCGGCATCGGCTTGACGGCGGCTGAGCGGGAGAGGCTTTTTCAGCCCTTGCGGCGGGCCGACGGCGGGCCGGCGCGGCGCTATGGCGGCAGCGGCCTGAGGTTCGGCATCTGTCGCCACCTGGTCGAAATGATGGGCGGCCGCATCGACGTCGAAAGCCGCTCCGGCCAGGGTGCAACCTTCTTCTTCGGCCTGGTGCTGGAAACCGCCGCCCAACAGCGGCGGGCGGCACCGGACCTGGCCCCGGCCTGCGTCCTTCTCGCGGCCCGGGCCACGCCGACCAGTGAGGGCGCGGCGCTCTATCTGGCCCACGCCGGTGTCCGGGTAACCACGGCGGCTAGCGGCAGCCAGGCCCTGGCGCTGCTGCAAGGTGCCGCCGAGGGGCACTTCGCGGCCGCCCTGATCGATCACCAACTGCCGGATATGGATGGCCTGGCGCTGGGTCGCAAGCTGCTTGCCGATACCCGCCTCGAGGGCTGCAAGACCATCTTCATGGCGCCCCACGAGCAACCAGCGCTCCGAGCCGCGGCCGAGGAAACGGGCTTCTTCGCCAGCCTGACGACGCCGCTCCGTCGCGACCTTTTGTGGCAAACCGTCGCCGCCGCGCTGAAGGATTAGCCCGGTTTTCTCACCGGGTCACGGCCTCGGCTTCCTCGGCGAAGTCGCCCTTGCCCTGCATGCGTTCGGGCTCGAAGACGTGGCCGTACTCGGCCATCCAGGAATTCATGACCTCCTCGAAGGGCAGGTCGGGGCGGGGGCCGTGGTCGCGGATGTATTCCATGTGGCGCTGGCCCGAGAGATCGAAGGGATGGAACATGGCGTCCTGGCGGCCGTCCCAGTCCAGTACGCCGATGCCCACCTTGTCGCAAAGCCGCTTGTCGAAGGTCGGCGTGGTCTTGATCCAGCGTCCTTCCAGTTTCAATTCGGCGTAACCGTGGTGGACGAAAACGTCGGAGCCGTTCATCAGCTTCTTCAGCCGCGGACTGGTCAGGTGGTTGCGCACGTCGGCGTAACCGGGACGGGCGGGGATGCCCAGTGATCGGGCCGAAGCCACCAGCACCGCCGCCTTGGTGATGCAAAAGCCGTAGCCGTTCTGCAGGCAATAGCTGGCCCGCAGCCCTTGGCGCGAGATCTCGACGTTGTAGGGGTCGTAGCGGATGCCGTCGCGCACGGCGTAAAAGAGCCGGCAGGCACGGTCGATGTCGTGGTTTGGGCCTTTTGCGGCACCGTTCGTGGCCTGGTTGGCAAAGTCCTGAATCGCCGGGTTGTCCCAATCGAGGAAATAGGTGGCTGCGAGGTACTGTTCTTCGGTCATAGTCCGTCGGGCTGGTTGTTGGGGGCCGTCTTACCTATCATCCTTTGGCCCAAGGGGATACTCGGGCGTAGCGCAGGCGTGCGGAGGGCGGCATGAGCGATGACGGCATTCAAACCCTGGTCGATGGCCTGACTTTCGCCGAGGGACCACGCTGGCACGAGGGAAAACTCTGGTTTTCCGACTTCTACTCCCACCGGGTGTTGACCCTGGATGGCGAGGGCCGGATCGAGACCATCGTGGAAGTGCCGGGCCGGCCCTCGGGCCTGGGCTGGACGCCCGAGGGCAAACTGCTGGTGGTCTCGATGCTCGATCGCCGGCTGTTGCGCCTGGACACCGGCGGCCTCGAGACGGTGGCCGATCTCGGCCATCTGGCCAGCGGTCCCTGCAACGACATGGTGGTGGATGGGGCCGGCCGCGCCTATGTCGGAAACTTCGGCTTCGACCGCCACCAGGGCGAGGCCGAACGCACCACTTGCCTGGTCCGGGTCGACCCCGACGGCTCCAGCCGCGCCGTGGCCGACGGGCTTTTGTTTCCCAACGGCACGGCGATCACCCCCGACGGCACCACGCTGATCGTCGCCGAGACCTTCGCCAACCGGCTCACCGCCTTCCATATCGAGGCCGACGGGGGCCTAACCGGGCGCCGCACCTTCGCCCAGTTCGACGACGTCTTTCCCGACGGCATCTGCCTCGATGCCGAAGGTGCGGTGTGGATCGCCGACCCCCGCGGCAAGCGCCTGGTCAGGGTTTTCGACGGCGGCCGCATAGCCCGGACCATCTCGACCGGCGAGCGCGGCTCCTATGCCTGCATGCTGGGCGGCGACGACCGCCGGACGCTTTATGTCTGCACCAACGTCGATTCGGGCCCTGCCGCGGCCGCCACCCAGTACGGGCAGATCGACGCCGTCCGCGTCACCGTCCCCGGCGCCGGATTACCGTAAGGAGACGTCATGAGCGACATGCAAGTTCCAGATGGAGACGGCCTCAAAGGCCGCGTCGCCATCGTTTCCGGCGGCGGCGCCGCCGGCGACGGTATCGGCAACGGCCGCGCCGCGGCCATACTGCTGGCCCGGGCCGGCTGCCAGGTCTGCGTGGTCGACCGCTTGGCCGAGGCGGCCGAGCGCACCGTCGAGATGATCGCCGAGCAGGGCGGCGAGGCCATCGCCTTCGCCGCCGACGTGAGCGACGAGGACGACTGCCGCGACATGGTGACGGCGACGCTTGAACGCTTCGGCCGGCTCGATTTTCTCGACAACAACATCGGCATCGCCAGCCGCGGCAGCGTCGTCGAGGAAGACCCCGAGACCTGGCGCCAGGTCATGCAATTGAACGTCGAGACCATGTTCCTGGCGGCCAAGCACGCCATCCCGGCGATGGTCGAGAGCGGTGGCGGCGCCGTCGTCAACGTCTCCTCGATCTCGGCGCTGAGGCCTCGCGGCCTGACCGCCTATAGCGTTTCCAAGGGCGCCGTCATCGCGCTCACCAAAGCCATGGCCGTCGATCACGGTGGCCAAGGCATCCGCGTCAATTGCGTGGCGCCCGGACCGGTTTACACGCCCATGGTCTACACCGGCGGCATGAGCCAGAAGGCCCGTGAGGCGCGCCGCCTGGCTTCCGTCCTGAAGATCGAGGGCACGGGTTGGGACGTGGGCCAGGCGGTCAGGTTCCTGCTCTCGGACCAGGCCCGCTACATCACCGGCCAGACCCTCGTGGTCGACGGCGGCGTGACTCTGCTGGCGCCCGAACGCGACGCCGAAGGTTAGGAACCGAAGCCATGGCGAGAATCCCCTACATCACGAAAGCCAATCTCTCGGCCGACGACCAGGACCTGCTGGCGCGCGACCTCAACATCTACAAGGCGATCGCCAACAGCCCCGGCGGGGCCCGCAACTTCGGCCGCATGGGCCGCTACATCCGCTATGAAAGCCCGCTCGATACCCGGTTGCGCGAGCTCGCCATCCTGCAAGTCGGCTACCTCACGCGCTCGCTCTACGAATACAGCCACCACATCGAGATCGGCCGCGACTTCGGCGTCACGGACGACGACTTGGCCGCCCTGGCCGAGGAAAGCGCCGGCCGCGAGAGCGAGCTCGAGCCGCTGGCGCGCTGGGTGCTGAAGGCGGCCCGCGAGATGACCACGGACTTGGCCATCTCGGAAGAGACCTATGCCGCGCTGGCGCAGGACCTCGACAGCGAATGCCTCACCGACCTGGTGCTGACCATCGGCTTCTACAACGGCGTCGTACGTATTTTGGCCAGCCTCGAGATCGACGTCGAGGAGGGGTATCTCAAGTATCTGGACGAGTTTCCTCTGCCCGCGGAATAGGGCGAACCGCCCCCCACCCTCCACGCAGGCGGGTTGAGACATGCCCACATCCTCGAGTACAGGCCACTTGAAGCACGGAGAATTGACCACAGAGATGGGGTAATCGGCGCTGAGGGTGGCTACTCTCCGAGCTTTTGGAACGTGGTCTGGGCGCCGACTGCGGACAGAAGAACGGAGCCCCTGCAGGCATCACCGCGGAGACGGAAACAAAGGGCGTTCGGAGCTTGACATCAACCAACCGATTACAGAAGGCCGCAGCCGGCGGGGACAACGGCTGAGGGCCAAGGCACCCTTCGGACACTGGGGCACGCAGACCTTCATAGCCGGGCTGCGCTGTGACCGCCTCACCGCGCCCTGGGTGATCTCGGGGGCCATGAACAGGGCCGCCTTCGACACCTACATCGACACGCAGTTGGCGCCGACCCTTGGTCCCGGTGACGTCGTCATTCTCGACAATCTCTCTACACACAAGAGCGCCAAGGCCGCCGAGATCCTGGAAGAATGCGGCGCTCGGTTCCTCTTCCTGCCACAATACTCGCCCGACTTGAACCCCATCGAAAAAGCCTTCTCAAAGCTCAAGGCGCACCTGCGGGCCGCCGCCGCGCGCACCTTCGACGAGTTGTGGCAGTCCATCGGCGATATCTGCCTCCTCTTCGAGCCACAAGAGTGTAGGAACTACTTCATGGCAAGTGGTCATGCGTCCGATTAAACGCACGCCGCTCTAGCCGCTCGCGGCCTCTTCCAGCTTGAGCCGCGCCAGGTGCTTGAGCACGGGATGCACCACGTAATAGGTGGCGCCGGCCTGCGTATCTTGTTCGATGCTCTCGACGAAGCGGCCGGCGGCTCGCCAACTGCTCACCACCTCGGTCAGCAGGTGGGCGCGGATGGCGCTGTCGTAGTGGTAGTCGATGTCGACGTCGGGCGGCGGTGCCGGGTAGCGCCGGCGGGCGACGATGGTGCCGGTGTCGATGCCGGCCGACAGCACGATGGCCGAGACGCCCAGACTGCCCTCCGCGAGCAGGCTGTAATAGCTCGTGGTACTGCCGCGGTAGTCGGGCAGCCAGCCCGCATGATTGTGCAAAAGCGGCACGCCGATGGCCAGCAGCTGCTCTCCCACCAACTGGCCACCGAAGCCGGAAAAGATGATTAGATCGGCCGCCGCCTGGCGTACCGCCGTGACCACCTGGGGGGCGTTGATGCTTTCCGCCTCGATCTCGCTCAGCACCCCGCCCAACTGGCGGCAGCTCTCGTCGAGCGCCAGCGAGAGATCGGGCAGCAGGATGTCGCCGAGCCGCTCGCGGGGCCGCGACGGCGCGCCTCCCTGGCCTAGCTGTTTGCTGCCGGGCTTGTCGAAGATGATGCAAGCCTCGACCTCCAGCCCGCGCTCCGCCAGGGCCTGGGCATAGGCCTTCGAGCGCGCCGTGGCAGCCGCCAAAAACAGAATTCGCTGACTCAAAGGGCGACCCCGCTGGCGCCGGCCTGGGCCTTCACCAACTCGTTCTCGCGAGCGATCAACCGGGCCAGCCTGGCGCGCTGGGGCGGCTCGAAGCGGTGGGCCAGGCTGCACAGCGTATCCAGGCATTTGAGCAGCACGTTGAGGTAGCGCAGCCTGTCCCCGGCGGCGCCGGCCGTGCAAGCGGCCTCGAAGATCTCGCCGGCCCGCAGATAATGCGCCAGTGTCCCGTGGGCCTCGCGGTCGATGGCGCGGAAGTCGTCGTCGTAAGCGTCGTGAATGCGTTTGAAGATCTCGAAGCGGCGCACCAGTCGCTCGATCAGCCGCCAGCCCTGGGGATCGATGGCCGGCGTCCGGGCCGTGGCGGCGAAGGCGCTTTCGAGCAGTGCGGCGGTTTCTTGCAGCCCAGGCTCGCTGTCCGGGGCGGCGGCCGGCGGCGGCAGCGTGGCCGCCAGGCGCCGGCGTTCGGCCTGCCAGGCGGCGAGGAAGTCGCGGCCACCATAGGCGGCATAGAAATATGTGTTGGGCACGGCCAGCAGGTCGCCGCTGGCGTAGGGATAGGCCTTGTCGCTCATGCTCGGCGTGCTTCCAGCGCCGCCTCGATTTCGGCCGCAAGGACGTCGCTGTCACCGTCTTCCCGGCTGTTGTCGATCACCAGGTCGGCGCCTTCGGGCCGCGGAAAGGGGATGTCATGGCCGACCACGTTGGCGCTTTCGCCGCGCGGCGGCGTTTGGTAGACACCCTTGGCGTCACGCCGCTCGGCGACCTCCAGCGGCACGTCGACGAAGACCTCGAAGTAGTCGGAAAAGCGCCGCCGGTTTTCCGCCAGAACATCGGGAAAGATGCAGAGGATGCAGCAGACCACGTCGATGCCCTGGCCATCCAGCCAGGCGCAAAGCTCATAGATGCGCTCGGCGTTGGCACGGCGGCCTTCGACGGAATATGCCGACCGGTGCCGGTCGTGCTTGAATATGCGTCTGATCTCGTCGCCGTCTACCAACACGGTGGCGGCGTTCTGGCGTTTGCGCATCTCAAAAAGGCGGCGGCCGATCGTCGTTTTGCCGGCAGCCGACAGTCCCACCAACCAAATCACCATGACAAGAGGTTCCAGACTTCCGTTCCGCTGGACATGGGCTATATAGCAGATCCTCTCAGTCGGCAACCGGAGGACCGGGGGGCGGGCCGGGTAGATGGTTTTCCCGGCGCCGTTGCCAGTCCAGGGCCGAGCCGACGATGGCATCGAGGTCAGCGAAGCGCGGCTGCCAATCGAGCAGCCGGCCGATGCGTTCGGCCTTGGCCACCAGCACCGGCGGGTCGCCCGGCCGCCGCGCCGCCGTGTTCACCGGGAAGTTGCTGGCGGCGAGGCGCTTCACGGCGTTGACCACCTGGCGCACGCTGGCCCCCTCGCCATAGCCGCAGTTGAGCACCTGGGAAGCGCCGCCGGCCAGCAGATAATCGAGGGCCGCCAGATGGGCCGCCGCCACGTCGTCGACGTGCACGTAGTCGCGGATACAGGTGCCGTCGGGGGTGTCGTAATCGTCGCCGAAGATGGTCAGGCCGGGGCGCTTGCCCAGCGCCGCCTCGCAGGCCACGGTGATCAGGTGCCAGGGCTCGGGCGTGGCCTCGCCGAGGCGGCCCAGGGGATCGGCCCCGGCCACGTTGAAATAGCGCAACGAGAGCGTGGCCAGGCCGGCAGCGGCGCCCACGTCGGATATGATGCGCTCGGCCATGGCCTTGGAAGCACCATAAGGGCTGATCGGAGCCAGGGCGGCGCTTTCCTCCACCGGCAGCCTCTGGGGGGTGCCGTAGACCGCGGCCGAGGAGGAGAACACCAGCGCCCGCACCCCGGCTTGGCGGCAGCGCTGCAAGAACGCCAGGGTGCCCAGAACGTTGACCCGGTAATAGTCCTCGGGCCGCGCTGCCGAGGCCTCGACGCTCGAGAGCGCCGCCAGGTGGATGACCGCGTCGAAGCTCCGCGCGGCGAACAATTGCTCCAGCGCCGCCGAATCGGTGACGTCGCCCTGGACCAACTCGCCGGCCTTGACGGCCCAGGCGTTGCCGCTGGAGAGGTCGTCGAAACTCACCACATCATGGCCGGCGGCAGCCAGATGCAGGCCGATGTGGCTGCCGATATAGCCGGCGCCGCCGGTCAGCAGGACGCGCAGCGAGGAGCTCAGCTTTCCTCTCCCTCGGCCTCGATGGCTTGGCACAGCGCGTGGCCGATGGTGATGTGGGCCTCCTGGACGCGCGCCGTGACGCTGCTGGGCACCAGCAGCAGCGGCTCGGCCACGGCCAACATGTGGCCGCCGTCGCCGCCGGCCAGCCCGGCCGCCGTCAGGCCGCCGGCGCGAGCCGCCTCGAGCCCGGCGATAACGTTGGCGCTGTTGCCCGAAGTGCTGATGCCGATGGCCACGTCGCCGGCCCGGCCCAGGCCCTCGACCTGGCGCGCGAACAGGGCAGCGAAGCCGTAGTCATTGGCGATCGCCGTCAGGGCCGAACTGTCGGTGCTCAGCGCCAGCGCCGCCAGCGCGGCGCGCTCACGCTGGAAACGGCCGACCAGTTCGGCCGCGATGTGCTGCGCGTCGGCGGCGCTGCCGCCGTTGCCGAACAGCATGATCTTGCCGCCCGCGGCCAGCGCCTGGCGGCAGGCGGCGACCAGATGGGCGAAGGGCCGGGCGACGGCTTCCAGGGTCGCCGTCATGACTTGGCCATGTTCGGCGAACGCCGCCTCCAGGATATCGCTTTTGTCCACGACGCTGTCCTTGGGCCGGTCTTTGCAGGGTTGCACCGCTTTATAACCCCCGGCCGAGGCTTTGGGGAGACGTTTTTGCGCGCCCGCGGCTGTTGACAGGACCGACCTGAGGCCGCTTAATTGCTGCTGCCTCGTGACGTTGGTCGGCCGCTCTCAATGTATTGGCTTTATTTCGGGACGGGCGCTGCAGCACTGGCGGTTGCGCTTTCGGCCAATCGGCTGGGGCGGCTGCTGGGGGTCATAGATCGTCCCGACTCGATCCGCAAGACCCACCTCCACGACACGCCGCTGGTCGGTGGCATCGCCATCGTCGTGCCGCTGGTCGCGGCGGCGGTCTATTTCGGCCTGAACACGGATTTCACGCCCTTCTACGGGACCTTTGCCGCCGTCGTCGCCGGGCTCCTGGTACTCGGCTTTTTCGACGATCGCAAACACCGGCGGCCGTCGTGGCGCCTGGCCATTTCCGCCGCGCTGTGCCTGGCCGGGCTTTATGCCGTGCCGGTGCTGGAGGTCACTTTCCTGAGGTTCAGTTTCCTCGCCAAGCCGCTGTTCCTGGAAGGCTGGTCGCTGCTCTTCACCTTGCTCTGCCTGGTCGGTCTGCAGAACGCCGTAAACATGGCCGACGGCAAGAACGGCCTGGTGATGGGCTTGACCGTGCTCTGGCTGCTGCTGCTGATGGCCTATGCGCCGGCCCACCTGGTACCGCTGCTGACGGTGTTTACGATCTGCATCGCGGTGGTGCTGGTGTTCAATTTGCGGGGCCTATTGTTCCTCGGCGATTCGGGCGCCTATTCCATCTCCGTGGCGGTCGGGCTGCTGGCCATCTACTGCTATGGCATCGGCTTCGACAGGCTGACGGCCGACGTCGTGGCGCTGTGGTTCCTGATCCCGGTGATCGACTGCCTGCGGCTGATGATTTCGCGCCTCTTGAAGGGCCGTTCGCCGTTTTCCTCCGACCGCAACCACCTGCACCACATGATGCTCCTCCTGATGCCCTGGGAATGGGCGCTGGCGGTCTACCTCGCCCTGGTCGGCGTGCCCGCCGTGCTGGCCTTCGTGCTGCCGGGCTGGACCCTGGTTTGGGCATTGCTGGCGCTGACCAGCTACGCCATCTTCTTCCTGGCCAAGCTGCGCTCCTCGACGTCGCAACACCAGACCGTGCCTTAGGCCGGCAGAGCAGCCGCAGGCCGTAGCGATGGCTGGCGCTTCCGACAACCAGAGCGGCCCGCCGGGCGGCGGGCGGCGGCGCCTGGTCGACGCCATCGAAAGCCTCAGCGAGGGCGTGGCGCTCTATGACAGCGAAGATCGGCTGGTGCTCTCGAACCAGGCCTTTGCCGAGCTTTATCCGGCGGCCCGGCCCGGCGTCGGCCACCAGGATTTGCAGCGCGCCCTGATGACAAGCGGCGATTTGCTGGCCGACCAGGAAGGCACTGCCGAGGGCCGCGAATACCGCCGCGACGGGCGCTGCCTGCAGCTGGCCGAATACCGCACCAAAGGCGGCGGCCTCATCGCCGTGGTCACCGACATCACCGAGACCGAACGCAACCAGGCCGCCCAGCGCGCCCGCGACGAGACCAACCGGGCCATCATCGATACCGCCTTCGACGGCATCCTGACGATCGACGAGGGCGGCCTCGTCGACTTCGCCAACCCGGCCGCCGAGGAGATATTCGCCAGTCCCCCGGGCGGCCTCGCCGGCCTGGCCGTGGCCAGCCTGATCCCCGAGGACTTCGCCGCCGGTGTGCCGGCGCTGGGCCTCATCCACGAAAGCCGGGGCGTGCGCCGCGACGGCGGCGACATCCGCCTCGAGTTCGCCGTCAACGAGGCCACGCCGAGCTGGACCCTGCAGGAGCGCCGCGGTGCCGAGCGCCGCCTCTTCATCGCCACGCTGCGCGACGTGAGCCGGCGCCGCGAGCTCGAACAGCAGCTGCAGCAGGCCCAGAAGATGGAGGCCATCGGCGCCCTTTCCAGCGGCATCGCCCACGACTTCAACAACATCCTTTCCATCGTGCTGGGCTACGCCGGCCTCGAGCGCATGCGCCCGGGCCTCGACGGCGACAGCCGCGAGAACCTCGACATGGTGATGCAGGCCGGCCAGCGGGCCCGCGACCTGGTGCGCCAGATCCTCAGCTTCAGCCGGCGCAGCGAGCCCGTCCGGGCGCCGCTGGACGCCGCCACCATGGTCGCCGAGGTGGCCAAGCTGATGCGCTCGACGCTGCCCGCCACCATTGCCATCGAGGTGGCCTCGTTGCCGCCCCGGCAGGCGCTGGTCCTGGCCGATGCCAGCCAGATCCATCAGGTGCTGATGAACCTTTGCACCAACGCCGCCCAGGCCATGGCCGCGGCCGGCGGGGTGCTGGAACTGGCCCTCGAGCGCGTGGTCCTGGAGGCCGGCGATTTTCTGCGCATTGTGGTGCGCGACAGCGGCCCCGGCATGGACGCCGAGACCCGGGAGCGCGTCTTGGAGCCCTTTTTCACCACCAAGGCCGAGGGCCACGGTACCGGGCTCGGCCTGGCCGTGGTCCAGGGCATCGTCGAGGATCACGGCGGCCACATCGCGCTCGACAGCGAACCTGGCCGGGGCAGCGCCTTCGAGGTCGTGCTGCCGGCCTGGCAGGGCGAGGTGGCCGAACCTCTGGCCACCGCAGCCCTGCCCCCAGGCCAGGGCCGCATCCTGCTGGTCGACGACGAGGTCGCCGTGGTCGGCATGAGCGGCAAGCTTTTGCAGCGGCTGGGCTATGATGTAGTGGGCCAGACCTCGAGCCTGGAGGCGCTGGAGGTCTTCCGCGCCGACCCCCGGGGCTTCGACCTGGTGATCACCGACCAGACCATGCCGGGCCTCACGGGCGAGGCCCTGGTGGGCGAGATCAAGGCGCTGAGATCCGACGTCCCCATCATCATCTGCTCCGGCCTGGGCCAGCGGCTCTCACCCGAGGCGATGCGTGGGCTCGGCATCGCCGGCAGCCTGGCCAAACCGGCCCTGGCCGACGAATTCGCCCGGGCCGTGCAAGAGGCCCTGGCCTGGCGGCCGGATGGCGACTGAAGGCGGCGCAGGGAAGCGTTGCCCAAGGCCCCATTTGGTCCTATGGTCGCCCGGCTTTTGGGGCGTGGCCAAGGGGTAAGGCACCGGGTTTTGGTCCCGGGATCGCAGGTTCGAATCCTGCCGCCCCAGCCAGATTTCCGATCGAAAAGCAGGTCATGAGCCGCTTTTCGATTATCAAAGCGCGGGTTCCAGTTTGAGCTTTTCGGCCGCGTCGGCGTGCAGGAGGTGCTTTTGCACTTTGCCTGTGGCGGTCATCGGCAAGGCGTCGAGGCGCTCAATCCGTTCGGGAAATTTCCGACCAGCCCAGGCGGGCTGCCGGGTTCAGAATCCCGGCGGGTAGTTGCGGCCGCCGCGCTCCAGCGTAATCCATCGGGTTTCGCTGAAGGTGTCGGTCGCCCAGCGCCCGCCATGGCGGCCGACACCGGAGGATTTGGCGCCGCCGAACGGCGCATGGGGCTCATCGTTGACCGACGAGCAATTGATGTGGCACATGCCGGTTTCCAGTTTCCGGGCAATCTCGAGGCCGCGGTATTCGTCCTTGGTGATGACGCCCGACGAGAGCCCGTATTCCGTATCGTTGGCGATGGCGATGGCCTGGTCGTCGGAGGCGAAGGGAATGACCGAGACCACCGGCCCGAAGGTCTCGTCGCGATAAAGCGTCATTTCCGGCGTCACGCCGGTCATGATGGTGGGCTCGACAAAGCGGCCTTCGACCTTGCCGCCGAGCACGATCTTGGCGCCCTTCTCCAGGGCGTCGTCGATCTGTCCCTTGACGCGGGCGGCCTGGCGGTCGTTGATCAAGGGGCCGATCACGTGGGACTTGTCCTTGTTGGGATCGCCCACCTTCAGCTTGGCGGCGCGTTTGGCGAAGCGCTCGAGAAATTCCGCCATGACCTTTTCCTGCACGATGATCTTCTCGACCGACATGCAGATCTGCCCTTGATGCATGAAACTGCCGAAGTTGGCGGCCCCGGTGGCCCGGTCCATGTCGGCATCGTCGCAGACGATCAAGGCGTCCTTGCCGCCCAACTCGACGCAGCACTTCTTGAGGTGCGCGCCTGCGCGCGCCGCGATGCCCCGTCCCACGGCGGTGGAGCCGGTGAAGGATATGCCCTTGACCAAGGGATTCTCGACCAGCTCCCGGCCGACGCCGGCGACCTTGTCCCGGGAACAGGTAACGACGTTGAGGACGCCGCCGGGAAGGCCTGCTTCCTCGAAAATCTCGGCGAAGACGAGGCCGCCGCAATATGGCGTTTCCTCCGAGGGCTTGAGCACTACCGTATTGCCGGCGGCGATGGCGAAAGCAATGCCGCGCGCGGTCAGCAGAGTGGGGAAGTTCCAGGGGCTGATGACCGATACCACACCCATCGGGCGGCGCATGGCCAGCGACAGTTTGCCGAACTCGGAGGGAATGACCTCGCCGATCGCGGCGTAGTTCGAGGCCGCCGCGGCGTAGAAGATCTCCGGCACGTAGCTGGCTTCGAACATGCCCTTGCCGAACCAGCCGCCGGCCTCTGCCTGCAGCGCCTTTACGATGTCCATCTTGCGCTTTTCGAATATCTCGGCGATCTTGAGCATGAAATGGGCGCGTTGATTGAAGGCCAGATCGGACCATTTCTCGAAGCCGTGGTGGGCCGCTTCTATGGCGCTGCGGACTTCCTCGAGGCCCACGTCGGGAACCTCGGCCCAAAGCGAATCGTCTGACGGATTGAGGTCGGCGAAGGTCTTGTCGATGGGCCACCAGCGGCCGCCGACATACATTTCTTTGAAAACCTGTTTCATGGCCCTGCCTTCACTGCTTTGGCAATTCCTTGCGGCCCGAGCGTAGCTCTTCGAGGTGCTCCGCTTGGCGGCGCTCCGCCCGCTCGATCAGTTTCTCGACACTGCCCCCGAGAATTTCGTCCGTCGGCGGATGCCGCAGCGAACTCGTTGCCGTCTGCCCCACCTCGCCAAGATAGGCCCGCAGCACCGCTTGGTCTTGGGCCAAGGCCTGTGCCGTGTCTTGGCCGGTAATCCGCCCGGTCTCCAGAAGATAGCCGCGATCGGCGATGGCCAGGCTTTGCTTGGCGTTTTGTTCGACCAGCAGAATGCCGACGCCGGAGCGGCGGATTTCTCCCAGCGCCTTGAACAGTTCCTTGCACAGCATAGGCGCCAGGCCCAACGAGGGCTCGTCCAGCATCAGGATGGAGGGCGCCGACATCATGGCCCGCCCTATCGCCACCATCTGCTGTTCGCCGCCGCTCATGGTCTGGGCGATTTGCCCGCGGCGCTCGGCGAGTTGGGGGAAAATAGTCAAGACGCGCTCCAGGTTGGCCGCTTCCCCGGCCCGGGCGCGACGGGGATAGGCGCCGAGCATTAGATTCTCCAGCACCGTCAACTCCCCGAACAGATCCCGACCTTCGGGCACCATCGCCAGGCCGGCCTCGACGATTTGGTGGGGATCCCAGTCCGAGATCGATCTGCCGTCCAACAGAACCTCGCTTTCGTCCTCATGCTCGACCAGGCCGGCAATGGTCTTCAACAGCGTGCTTTTGCCGGCTCCGTTGGCCCCCAGAATGACCACGATTTCGCCCGGCTCGATCCTGATCGAGACGCCGCTGAGGGCAAGATGGGGGCCGTAATGAAGCGAAAGGTCCCGGCACTCAAGCATCGTCGTCTCCCAGATAGGCGCGCACGACTTCGGCGTCGGCGAGCACCTCTTCGGGCGGGCCTTCGGCGATCTTGGCGCCGCTGTTCATCACGACGCAGCGGTCGCAGAGGCTGCGTACGGCATCCATGTAGTGTTCGACGACGACCACCGTGCGGCCCTCGAAGCGCAAGCCGCTGACCAGTTTTATGCCGATTTTCATCTCCGAGGGATTGAGACCGGCAAGCCACTCGTCGAGCAACAGGAGTTTGGGATCCGAGATCAGCGCCCGCGCCAGCTCGACGCGCTTTTGGTCGATGTAGGTAAGGGCCGCCACCGGCATCTCCGCCTTGCCGCTTAAGCCCATCTGTTCGACCAGGTATTGGGCGCGGCGGTGCAATTTCGCAGCCCAATAGCGGCGGTGGCCGAAGACCCCGCCGGCGGCGACGTTCTCCAGCACCGTCATGCCCGGCAGCATGCGCACCAGCTGAAAGGTGCGGGCCACGCCGTGGCGGGCGATGCGGTTCGGCGAGCGGCCGGAAATCTCCCGGCCGAACAGCGCGACCTGGCCCGAGCTTGGTTTCAGGGCGCCCGATATCAGATTCAGCATGGTCGTCTTGCCCGACCCGTTGGGACCGATCAGGCCCAGGACTTCCCGCTCCCCGACGTCGAACGACATGCCATCGACGGCGACCAGGCCGCCAAAATTCTTGCTGACGTTGCGAATGGAGAGGGCGGCTGATCCGACCACGGTCAGGCCCGCCACATGCGATATTTGGCCCAGTATTTCTCGGCCAACCCGACGAAGCCGTGGGGGATGACGTAGACGATCAACAAAAAGGCGATGCCGAGCATCAAGGCGGTTTGATTGGGAAACTTCGCCGTGATCAGGTCCCAGGCCAAGGTAAACGGGATGACCCCGAAAAGCGGCCCCCAGAGACGATGCGCCCCGCCGATCAGCGCCATGATGACGACCAGGAAGGACAGCATCGGACTGAAGGCGATGGTGGGCTCGATATAGGTCCAGCGCGGTGCCAGGATGGCGCCGGTGACGGCGGCAATGGTTCCCGAAATCATGAACAGGAAAACCTTGGTGAGCGCCGTGTTGATGCCGCTATGGGTTGCCACGACCTCGTCGTTGCCGATGATCCGCAAGGCGAAACCCAGGCGCGACCGGTTTATCCACCAGCCGATAAGATAGACGAACGCCGCCAGCACCAGCAGTTGCCAGTAGATCATTTTCTCGTCGACGTCAGTCAGCACGTAAAGCCCGCTGCTGGTGCCCAGCGTGGTCTGGCCCCAGGTCATGAGCTGGCGAATCAGCTCGGCGAGGCCAAGGGTGAAAATGACGAAGTAGACGCCCGACAGCCGCAATGTCGCCAGCCCCACCAGAGCGGCGAGCAGGGCGCCAACCAAGGCGGCGATGCCGACCAGAGCGGCAAAGGGCAGCATTTCGAGACCACCGCCGACGACATACATGCCGAGCCCGAAAAAGGCCGCCGTGGCCAGCGAAATATAGTGGGTCGGACCGGAAAACAGGGTCCATGACGTGGACAGCACCGTGTACATGGCAATGGTGACGCCGAGCGACAGGCCATAGCCGCTATCGACAAAAGGCAAACAGGCCGCCGCGCCGAACAGCACGATAGCGGCCAGAAGCCCGTATGATTCCCGCCGCGTCATGCCGCACGACGGCCGAAAAGGCCTTCGGGTTTGAACAACAGAACCAGGATGAACAACAGGTAGGCGGCGGCCAGCGTCAGGCCGGGATCGACCAGGCTGGCGACCGCCGTTTCCGTGAAGCCGAGAACGAAAGCCGCGATGATGGCGCCGCGCACGTCCCTGACGCCGCCCATGATGACGATGACCAGGGCCTTCATGGTGAAGATGACGCCGACCGAGGCGTCGAAGGTCAGAAACATGCTGAGCAGCGCGCCCCCCGAGGCCGTCACCGCGCCGCCCAGCGCGAAGGCCAGGGCCGAGGCGCGCGGCACGTTGATGCCGACCAACCCGGCGGCCTCGGCATTGACCGATAGCGCCCGAAGCGTGAGCCCGGAGCGCGATCGATTGAGCCAAAGGTAGAGACACAGACAAAGCGCGGTGGCGAACAGGAAGGCGACGATGCGGTTCAGCTCATAAGGCTGGTCCAGAATCTCGAAGGGTATTTCGAGGTAGGAATAGCTGAAATACTCACCGCCGAAGGCGGCCAGCATGAGGCCCACCAGAATGAAACTCTGGCCGAAGGTGGAAAGAATGCTGTCCACCTCCAGTTGCCCCTCGGACTTGGCGCGTTTGACCAAGGGGCGCATCAAGATCTTGTAGATCAGCCAATTGGCGGCAAAGGCCAGCGGTGCCACGACGGCGATCGACAGGATGGGGCTCAAGCCGGCGCTGGTGTAAATCCAGAAGGCCGCGAACGAGCCCACCACCAGCATCTCGCCATTGGCCAGATTCATGATCCGGGCAACGCCGTACTGCAGCTGCAAGCCCATCGCCATGAGCGCATAGGCGCCGCCCAACAGCCCGCCGATGATGATGATATCCACGACGGCCGCAACCTATACCGTGAAGCCCCGATGCCGCCTCAGGGGCGGCACCGGGAGCCTGCGAAGGGGCTTACCAGGCCGATTTCAGATTTACCGATTTGGCGCCGGGACGGCCCGTCGAACTGACACCGTAGAACTTTCCGCCCTGCCATTGACCGACCGTCCAGAATTTCTCGTTGTTCTGGTTCTTGAAATCGATCGGCCCGATGACGGTCGCGAAGGTGTTGTTCTTGATATGCTCGATGACCGCCTTGCGATCGGTCGAACCGACGGCCTCGATGGCGCTTTCGAGTATCTGGAAGGTCGCATAGACCATGCCGCTGGCCCAGTAGTCGGGTGTCTTGCCGGTGGCCTTCTTGTGGGCCGCGAAGTAGGCCTTCATCTCGGGCGTATCGGGATCGATGCCGCCGGCGCCCAGGATGCCTTCCGCCGCTTTGCCGAACTTGCCGCCGAAGGCGGGAAAGGCCGTGGCCACCGCCGTATAGAAGGCCTTGACGTTTAGTCCCTGCACCTTCGCCTGGGCCGTCAGGCCGAAGGTATCGGGCGGGTAGGACCAGGCCACGAAGGCATCCGGGTTGGCCGCCTTGGCGCCGCGTACCACCGGCGAGAGATCGGGCGAACCCAGGGGATAGGATTTGTCGTAGACGATTTCGAATCCGGCCTGCTTGAAAATCGGCCGCGCCGCGTTGGCCAGTTCGATGCCGAAAGCGTCCGCCACATTGACCATGGCCACCCGCTTGCCGATCCGGCCGCTATCGCGCAGACCCTTCAAGACCTCGGCCACGGAGCCGGCAAAGGCGGTGGTGGTGCCCAGCGTGAAGAAAATATTGTCGTAGCGCTGGGTCAGGGTTTCGACCTTGTCGGTGATGGCCGTGTGGGTAATCAGCGGGTAGTTGTGCTTGGCGAAAATCGGCGCCGTCGCCAGATTGAATCCGGTGCCATAAGGCGCCAGGATGAAGTCCACCTTGTCCTGGGTGGCCAGGCGCTGGATATTCTTGATGGCCTCGCCCGGATTGGTCCGGTCGTCGTATTCGATCAGTTCGATCTTGGCCGGTCCGCTCTTCAGCTTCAGCCCGCCACGGGCGTTGACCTCTTGCACCCAGAGCTTGACGTTGGGCCAATAGGTGACGGTCGAGCCGCCGGCCAGCGGTCCGGTTTTCGGCGCCGAGGCGCCGATCTTGACCGTCTCCGCCGATACAGCAGTGGCGGCCAGGGTCATGGCGCCGAGCGTCGCGGCGGAAAGAATAATTCGCTTCATTTTTTTGCTTAACATGAATTGGTCCTCCCCAAGTGATGGCTCGCACGATGCCAATGCATCGTCGTCGAGCCGACTGACGAAACGGCTTTTTTTTGTTCAGGTTCGCCGCACAGTCAAGACAATGCCGCCAGCAAGTCCGACATTCAAGCGCGTTTTGGCCCAGGGGAGCTCAGCCGCCGGCCTTCAACCAGGCCTCCTTGTCGAAGGCGACGTGGTCGCCGAAGAAGTGGACGACCCGGTCGAGCTTGTCCAGGTCCGCGATGCGATAGACCTTGCTGGGCGTAAGCAACGTCTCGCTCTCGGCACAGGCCGCGACCCAGGCCTCGGCCGTCTGCAAGGTACTTTGGCGCTGCACCACGTCCCAGATGTAATAGTGGTGCGGGATGATGACGCGGGGGCCGAGGCGCTCGACGATGTGGGCCGTGTGAACGTGGCCCATGACGTGCTGCGAGGCGTCGACGGGCAAAAGCGCTATGTCGATGTGGCCCAGCGCCCGCCAGATATCGTCCGGCGGATCGTGGCGGTTGTCGCCCCAATGGACGATCCTTAAGCCCCCCGTCTCGACGACGATCAGGCAGTGGTCCCAGGAGCGCGGATTGTCGGGCGGCTCGATGTCGGCGCCGTGGATGAGCTTGTGGATTTTCTTGAAGTCGTAGATGGCGCAACTTGAATCGGTGGCATGCTTGTCGGCCAAGCCGGTGATGGTCAGGTCGCCGAACTTGTACATGCCGATCAGGCGGTCCAGCAGCACGTGGACGTCCAGGCGGTGCAGCGCGTCGTGGTCGAAATGCGCGTGGGTAGACGTGCCCACGTCGACGGCGGTGATGGGAAAGTCGTGGAAATACCAGTCCCAGGTCCGCGAGGGGTGGTTGCGCCAGGGATCGATCATGACGCTCACCCCCCGAGGGGACGTGATGCGGAAGGCGGACGAGCCGAAATAGGCGATCTCGACCGGGCCGTCCCGGGGCGGCGAGGTGTCGGCCTGCAGCTCGATCATGCGGTTGTGGTTCGACGTCATCTGCC